>SMVA01001260.1_pt1 | contig 10473 bp, 9 predicted proteins | sample 2456451 | NCBI WGS metagenome assembly SMVA01 (sample SAMN11095933, study PRJNA526329) | marine sediment metagenome | biome: Marine sediment; feature: Surficial sediment; material: Deep marine sediment; isolation source: Hadal surficial sediment | place: Pacific Ocean | collected 2014-05 | depth 0-1...
CCGGACATGCATCTGGACATCCATGTTTACAGCAGCAACCCCGAGGACCGATTCGTCTTCATCAACATGAGTAAATACAAGGAGAGCGCCACCCTCGATGAAGGTCCGGTGGTCAATGCGATCACGCCTGAGGGTGTCATCCTGGAGTATCTTGGGACCGGATTCCTGCTGCCGCGGGAATAAATCAGGAAATCATTTCACCGGCAGGATCAATAAGTGCGGCATTTTCATTTCTCGCGTTATTGACCTTGCGATCAACCGGCCAGGCACGAAAGGCCGGCGGGTTGTCGATGACTTCAGACAACAACTTCATATCGCCACCCAGCCATCGTTCAGCCTGTTCGGCACGCATCACGACAGGCATGCGTTGGTGGAGCTGTGCCATAAATTCGTTCGCCGCCGTTGTAATGATGGCGGTGGACTGCAGTGACTCGTCGCTTTCCTTGCTGTGCCAGTGTTCCCAGAGACTCGCAAACGCGAAAGACGATTCGTCGGCGAGTGAAATAAAATATGGCGTTTTGGCGTCTCCTTGCTTGCGCCACTCATAGAATCCGTCCGCAAGTATCAGGCAGCGGCGCTTTTTATACGCACTTCTGAATGACGGTTTTTCGGCGACTGTTTCGGCCCGCGCATTGATCATCCGGTTGCCGATTGACGGGTCCTTCGCCCACGACGGTACCAGGCCCCAGCGAAGCATCGCCAACTCGGGTGCATCCTGCTCATCCCTACGCACCGCGGCAATATATTGCGTCGGCGCTATGTTATAGCGTGCTACCACTTCTGTTGACGAGGCAGCACCGAATAAAGCGGCTGTCGCCTCACTGGGAGAATAAAAGGCAAATCTGCCACACATATCACTCTCGAATACCAACGCCCCGATTGAGCAGTGTCAGGTTCAGCGCGAAGAGTCCAATGACGAAAAAACCGACGATCAGGTACGCGTAACCGATGCGGATATCCGAAACGCCGAGAATCCCGTAACGGAACGCGTTCACCATATAGAGTATGGGGTTTCCGAGCGAGACCTTTTGCCAAAATTCCGGTAACAACGTGATCGAATAGAAAACACCGCCCAGGTAGGTCAGCGGCGTCAGGACGAAGGTCGGTATGATCGAAATGTCGTCGAATTTCTTTGCAAATACGGCGTTGACGAAACCCAGCAACGCAAAAACGATGGACGCAAGCACCACCATCGAAAACGTAACTAGCGGGTGTTCGATCGTCAGCCTGGTGAATCCCATTGCGATCATTGTCACGAGAGCTCCCACCATCAATCCCCTGATTACGCCGCCGGAGACGTGACCAATGATGATGGTTGCGTTCGACATCGGCGAGACCAGCATCTCCTCAATGTGCTTGCCGTACTTGGCGCCAAAGAATGATGACACGACATTGCCGTATGAATTGGTAATCACCGACATCATGATCAGTCCCGGCGCGATGAACTGCATGTAATCGAAGCCACCCATGACGCCGATGCGTTTTCCGATCAGGTTGCCAAATATAATGAAGTACAAAGTCATCGTAATGGCAGGCGGCACGATGGTTTGCACCCAGATTCGCGCGACACGAATGACTTCCTTGCGCACCAGTGTTTTCAGACCAACCCAGTTAACGGCGAAGTTCATCATGGTTTAACTGGCCGCTGCCCGGCCGCCGTTATGCTTGCTCTCGACCAGACCCAGAAACAGTTCCTCGAGCCGATTGGCCTTGTTACGCAAACTTACGATACCAATCCCCATTTCATTCAGGTGGGCAAACAATGTATTTAGATCATTATCCGAATCTATGGTGACCTCGAGTTCACAGTCCCCAATCAGAGACGTCTCGAATCCGGCTAGTTTTGGTGCCGCATTCAGCGGATCACGCAGACTTAAAACAAAAACCTCGCGTTGCAGTTTTCTGAGCGCTGTACTCATAGGGGAATTTTCGATGATCTCGCCTTCATCGATGATTGCAACATGACGACAGAGATTCTCGGCTTCTTCGAGGTAATGTGTGGTCAGGATGATGGTGGTTCCGGCTTCGTTGATGCGCCGCAGAAAGTCCCACATCGATCGCCGAATTTCGACGTCTACGCCCGCCGTGGGTTCATCGAGCATCAGGAGCTTCGGCTCATGGATCAGCGCACGTGCGATCATCAGGCGCCGCTTCATGCCACCCGACAAGCTCCGCGCCTGTTCAAAACGGCGGTCCCACAGCCTCAATTCACCCAGGTACTGCTCAGCCCGCTGCAGGGCCAGCTTGCGATTGATGCCATAATAGCCGGCCTGGTTGACCACGATGTTGAGCGCCGAGTCGAATATGTTCAGGTTGAGTTCCTGGGGGACAAGCCCGATGCATGCTTTTGCAGCGGCGACGTCCGTATCCAGGTCGTGCCCGAAAATCCTGATCTGACCGGAAGTCTTGTTGACCAGGGAACAGATGATGCCGATCGCAGTCGTCTTGCCCGCGCCATTCGGCCCGAGCAGGGCGTAGAAGTCGCCGGGTTCGACGTCGAAATCTATTCCCTTCAGGGCCTGCAGGCCGTTGCTGTAAGTCTTGGTCAGATTTTTTATGGATAGCGCATGCATGGTGACGCGTATTGTAGCCATTCGCGGCTGAAGCCGCTCCTACGGCCGCTCCTACAGATGCCAGGGGCAGGATTGTGGGAGCGGCTTTTTGTACAGGACGTACTGATGTCGCGCAGGACAGGACATCCGAGAGCGACCAGCCGCGATTCCCTATTCGTCGGCCACCCGCAAGCCAGTTTGGTTGGTCTTGCAGGCTGCTACGGCCCAGGGTTGCGGCTCGCTGGTAGCCGGGCGCGTCAACACTGTCTGCAATGCACTGACATGTGCGGCGGTGCGGACTTCGGTCTCCCTGCAGAGGCCATCGCCCAGCAATTTCGACCACAACTCGTCATCGTTTGCCCTGCGAAGTTCCAGCAGGTCGGGATGTGGCGCCACTGCGGCAAGCAGCCCGAAGAACGTTCGCTCGGCGATCTGTTCGCACCAGTGCAGAGTCGTGCCACAGATCAGTCGCAATGTGTACGGATTCTGTCGTGCAATTTGCCACACGAAACCGAGCGCGGCTGATTGCAGCCGGTCGAGGTCATCCGCAACCGGACGCGTGAAAAGGTCAGGTTCACGCTCATCCGACAGTATCTGGGCCCACAACTTGTCGTCTCTTTCACGCAGGGACAGCAGCAGAAATGGCGTCGCAGACAGTCGGTCAACCTGGTGGCGGGTCAGCGACGTCATGCGCCGACATTGTGGCGACGAGAGCTTGCGCAGGCCTCGCCGGGCGCGCCGATTAGCCTGTAACAAAGACAAGTATGCACGGTTCAGTGCACGCACATTCCGGTAATCAACAGGTGTCGGGCCATCGAACGCCATTTATTTCCTCCCAAAAAATTGCGCCTGGCGATGATTTCTTGTGGCTATGTCCAGTTACGCTATTTTGTATTGATTTCCCATGTGCGAATAATATAGGCTTTATACCACTACATATGGGCGAAAACTAGCATAAAGGGTAAGAAATGCGACTGACCGATAATCGCTATGCGAGCGAGCGCAGCCAGTTCGAACTGGCGCTCAGGATGATCCACCATGAAGCCAGAACCCGCACCATCAAGGAGTGTACGGGGCTAAGCGATGACCGCATTCGCAAAATCTATAGCACCTACTTTCGGGACACGGGCAACGGCAGGGTCAAACGGCGCCGGGGCAAGTCACCGCAGCAGGTCGGACCTTTCGTCAAGCACCCACTGAACCGGCTCGAGGCGACCACGCTGGTCGCCTTGTTCTGTGCGAGCCTGCTGCTGCGGATAGATGCGACCAATCGAGTGCATGCCTGCTGGCCCAGGCCTGATGTGGAATACGGACATCGTGTGTGCCGCGCTTTCGAAACCTACCTGCTACTCCACCCGCGGCCAAAGCTGAATTTCGAATGGGCCTGGAGCCTGTTGCAGAATATTTCGAAAAACGACGAGCTGCTGCTCGCAACCTGCACCGGTTGCCGGACCCGCTATGTACAGGACGCCTACGCTCTCGATCACAAAATCTGCCCGGGGTGTGAAATTTCCGAGAGCCGGCAGTCTCGCCCGTCCAGCGTTACCACTGGCAAGATCCCGGCGAAGTAACACCTGCGGTTCCGCTTCCCGCGTCAAAATTTCGGTACACTTTTGCTCATATGAGCAATCACAATGTATTTGCGGGCGCCTTTGTCGATCGCTCCGGTCACCGGCGCAAAGACCCGGAGTGGCTGCATGCAGCAGTGGACAGCCCGGAGTCCCGGTTCGTGCCGGTATGGGGCGACAAGTGCCTGGCAGTCGGTGAACCGTTCCGCACCGTGTTGCTCAATCGCTCCGAGGTAGCTGGATATCTCGATTCACAGGAGACGATCTTCCTCGGGATGTACCAGGGGCAGCCGGTTTTCGCTGTCGGTATCGATAGCGCCCTCGATGCACCGTTTGCCGAATCCGGCGAATTCCATGATCTGCGATACCTTGGCAGTGTGCTGCCGGTCGACGAAGCCAACCTGGTGGCCCAGGCCCGCGCCCTGGTGCTGTGGCACGGTTTGCAAAAACACTGCGGCGTCTGCGGCGCATTGTCGCGCGTCGAGTCGGGTGGAAATACGAGGATCTGCGGCAACGACGAATGCGGCGCCCAGACTTTTCCGCGCGTCGATCCGGCCATCATTGTCCTCGTGTCGAATAACGAGCAGTGTCTGCTCGGCCGGCAACCGGACTGGCCCGAGGGCCGCTACTCGACGATCGCAGGATTTGTAGAGCCAGGGGAAAGCCTCGAAGATGCCGTTCGCCGGGAGGTGGCGGAAGAAACCAATATTGAGGTTGGCAACGTCCATTATCACAGTTCGCAGCCATGGCCGTTTCCGTCATCGCTGATGCTCGGTTTTACGGCGGACGCGGTATCCGATGAGATCCTGCTAAACGACGGCGAACTCGAAGACGCGCAATGGTTTACCCGAAAACAACTACGCTCCGGATTTCCCAAGCTCCCGTACCGTTTGTCCATCGCCCGACGCCTGGTCGATAACTGGCTGCTTGACGGCGGCTGATGCGGATACGCTAACAATGTGTCTGGTCATCTTTGCATGGAAATCTCATCCCGACTACAAGCTGATAGTCGCTGCCAACCGCGATGAGTTTCACGGCAGGCCCTCGCAGGATGCACACTGGTGGCCTGATCTGCCAGACGTACTCGCCGGGCGAGACCTGCAAGCCGGCGGCACCTGGCTCGCAACCGCCAGATCAGGCCGATTCGCAACCGTAACCAATTATCGGGAGCAACAGCGAGCCCGCGCCGGATTGCGAACACGCGGTGAGATTGTTACGAGCTTTGTTTCTACCGATATTGATGCGCTGACGTTTGTCTCTTCAGTTGAAGGCGGGAGCTATGCCGGCGTCAGTGTCCTTGCAGCGGATCGCGACAGTATCTGCTACATATCGAATCGCGGCGATGCGGCGATCTCGCTCGCACCGGGGGTCTACGGGCTCAGCAACGCCTCGCTGGACACGCCGTGGACGAAGCTTACTCGTAGCAAAGAGGCGCTCACGGCACTCATTGATTCGGATAATGTGAACACAACAGATTTGCTCCGACTGCTCGCAGACAAAACGCCAGCAGCAAGCGCAGAGGTCGAATGTAGTGATTTGCCCTTCAAGCTGGCGCGAGCGCTAACCGCACCATTCATTGTGGCAGACACCTATGGCACCCGTTGTTCGACAATTTTGTTGTTGGCGAATGACGGGCGAGTCGATTTCTGTGAGCGCCGCTTCGATCCGCGTGGCGCTCGCTGCGGCGATTCGAACTTTAGTTTCCACTGCGAATAGCTTCGACCGAGGCCGCAGGTTTTTAGGTATATACGGACAAAAGCCAATTCCTGACATCGGCGATTTCCTCAGCACAGACAGCATGTGCCATTGGATAGTCGTGCCATTCAACCGCGTATCCGGCTTTTTCCAGGGCCTCACAGGATTGTTGCCCAAGCGCCATCGGCAGCATGGGATCAAATGAGCCGTGGGCCATGAATACCGGCAGCTCCTGCGATTGCGCCCGGGTGTTGCCGACAACTTCCGTGTCGAAACTGTCCTGCAACGGCAGCCACGTGGACAACGCCATCAACCCGGCAAGCCGATGCGGGTAGCGCAACGCGGTGTGTAACGCGATCGCGCCACCTTGTGAAAAACCGGCCAGCACGATTTTGTCATGAGGAATATCCCGCTCGTGCTCGCGCTCGATCAGCATTTCGAGCAGGCGGCTGCTTTCCCTGATTCCCGCCTCATCCTGCGGACCGCCGCGCTCCAGCGTCAGAATGTCGTACCAGGCGCGCATAGTCATGCCGCCGTTGATGGTCACTGGCCGCATCGGTGCATGCGGAAAAACGAAGCGCAGGCTGAGCTGGTCGGCAACTCCAAGTTCCGGCACGATTGCCTCAAAATCATGCCCGTCTGCGCCAAGCCCATGCAACCAGATAACGCTACCTTGCGGGTTCGCGTCACTGGCAACCTCGACTGTCTCCGGCAACTCCATATGGCAACGCTCCATTCACTGAATGGCGCGCATGTTAACAGTAACTTCCGCCACTATTGGGTCAATCTTTCAGCTATCCGGAACCGACCGGGCCTTGCGTTGTTTCACGGTTTTGGCGTGGTATCTGGTATACCATTCCGCGTATCGGCGTTTTGCTTTAACGATGGTACGAAAACGATGAAGACGCAGCCAGGATTACTTATCGCGTTCATTTTAAGTCTTGCGTTTGTAGCGGCTTGTGGCCAGCAGGGCCCATTGTATTTGCCTGGAAGTCCGAGCGAGATCCAATCGGCAATACAAGAACAGCAGGCGGCGGCTGAAGCATCGGAACAAGAAGACGACGAAGACGATGAAGACGACGAACAAGCCAACAACATAAACTAAATTTCAGGCGCGGGGCCGACCCGCGAACGATGCTGATGAGCGACAGCAAACTCGTCCTCGTGGACGGATCATCCTATCTATATCGCGCGTACCACGCGTTACCCAAGCTTACGAGCTCCCGTGGCGAGCCGACCGGCGCGGTACATGGCGTGCTCAGCATGATATTGAAGCTCGCCAAGGAGCAGGACACCGAGCACTTCGCAGTGGTATTCGACGCTCCCGGGAAAACGTTTCGGGATGAAATGTACGATGCATACAAGGCGAATCGGCCGCCGATGCCCGATGACCTTCGCATGCAAATAGAGCCGCTGCTCGAGGCCGTGACCGCCATGGGTTTGCCGTTGCTGCGAGTCGAAGGCGTCGAGGCCGATGACGTCATCGGCACCCTGTGCCGGCGCGCCGCAGCAGAAGGTATGCAGGTCCTGGTATCGACCGGCGACAAAGACCTGACTCAACTCGTCGATGCCAACATCACTTTGGTCAACACCATGAGCGGCACAGTACTGGATCGCGAAGGCGTCAAGAAAAAGTTTGACGTCTTTCCGGAGCAAATCATCGACTACTTGGCACTGGTTGGCGACAGCTCCGACAATATCCCCGGTGTACCGCGCGTCGGCGCAAAAACTGCCGCCAAGTGGCTGAACCTGTACGGTAGCGCCGCATCGATCATCGAGAATGCTGAAGAGATAACAGGCAGGGTTGGCGAGAGCCTTCGTGAAAATTTCGACCAACTTAAATTATCGCAGGACCTGGCCACGATCCGGCAGGACGTCGAACTGTCGCTTGGTCCGAAAGAGCTGAAGCGTTCGGCGGGGGATATCGAAACACTGAGGGCTCTGTACAGCCGCCTGGAACTCAAGACCTTATTGCGACAGTTGGGCAGTGAAAGCGCAGACGCTCCGGAGAAACCGCAGCGGCCGGGCAAGGGCAATTACCAGACCGTTCTCACCCAATCTGAGTTTGATGCCTGGCTGAACAAAATTGACAAAGCCGAGTTGACTGCAATTGACACTGAAACTACCAGTATCAATTACATGCAGGCGGAACTCGTCGGCATTTCCCTGTCGGTGAAGACAGGCGAAGCGGCTTATGTGCCGGTAGCGCACGATTACCCGGCTGCACCGGAGCAGCTCAGTCGCGACGCCGTGTTGAAATCGCTTAAATCGTATCTCGAAGATCCGGAAAAGAAAAAAGTCGGCCATCACCTCAAGTACGACGCGCATATCTTTGCGCGATACGGTATTGCATTGCAGGGTATGCAATTCGATTCAATGCTCGAGTCCTATGTTCTGAACAGTGTCGCGACACGACACGATATGGATTCGACAGCGCGCTTTTATCTCGACATCGACACCATTCATTTCGAAGATGTTGCAGGTAAGGGAGCGAAACAACTTACGTTCAACCAGATCGACCTGGAGCAGGCTGCGCCTTACGCGGCCGAGGACGCGGACATCACTCTCAAGCTTCACGAGCATCTGTGGGGCGAGCTGCAGAAGACGGACGCGCTGAAGAATGTGTACCTGGAAATCGAACAACCGCTGGTGCCGATTTTGCTCGGAATGGAAGAAGCGGGCGTACTCATCGATCGCGATATGCTCAGGAAACAAAGCGGCGAGCTCGCCGAAAAAATGGCTGGCCTTGAAGCCAGTGCGCATGAACTGGCTGGCGCTCCATTCAACCTGGGGTCGCCAAAGCAGCTCCAGGAATTACTGTTCGGTCAGCTCGGCCTGCCGGTAGTGCGCAAGACGCCCAAGGGACAACCGTCGACTGCTGAAGATGTATTGCAGGAACTGGCCCAGGACTACGAACTGCCGCGGGTCATTCTCGATTATCGAAGTGTCAGCAAACTGAAGAGCACCTATACGGATAAATTGCCGGAACAAATAGCCGCGGATACCGGACGCGTTCATACCTCCTATCATCAGGCGGTTGCCGCCACCGGACGATTGTCGTCAACGGATCCGAATTTGCAGAATATTCCAATCCGGACTCCCGAAGGACGCCGTATTCGCCAGGCATTTATCGCTCCGGACGGGACCGTCTTGCTGGCCGCCGACTATTCGCAAATCGAACTCCGTATCATGGCGCATCTGTCAGGTGACGCCGGATTGCTGGATGCGTTTGCGGCGGATCGCGATGTACACAAGGCAACCGCAGCAGAAGTTTTCGGACTGAACCCCGATGACGTGACCGCGGATCACCGGCGATCAGCAAAGGCCATCAACTTCGGCCTGATGTACGGCATGTCGGCATTCGGCCTCGGCAAGCAACTGGGTATCAGTCGCCACGAAGCACAGGAGTATGTAGATCTGTATTTCAACCGCTATCCGGGCGTAAAGAGATTCATGGACGACATACGCGAGCAGGCGCGGAAATCCGGATTCGTTGAAACGGTCTTCGGGCGCCGTCTTTATCTCCCTGACATCAACGACCGAAACGCCCCGCGGCGCCAGTATGCCGAACGTAGTGCAATCAACGCGCCGATGCAGGGTACTGCCGCCGACATCATCAAGCGCGCAATGATTGCCGTGCAACACTGGCTCGATGAAAGCTCTGCACCCGCCCGCATGATTATGCAGGTGCACGATGAACTGGTGTTCGAAGTTGCAGAAGATTCAGTCGATGAGGTGCGAGCTGAAATCGTTGCCCTGATGAGCGCGGCGGCCGAGCTCGCGGTCCCGCTCAAGGTCGATGCGGGCGCAGGCAGCAATTGGGACGAGGCCCACTAGCAGCCGTTGAGATCCGGTCGGGACTCGAGTCGTAAGTTCTTTTTAATCAACCAGTTATCTACGTCGGGAACTCCGGACGAAAAAACTGTTCCAACTACCTGAGTGCGTTAGTCACTCGTCCGCTTACCTCCCTAGGCGGGCGTGCAACACGGTTACCCCAAACCTGTTGCGTACCTAAACCCCGGATGTTCGTCGAACATGCGGGGTTTTTTTATGGAGTTGGAATCGCTCGCTGGGGCGAGCTCCTACGAAACGCAGCTACAATTCTCAGGCGTCGGAATAAACAAAACTCATGTAGGCGCCCGCTCCGGCGGGCGACTTTTTTCCGTCGTCAAGAAATTCTCGAGCACCTCGCGGGCTTCTTCCACCCCCTGCTTCTTGAGCGCCGAGAAGAGTTGCACGGTGGCTGAATCGCCGAGTTCCTTTTTTACCTGCAGTAACGCCGTTGCCGCCTTACCCCGTTTGAGCTTGTCCGCTTTGGTTAGCAGGATATGCACCGGCACACCGACAGTCTCGGCAAAAACTAGCATCTGGCGATCGAAATCTCCAAGCTGACGTCTTACATCTACCACGAGTATCAAACCGGTAAGGCTTTCACGCTGTTCGAAATAGGCCTGCGACAGTCTGCCCCAGTGTTGCCGCACCGACTCCGCCACCCTGGCAAATCCATAGCCGGGCAGATCGACCAGGCGCTGTCCATCCCGTAGCTCGAAAAAATTGACAAGCCGGGTTCGTCCGGGTGTCTTGCTGGTTCTCGCGAACTGGCGCCGGTTGACGATGACGTTAATAGCACTGGACTTGCCGGCGTTGGAGCGGCCGGC
>SMVA01065410.1_pt1 | contig 10470 bp, 8 predicted proteins | sample 2456451 | NCBI WGS metagenome assembly SMVA01 (sample SAMN11095933, study PRJNA526329) | marine sediment metagenome | biome: Marine sediment; feature: Surficial sediment; material: Deep marine sediment; isolation source: Hadal surficial sediment | place: Pacific Ocean | collected 2014-05 | depth 0-1...
CCACCACTACCGTACTGGTCAAGGTGTCACCTAGCAGTAGCAGGCCGAAAATTGCTACCGCTATGGTTTCGAGTTTGGAAAGCGTCGTGCCCACCGCGAAATTTCGAAATGAAAATAGCCAGAGTAAAAACACGGTAAACATAATCTGGCAGATACCGCCTAGAAACGCATATAGAAGGAACTGTGGGTTGGTATCGGGGAGGGGCGCCTGGGTATAGACCGCAAGCCCGCTGAGATAGATCAGCGCGATGGGCAGTGCATAGAGAAATCGCACATAGGCAGTGCCGAGTGTGGATAGCTTGCTACTCAAGTGCTTTTGCAGGGCTGAACGAATATTTTGAAAAAAGGCCGCGCCGATCGTCAGCGGTATCCAGAGTTCCATGGGTCAGTGCCGGTAATTCGGGGGACAGTATACTTATTTCGCCGGTGTAAATAAGTATACTGTCCCCCGAATTACCCAATCAGTCATTTTCATCAACAGGTAACTAAGAAATTACAACAACAATTAATACCTGGCTGCCTGGATGAATTTTTCGCGAAATTTTCTAATTGCGATGTGCACGACTTTCGTCGTTTTTTGCACCCTGTACACACCACAACCGATATTACCGTTGTTGGCGAAAGAATTTTCAATATCCCCGGGGGATGCCGGGCTGTTGATGACGGTGACGCTGCTGCCGTTGGGAATCGCGCCGGTGGTTTACGGATATTTCCTCCAGGCGATTCCAGCCAGATCGATGCTAAGGGTTGCGCTGTTTCTGCTTATGCTGGACCAGTTTGCGTTTTATCTGGCCGACGAATTCTGGCAGCTGATCGTGTTGCGATCGGTTCAGGGTTTGCTACTACCGGCAATATTTACAGCTCTGATGACCTACTGCGCCAGCATGGCGCAAATGGGCCAGGTTAGAAAAACCATGGGTTGGTATATTGCTGCGACCATACTGGGTGGGTTTGGCGGTCGCATCATCAGCGGTTACTTCGCCAGTGCCTTCGAGTGGCATACGGTGTTTGTGGTGCTCGGATTCATGTTGATGATTCCGATAATAATGCTTCGCTATGCCAGCGCCGATGCAAAGATCAGTTTTGATCGGCTCGATTCCCGAACCGTTTCCCGGGTACTGGGGCATGATACCTTCCGTTACATTTATTTAATCCTATTCAGTTTATTTTTCGTGTTCGCCGGATTGCTGAATGTCTTGCCATTCCGGCTGCAGGAAATCGATGAATCGGTCTCACCGTTTTTGATATCGAGTTTGTATGTTGGCTACCTGATCGGCATACCGATTGCTATTTTTAGTGAACGCATCACAAGTTTACTGGGCGACGACAAAAAGGGACTAATGACAGGTTTACTGTTGCATACTACCGGCTTAATCGCGTACCTGTTTACCGACGTCGCCCTGTTATATTTTGTTATGTTCGCTTTCTCGGCCGGGTTCTTTTTTATCCATTCGACCTTATCGGGTCTGGCCAATCACCTGGCAGTCGAGCACCGGGGCGTGGTCAACGGGCTATACGTATCTATCTACTATATCAGCGGTGCGCTGGGATCCTGGTTACCCGCCTATCTCTATGGTTGGTTAGGCTGGGATAGTCTGATCATCGTATTCGTCAGCGTACTTGGAGTGACCGCGTGGTTGATCACGAAGCTCCGTTTTGGATAATTCGGGGGGAGTATACTTATTTAAGCGCATTGGCAAACTCGTGGTTGACGTTCCGATGTCCAGCCTCGTCATCGCGGATCACCTGCACAACATCCCTGAGTCGTGCATCGGGCGCCAGGTTCCAGTAATCTATGGCAATCTGAGGTGCTGGCACGTTTTCGTGCTGTCCGTTATCAATCTCTTCAAGGTACTGGGTGTAACTCACGACCGCCTCTTCCTCGAAGTAACCGACGATCCGGTGCGCGGTTTTGGCCGATATCAGGTAAAGAATGAAGAAGAAATTGTAGAACACCCCCTGCGTAATAATAATCAAAAACCGTTCTATCCCGTTTGGCTGGGCAATATGGATGAAAGTCATCAGGTGCATGCGTTCGTTTTCGGCCTCGTCGAGCAACGTGCGAATCCAGCCCTGGTCATCTTCCATGCGCCGCAATGCTCTCAGGTGTTGCAACGCTCCGCCGACCATTCCAGGAATAGCGGCAACAGTTTCAAGAACGATCGCACGATGGCCATATCGTTTGGCAAAAAAAGTATCTGCAAAAATTCGCAGAAACTTCACGAATAAGAGTGCAAAATGGTCGGACAGATCCTCGGGTTTATGGTGTTGTGAAAGATCGACTGCAGCTTCAGCTGACATAGGTTAGCTCCTCAATAATACCAAATAGTTTTATCATTTTTACTGCCGGACTATTCATCGCCCCAGATAAGCTTGCCGCTGTTACTTATTTGATATCCGCCCAGTTCCTCGGCAATTCGCTGTCCTGCATCAGACTGGATTCTGTTCATCAGGTTATGGAATAAATGCCTGAACCAGATACTACGCGGGATTGCGAAATCAATGGCTTCCCATCCGAGACTAATGAAGTCCAGGCCAAATTCGTTCGCAATGGCTCGCGTGCCGGGAGCGATATCAGATTTTTTGAGGTTGATGGACGCCGCTGCCTCGCGTTCGGAAAGGGCGGTACTGGTGACATTTAACAGGTCCGTATTGAGCCGATGTTTACTCAAAATTTCCATCAAAAAACGCTGCGAACCGGAACTTGCCTGGCGGATTGCCCAACGGTATTTTTGATCGAACAGTTCGGGTATTTCGGGCGTCTGCTTGAGTAATCTTGAATCGTATATCAGACCCTGCTCGCGTTTAAAGGCGCGGATCAATACCCAGTCATGATTTTGTGAATATTGTTGTAATAGCGAAGGATGTCGCGTAATACTTTCATTCTCGGGTCCCCAGTGAATACAACAGGCATCGACCTTGTTAGCATTGAGTAATTCCAGACCGTTGCGGGTGCCGGTAGCGGTATAGGTGATGACTGCCCTGTTGCCCAGCGATTCGGTAAATTCGTTAACGATACGGTGTAGCAAAGGGTCGTCGCTACCGGCGATGATGAGTCGATCATGCAACAGACCGCCATGGGTTGAATCGAGCATCCATTTATCGATCAATTCTCTGGGGAACATCCATTTCCCGGTTATTTTGGTGGCGGGTATTTGTCCCTTGTTGACCAGGGCATAGATTTTTTTCTCGTTCAGATGCAGGTAGCCGGACACCTGTTTAACGCTCATGAAAACGTCGACTTGATTGTCTAATACACTGCTCATCAACACACTGTTCATCGAAATCAGAGCTTCCCCTAATTATTGGCCCGATATGAGTAGTTAGTTTCAAGCAAAAAATATACCCGATTAATAGCTGATCAGTATTATTAAGGGGGTAACTGAAAAATTTGGATAATTAAGGACCCCAAAATGCCGAGGCTGTCGCCAGGCTTTGGACAATATGTCCCACTTCGCACTTAAAAACGGGACAATTTGTCTTGTGCCTGGCCGGGATCAGTGAACCGGGGAGTGATAGTGCTCAGGTACGATCGCATTTGCATTGGTACGACATTTGCAACAATATAGTGTATTACATCTGCAAATAAGACAGGCCGGAATATGCAAGAGATCGAACTGGCAGACTTTAACCATAAGCTTCCAGAAAAGTTACCCATTTCGGTGATTATGGAAAAACGCCCGTCGGACCATGCCTGGGTAAATTTTACCTACCAGGCTATCGGCGTCGTAGTCGATGCGCAACAGCAGGGGAGCCAGGTAAAGAAGATTCATGAACAAGATGGCGTAGAACAATATCTGTTCCCGGGTCTCAGTGTGCGGCTTCATGTGGATGAATGTGAAAGCTACTATCACAACCTGATGTCACCGAAACCGGGGTGCTATATTATTGCCAGCGAGCCAGAAACACTCGATGAAATGCCCGAACCCTATCTTGTGAGTCTGAGCTTTGATGAGGCACATGCCTACCTCGAAGGGGATGCGGAGGTGTATGCAGTTGAAATTCCAGCCGAGCTTTATCGGTGGACTGAAGCCTTCATCCTGATGCACTATGTGGCGACCAGGAAATCAAAGCGCAAACTTAAAAACTGGAGCGAGCAGCCGGAGGGGAAAACCACGGTTTCGGGCAAGCCGTCATGAAACAGGCTGAGCCGGAAAGCCGGTTGTCGCGCTGGTCACGTCGCAAACGACAAACGGCGGAAGAAACCCAAAAAGAAGATCTGGCGCTCAACCTTGAGCAGCAAAGCCAGGTGGAAAATGAATTAGAAACCTTAACCAGTGAGGATCAGCAAAACGAAGCTCAGCAGCCGGTACTTTCCGACACTGATATGGAGCCTGTCGAAGGCATGACTGAAGAATCCGATTTCAGCAAGTTTATGTCCCCGGGGGTCAGTGATGAGTTGCGAAACCTGGCCTTAAGAAAATTGTTTCATGCGCCAATCTTCAATATCCGCGATGGGTTGGACGAATATGATGGAGACTACACCTGGTTTGAGAAACTTGGCGATATCGTGACCGCTGATATGCGCCATCAAATGGAGTTGGAAGCTAACAAGAAGTTAGAGCAGGAGGCGAGGGAAATTGCTGAAGCTGAAGCCGAAGCGACGCCTGACGAGCAAGACCCGGATGGTGATATAGACCAGGCTCCGTCTATCGCCGCCGAGGATCAAAGTCTCGAACAAATAGAGGATGAGCCCGACCTTGAGGGTGATGAAATCCCTGATCAGCCAACTGAAAAAATACTAGAAAATAATGAGTAAAGTAGCGATGGGTGCAAGAGAATTGGCGCTGGAAACGCTGGATTCGGTTAAGACGACTCCTACCAGTTTAATCAAATTCCAGTCAAATGGACGGGTCATCGTGTTTGGCGACGATGAAGCGATAAATCTGTGTGCGAATTTTTCCGAACCGCTGAGGGTAACCCGGGTATCGATGAGTGGGTCGCGTCAATCGGCCGACCCCGGTGAACCAATAGCATTAAAAAAACGGGAAATTAAGATCGAGGGTCACCTGGGAAAGTTTACCGTGCGCCTGGTCGATGCAGATGATATAACCGAAACCCTGCAAGCCGACATTATTCTGGATTTAAATCCCCAACCACTGATAAAAATGGAGATCCTGCCACCCGGTTATCTGCATGAATCAGCCACTGGCGCGAACTCCAAAACGTTGGAAAATCAACTACTTGAGATGACCGGCGAGTTCGAAAAGCCGAAATATTTTAAATACGACGCTTCAATTTGCGCGCATGGGGTCAATGGTAAGACCGTTTGTACCCGATGTATCGATGCCTGCCCTGCCGGTGCTATCGGCAGCCTGATCGAAAAAATCGAAGTTGATCCTTATCTGTGCCAGGGTGGAGGAGCCTGTGCCACCGCCTGTCCCTCGGGCGCCATTCAATACGTGTATCCACGACTCGCCGATAGTGGTAACAGGGTTCGGAAAATGCTACAGGCTTTTCGTCAGCAGGGTGGCAAGCAGGCCATCGTCATGTTTCATGCCGAGACCGAGTTCCCGCAGGAATTGCTGCAGCAGCACGCCTCGATACTACCGGTCAGGGTCGAGGAAGTAGCAAGCGTTGGAATGGATCTGTGCTTGTCTACACTAGTCTACGGGGCATCGCAGGTTGTACTACTGAGTAACGATGAGATACCGAAGCTGTCGTTGACAGAGTTGGAACACCAACTGGAATGGCTGCAGACGGTGCTTGGTAGCCTTGGCCTGGAGCCGCAGCAAATTAGTCTTCAGGCAATCTCTGCAGAATTTACTGAGCTGAAACCTGGGATAAATGTCGAGCCGGCGATTTACACCATGCCCGAGAATAAACGACATGCGATATTCCAGGCCGTGGATCATCTCTACCAGCAGTTGGACCAGCCGCAGGAATTAGTCGATTTACCGCAAGGGGCGCCGTTTGGAACCGCGACAATCAACGAGAGTACCTGTACCTTGTGTATGGCCTGTGTCGGTGCCTGTCCGGGCAAGGCACTGCAGGACGGATCCAACCGCGAAGTACCCGAGATATTCTTTATCGAGAGTAATTGCATCCAGTGTGGTGCCTGTACCCAAACCTGCCCCGAATCGGCCATTACTATATCGCCGCGAATGATTTTTGATCGCGAGCGCAGGAATCGTTCCCGGCCTTTGAATAAGGATATACCGTTTGCCTGTATCAGCTGCGGGAAACTTTTTGCGCCGACTTCGGTGATAACTAAAATTACCGATCAATTGAAGGACCATTACATGTTCAATTCCACCCGTGCGATGGATCGTCTGAAAATGTGTGAAGACTGTCGCGTGGTTGATATTGTCCAGGACCCGGAAGCGATGACAGGTAATTTTGACCCGCTAAATTGAAAACTACCCAGGAACTTATCCTTAATGGTAATAATTGGTAATTATTCTCCAGTCGATTCTGGAACGTAGAGTGCTAATAATGAGTAATAGTGAAGAAAATAATAATATGACATCACAGGCACAAGCATTGGTCCTGGAGGAGATGGATCAACCGAGTTCGGTCGAGGTTCGCTTCGACCCGCCCGCGAGTGCTAAACACAATCCAAACGACAAGCCTATCGACGAAGAACAGAAATACCGTGCTTCGGCCTACGCGCTGATCGCCGCATTATTAAGATCCGCACCCGACCAGGAAATGCTGGACCGGCTCGACGGGTTATCACAGGAAACAACTGCCGATGGCGATGATCTGTTACTGGCGATGTCGACCCTGGCACTGTCGGCGAAAATACATACACCAATAGTGATCGACGATGAGTTCCACAAATTATTTATCGGCCTGGGTAAGGGTGAATTGGTGCCATACGGCTCCTGGTACCTCACCGGATTTTTGATGGAAAAACCATTGAGTGATTTACGCGATGACCTGGCGAGACTCGGTTACGAGAGAAATACATCGGTCGTCGAACCGGAGGATCATGTTGCGGCACTGTGCGAGGTGGTCTCGCTGATGATCGCTGAAGGTGCCGATTTATCGGTGCAGAATAGTTTTTTCCAGTCACACATGGTGAACTGGTTGGGCCGGTTTTTTGACGATTTGGGCAAAGCCAAATCGGCTGTATTTTATAAGGCGGTAGCACGTTTTGGAGCAGCATTTATTGCATTGGAGAGTGAATATTTCTCTATGCAGACCTGATGATGTGGAAAGTTTGAAATTTACACCCTGACAAGGGAAGGAGAACCTGGTGAAAAAGATAAAAAAAGATCTCAATAAAGAACGCAGAGAATTTATCAAAAAATCCACGCTTGTTGGTGCGGGGATAGCTGCGGCTACGGTCGCACCTGTCTCGGCAGCAGCCGGTGTTGCGGTTGATAGACCCGAGGACAAGCAACAAAAGGGCTATCAACTCACTCCGCATGTGATCGAATATTACAAATCTTTAGCGAACTGATTCCGGGGGCAACGAAAAATATGAGTAAATTAATTAAAAAATCGAACCGGATTGCCCAAGTCAATTCTGGCGTCGAATCTGGAGATATTGAAGACTCCAGGCCAGTAAAATCGGTAGCCGATGCGATCAGTCGTCGCGCTTTCCTGAAGAATTCAGGATTGATGGCAGGGGGTGCCGCACTCGCTACTACGCTGTCACCGGTGATGATGAAAAAGGCCGATGCCGCGATCATCCCGCCGGGGGCACAGCCTGAGCGCATTAAAACAATCTGCACCCACTGTGCAGTTGGCTGCGGCATCATCGCCGAGGTTCAAAATGGTGTCTGGACCGGACAGGAGCCGGCATTCGATCACCCGTTCAGCCGAGGTGCGCATTGCGCTAAAGGCGCCGCAATCAGGGAACATGGTCATGGTGAACGGCGTCTGAAGTACCCGACCAAGCTGGTCGATGGCAAGTGGATAAAAGTTTCCTGGGAACAGGCCATCAGTGAGATTGGCGACAAGATGCTGGAGATCAGGAAGACCTCGGGTCCCGATTCGGTTTTCTGGTTAGGTTCAGCCAAATTCAGCAACGAGCAAGCCTATTTATTCCGCAAGATGGCGGGTATGTGGGGTACCAACAATGTCGACCACCAGGCACGAATATGCCACTCGACCACTGTAGCCGGGGTAGCGAATACCTGGGGTTACGGGGCGATGACTAATTCGATGAACGATATTCACAATTCCAAGGCCATATTATTGATTGGTTCAAATCCTGCGGAAGCGCATCCGGTGGCGCTACAGCATATATTCAAGGCGAAGGAAGAAAACAATGCACCGATGATCGTGATCGATCCTCGTTTTACCCGGACAGCAGCTCACGCCAACCACTATTTGAAATTACGGCCCGGTACCGACATTGCGGTTATCTGGGGCATGTTATGGCATATCATCGAAAATGGTTGGGAAGACAAGGAATTTATTCGTCAACGTGTTTACGGATTCGAGGATGTCAAAAAAGAAGTGGCAAAATGGACCCCGGCCGAAGTCGAGCGCGTGAGTGGCGTTCCCGAGGGACAGATTTATGCGGCAGCCAAGACCATGTCGGATAACCGCCCGGGAACCTTCATCTGGTGCATGGGCGGAACCCAACACACCATCGGTAATAACAACACCCGCGCTTACTGTGCGTTCCAGCTGGCACTCGGAAATATAGGCGTAGCAGGTGGTGGTGCCAATATTTTCCGTGGCCACGACAACGTGCAAGGTGCTACCGACCTCGGCGTACTGTCAAATACCCTGCCCGGGTATTACGGTCTGTCGGCAGGCGCATGGAAGCATTGGTCGAGGGTCTGGGACCTGGATTACGAATGGGTCAAGGGCCAGTTCGATAGCGGCAGTTACGAACAGAAAAAGGGCAAGGATGTGCACGTAATGAACACCAAGGGTATCCCGGTATCTCGCTGGATCGATGGTGTACTCGAGGACAAGGGCAATATTGCGCAAAAGGACAATCTCAGGGCGATGGTATTCTGGGGACATGCACCTAATAGTCAGACACGCGGCGCAGAGCAGAAAAAAGCGATGGAAAAGCTCGATCTACTGGTGGTCGTTGATCCTTATCCAACCGCTACCGCGGTAATGCACGATCGTACTGACGGCGTTTACCTGTTACCGGCGGCGACACAGATGGAAACTTACGGCTCGGTCACCGCTTCTAATCGATCGTTCCAGTGGCGTTCAAAGGTTATCGAACCCTTGTTCGATTCCTTACCCGACCATACCATCATGTATAAGCTGGCGAAGAAGTTAGGCATAGCCGACCAGTTATTCAAGAATATCGCGGTTAATGGAGAGGAACCCCTGGTAGAAGATATCCTGCGCGAAATAAATCGCGGCATGTGGACCATCGGCTACACCGGTCAGAGCCCAGAGCGATTGAAAAAGCACCAGGAAAACTGGGGAACTTTTGATTACACCTCGTTGAAAGCCGAAGGTGGTCCAGCCGACGGAGATTTCTACGGTTTACCCTGGCCTTCATGGGGAACGCCGGAGATGAACCATCCTGGTACACCTCTCCTGTATGACACATCGAAATCGGTTGCCGAGGGGGGTCTGACCTTTCGCGCCAGGTTTGGTGTCGAAAGAAATGGTGTCAATTTACTCGCCGAAGGCTCTTATAGTAAGGGTTCGGAAATCAAGGATGGCTATCCAGAATTTTCTCATACCGTTTTGAAGAAACTGGGTTGGTGGGATGACTTGACTGCCGACGAAAAAGCGGAAGCAGAGGGTAAAAACTGGAAAACCGACCTATCCGGTGGTATCCAGAGAGTGGCAATCAAACATGGTTGCTCTCCATTTGGCAACGCCAAGGCAAGAGTAAACGTCTGGACCTTCCCGGATCCGGTGCCGATTCATCGAGAACCCCTGTACACGTCGCGGCGAGACCTGGTGGCGAAGTATCCAACCTACGAAGATCGCAAGTCTTTCTGGCGCTTACCAACGCGTTACCAGTCGATCCAGGCAACAGACCACACGAAGGATTACCCGATAATCTTAACCTCGGGTCGATTGGTCGAGTTTGAAGGCGGTGGCGAAGAATCACGCTCTAACAGGTGGCTGGCTGAATTGCAGCAGGAAATGTTTGTAGAAATACATCCACGCGACGCCAATAATGCCGGTATTAGAGATGGTGACACTGTCTGGGTTGAGGCTGCCGAACAGTCGAAGGTCAAAGTCAAGGCGATGGTCACCAGGCGAGTCGGTTCGGGGGTTGCATTCATGCCATTCCACTGGGCCGGACATTTCCAGGGTAAGGATCTTAGCTCCAAGTATCCTGACGGTACCCAGCCCTATGTACTGGGTGAGGCCGCCAACACAGCGATGACTTATGGTTATGACTCAGTCACTCAAATGCAAGAATCCAAATGCAGCCTTTGCCGCATTACGAAAGCTTAAACAGCGAGGAATTATAAAATGGCTAGAATGAAATTTTATTGTGATGCGGAACGCTGTATTGAATGTAATGCCTGTGTAACCGCCTGTAAAAACGAGCATGAAGTCCCCTGGGGAGTGAATCGC
>SMVA01081616.1_pt1 | contig 10468 bp, 4 predicted proteins | sample 2456451 | NCBI WGS metagenome assembly SMVA01 (sample SAMN11095933, study PRJNA526329) | marine sediment metagenome | biome: Marine sediment; feature: Surficial sediment; material: Deep marine sediment; isolation source: Hadal surficial sediment | place: Pacific Ocean | collected 2014-05 | depth 0-1...
CAGTTCGAAGTGCGCATGGAGGGCGGTAGCGTGGAGGTGAGCGTCACCGCCGAGATGGAGATCACGCTCAGCGGACCGGTGCAGGAAGTGTCCACCGGTAGCCTGACGGGAGGGTTTCTGGAATTTCTGGCACGGCTCGAAGGAGGTGGGCCAGCCCTCAAGTCCTCACGCGCTTCAAAAGGATGAGCCCGCACGTCAGGAACACGAGGTTGGGAAGCCAGGCGGACCACAGCGGCGGGATGGCTCGCGACTGGCCTGCGGCTCCCGCCAAACGGAACATGAGCAGGTAGAGGATCACCGACGCGAGAGCGACGCCGATTCCGTAGGCCCTCCCGCCCCGTTGCGAGCTCGTCGCGAGTGGGCCACCGAACAGGATGATCACCAACGTCGCGACTGCGATGGCCTTCCGTTGTCCCTTCTCGACCAACAACGCGCTGACGTCCCCGCCGGAGCGAGTGAGATTGGCCACCAACCGGTCGATTTCGGAGTTGGTCATCTCGCCTACCTCGGTGGGCCTCCCGAGGAGACCCTCCGGGGGCTCGCCGAAGGCACTCGACCTGAGCGAGTCGAAGTTCAAGGTGAGCGGGGTCTCCCGGTCGGAGAGGATACGCAGATACCCGTCCACGAACGTCCATCCCCGCACGCTGTCGAACTGCGCTTGCGTCGCCTGCAGATGCTGTGCCGCCTCTCCGTCCGTTCCGGCGGGAACCTCCAGCGCCACCCGGGTCAGCGTCGGTGGGAAGAGGTTGAGTCTTCTCACGGTCAACGTGCGAGCGTCGTCGGTCTTGAACACGAAGTTGTTGCGCCATTGGCGTCCGATCTCTTCGCCGCGAAGAATCTGCCCGGAGCGCCTCTTGGCCACGGGCACGACCTCACTGAGGAGGAGTCCGGCTCCGGTCAGGACCAGTCCCAACACGATCAGCGGCGCCATCAGGCGGTGAAACGAAATTCCCCCGGCCTTGGCGGCAAGGATCTCTCGATGCTGCGTCATGGAGTGAATGGTGAACACCGCGGCGATCAGGGCGGCGATCGGGAAGGACCAGGAGATGAACTCGGGGAGCGCGTACACGTAAGCGAGCGCGAGGTCGCCCACCGAAAGTCCCCGTTCAAAGTACCGGTCCACGTACTCCACGATGTCTCCGACGATGAACAAGAGGGGGGCGCCTAGGACGAACACAACAAAAATGCGAAGGAAGGTGCCCCCGATCAGTCGGTCCAGAATCCTGATCATGCCTTGCGATAACGGGCTGTCACCGTGCGCACCAGACTCGAGAGGTTGAACAGCGCCTCACCGAGGGCGCCCCCACCATTCGAGCCTGCCGTATGGCTCATGCGCGCGGCCAACGCGAGGCCGAGACCGAGGAAGACGAGGTCTGCGGTCCACATGGCCCAAAACGGTGTCACGAGTCCTTTATTAGCCAAGTTCTCTCCGCCGATGAGGCCCGCCCAGTACACGGCGAAGATGACGACCGAGGCGACGATGACCAGACCAACCCCTCCTCGAGGGAAGCGGATGGCTAGTGGGGCGCCGAGCAATACGAACACGATACACGCGAAAGCGATCGAGTACTTCTTGTAGATCTCAACACGAAACTGGTCCACCGATTGCTGAAGAGCCAAGACGCGGCCAAGGTTAGAACGCCCGGCCAACGCGGCTTGTTGAGTCAGGTTGTCGGTCCTGAGGTTGAGGCGTTGGCCGCGGCCCCCGCCGATTATGGAGCCTCGTCGACTGACGAACTCGGATTCCGCCTCGTCCGCCTCGATCAGGTCCGGGTCGGGGTACGCCAGTGCATCCGTGACCGTCTTTTGAGCAAGTGCGAGGCTTCGCTCTCGGACGCGGACGATTTCTTCGTTTCGGTTGAGGATTTCGGCTCTCAACAGCGCGATAGACATCTCGCGATCGCTCCGTGAGGCGCCTCCCTCTTGGCGCTCGAGTTCGTCCCCGACCCCCCGTAGTGGAATGAACTGTTTCTCGAAGTCCGATCGGTTGAACTCACCACCCCCTTCTTGGCCGGCCTCGAGGATGCGGCCGTCGTAGAGGGTCAGGTAGAGGTCGGTGCCGCTGTCGCTGAACGCCATCGTTCCACGCGCCGCATAGGTCGTGCGGTGAGCGTTCGGGTCGGTCAGATCGAAGATGAAGACCTCCGTCATCTCGTTCGTGACGGGGTCGATGGTCTCCGCCTGAAGGTACACCGCTCCGTTTCTGTTCTCGGTATCGATCTCATTGATGACCCCCTCACGAAGCTCGAACGTGGGACTCTTTCGCGCTACGTCGATGATCAGGCTCTTGAGTTTGTGGTTGGCGTCCGGGAGCACCTGGTCGTTGAAAAACAGCATCACGCCTGCCAGGATGGTACCGACTCCCAAGAGCGGGAGAAGAATCCGGAGCGGTCCGATACCACCCGCGGCCATAGCGGTAATCTCGTTCGCGGCGGTAAGCTCGCTGAACGTGTAGAGTACAGATACCAGGATGGCCATGGGGAGAGTGAGGGCGACGGTATGAGGAAGCGAGAGGAGCACGAACTCACCGATCACGGTCCAGGGGAGTCCCTTTCCGAGGAGGTCGGCCATCCGCACGGCGAACGCATTCAGGAACAGGAGCCCGGTGAGAGCCGTGAATGCAAAAAGGAACGGTCCGATATGGGCGCGGATTAGATATTTGGTGATGATTCTCATATCGACACCCCTACACCGCACGCCGAGATCCGATCCCAACGAAGTAGTCGATTCATGGCTCTGACACTGGCCATTGTGGTCCTCACAATGGTTGCACCCCGGGCAGCACTTGGGCAAGTATCAGTCGCGCTCCCGGACACGGTGCGTCTTCAACCACCCGAGTTCGAGCTTCCCGAGTTTCTTTCGCCCTTTCCGGGCCGGTCAGGGCAGGGAGGGTATACGGTCGGCCGCATTGGCCTCAAGTCGGTTCCGCTCCTCGTGCCGATCGATTTATACGCACCCACAATCGTCACCGATGGGCCCACGCCGAACATATCTCGTTGGATGGTGGCTCGGGGACCGACGCTGCTCCGGCGTCGGCTGGCCCTGAGGCAGGCGGACCTTTTCGGGCCTTTCTTTCGGGGCCGCGACCCCCCTGGTCGCGTGCCGGCAGCCGGCGGCTCGGTGAGCGAGCTCGCCGACCTGGACTTCGAGATCGTGGGTCAGGCCGAATTGGGCGGCGATTGGACCCGGTTCCGCCCTTGCGATATACGCGTGCAGGATTCCTGCGAAACGGGCCTGCTCCCTCGGATCAGTCCCGACATTCAGTTTGCCGTTCGGGCGGCGGGCACGGTGGCCGACCGCATCACGCTGAATGTGGACTTCGATCAGGCGCGCGAGTTTTCGGCCGCCAACAACGTCAATATTTTCTACCAGGGCGGCGCTGACGCGATCCTGAAGACGTTGGAGTTGGGGGACGTCACCTTCGCTCTTCCCAGGTCGCGCTTTCTGACTCAGGGTGTTCCCGCCGGTAACTTCGGTCTTCTGGTGACCGGGCAGGTGGGTCCGCTTGATTTCAGAGGTGTCTGGGCCCAACAAACGGGAGATGTGTCGAGTCGAGAATTCCGTTTGAGCGGTGGCCCCGGCCAGGAAAATTTCGTGCAGCTCGACACGCTCGTTCTCGACGATGCGGACTACGTGAGAGGGCAATTCTTCTTTCTCGTCGATCCTGCGGAAATCGCCGGCAGCCCGCACATCGATGTCCTGGGCTTGAATCCGTCTTCGGTCCCTCTGGACGTGGCGCCCGGGGTGGACCCGGTGCAGATCTATCGATTCGAGACGGACCCCGTGACGAGGCAGCAGGTGGACGGGCTCATCCAGGCGGACGGGTTCGCCAGCCGGGACGGAATTACCGTGCAGGAGTCTGGGTGGTTCCGCTTCCTTCAACCTGGCGTCGACTATTCGATTCATTCGAGCGGGCTGTGGGTGGCCTTGAGGCGGCCTCTCGGTCGCGACGAGATGCTCGCAATCACCTACATTTCGGCGACGGGCGACACGATTGGGACGTACAATCCCGAACAAGTCTACAACGCCGGCGGGAGCCCTTCGCTCCGGTTGCTGCAGGCATCCAGGGCCAACCACAGACCGGGTCTGCCCACTTGGGATCAGGAGATGCATCAGGTGTACCGCGTCTCCTCGTCGGTCGACGTGGAGCCGTCCTCGGTAGGGTTGTCCATCTCTTTGGGCGAGCTCAGCGCGGGTCGTACCTTCACGCGGGACGGCGCCGGGAGGGGCCTGACCTTCCTGCGGCTCTTCGGGCTGGATGAAGAGTCCCCCGTCGACGTCCTCGACTCGGGAGCACTCTACCGGTGGACCGGTGAGTTTATCGAGGAGCAGCCGGTGGTCCCCGGCGTTTTTATCTTCTTTCCCACGCTACGCCCGTTCCAGACTCCGCCCCCTGTACCGGTGTTAGGCCTGACGGCGGACGAGACGAAGCAGATTCTCGGGTCCGATGGGAACCCCACGATCTACGAAGCCGAGGACCCTTTTCTGCGAGAGAGCGGTGGGCTCTATCGCCTGAACATCCCCTTCGAACTACGAAGCCGAGGTGTCATCTCCTCCTTCTCGCTGGGTGCGCTGGGTGTCCGCGGCGAGTCGGAGCGGGTGTTTCTTGGAGATCGCCTTCTGGTCCGTGACCTCGACTATACGATCGACTATGCGATCGGACAGATCACGCTGACTCAGCCGGAGGCGCTTTTCGCCACGGCATCCGAACCCGTTGTACGAGTCTCGTGGGAGCAGAAGTCGATCTTTCAGGTCACCCCCACCTCCGTTTTCGGCTTCAACGGCGCCGTCCAGGCCGGTCGCTACGGGGAGTTCAATATCCTGGCTCTACGCCAGAGTGAGCAGGCGTTGGTCAATCGGCCACAGTTGGGAAACGAAGCTGCCGCGATCACGCTGAGCGGACTCAGCATGGATTTCGACTTTCCCGCGAGTGGCCTCGACCGGTTGTTGGAGAAGATCCCAGCTCTTCGGGTGGGGGGGCCTTCCAGGGTCGGCCTGGAGGGGGAAGTCGCCCTCTCTTTCCCCAATCCGAATGTTCGCGCCGATGTGTTTCTGGATGACTTCGATGCGTCCAATGAGCGGTCTATCTCCCTCGACTCGCCCGATTGGTTCCTGGGTAGCGCCCCGGCCTTCTGGGACGGAGCGGAAACCGTCCTGCCGCTTCCGGTAAACGAATCCGCAGCGGGGCGCCTCGTTTGGCAGCATACCTGGGTGGTCCAAGGGCCCGGACAGGACAGCACAGGTGTGTTCATCGGCTTTCTCCCGGAAGTTGATGTCGATCGCCAGATCAATGTGGTCGGGCGTCAGGCTCGTGAGTCGGGGATGGTACTGACGTTCACCCCGAGTGCCAGCAGTCCGGCGGAGCCGTCCTGGCGATCTATAACGACCAGCTTGAGTGCCACCGGCATGGACCTCACCAAGACGGAGTCGCTGGAGTTCTATGTGGCGGACGGCGACTCCCTCACCCTCGTGATCGACCTGGGTGTAGTCGGCGAGGACGCGATGTTCATCGATGACCAGGGCCGAACCACGGGGGTGAAGGAGAACGGTGCCCCGTGGGGGCTGGGGCGTCTCGACCACGAGGCGGACCCGCGCCTCGGGGAAGTCTGGAGTGACGAGGCCGATCAGAGGGGCGTGTGGGGAGAGACGTGTCAGGGGAAGCCCAGGAGGGTCTACAACCTCGGTGACCCGAGGGCGAACTGCACGCGCGGCGATGGCATTCAGGACACCGAAGATCTGGACGGGGACGGGAACCTGGACAACCTCGAACGACACTTGCGGTTCGTGGTTCGGCTCGACGGCTCATCCCCGTTTCTGGTACGCACCCAGGCGGAGACGGGGACCGAGTTCCAACTCTATCGTATCCCGATTCGTGGGGCTGGAGCCATCGAGGTGCCCGGCCCCTTTTCGGAAGCCGACTTTCGAGCAGTGAAGCACATTCGCATGACGGTCGCGGGCCGGGTTGCCCAGAGTGTCACGCTGTTCCGGATGCGTTTGGTCGGAGCCCGTTGGGTGAAACGCACGGAGTCGGGCGTCCTGGACGGCATCGTGGGTGATACTGCGAGCATGCTTGGGCGTGCCGAGGTGGGCCCCGTGAGCGCCGTCACCGACGGAGACGCGTATCAGGCGCCCCCCGGCGTGATCGAGGAGCTCAACGATCAGTCGGCCGCCTTCGGTGGGCTGGGCACGGAGTTCAACGAAAAGGGCCTCAAGCTGGAGTATGGGAATGTGCAGCCCGGATCCCGGGCGGAAGTTTTTGACCGGTTTCCACAACGTCCGAGGGATTTTCTGCCGTATCGACAACTCAAGCTCTGGGCGGTCGCACGTAATGGCGACTGGGGGGCCACCGTACCCGTGTCCTTCTTCGTGAAAGTCGGAGAGGACGCCGAGAACTTCTACTTGTATCGAACCCGGCTTCAACCGGCACCGGATCCGGCGAGGATCATGCCTAATGATTGGCTCCCGGAGATCGTCATCGATTTCGAGGAGTGGATCGACCTTCGACGGGAAGCGGAGGTGAGCCTCATCTTGGAGCCGCGCGGGCCCAGCGACCCGCCGCTCGTACTTTGGGCACGGGATTCGACTTATGCGATCGTACTCAAGGACCGTGCGCGAGCCCCGAACCTCGCGGCCGTCCGCGAATTGTCGATGGGGGTTTGGAACCAGGGGGACTTCCCGACAACGGGAGAAGTGTGGATCAACGAAATGAGGCTTTCTTCCCCGCTCCGAGATGCGGGGATGGCCTCATACTTCGCCCTGGATATCGAGGCCTCCGACGTCTGGACGACCCATCTGGCAGTCAGCAACCGTGGCTCGCTCTTCAGACAGTTGACGGAGAATCCGACGTTTCAGGGGGACCAGGACATCCGCTTTCTGTCGACCTTCAATCTCGACCGAATGGCTCCTGCGGACTGGGGGGTCGAGATTCCCGTCACGGTGACCCACGTCAGGATCAATCAGGACCCCCGGTTCCTCAGCGGGAGTGACGTTCGGGTGGACAAGGTTGAGAACTTGAGGGAGCCGGAGTCACGCAGAACGCGTGTCGAGGTGGCGTTCCGGAAGCGTACGCCGGCAGCGAACCCCGTGGTCGGTTTGTTACTCGACGGCCTGGAAGCCCGGGCCGGTTACTTCACGTCCAGCTCGACGACGATTACCTCGGACGGGTCGGCGAGGGGCATCGACGGGCACCTGGGATACGGCCGGGCCGTGGGCCGGCGTGATTTTGGGATCGTCCCTGGGTTCCTGAAGCCGGTGTTGCGCTGGTTACTCCCAGGGGCATTGGAGGACGAGGTCGTCAACAGCCGTTTCCGGTGGAGTCCGGAACGGTTCTCCTTCGGCGTCACTTATGCTGGCAGTCGCCAAAAAATTCTACGGTTCGACCAGATTCTCCAGCAGGACAGCGATTCGCTGGTGGCGCCCACACGGTCGCCCCGGGAATCGCTCGAGAGTGCCTTCGAGATCGTTTTCCGGCCGTTCGAGACGTTTTCCGCTCAGGCAGATGTAGTGACGGGCAGGGACCTTCTCGATCCCGAAAAGACGGTCGCGGATCCGGTGGTTCAGGGCTTGTTGTTCGACGAGACGTTTTCGCTGTTGGGACTCGACCTGGGGTGGGAGACCGACCAGGTCGTGCGCACCCGGATGAACTTCGATCCACGGTTCGGCGATTGGATTCGCACGGGTCTCGGCTTGCAGACGTTCTACTCCAGTCATAGGACCGCCACCTTTGTGGACCGCTCCCTGGACGCCGTCGGAGACACGGTTCTGGCGCTGGCGCGCAACGTTAACGGGGGCCGTGATTTCACGGGTCAGGTCACCGTCATTCCAGCCACTATCTTTGGGGCATCCGGCGGGGCCGCGGGGGGATCGGCGCTCAGCCGAGGGGTAGGGGTGGTGGCGGATGCAATGGACCCGGTCACGGTCACCTACCAAGCTGGAGTGACGTCGAGATTCGACCGCGCTCCGATAGATCCGTCGTTTTCCTACCGCTACGGCTTCGCTGGTCGGGAGGGATATGCTCTGCTAGAAGCGGACACGGCCACGACGTTTACGGACCGGGTTGGCTGGACCCTGGGATCCGGGGTGCGCCTGCCTGCGGATTTACGAGTGCGGGTGAACTACCGTCTGGCGACGACGAAGACCTTGGACACCCGCAGTGACCGGACGCTTCGGCGGAAGACCTGGCCAGACCTCAACCTTTCGCTCGTAAATTTGCCTCTCCCGGACCAAGGGGTGATCACCCGGGTTAGCTTATCCGCAGGATTTCAGCGCATCAAGCAGAAAGCTGTCTTCGGTGGGTTTGGGCTGCAGGAGAAGATTCAGCAGGACGACCGGATCCCGGTGGAAATCGCCCTCGTGTGGGGGGGCGGCTTGTCGACCAGTTATCGGGGATCGTTCACGAGTGGTGAGGGAAGTGACCCCACCGGGGGGACCGAGAGAAGGAGGAACAATCATACCTTTTCACTCACGGCCTCGATGCGGCCCCCCACCCGTTGGGCCGCCCGTCTGACCCGTCCGATCACGATGTCCGCGCTCTTGCAGTACGCGTCGAATCGAAACTGTCGTGCCACTGCGAGCCAAGCGGAATGTGTGCCGTTCCTGGACGAGTTGATTCGAAGCCTGGTGCTTCGGGTGGAGACCGCCATATCCCGTACCGATGTTCGGCTCCAGCTTTCGTACACGGATCGGCAGTCCTTCGTCGGGCTCCAGTCGGGGTCCTCCCAATTTCAGTTCGGCATTTTTGGTCGATTTGTCATAGCGGACGAGGGACTGCTCAGATAACCATGGCTACGCCCGGTCGTCGGGCGCACCGTGGCGCATGACTTCCTCCGAAACCCGCGCTCTCAAACACGCCGCTCTTTTGGTCCTGGCCCTGGCCCTCCTTCGGACTGCGGCAGAAAGTGTCCGGAGCCCGGTGACGACCCAAGGCGCCGCATCAGCGGACTCGTCCGGGTTGGCCGTGCTCCTGGATGAGAGCAGGGAAAGCCGCGACGAGGCTCAGCGGCGGGCCCTCCCGCTGGGGAGCGATGAACGCATCGACCCGAACACCGCCGGCGAAGAGGATCTGGATCGCCTGCCCGGAGTGGGTCCGGCCATAGCAGGCAGAATCGTTCAAATGAGGCAGGACCGCGGGCCGTTTGCCGAACCAAGCGATCTGCTATCGGTGCCGGGTGTGGGGCCGGCCATACTCGCCAGAATCACACCCCACCTCGAATGGCCGGCCCAGCCTCGGTTCGGTGGTTCCGCCAGTCCACGGCGTCTGCCCCTTCCGTCCGGTCTGCCCCGTCAGGGCACAGATCCGACGGCTGGTAGGCCAGCTCGTCTCGATCTCAATCGGGCGAGCCGCGAAGAATTGGAGCGACTTCCCGGGATCGGCCCGGTCATGGCTGGGCGCATCCTGACTTTGCGAGAGAAGGTGGGGAGATTCCGGGGGCTGGAGGAGCTGCGATCAGTCCGAGGAATTGGATCGGCCACGATCGAGCGGTTGAGGCCCTTCGTCATCATAGGGGGCTGAGTGTTTTTTTTCTTGCACGCCGGGGGCACCCGATTCTAACTTTGGCGTTAGGGATACAAGCGTTTCCAACTGATTCCGCCGTGCGGGGGCCTCCAGCGATGGCAACGAACGTCGCAGAACTTCGCCTCGGTGACCTTTTCGTTCGAGAAGGCCTCATCGATGCCGACCAACTCAGTGCCGCACTTGCAGATTCCAAGGAGGGCGGTACTCGTGTAGGGTACTCTTTGGTCAAGCTTGGATTCGTGGGCGAGAACGAGCTGACCCGGATGCTCTCCAAGCAGTACCGGCTACCGGCGGTCGACCTCGAGAAGGTCGAGGTCGATCCCAAGATCTATAAGCTCATCGACGGGGACATGGCGTACCAACACCTCGTGCTCCCGCTCCGCAGGGTGGGTCGGACGTTGACCGTGGCGATGGCCAACCCGTCCGAGATGGAAGCCATCGACGTCCTCCGGTTCAAGACTCGCTACGATATCGAGCCGGTAATCGTCGGAGAATACACGTTAAGGAAGCACCTGGAGAAGTACTACGGCGTCTCGGAAGAGCACGTCGAAGATCTTCTCGGTGACTTTCTCGAAGAGGATCTCGAGTTCGTCGAAGAGGAGGAAGACGACGAGAATCTCGCGGCTCTCGAGGCCCAGGTGGACGCGGCGCCGGTCGTCAAGTTCATCAACGGCCTTCTCACCGACGCGGTCAGGAAGGGTGTCTCCGACATACACATCGAACCGTATGAGAAAGATATCCGAGTTCGCTATCGGTTAGACGGAAAACTCTACGAGGTCATGAAGCCGCCGATGAAGATGAAGGCGGCACTCGTGTCTCGAATCAAGATTCTTGCCGACTTGGACATCGCGGAGCGCAGGGTCCCCCAAGACGGGCGCATCAAGCTCCGCATGAAACGTAAGGTGGTCGACTTCCGCGTCTCGACGCTCCCGGTGATTTTCGGCGAAAAGATCG
>SMVA01212886.1_pt1 | contig 10463 bp, 6 predicted proteins | sample 2456451 | NCBI WGS metagenome assembly SMVA01 (sample SAMN11095933, study PRJNA526329) | marine sediment metagenome | biome: Marine sediment; feature: Surficial sediment; material: Deep marine sediment; isolation source: Hadal surficial sediment | place: Pacific Ocean | collected 2014-05 | depth 0-1...
CCTGGGACGTGAAGGGAAACTTCCTGCAGTTTCTCAACCCCGTGAACTGGTGGAAGGCCGATAAGCGCTGGAGCCGGCTTTTCCAGCCAGTGAAATGCGGCATGGCCCCAGAGTTGAGTGGCTCGGAGGCCGCAGCCAGGCCGCCCGTCACGCCGCGTTCTGCGACCTTGCTGGTGGCGAATTAGCCTCTGGAAACCTCGCTCGCGGGCGGCCCCCGCCGAGCCGGGCCGAGTTCCGCGGGGCCTGAGGGACACGCTAGAAGCCAGCTTCGGCAACCCGCGTGCCGGCGATTGACGGGCCGGTGCCAGACGGTACCCTGCTCCGCCGACCACTGACCCAGACCTTTTAACTCCGTCCCGAGAGACGGACAAAGGTGTGCCAATCTTGGAGCAAGCTCCCCCCGAATCCCGGGTCCTCGCGGACTCGGTCCCGCCCCCTGCAGAGCAGGGCGTGCGCGTCATCCTCGACGACGCTGGAATTCGTCGTTCGATCACGCGCATCGCGCACGAGATCCTCGAGCGCAACGATGACGCGGAGTCGCTCTACCTGGTCGCCATTCCCAATGGTGGCGTTCCACTCGCCCGACTGCTGGTCGAAAATCTGAAGCAGATCGGGGGCAGGGACATCCCCCTCGGCATTCTGGATACGACGCTGTATCGCGACGATCTGGCAACCCGCGGAGAACGGCCGCGCCTGCGCGAGACCGAGATGCCTTCTTCGGTCGACGAGAAGTTGGTGATACTGGTCGAAGACGTAGTGAGCACCGGCCGCACGATACGCGCGGCAATGGACGCGCTGATGGATTTCGGCCGGCCCCGCGGAGTTCAGGTGGTCTCGCTGGTCGATCGCGGTCACCGCGAGCTACCGATCAAGATCGACTATGTGGGGAAGAACATTCCCACGCGCGCCGACGAAAAGGTTCGCTTGAGAGGGCAGGGCGCAGGCGATGACCCTCTCGAAGTGGTTCTCATGACCCACGCGGACGAGGCGGTCGGCGGTCCCGCCGAAGCGGGTTGGGGGGAGCGGCGATGATCGGCAACGACTTGCTCGGAATCGAGGATCTGCCTCGAGAGGACATCGAGACAATACTCGCCACAGCAGAGCGGATGCAGGAGATCGGGACGCGCGAGGTCAAGAAGGTCCCCACGCTGCGCGGCCGCACCATCATCAATCTCTTCTTCGAACCCTCGACACGAACGCTGTCGAGCTTCGAGATCGCAGGCAAGCGGCTGTCCGCGGACGTCGTCAATTTCTCGGTCTCCAATTCGAGCGTCTCCAAGGCGGAGAGCATTCTCGATACCGCCAAGACGCTGGACGCAATGGATCCGGATTGCGTGATCGTGCGACACGGGGTGGCGGGAGTTCCCAAGCGGATCGCCGATGTGCTCGATGCGCCGGTCATCAACGCGGGTGACGGCTATCACGAGCACCCCACTCAGGCCTTGCTGGACCTGCTCACCGTGCATCAGGAGAAAGGACGTATCGACGGGCTCACCGTCGCAATCATCGGAGATATTCTCCACTCGCGCGTAGCCCGGTCCAACATCTACGGCTTCACGAAGATGGGGGCCGAGGTGCGCGTCGCCGGGCCTCCGACGATGCTTCCCTCGAACGTCGAGACACTCGGGGTGAAGGCATACACGAGCTTGCGCGAGGTACTGGAGGGTGCAGACGTCGTGATGGCGCTGCGAATCCAGACGGAGCGCTTGGAGGGCGCGTTCTTCCCGAGCATCCGCGAGTACTCCGCCACCTTCGGCCTGGACCGCGCCAAGCTGCGCTACGCCAAAGACGACGCCATCGTGATGCACCCCGGCCCCGTCAATCGTGGCGTCGAGCTCTCACACGACCTCGCGGATCACCGTCCATCGGTGATTCTCGATCAGGTCCGAAACGGCGTCGCGTTGCGGATGGCGGTCCTCTATCTCCTCTCGGGCCGTCCGAGTCGCGCGAAAGCGAAGGATGCAGAGGGATAGACTTGCAGGACGGAAGCGATCCAAGTGATGTCCACTCAGACCCAAGCTCGAACTTCATCTCAGACGGGAAGGAAATAACCGATTGTCGCGAATCTTGATCAAGGGTGGCCGCATCCTCGATCCCTCGGAAAATATTGATCGGCAGGCCGACCTCCTGGTCGAGGACGGACGCATCGCTGCACTCGGCCCAGACCTAAAAGTGTCGGGCGCCGAAGTCATCGACGCAGAGGGGTGTTGGGTGACCCCCGGTTTTGTGGACATGCATGTGCACCTTCGCGAGCCGGGCCAGGAATACAAGGAAGACCTGGCGTCGGGCGGGAAGGCGGCCGTCGCTGGGGGATTCACCGGCGTTGCCTGCATGGCGAACACAGACCCGGTGAACGACGACCCCTCAGTGACCGACTACATCCGAAGTCAGGCACGCAAGGATTCTCCCGCGCGCGTCTATCCGATCGCAGCCGCGACGCGCGGGCTCGCGGGCGAAGTGATGACCGAGATGTCCGCACTGCGCGATGCCGGTGCGGTGGCGTTTAGCGACGACGGCAAGACGATCATGGACGCTGGCGTGATGCGGCGGGTTCTGGAGTATTCCAAACTCGTCGGCCTACCGATCATCGTACACGCTGAGGACTGCTCGCTCGTGAATCGAGGTGTGGTCAACGAAGGACCGGTCTCCACCCGGCTGGGACTGCCAGGCAATCCGACGGCCGCCGAGGATCTCCAGGTGGCTCGCGATCTCATGCTCGCGAAGCTGACAGGTGCTCGCTTGCACGTGGCGCACGTGTCGTCTGCGGGTGCGGTCGCGCTGATCCGTCGCGCGCGAGACGAGGGCGTCGACGTGACGGCCGAGGTGACGCCTCACCACCTCAGCCTGACCGACGAGGCCACCAGCGGCTACGATACGAATACGAAGATGGCGCCTCCGCTGCGTGGCGCCGTCGACGTGGAAGCTTGTCGCGCCGCCCTGGCGGATGGCACCATCGACGTGATCGCGACGGATCACGCTCCCCACGCCGTTCACGAGAAGGAAGTGGACTTCGTGGAGGCACCCTGTGGGATCCTTGGGCTGGAGACCGCTTTCCCGGTGGTGGCCGAACTGGTCCGCGAGGGCCGGCTGTCGCCCCTCGAACTGATTCGGAGGCTCTCGACCGGGGCCGTCCAAATTCTGGATATCCCAGGTGGAAATCTGGCCGAGGGAAGCGAGGCAGACATCACGATCGTCGATCCTGAGCGCCGCTGGATCTACGACGCGGCCAAGGGTTACTCGAAGAGCCGCAACTCTCCCTGGGATGGTCAAGAGATGCACGGCCGCGTGGTGGCCACGCTGGTGGCGGGCCGCCTGATTTATCACTGCGATCGCGGTGTGCTGGTCCCGTGACGGAGAGGAGCCGGAAGAGAGTTGGCGCCGCGCCCCCCAGGCCGGCGCGTCTCGCCCTTGCCGACGGCACGGTCTACCTCGGGCAGGCCTTTGGTGCGGACGCGGTGCATACGGGCGAGGTCGTGTTCAACACGAGCATGATGGGATACCAGGAGATCTGCACGGATCCCTCGTACGCCGGACAGATCGTTGTGATGACCTATACGCAGATTGGCAACGTCGGCGTGAATCCCGACGACGCAGAGTCGTCGAGGCCTTTTCTGGAAGCCTTCGTCGTGAAGGAACTCTTCGATGTGCCCAGCAACTACCGCGCTCGAGGCTCGCTCGATGGCTATCTCCGCGAGGCTGGGGTGCCGGGTCTCTCCGGGATCGACACGCGGGCATTGGTGCGGCGCATCCGCGACAAAGGCGCGCAGGTCGGCGTCGTGAGCACCGATCCCGCTGTGCAGGACGAAGCCGAGCTCGTTCGGCGCGCCAAGAGTGCGCCGGGTCTGGACGGTCGCGATCTGGTGGCGGCCGTGAGTTGCGAGGCACCCTACCACTGGACCGAAGGTCGTTGGGAGGGGATCGAGGGGCAGCTTCCGCGGCCGCGGCAAGGGGGCAAGCGGCTCAAGGTGGTGGCATACGACTTCGGCATCAAGCGCAACATCTTGCGCTTGCTCGTGGAGCAGGGCTTCGACGTGACGGTCGTGCCGGCGACCCTGTCGGCCGACGAAGCGCTGGCCATGAAGCCCGACGGGATCTTCCTGTCCAATGGCCCCGGCGACCCCGCGGCTGTGGAGGGTGTGCGGGAGAACGTGCGCCAGCTCGCCGCTGTGAAACCGCTCTTTGGCATCTGCCTTGGACACCAGATTCTGGGCTTGGCGCTAGGAGGAACGACGCGCAAGCTGAAGTTCGGTCACCACGGCGGCAACCAGCCGGGGAAGGATCTGGCGACTGGCAAGGTCGCCATCTGTGCGGAGAATCACGGCTATGCGGTCGAGGCGGAGTCCCTGCGCGCCGCCGGTCAAGAAGTCGAGATCACCCACATCAACCTGAATGACCAGACCGTCGAGGGACTGGCGCATGGAACGAAGCCGATCTTCTCGGTGCAGTATCACCCCGAGGCGTCGCCGGGTCCGCACGACGCCTCGTATTTCTTTCAACGCTTCCGCAACATGGTAGAGCGTCACGTGGCCGGTGAAACCGTGTCCGGGGCACAGATCGCCAGGGGACAGTAGCGAGTGCCGAGACGCGATGATCTAGAGACCATCTTGGTGATCGGGTCTGGACCGATCGTAATCGGCCAGGCCTGTGAATTCGACTACTCGGGTACGCAGGCGTGTAAGGCGCTGCGAGAAGAGGGCTATCGCGTAGTCCTCATCAATTCCAACCCGGCGACGATCATGACGGACCCGGAGACGGCTGAGCGGGTCTACATCGAGCCGATGACGGTTCCGAATATCGAGCGGATCATCGAACTCGAGAAGCCGGACGCGCTACTGCCGACGATCGGTGGTCAGACGGCGCTCAATCTCTCGATTGAGCTGGCGGAAGCGGGCGTGCTCGAGCGACACGGAGTCGAGCTCATCGGCGCGCGCATCGAGAGCATCTACAAGGCCGAAGACCGGAAGCTGTTCCGCGAGGCGATGGAGAACATCGGCCTACGCGTTCCGGCCTCGGGCGTGGCGCACAGCTTGCAAGAAGCCCGGGAGGTCGTCCGCTCAACGGGCATACCCGCGATCATCCGACCTTCTTTCACGCTCGGCGGTGCGGGGGGCAGCATTGCGTGGAAGGACGACGAATTCGACGATCTCGTCGAGTGGGCGCTGCGCACCTCTCCCACTCACGAGTGCCTGATCGAAGAGAGCGTCCTCGGGTGGAAGGAGTACGAGCTCGAGGTGATGCGCGACAAGGCGGACAATGTCGTGATTGTCTGCTCGATCGAGAATTTCGACCCGATGGGGGTCCATACTGGAGACTCGATCACCGTTGCGCCCGCACAGACGCTCACCGATCGAGAATACCAGGAAATGCGAGATGCCAGTATCGCCATCATGCGCGAGATTGGCGTTGACACGGGCGGATCCAACGTGCAGTTCGCCGTCGATCCGAAAGACGGAAGCATGATCGTGATCGAGATGAACCCCCGCGTCTCGCGATCGTCCGCGCTCGCTTCCAAGGCCACGGGCTTCCCTATCGCGAAGATCGCCGCCAAGCTGGCGGTAGGGTACACGCTCGACGAGATCCCGAATGACATCACCAAGAAGACACCCGCTAGTTTCGAGCCGTCGATCGACTACGTCGTCACGAAGGTGCCGCGCTTTACCTTCGAGAAGTTCCCCGAGGCGAGCAACGAGCTCACGACCCAGATGAAGTCCGTGGGCGAGGTGATGGCGATCGGGCGAACCTTCAAGGAGAGCCTGCAGAAAGCCGTGCGCTCCCTCGAAGTAGGACATATGGGCTTCGAGCCGCCGGCGTTGCCCGACGACGACGCCCTGTGGGCGTCGATCGACACGCCGCGGCCCGGGCGGCTTTGGGCGTTAGTGGAAGCGATGCGCCGCGGAGCTAGCGTCGAAGAGCTGCACCGCCGTTCAAGCATCGACCCGTGGTTCCTGCGGAACCTGCAGGACCTGGTGGAGATGGAGGCCGCGCTAACGGCCGCTGATCCGTCGCAACGCGTGGCGTGGCTGCGAAGCGCCAAGCAGGCTGGATTTTCGGACGGGCGCCTGGCTCAGCTCTGGCAGCTCGACGAGGACGCCGTCCGAGCGCTTCGGCACGAACACGGGGTGCGCCCCGTGTTCAAGCGGGTCGACACCTGCGCCGCCGAGTTCGAGGCGGATACGCCCTACCTCTATTCGACCTACGAACAGGAGTGCGAGTCGAATCCGACCAATCGCAAGAAGATCATGATTCTGGGCGGCGGGCCCAACCGGATCGGACAGGGTATCGAGTTCGATTACTGCTGCGTCCACGCGGTGATCGCGCTGCGCGACGCGGGCTACGAGACGATCATGGTCAATTGCAATCCAGAGACCGTGTCCACTGACTACGATACCAGCGACCGCCTCTACTTCGAGCCGGTCACGCTCGAGGACGTGTTGGAAATCGTGCATGTCGAGAAGCCCGACGGCGTCATTGTGCAGTTTGGCGGGCAGACGCCACTCAAGCTGGCCGTGCCGCTCGAGCGCGCGGGCGTTCCCATCATCGGTACGCCGCCCGACGCCATCGATCGCGCTGAAGACCGCGAGCGATTCGACGATGTGCTCGAAACGCTGTCGCTTCGACGCCCGCCGGGCGGGGTCGCGCGCAGCACCGCAGAGGCCGAGGAGGTGGCGAAGCGGATCGGCTACCCCGTCCTGGTGCGGCCGTCGTACGTCCTGGGCGGGCGGGCGATGCAGATCGTGCAGGACGAAGACGGGCTGCGCAACTACATGCGCTTCGCGGTCAAGGCCTCTCCCGAGCACCCGATCTTGGTCGATTGCTTCTTGGCAGATGCCATCGAAGTGGACGTCGATGCCATCTGCGACGGCGAGCGGGTCGTGATCGGCGGCATCATGGAACACATCGAAGAAGCCGGCGTACACTCGGGTGACAGTGCCTGTTCGCTCCCGCCCTATTCGCTCGGGCCGGAGATCATCGAGGAGATCTTGAAGGCGACCCGCAGCCTGGCCTTGGAACTGGGAGTGCTCGGCTTGATGAACGTCCAGTACGCCGTGAAGGCGGGCGAGCTCTATGTCATCGAAGTGAACCCCCGCGCATCCCGCACGGTACCCTTCGTCTCGAAGGCGATCGGTCGTCCCCTGGCCAAGATCGCCGCCCTGGTGATGGCCGGCCAGACGCTCGAAGAACTCAAGTTCACTTCGGAGATCGTCCCCACACACTTCTCGGTCAAGGAGGCAGTGTTCCCCTTCGTCAAGTTTCCGGGTGTCGACACCCTGCTTGGACCCGAGATGAAGAGCACCGGCGAGGTGATGGGGATCGATTCGGATTTCGGCCGGGCCTACGCGAAGGCGCAGATCGAGGCGGGCAACAGTTTGCCGACTCGTGGAGTGGTATTGGTGTCTGTGCGTTCCTCCGAGCAGGCTGCTGTCGTCGAGGTCGTACGCTTGCTGGCGAACCTCGACTTCAAGGTGGTGGCGACACGCGGGACTGCCCGAGTGTTGATCGAGCAGGGGATCAAGGTGGAGGCTGTCAACAAGGCCTACGAGGCTTCGCCCCACACGGTGGACCGAATCGAGGCGGGCGACATCGACCTCGTCATCAACACGGTGGCGCCGGATCCCCAGGCCACGCGCGATTCCGCTTCGATGCGACGCGCTGCGCTTCAGCGCGGCATCCCCTACTGCACGACACTGGCGGCGGCGCGCGCTTCGGCTGAGGCGATTCAGGCATTGTGTCGCGGCTCCATTGGCGTGCGGGCGTTGCAGGATGTGCACGCCCTCTCGCTGCAGCAGGAGGCTGCGGCGGAACTTCCGCCGGAGGGCGGCCCCGCCATCTGAGGCAGGGAATCCACCCACTGCGACACCCCGTAGGAAGGGCGAGGCGCTTGGCGAGCCCGCTCCAGGAAGCACTCGACGCGTTGCTGCGACCGCTGGAATTCGCGGCGCGCGACGGCTTCGCCCAGGCAGATCGAATCGTGGGTCTGGCGGCAAGCGTCGCCAGCGCGTGTCACCGCGCGCGCAGCCTCGCCCTCCCGCCCGACTTGGACGAGCGCCTCGCGGCGGTAGAAGAGCTACTGGTCGAACCCCGCTCCGATGACCACTCGGACGGCGACCCTGGACTTGCGGCACGCGAGCAGCGGAAGTTGTGGGTGCAGCGTGCCCTCGAGCTTCTCGCCCCCGTATCGCGGGTGGGCTGGGTCGACGGTCTACTGGATCGCTCGCCTGCTGAGATCTCAGGGGTGGGACCCAAGCGCTCGGCGCTGCTGGCAAAGCGCGGTATCGGCACCATCGCCGACCTGCTCTTCCATCTCCCGATTCGCTACGACGATCGACGCGCGCTGGTTCGCGTGGGTGATCTCCAGGTCGGCGCCCACGCCACCTTCATCGCGCAGGTAAAGAGTGTTGGCTCCTCTCGGCGGCGCGGCCGCTTCGGGCAAGTCCTCGAGGCGGTGGTTGGGGACGAGACGGGCTCGGTGGTGCTCAAGTGGTTTCGACATGCGGCGGGGCTCGAGTCGCGCCTCCAACCGGGAGCGCAGATCTGTGTTAGCGGGGACGTGCGACGCTACCGCTTCAGCGTCGAGCTGATCCATCCCGAGATCGAGATTGTCGGCGCGCCCGATAGCGAGGCATCCGACGAGCGGGGAGAATTGTCGGCGCAGGCCTCGGCGGTGCTCGACGGAATGCGTCGGATCGTCCCGGCCTACAGCACGCCGGAGGGGATTCCGCCGCGCACGCTTCGTCGCTTGGTGGAGACTGCGGTGGCTCAGTACAGCGATGCTGTGGCGGGGCAGCTGCCCGCGGATCTCGTATACGAGCGCGGATTGCCCGAGCCCGCAGAGGCGCTCCGAGCCATCCACTCGCCCGATTCGGATTCAGACGCGGAGCGCTACCTGGAGCTTGCGTCCCCGGCGCATGAGAGGCTCGTGCTCGAAGAGTTGTACCTCCTCGAGCTTGGATTGAGTTTGCGGCGAGCTGCACAGGCCGCTCAGCCAGGCATCGCCATCGCGATCCGTGACGAGACACTTCAACGGCTGTCGCGTGAGCTTCCCTTCGAGCTGACGCGGGCGCAGCAGCGGAGCTGGCGTGAGATCTCACACGATCTGTCGCGGCCGCATCCCATGAGCCGTCTACTGCAGGGTGATGTTGGCAGCGGCAAGACCGCGGTGGCCTATCTTGCCGCCGTGACGGTGGTTGCCGGGGGGCACCAGGTGGCGCTGATGGCCCCCACCGAGCTGTTGGCCGAGCAGCACGCCCGGACACTGGCGAGCCTATCTCAGGGATCCAGCGCTCCCATCCGCATTGCATTGCTGACGGCTTCGGTCCCCAGGCCACAGGCGAAGGAGATTCGCGAAGGGCTCCGCAGAGGTGAGATCGATCTGGTTGTGGGAACCCAGGCGCTGGTGCAGGAGGACGTCCTATTCGAGAGTCTCGCGCTCGCGATCGTAGACGAGCAGCACCGTTTCGGCGTGCTTCAGCGCGCGGCGCTGGCGGCGAAGGCGGCGGAGGGTCGCGTTCCGCACAGTCTCGTGATGACTGCGACGCCGATCCCGCGCACGCTGGCGCTGACGCTGTACGGTGACCTCGATTGTTCGCTGATCGACGAATTGCCGCCCGGCCGAAGCCCCGTCGAGACGCTGCTCCTGCGCGACGGGGAGGGCGAGCGCGTCGTCGATCTGATTCGGGAAACAAGCGGGCGAGGCGAACAGGTGTATGTCGTGTATCCGCTCGTGGAGGAGAGCGAGAAGATCGACCTGAGGGCCGCCGTAACCTCGGCCGAGCGCATTGCGAACGCCTTCCAGGATCTGAGCGTGGGTCTGGTGCACGGGCGTCAGAAATCCAGTGATCGCTCGTTGGTGATGGGCCGATTCGAGAGCGGCGAGCTGGATCTCCTCGTCTCCACCAGCGTCATCGAGGTGGGCGTCGATATCTCGAACGCGACACTGATCGTGGTGGAACACGCCGAGCGCTTCGGGCTGGCCCAGCTACACCAGCTGCGCGGGCGTGTGGGGAGGGGCGAGCGACCGGGCACCTGCATACTGGTTGCGCGCGGGGGAGGCGAGGAGAGCGAAGCGCGCTTGCGAGCGATGCTCGAGACGACCGATGGCTTTCGGATTGCCGACGCGGATCTCAGGATTCGCGGTCCAGGCGAATTTCTGGGCACCCAGCAAAGCGGTCACATGCCCGATCTGCGCATTGCCGATCTCGTGCGCGATGCCGAATTGGTTCGCGTGGCACGTGACACGGCACAGCAGACCGAGGCGCGCGATCCGGGGTTGCGCAGCGCGCGCGAGCTGCGTCAAGCCGTGGAACTGCGCTGGGGCGAGCGCCTGGCGCTGGCGGGCGTGGGGTAGTAGCGGCGTGCCGGTTGGCGGGTCAGTGAGGTAGGTGCCGGTAGAGCATGGTGCGGCTCACGACACTGTCTGCGATCACCGGATGCGAGGTCCCGAGCCGGAACAGGAGCTGATCGTA
>SMVA01363529.1_pt1 | contig 10463 bp, 8 predicted proteins | sample 2456451 | NCBI WGS metagenome assembly SMVA01 (sample SAMN11095933, study PRJNA526329) | marine sediment metagenome | biome: Marine sediment; feature: Surficial sediment; material: Deep marine sediment; isolation source: Hadal surficial sediment | place: Pacific Ocean | collected 2014-05 | depth 0-1...
CTGGCTAGTTCTAATATTTGGTTAGCAATTTCATCCGTAGCATTTGGCTTACCGAGCCTGGTAATGTTTGCCGATAGTTGGACCATTTTGTCGTTGTCTGCTAAAAGTTTAAGCGCAGTTGAAGCCAGTTCTTTGATTGCAAAACGGTCTTCAACGATAATTGCAGCATTCTTTTCTACCAGAGCCATTGCATTTTTTGTTTGATGGTCTTCGGCAACATTTGGGGAAGGAACAAAAATGACAGGCTTTTTTACCAGACATAATTCTGAAATGGACAGTGCACCTGCCCGGGAAATAACGATGTCTGCTGCTATATATGCTAAATCCATTTGTTCAATAAATTCAAATAAATGGATGTTTAAAATATCTTTCGGAAGACGCTCCATCATTTCTTTGTTATACAACTTCCCGGTTTGCCATAATACCTGTTTCCCTGAATCTCCCCAGAACTGAATATTTTGAATCAGACTTTCATTGATAGTTCGGGCCCCAAGGCTGCCACCGATCACGAGTATAACTTCCATGGATGGATCAAGTCCAAAGTGTTTCAGTGACTCTGTTTTATCCGTACCAAGGTTCGCGATATCACTCCTGACGGGATTCCCTGTAAGCGAAATTTTTGATGTTGGAAAAAATCTATCCATATTCTCATACGCAACACAAAACCTGTCTGCTTTTCCGGCAACTGCTTTGTTAGCAATACCTGCATAAGAATTTTGTTCCTGTACCACGGTTTTAATACCATTTCTTGTAGCGGCCAACATTATTGGACTGCTGGCATAACCACCAAAACCTGTTACTACATCAGGTTTGTTTTTTCTTAATATGGCTTTGGATTTCAGATAGCTGTGGATCACTTTAAAAGGAAATAAAAGATTACTCAATGTCAGCTTCCTTTGCAATCCACTGATCCAAAGGCCAATTATCTCATAACCATGTTGCGGCACCATCGTCATTTCCATTTTTCCCCTGGCCCCGACAAACAAAACTTTTACATCGGGAACTAATTCCTTAATCCTGTCTGCAACCGCAATCGCAGGATAAATATGTCCACCTGTGCCACCTCCGCTAAAGATGAGCGTTAGATTTTCCGGGCGATATGGCTTTTTTTCAATCAATTTAAGCTGCCTTTGGTACATTTCGTGGTTCACCAATGCTTTGATCAAACGTAATATCTGTTTCTCCTCTTGCCACACTTTGAATGATTCCAAGTGAAATACCTGTGAACAATAATGAGGTTCCTCCCATGCTTAGAAAAGGGAGTGTTAGTCCTGTTATAGGAACCAAACCAACCACCACAGCCATATTGACCATTGCCTGGATGACGATAGCAAAAGCCAGGCCTGCTGACAGTAAGCCACCAAATGCCCGTTCACTTTTGGCCGCTGCACGCATGCCACGATATAATAAAATCAGGTACAGACAGAGAATAAATATTCCTCCAATCATTCCATACTCTTCAATAATTATGGCATACACAAAATCTGAATATGGGTGTGGCAGAAAATTTCTTTGATCGCTCTGCCCCGGCCCCTTCCCTGCAATTCCCCCGGTTGCTATGGCAATATGGGACTGTTCTGCTTGAAATGGCATTTCAGTTTTGTCCAAAAAACTGGCAATTCTGTTCTTAGCTGTTTCTCCACGCTGGCCGAATGACATGGCTGTAAATCCAACCAGCATTCCCACTATTACCAGCATCGCAAGATATTTCATTGGTACTCTGCCGATGTACATCACCAACATACAAGTAGCAAACAAGAGCGCTGCAGTTGATAAATCTGCCATCGCTATTAGTGCGCAGATGACACCTATCCAGGCTAAAATGGGAATGAGTGATTCTTTAATATCACCTATGTTTTGCTGACGTTTAGAAAGCATGCTTGCCAGACTTGCAATCAATGCTAATTTTGCTAAATCTGAAGGTTGGAATACCTGCTTGATTACCGGTATCGTGATCCACCTGGAAGCATCATTTATTGTGGTTCCGGATTTCCAGGCAAAAATCAATAGCGGAACGGAAATGATCATGGCGAATCGGGAGATTTTTGAATAATAACGGTAATCAACTTTATGGGCCACCCACATTGCGAATAAGCTCAGCACCACCAGGGCAGAATGCTTTACCAGATACACTTCAACAACTTCCATATTTCTATATGCAAGTGATCCAACAGCACTATACACAACAAGAATGCTAATAATTGCAAGCAACATCACTACCATCCATATCACCGGATCTCCATGCAAATGCGTTTGAGTCCACTTTTTCATATTAGTGATGTTTTTTCGTTTTCAAATTTCAATTCAGCTACCGCCTCCCGAAATTGATCTCCCCTGTCTTCATAGCTTTTGAACAAGTCGAAACTTGCACAAGCGGGAGACAGCAGGACAACATCATTTATTTTCGAGTATTCCAATGCCATTTTAGCTGCCACTTTTATATCCCGGGTTTCAGTAATATTTGGGACCTTACCAAACACATCCATCAACTTTGCATTGTCTATTCCAAGGCATATCAGTGCATTCACTTTTTCTTCTACCAGTGGAAGTATCTTAGAATAATCGTTTCCTTTGTCTTGTCCCCCTGCAATCCAGGTAATTGGTCCGGAAAAAGTACCCAATGCATAAAATACAGCTTCCACATTAGTGGCTTTTGAGTCATTTATAAAGGTGATCCCATTAATCTCTTCAACAACCTCCATCCTGTGTGGGATACCCTGAAAGGATAATAATCCTTCTCTTATGGAATCCTCAGAAACTCCTGCTCCTATTGCAGCAGCTGAAGCACACATGACATTTATATGATTATGGTCTCCTTTTATGGGTAATTCTTTAGTTTCAATTTGAAGGCCACCAAGCATCAGACTACCATTTTCTCTTCGAAAAAAGACATCCTGATTTTCCAGGGAAACAGGGGTTTTCTGGAATGATCCATTAATCTCCTGTAGCCTATCACCTATTACCTTATCTTCATTCCAATAGATGACCATGTCCTCACCTTCCATATGCTTCAAAAGGTTTAATTTGGCATCGGCATAATGATCGAAATCAGCATAACGATTTAAATGGTCGGGAGTTATATTTAGAATAATGGCAATATGAGGGTGAAAGTCAATGATGTCATCGAGTTGGAAACTGGAGAGCTCAATCACAAGCCAATCATACGTGTCCTCCATAATCATTCGTGACATACTCGTACCAATGTTGCCTCCAATCCCAACTCTCAAACCACTTGTTTTAAGTAAATGGTAGGTTAGTTGTGTGGTGGTGGTTTTTCCATTTGTACCTGTAATTCCAATAATCTTAGCTCCTGTAAAACGAGATGCAAATTCAATTTCTGAGATAATCTCTAGTCCTCCAGATCTGGCAATTTGAATGATACCAGCATTCTCCGGTATGCCCGGGCTTTTGATAAGGGCCTCACTCTGCAGAATCCTGGATTTAGTGTGTCCGTTTTGCTCGTATTCAATGCCGGCATTTTCCAATTCCTGCACGTAATGATCTTCAATCGGACCATTGTCAGATACAAAAACATCATAACCTTTAGATGACGCCAGTAAGGCAGCTCCAACGCCGCTTTCTCCTGCTCCCAATATGACGATTTTCCTCACCATTATCTCAGCTTTAAAGTTGCCAGGGTTAAAATCGCAAGCAGGATACCTGTTATCCAAAAACGGGTTACAATCTTAGATTCATGATATCCTTTCATTTGGTAGTGGTGATGCAACGGTGACATCAGAAAAATTCGCCGGCCTTTTCCGTATTTCTTCCTGGTATATTTAAAGTACACCACCTGAAGCATCACTGATACGTTTTCAATTACGAAAATTCCGCATAGAATTGGAATGAGAAATTCTTTTCTTAATGCTAATGCCAATACAGCTATTATTCCACCCAGAGTTAAACTCCCTGTGTCTCCCATAAAAACCTGGGCAGGGTAGGCATTGTACCAGATAAAGCCAATACAAGCACCAGCAAGTGCTACGCTGAAGATCACCAACTCCCCGGTATTTGGGATATACATAATGTTCAGATACTGGCTAAAATCAACACGACCAGATACGTATGCAAATACCGCCAGAACAAGCACGATTATAGCAGAACTTCCAGCGGCCAATCCATCCAGTCCATCGGTAATATTTGCTCCGTTAGAAACAGCAGTTACTATAAAAATCACAACTAATGTGTAGATCACCCATGTGAATTGATCCCCAAAAGGTGACAATACCTTGTAGTCAAACTGATTATCTTTTACAAAAGGGATGGTAGTGATAGTAGATTTTATGTCTTCATAATTTGCAGAAGCATCAATTGCATTCACTACCGGATCAGCAAATTCGCGAACTACCACATCCTCATGAAAATACAACGTCAAACCGACAATTAAACCCAATCCTACCTGTCCTATTATTTTTGAGGTACCACGTAAACCCTCTTTATTTTTTCTGAAAACCTTTATATAATCATCCAGAAACCCAATCATTCCCATCCATAAAGTACTTGCAATAAGTAAGATGATATAAATATTGTCTAGCTTGGCCAATAAAAGAGTGGGGATGATGATCGCCAGTATGATGATTAATCCACCCATTGTTGGTGTGCCTTTCTTTTTCATTTGACCTTCAAGTCCCAGATCCCTGACTTCTTCCCCGATCTGAAGTTTCTGGAGCTTACGAATGAATCCTTTTCCAAAAATGATTGTGATCAGTAACGAAAAGATTACGGCCATACCTGATCGAAAGGAAATATATTTCCATACACCTGCTCCAATCAGATCGTACTCCTTATCAAGAAAATCAAACAAATAGTAAAGCATCAGTTTATTTTTTCCATCATTTCACTAAGTACTGTTAAATCATCAAAGGGATGTTTTACTCCATCCACTTCCTGATACTTCTCATGGCCCTTCCCGGCCACGAGAATAATATCATTTTTGTCTGCCAGCATGACCGCCATTTTGATAGCTTCTTTCCTGTCTGCGTTTTCTAATGTCTTCTTGAAATCAATAGGGCTCACGCCTGTTTTCATTTCTTCTATAATAGTTTTTGGGTTCTCGCTCCTTGGATTATCAGAAGTAAAAATGACCTTGTCACTTAATTTACAAGCGACCGATGCCATTACAGGTCGCTTTTCCCTGTCTCGATCTCCGCCGCAACCTATTACCGTTATCACTTTTTCATTACCGGTTCGAATTGATTGAATAGTAGATAATACATTTTTCAATGCATCCGGTGTATGTGCATAGTCTACAATACCTATTATATCACCACTGGATATTCGTTCAAACCTACCTGGAGCAGGTGAAACTTCAGACAAACATTTCAGCACCTCATTTTTGTTTTGCCCATTTTCCATTGATGCTCCATACACGGAAAGAATATTATAGGCATTAAAATCTCCAACCATCTTGAACCAAACATCCTGACCATCAAGATCTAATTCAAGGCCTTCAAACGTATTTGATAATACGCGTGCTTTGTAATCGGCCATGTTTTTAAGTCCAAATGTTACTTTTCTGGCATTCGTATTCTGAAGCATAATTTCACCGCGCTTGTCATCTACGTTCACCAGGGCAAATGAGGAAGCAGGTAAAAGGTCGAAAAAGGCTTTTTTAGCTTTGATATAAGCTTCAAAGGAACCATGGTAATCCAGGTGTTCATGCGTAATGTTCGTGAAAACTGCCCCCGCAAATTTTAGCCCGGCGATTCGGTTCTGTACAACTGAATGACTGCTAACTTCCATAAAACAATGAGTGCAACCCTGCTTCACCATTTTGGCCAAAATACTGTTGAGCGATATTGGATCCGGAGTTGTCTGCGTTGATTTTATTACGTGCTCTCCAATCCTGTTTTCAACCGTTGAAAAAAGGCCTGTCTTATATCCAAGCTTGGTATAAGTGTTAAATAATAAAGAAGCAGTTGTTGTTTTTCCATTGGTCCCGGTAATTCCAATGAGGTCTAACTTATGAGAAGGATTTCCGAAAAAATTTGAAGAAATAATTCCCAATGCATTTGAAGGATCTTCTACCTTGATCATTGCCACATCATCAGATATATCCGGTGCGTATTTACAAACGACAGCTATAGCACCTTTTTGAATTGCCTTCTCAATATAATCGTGTCCATCAACCTGGGTTCCTTTTACAGCTACAAACAAAAACCCTGCTTTCACTTCTCTGCTATCAAAGGTGATACCGCTAATCTCTGCTTCCATATAACCGGAAACTTCAATCAGTCTTACATTGTATAATATGTCTTTCAACAAATACATTTAACCAAGCTTCAACGTAATCTTCATAACGCCTCCAACTCTTTTCCCTGGAGCGATTGATTGTTTTGTTACTCTTCCTTTTCCTTCAAATTTTACTTTCACCCCATTATTTTCGAGCACATAAATTGCATCACGGAGGGTCATACCTACCACATCAGGAACAATCTGGTCCTGAATTTTATTGGCTCTCCAATCAATTGAATTGTTATTAATTCTGGATTTTACCCATTCCTCTTCGGTGATTGTGTGATTTGAGATTCCAAGATCATTACAGATCAAGGTAAGGTCTTCTACATTTCCTGATCTTACAACAGGAAATATTCCCTTCTCAGCTACAATATTCGGATCCATTACCTTGTGCATTTCCACATTGTTTGCATAGATCTTATCTGAAATTTCTCTGAACACAGGAGCGGCAACTGAATTGCCATACTTATAAATCCCTCTTGGATTTTGAATGACTACAATTATTGAATACTGCGGTTTATCTGCAGGAAAATACCCGACGAAGGAGGTATAATATTCCTTTGTGTACCTTCCATTTTTTAAGGTAACGGCAGTTCCTGTTTTTCCGGCAATTGCATAGTGTGGTGTGTGAATATTATTTGCCGTACCTGTTTCTACCACACCTTCCAGCATCTTTTGAATCTTTTCCAATGTTTTATCTGAACAAATCTTCCTTTTAATTCTGCTCGTCCTGAAACTCAGGATTTCTTTGTCTGCTGAATAAATTTTCTTAACAATAATCGGTTTGATCATTTCGCCTTGATTTGCAATGGCATTATACAGTGCTAATGTTTGCAAAGGAGTTATCTCGAGACCATATCCATGTGCCATCCAGGGTAAAGTCAATCCACTCCACTCTTCGGGTTTTTTTACTTTGGGTATTCCTTCTCCTATCATCTGGAAACCCAATGGTTCTGTAATACCCAGGTTTTCCATATATGAATAGAATGTTGCAGGCTTAAGTCCAAAGTGCTTATCGGCTAGTTTCGCCATTGCCACATTAGATGATAGTTCAAAAGCCTCTTCCACTGTGATTGTACCATAACCACCTTCGTGATGATCGCGAATTTCGCTATCATAAATTTTCAATCTTCCATTCCCGGTGGCTATTGTATCCGTTAATTTAATATTGCTGTCTTCCAGCAACGCTATCATCGTAACAAGTTTGAATGTAGATCCCGGCTCACGTAATCCATGGGTTCCTACAGCATAATTATACGTCTCTCCGTATTTTCCGTTTTTATACCGGCTTAGGTTGGAGATGGCCTTGATTTCACCGGTGTTGACTTCCATCACAACCACACTGCCATAGTCTGCATTGTGTTTTACCAGAGCGCCTAACAGAGCATCCTCTGTAATATCCTGGAGATTGATATCTATGGTAGTTTCGATATCAAACCCATCAATGGGCCGGACTTCGTTTCCGTCGTATACCGGCTTCCAGTTCCCGCCGGCAACTTTCTGGTAAAGTGCCCGGCCATCCTGACCTGATAGATCAGCATTGAAACTATATTCCAACCCTGCACCCTGGTTATTTTCATTTACATACCCGATGGTTCTGTTCGCGAGGTAAGTAAATGGTTTAAATCTTTTTTCTGATTTTTCGAAAATTACACCACCCTTCATCCTGCCATATCTGAATATTGGCCATTGCCCCATCTCCTTTTTCTGCTGGTAATTGATTTGGTGACGGTTTATAACCATATACCGACGACCTGAAACACGGGCATCATTGATTTTTCTTTTGTATTCTTTTTGACTTTTATCACCGTATATGTTGGCCAACAAGTAGCTAAGTGAATCTATGCCTTCACTATATATTTTTTCTGAAGCTCGGGAAGGATCGAATGCTACTTTATAGAATGGCAATGATGTAGCCAGTAAACTGCCATTATCTGAAAGAATATTACCCCTTGTTGCATGCACTGTTCGGTACTGAAGTCCGATTTTCTCAGCTATTGCAGTCCACTTTTCTCCCTGGATGAATTGAATATCCCCGATTTTATAAATAATCAACAGGCCAAAGAGAAAAACCGCAATAAACGCGACTCTTACACGGATCAGTATGGACCTTTTAATATTCATTTCTTACTAATCAAAATTTTTGTGGGTGGGATTTTGCTTTCTACAATTCCATTCTTTTTTAATCGTTTTGCCACTTCAGATTGCAAACGTGCATACATATAATCAGCCTTAAGAGTTGTAAAATCCGCACGCAAATCTTCTACCTCCACCTGTACCCGATTGATTTTTCTTTGAGCAGTTTCAGCATAATGCGTGTTTCCAACATAAAGAACTCCAATCACCGTAATGAACAATACATGCGGAATATACTTTACCGGCAATCCATCCTCAAATACATCGTTTAGGTTTAGAAAATTTTCTATCCGATGAAAAATGCTCCTTTGCTGGTTAGATTTTATCTTAAATGTATTTTTTGTCATAACTAAAGTTTTTTGGCTATTCTTAGTTTTGCACTTCGTGAACGCGGATTTTCTTTTAATTCAGCTTCCCCAGTTGTCAAAGGTTTTCGATTAACAGGTTCCAAAGGCCTTACCAGGTTCCCGTAAAAGTCTTTCTCTGCCTTACCCTCAAAATTACCGTATCTGAAAATGTGCTTCACCAGTCTGTCCTCCAAAGAGTGATAAGACATGACTACCAATCTTCCTCCCGGTTTCAGCAGGTCAGTCGACTGTAGTAAAAATTCTTCCAGTGCAGGTATCTCATCATTTACGGCAATTCGAATACTTTGAAATATCTGGGCAAAATATTTAAATTCTCTTCTTCTTGGAGCGACAGTTCCTGCTATTTCCTTTAATTCGGCAGTCGTTTTGATAGGTGAATTTTCACGATGATCAATTATTACTCCGGCAAGTGTCTTTGCATTTTTGATTTCCCCGAATTGACTGAACACTTTTTGAAGATCTTCTGCTTTGTATGTATTGATGATCGAATAGGCAGAAATCTCACCTGCCTGGCTCATCCTCATATCAAGGGCACCATCAAAGCGAGTACTAAATCCACGATGGCCTGCATCAATTTGATGAGATGAAACACCCAAATCTGCCAGAATGCCATCAACCTGGGTTACATTGTACATTTTCAGGTATCGCTGCAGATAACGAAAATTGGATTCTATAAATGTAAAATTTGAAGTAAAAGTAGCGGCATTCGCTTTTGCGTCCGGATCCTGATCAAATGCATACAGATGACCTTGCTCGAGTATCGTTAAAATTTCAGCACTATGACCTCCTCCTCCAAATGTGGCATCTATGTAAACTCCACCCGGAAGGATACCAAGGCCATCAATGCACTCTTTCAGCATTACAGGTCGGTGGTATGATTCAGTCATGGCAGTTTGCATTATTCATTCAAATACTTTTCAGCTAGCCTGGATAATTCTTCCGGGTCCTTAATGAGGTATTCCTCATATTTGGCAGGATCCCAAATCTCCATTCTGTTTCCCATCCCAACCAAAACACTTTCACGAGCAAGACCTGCAAACGTCAGCATCATTTTGGGTATAAGAAACCGGCCGGAGCTGTCCAACTCTACCTGGGTACTTCCTCTAAATAAATTCCTTTGGAGTTTTCGGTACTCTACATTGAATTCATTCAATCCGGCAATCCTGGAAAAAATCTTTTTATACTCAATCTGGGGATATAATAACAGACATGGTTCAAATCCTTTCACCAGAAAGAGCTCTGAACCTGAAGCATCAGGTAAGGAAGCCTTCAGTTTGGATGGTAGTACCAGCCTCCCCTTGGCATCCAGCTTACATTCATATTCTCCTGTAATAAACAACATATTCCCCAAGTAACATTGTTCTAAAAACAAACTTGGAGAAAATAAATGGTAAAGTCAACCACTTTCCCCCACTTTTTACCACATTTTTTCATTTTGTGGGAAAAATGGCCATTTAAGGCAAAAAGATGGAATTGGAATCTTCAATCAATACCAGATCCCAAAATCAGTGTTTACTAATCTCAGAGCACAGAACGCTTGTGTGCCTTTGGTAAGATGAGTCCTCTGAATCAGAGTAAACGCAATAAGAACTGCCAGCAAGGTGTTAATTACATCGGATTCTTCAGTCGCTTTTGTGATACTCCTTCTGAAATATGTATGTTAGGTGTGTTATGTGAGTTAGGTGTTATCCTAATTTATCCGAAAAGATGACGAATAAGGCC
>SMVA01299376.1_pt1 | contig 10462 bp, 8 predicted proteins | sample 2456451 | NCBI WGS metagenome assembly SMVA01 (sample SAMN11095933, study PRJNA526329) | marine sediment metagenome | biome: Marine sediment; feature: Surficial sediment; material: Deep marine sediment; isolation source: Hadal surficial sediment | place: Pacific Ocean | collected 2014-05 | depth 0-1...
CGTCGGCAAGTGCTCCAGCAACCAGCTGCGCGCCGCATCGGCATTCAGCTGCGTCTCCAGCGTCGTGAAACTCTTGGAACAGATGATAAACAGCGTGCACTCCGGGTCCACACGCTCCAGCACATCGGCCAGCTGGCTGCCGTCGACATTCGATACGAAGTGAGTGGCAAGCTCAGAACTCCGATACTGCGCCAGGGCGGCGTCGAGCATGACCAGCCCCAGGTCCGATCCCCCGATGCCGATGTTGACGACATCGGTAATGCGCCGGCCGGTCACACCGACGTGGTCGCCCGTCCGCACGGCCTCGGCGAAAGCCAGAAACGACGCACGCTCGCGCTCGACCGACGGCATGACATCCTCGCCATCGACGAGCAACGGCTGATCGGCGGGTCGCCGCAGCGCCATGTGCAGCGCCGGGCGGTCCTCGGTGTGATTGACGTGAGCGCCGGCGAACAGCTGCCCAATCCAGGCTTCCACGTTGCGCTCGGCGCCCAGCCGGTACAGCAAGTCGAGCGTCTGCCCGGTCATGACATTGCGGGAGAAATCGAGGACCAGATCACAGGCGCCGCGTGAGAACGCCGCGTAACGCCCGGGCTCATCGAGCAACGAACGCAGGTGAAGTTGCGCAGCCTCGTCGCGGTGCGCCTCGAGCGCCTGCCACGCCGGACCACTACGCAGCGGCGCGGCTTCGGCTATGAGATCGGATAATGCCGTCACGCCCCCTCCCGTCGTGCCTGGTTGTGTTCTTGCCGGAATCGCGGCTGGAAGCCGCTCCTACGGGCCGTTCTCACGTTTCACGAAGCGGGTACATCAATAACCCGCCCCCTTTACAGCGTGACCTGGTAGTAATCCACATACCACTCGACGAAACGGGCCACGCCCACCTCGACCGGCGTCGCGGGCTGGTAGCCCACCGCATCCACGAGTGATTGCGAATCCGCGTAGGTGTCGGGCACATCGCCCGGCTGCAGTGGCAGCAGGTTCTTGTCGGCCTTGCGACCGAGGCACTCTTCGAGCACCTCGATATAGCGCATGAGTTCGACCGGCTGGTTGTTACCGATGTTGTAGATCCGGTAGGGCGCGCTGCTGGTGGCCGGATCCGGGTGATCCGAATCCCAGTCCGGGTTCGACGGCGCGACGTGGTCCATCGAACGAACGACGCCCTGAACGATGTCGTCGACGAACGTAAAGTCGCGGCGATGATTGCCGTAATTGAAGACGTCGATCGGCTCGCCCGCCAGGATCGCTTTCGTGAACAGGAACAGCGCCATGTCGGGTCGGCCGAACGGGCCGTAGACGGTAAAAAACCGGAGCCCGGTCGTCGGCAGGCTGTACAGCGACGAGTATGAATGCGCCATCAGTTCGGTTGCCTTCTTCGTCGCCGCATACAACGCCAGCGGATGGTCGACGTTCTGATGCACCGAGAATGGCATATGCGTGTTGGAACCATACACGGAGCTCGTCGATGCGTAGACGAGATGCTCGACCGCATGGTGTCGGCAGCCCTCGAGAATATGCAGTGTGCCGACCACATTACTGTCGACGTACGAGTGCGGGTTTTCGATCGAATAACGCACGCCTGCCTGCGCGGCCAGGTGGATAACGCGGTCGATCCGGTTCTCGGCGAATAACGCCTCCATCGCCGGTCGATCCGCCAGATCGATCTTCGCGAAACGAAAGCCCGACATCGATTCCAGTATGGCGAGACGCGCGTCCTTCAGGCTGACGTCGTAATAGTCGTTAAGGTTATCGAGGCCGATGACCTCATCGCCACGCTCGAGCAGGAGCTTGCTGGTGTGGAAGCCGATAAAGCCAGCAGCACCGGTAACCAGTATCTTCATACGGATATTCTCAGGCTTTTAGAGTCGCTGGTCTACCTGGTCGCTCGGCAGCACCGACTTGATGTCGTACACGACGTGCCCGGGTTTTCCGAGCGCACGCATCTCATCGCGCGACATGTCGATGAACTGCCGGTGCGCAACCGCAAGAACGATACAGTCGTATTGCCCCGGGGCCGGGCATTCAGTGTGGACATCGAGGCCATACTCATCGCGGACGACCTCGGCCTCCACCCACGGGTCGTAGATATCGACGGTCGCGCCGAAGTCGCACAACTCTTTCACCACGTCGACGACACGCGTGTTCCGGACGTCCGGGCAGTTTTCCTTGAAGGTAATGCCCAGGATCAGGATGCGCGCGGTGGCGATGTTCATGGCTCGCTTCAGCATCAGCCGGATGACCTCCGAGGCCACGAACAGGCCCATGTTGTCGTTGATCCGGCGCCCCGCCAGGATCATCGCCGGGTGGTACCCGACCTCCTGCGCCTTGTGCGTCAGGTAGTACGGATCGACGCCGATGCAGTGCCCGCCGACGAGACCGGGCCGGAACGGCAGGAAGTTCCACTTCGTGCCGGCCGCCTCCAGCACCTCGAGCGTATCGAGGCCCATGCGATTGAAGATCAGCGCCAGTTCGTTCACGAGCGCAATGTTGACGTCGCGCTGCGTGTTCTCGATCACCTTGGCGGCCTCGGCAACCTGAATGCTCGATGCCTTGTAGGTGCCGGCGCGAATCACCGTGCGGTACAACTTGTCGATGAACTCCGCGGCCTCGGGGGTCGAGCCCGATGTGACCTTGCGAATATCCGTGATCCGATGTTCCTTGTCGCCAGGATTGATGCGCTCGGGGCTGTAGCCGAGGTAAAAACCCTCGTTAACCTTCAGGCCCGAAACTCGTTCGAGGATCGGCGCACAATCCTCTTCGGTCGCACCGGGGTAGACGGTCGACTCATAAATCACGATGTTGCCCGCAGCCAGCACGCCGCCGACCGTCTCGCTCGCGCTGCGCAATGCGCTGAGATCGGGACGCTTCGCGGCGTCTATCGGCGTCGGCACGGTGACGATATAGACGTCGCAGTCGCGTAGCCCGTCGATGTCCGCCGTACACGTGAAGCGCTCGACGGCCGACAGCTCGGCGTCGGAGACCTCGAGCGTCGAATCGTGACCGGCGTTAAGCTCGGCGATGCGAGCCACGTTGATATCGAAGCCGATCGTGTCGAAGTGCTTGCCAAACTCGACGGCCAGCGGCAGGCCGACATAACCGAGCCCGATCACGGCGATTCTCGTATCCTGAATATCTTTGAATTTATTCATTCTTGTTCAATCATGTGGATGACGCCGAGGATCCTCCGGTCCGGAGCATTAACGAATACAAAGCCATATCGACTGAGTATTCCCGCCCTATTCTCGCAGCATCGCGGCCACCGGACCCATCAAGCACGTCACATTACAGCAGATAGATGACGGCCAGCAGACCGCTCGTGCTCATCGTAATCGTATAGGGCAGCGCCATCCACACCATCCGCCCGTATGACAGGCGAATCAACGGTGCCAGCGCCGACGTCAGCAGGAACAGGAACGCCGCCTGGCCGTTCGGCGTCGCGACGCTCGGGATATTGGTACCGGTGTTGATGGCGACTGCCAGCAGGTCGAATTCCTCGCGCGTCACGTCGCCCGCCAGCAACGCGTCCTTGACCTCGCCGATGTACACCGTGGCGACGAACACGTTGTCGCTGATCGCCGACAACAAACCGTTGGCCACGTAAAACGCCGCGGTCCGGGCGCCGCCTTCGAACGCGAGCACGTAATCCGTAATCGGGCTGAACAGGTGCTGCTCGTGGATGACCGCAACGATTGCGAAGAACACGACCAGCAGCGAGGTAAACGGCAGCGCCTCCTCGAACGCATGTCCGATCCGGTGCTCTTCGATCACCCCGTTGAAGGCGGTGGCGACAACGATCACCATCAGGCCGATGACACCGACCTCGGCCAGGTGGAAACCCAGTGCGACTACGAGCATGACGGCGCAGAAGCCCTGGACGATCAGCACGGCCTTCTGGCGATCCGTGCGCCGGGCCGTCTCGTAGCGATCGTAGTCGCCGAGCACCTCGCGTACGGCGGGACTCAGCTGCGCACCGTAACCGAACCAGCCGGTGATCTCGAGCAGGTAACTGGTCAGCAATCCGACGGCCAGCACCGGCATCGTGACCGGCGCCATTCGCATAAAGAACTCGGCGAACTGCCAGCCGGCTTCCTTGGCGATCAGCAGGTTCTGCGGCTCGCCGACCATCGTGCAGACCCCACCGAGTGCCGTGCCGATGGCCGCATGCATGACGAGATTGCGCAGCAGCGCGCGGAAGTTATCGAGGTCCTCGCGGTGCAACTCATTGACCTCGTCATCGGCCGAATGATCGTGATCTTGATCGTAGTCGTAACCCGATGCCACCTTGTGATAGACGCCGTAAAAGCCCTCGGCGACCGTGATCACGACGGCGATCACGGTCAGCGCATCGAGGAATGCAGACAGAACCGCGGCGACCGCACTGAACAGCACCGCCAGAAGCGGCTTCGACTTGACGCCCAGCAGGATCTTCGTAAACGTAACCAGCAGCAACTCCTTCAGGAAGTAGATGCCGGCGACCATGAACATCAACAACATGATGACCGGGAAGTTGTGCAGCGTTTCCTCGTATACGGCCTCCGCGGAGGCCAGCCCCATGACGACGGCCTCGATGGCCAGCAAGCCGCCCGGCTGCAGCGGGTAGCACTTCAGCGCCATGGCGAGACAGAAGATAAATTCTGCGATCAACATCCAGCCGACGAGGAAGTAATTTCCGGTCAGGAACGCGACGATCGGATTCGCGACCAGAAAACCGACAATCGTCAGCTTGTACCAGTCGGGTGCACGACCCAGAAAATTCTCAAAGAATGCAGCACGCATGGCGTTACTCGTGAGTTGCAACTGACAGGATCAGCAGTGCCGGGATTCTAGCACCGCCAGTATGCATTGCCGCATCGAGCAAAACAGCGGCTCTGCGTCACATGATTCAGGTGTCAATGTTGTGCCACACGGCCCCATCTTCGCTCGCCTCCTCGATCAGGTCGAGTTGGCGCTCGTGGGCCTCGGTCTCTGCGCGCGTCGCCCGGACGACGTTGAGCGCCAGGCTCTCGCGATTCAACCGCGGCCCCGGACCGTTGGCCCGGACCGCGACCGGCTCGGCATCGAGGCGGAGCGCGCCCTGCCCGCCCGTCATGGCCAGGTAGACGTCCGCGAGCAGCTGGGCATCCAGCAGCGCCCCGTGGAAGTCGCGCCCGGAATTGTCGACGTCGTAGCGCTTGCACAGGGCATCCAGGCTGTTGCGCTGACCCGGATGAATTTGCCGGGCCATCGGCAGGGTATCGATGACCTCGCACAGGCCGGCGATCGACGTCGACTTCAAGCCGGCGTTCCGGAACTCCTGGTCGAGGAAGCCGACGTCAAAGTCGGCGTTATGAATAATCAGCTCGGCACCCGAGATGAACGCGACGAATTCCTCGCAGATCTCCTCGAACCGCGACTCGTCGGCGAGTCGCTGATTGGTAATACCGTGCACGGCGATCGCGCCCTCGTCGATCTCGCGGTCGGGCCGGATATAACGGTGATAATTGCGGTTCGTCCGACGCCGGTTGACCAGCTCCACACAGCCGATCTCGATAATCCGATGCCCCTTCGAGACATCCAGGCCCGTGGTTTCCGTGTCGAGTACAACCTGTCTCACGCAATGATTCTCATATCATTCATCTGACCACCGTTCGCTCGTGTTGCTTATTCGTCCAGGCGACCGTCGAGGTGCTCCTCGAGCCCCCGGTTGGCGAGCTGATCCGCGCGCTCGTTGCCCGGATTACCCGCATGACCTTTGACCCAGCGCCAGTCGATGTCGTGTTGGCGGGCCACGTCATCCAGCGCCCGCCAGAGGTCCTCATTCTTGACGGGTTTACGCGACGCCGTCTTCCATCCGCGCTGCTTCCAGTTAACGAGCCACTCGCTGATGCCGCGCCGGACGTATTCGGAATCCGTGAACAACGTCACGTTGCAGCGATGTTTCAGAGCGCACAGCGAACGAATGGCCGCCGTCAGCTCCATACGATTATTGGTCGTCTCCCCCTCGCCCCCGCACAACTCCCGCTCATGCGCACCAAACATCAGCACGACACCCCAGCCACCGGGGCCCGGGTTACCACGACAGGCACCATCGGTGTAGATCTCGACTGCGGTCATCGGCGAGTCATCGGACAACTTACGCCGCATTACGCGTCGTCGGGTTGACGAGCCCACCCACCAGGCGACGTCGCGGCGTCCAGACCGGGCGAATCGGAGTCAGCCGAAATACCTCCTTGCGCGCGACGACCATGTAACTGCCCGCAAACGGCGCATAGCGCCGCCAGGCCGCCAGGCCGGCCGTCCAACTCGACCGCGCGGCCCGGATAACTCGCCCGCCGGTGCGCGCGGTCGCCGTATCGAATCGCTCGACGGTGGCCTCTCGCTGCCGCGCTACGGCCTCGGCATCACGCGTCGCGCGTGACTGGGCCGATCGGCGCAGCATCGGCGAGTGGAAGTACTGAAAGGACGAACGATCGACGGAGAAGTTCAACAGCCGCAACCAGTCGCGCAGGCGATGCTCGGAAATCAGCCGTTGGATGCCGGGTGGAAAGCGACGGCGCGTCACAAAGTGGCGCAGTCCCCAGACGCTGACCGGACTGAAGCCGAGGATGATCACGTGGCCATCAGAGCGCAGGATCCGATCGACCTCACGCAGAACGCCGTGCGGATCGTCGTGCGTCTCGAGGACATGCGGTAAAAAGACGATATCGATCGAATCGCTGGCGACGCCGAGACAGTCCGGCTCCGAGACGATATCGACAGCGTCGCCCGCCCGGCGATCGATGATGGCCGAACGCTTCGTCCTCGCGAACTCGCGGAACAATTCGTTGCCCCAGCTGCCGATTTGCAGGAAGTGGTCGCCGAACATGCTGTCCAGCGCGGACTGCACCCGCCGGCCTTCCTCGCCGAGGAGGCCGATTCCCGCACTCGATTCGAGCCACTGTGAACGTACCATGTGTCGCTGCTGCCGATTCCGAAAGCCCAGATCTGGCGCCCATGATACCGAACCTGGATACGGAAGTTCGGACCCAAACTTCCGACGACACACTTTCTTTGACTCGCGAAGCCACACGCGGCGATACGGCGTACAATGGCCGCCAATCAGAACCAATCCAGATAGACGTATGGGATTTTTGCAAGGGAAAAGAGCGCTGATCACCGGCATTGCCAGCGAACGATCGATCGCGTGGGGGGCCGCTCAGGTGATGGCGCGGGAGGGCGCCGAACTCGCGTTTACCTACCAGGGTGAGAAAATCCGCGAACGCGTCCACGGCTTCGCGAAGCAACTCGGCAGTGATATCTGCCTGCCCATGGATGTCACGAGCGACGAGCAGATTGACGCGGTGTTCTCGGGCATCAACCAGAAATGGGGCCGGTTGGACATTATCCTGCACTCGATCGGCTTCGCGCCGAATGACCAGATGTCCGGTGACTATCTCGAGACTATCAATCGCGAAGGCTCGCGCGTCGCCCACGACATCAGCAGCTACAGTTTCCCGGCGCTGGCCAAGGCCGGCCGCTCGATGTTGAGCGACAAAGCATCGCTGGTGACGCTGAGCTACCTCGGAGCGGTGCGGGCCATTCCGAACTACAACATCATGGGTCCGGCGAAAGCGAGCCTGGAAGCCAACGTGCGCTTCATGGCCGCGGATCTCGGCCGCCACGGGATCCGGGTCAATGGCATCTCTGCCGGGCCGATCAAGACCATTGCAGCCATGGGTATCGGCGGAATTCGCGGCATGATGAAACAGTTCGAGCAGGTCGCCCCGCTCCGACGCACCGTAACGACCGAAGAGGTCGGCAACACGGTCGCATTCCTGTGTTCGGATCTTGCGTCGGGCATCACGGGTGACATTATCTACGTCGACGCCGGCTATAACGTCCTCGGATTCGGCATCGGCTCGTAGGAGCGGCATCCCGACGCATGCCATTTCCTGCTCGGGACTGCGTCCTGCCGCTATTCCGGGATCAGGACGAACCCTTGGCCAGATTCATCTCCTCCCCCTCGAGGCGAGCAACAATGATGGCGCAGCTCGCGTCGCCGAAAACGTTGACGGCCGTGCGCACCATGTCAAGCACTCGATCGAAGACGAACAGAACCCCGATCGCCTCGACCGGCAACCCGACCGCGGCCAGGATGATCGCAATGGCCACGAGCGAGGCCGACGGGATGCCGGCCACACCAATCGATGTCACGAGCGCGATGACCACGATAGAGAACTGAACCCCAAACGCGAGATCCAGGCCATACGCCTGCGCGATAAATATTGCCGCCGTACATTCATACAACGCGGTTCCGTTCATGTTGACCGTCGCGCCGAGCGGCAGGACGAAACTGCTGATCCGGTTCGAGACGCCGGCTCCCGTTTCGACACAATCCATCGTGACCGGCAGGGTCGCCGACGACGATGCCGTGGAGAACGCCGTCAGCAGGGCTGGAAACATGACCCGCAGCGTCGCCCATGGCGACACGCGGGCGACCCAACGCAGCATCAGCGGCAGGGTCACGAGTACATGCACGAACAATGCCAGCAGCACGACGACCGCGAACAGCAGCAGCGGACGGGCCGCATCGAACCCGGTTTTCGCGACGACGCGAGCGACGAGACCGAATACACCAATCGGCGCAAACTTCATGACCCAGCCGGTGATTTTCATCATGACGTGGAAGACGCCCGTCCAGAAAGACAACAGCGTGTCCGCAAGCCCCTTTTCGATGCGCGTCATGAAGAACCCGAACAGCAGGCAGAAAAAGATGATGCCGAGCATCTGCCCGTCCGCGCCGGCGCGAACGATGTTCGGCGGCACCATGCGGTGGAATATCTCAACCACATCGCCGACGCCGCGTTCACCGACCTTGGCGAGCAGATCAGCCGAGTTGCCGGTCAGGGCCAGGATCTCCTGCGCCGGCTTGCCATCCACAATTCCAGGCTCGAACAGGTTGATCAGGACCAGGCCGACGAGGATCGCGAAAAGTGTAGTCAGCGCATAGAACAGCAGCGTCTTGCCGCCGAGCTTGCCGAGGTCGCCGGTTGCACCGATACCGGCGACACCGACGATGATCGACGAGGAGATCAGCGGCACGATCAGCATTTTCAGCGCGTTGATGAACATCGTGCCGAAAAAGTCAAACACCGACAACCAGGTCATGCCGCCGATGGCGCCGGTCTCGCCGGCCCAGGAACCCGCGACGGCCGCAAGACCGATCGCGATCAGAATCTGCCAGTGCAGTTGCAGCCGCGTGACGGCTGCCATCACCGGTTCGTACCCCTGCCTACGAATGGCGACGAATACCGCATCCTAAAATTGCTCGGGTTGATCGAACAATCCCGCCGCAACGACAACCTTGGCCGCGCCCCTCAGATTCGCGATGATCGCCGTCGCCGCCATGCCGCCGTCCCGCTGTGCGAGCTGCTGCTTGCGCTCGTCGCGCTGTTGCTGGGGAATGGAATCGGGCCTACCCGATATCACCTCCTCCAGCCAGAAGACCGCATAACCACCGGACGCCAGCTCGACACCCTGATTGACCGGTTGTCCTTCACCCGGATTTGGGGCGCGGAAGATAGCCGCCAGCACCTCAGGCGCGATATCGGCCGCTCCACGAGTGAGCAGCAACGCCTCCGGGACAGCGAACGCATGCTGCTGTGCCAGCGATTCGAGGCCCTGACCCGCCTGCAACCCGGCCAGAACGGCCGCGCCGCGCTCACGCGCGATCTCTGCCGCCTTCTCGAGTCGGAATACCGTCTCGACGCTGTCGCGCACCTCCTCGAATGACTGTTGCGCGACCGGACGATATTCCACGACGCGAATCACGACGGCCCGGTCGTCAGCCAGCTCGATCAGGGGGCTGTTCTCGCCGTCCTCCAGCACCGCAACACTGAACGCCGCATCGACGAGTGCCGGGGCAAACCCCAACGGTTCGCCGCCGGAGCGGGTAAATACGTCGACCTGCCTGATTTTCAGATCGGTATCCGCGGCCACCGCATCCAGGCTGCCTGAGTTCTCCAGAGCAAGATCGTCGACCGCGTCCGCGAGCACATAGAATTTGTCCGTAGCCTTCTGCAGACGCAGCTCATCGGCCAGTTCGACCCGCACTTCTTCCAAGGGCTTCTGCGAACCCGCGCGGATCTCGTCGAGACGAATCAGGTGATAGCCGAACTCGGTGTGGACCGGCGCAGAGACCTGGCCCTCCTCAAGGGCGAACAACGCCTCCTCGAACGCCTCCGAGTAGTCACCCGCACTGGCCCAGCCGAGGCTGCCGCCTTGGGCCGCGGAGACAGGATCGTTCGAGAATTCCCGCGCGAGATCCTCGAAGCTCTCCTGGCCCGCGATACGCGCACGCAGGTCGGCTGCTGTCTGTTCGGCTGCAGCGCTGCCTTCTTCTACGATCAGTATATGGCTGACCCGGCGCTGCTCCCGCGTCACGTAACGGTCCGCATTCAGTTCATAATAATCGCGAACATCCGCCTCTGCGATGATGATGTCC
>SMVA01169828.1_pt1 | contig 10460 bp, 6 predicted proteins | sample 2456451 | NCBI WGS metagenome assembly SMVA01 (sample SAMN11095933, study PRJNA526329) | marine sediment metagenome | biome: Marine sediment; feature: Surficial sediment; material: Deep marine sediment; isolation source: Hadal surficial sediment | place: Pacific Ocean | collected 2014-05 | depth 0-1...
AGCCGTGCGGAAGGATTCAAAATTATCGCGTACGAGTTTGCATTCGTCTGGACCCATAAAGGGCTCAAGCCACCACATCTCTAACATACCGCGCCACACTAATTCGCGGCGTGCTTCGCGGCGCGATTCTTCTTTATCTTTCTTAACGTGCCACGCCCAGAAATTATTGATGGCGAAATTATCAAGCGATCTTCCGTTTTCCTTGAGACCGCTATTAATCCACTCCATGATCTCGCCCATGCGCGTAATGGGAACATCGCTCATCATGAGGCCATCAGCGAGGCGCGTTGCCATGCGCATCATTTGCGGACCGCTCGCGCCCACATAGATGAGTGGCGGCTTTGATGTGGCATAGGCGGGCTTATACCGGAAAATATTGTAAAGCTCGCCCTCATAGGTCATTAGTTTGTCGGGATGAGCTTCCTTCAAAATCTCCACACATTCGCGCACGGCCGTCACGCGCCGCTCATAGGGCATTTTCATGCCACGCAATAAACCGCCGCCGCCGCCCACAACGATTGTCGTCCGCCCGCCGGACATTTCGTTCAGCGTGAACAAGGCATTGGCCATTTTAAGCGGATGCAATTCAAAGGGACTGATGGCAAGGGGCCCAAGCAGGATCTTGCTTGAGTCCATGACCAACGGCACCAAGCTCATGAAAGGATCTCGCTCACTGACATAGCTTGACGACCATATGGCCCGTGCGCCGTAGCTTTCCGCAAGCTTACCCAGTTCGGTATATTCGTCCGGTGAGGAAAATTCGTTCAGAATGATGTCGATTTTCATGAAACTTCTCCTGCCGCTTGGAAGCCGGCCCATGGCAAGTCATAGTGCTGTGATAGGGCGGAGGGGCAGAATGACCAAGTGCTTCCGCTTTGAGAGTCCGATGGCCGAACGCTCTGGGTGAAGACGAAGCGGATATACCTGCCGGACTTGACGTTATTCGTGTTCCAAGACAAACGCTAATTTCTACGTATGAATCGCATCCTTCACCCAGTGGTACGATATTAGGAACCGGTCGTTTTTTTGATTGGGTCGCTTTATCATCTGAGCCTGGAGCTACCATCAATTCTCAAGCGCTCGACCAAAGAAGATTGACACCCCTCATAACGTGTTGAGAAAGGGCAAGTACCATGACCATAGAACAAATTCGCGGCAGAAACGTTCCCCCCACCGGCCCTTACGATACGTTGAGGGATTACCTTGCGGCACTCAATGCGCGCGGTCGTTTGTTGCACATCGAACGGATGGACCAGGATGCGTTCGAGGGCACCGGTTTTGCCTATCGCCTGATCGACGAATTCGGCATCAACAAAGCGCCGACCTTTGTCATTGATGAAATTAAAATTGACGGCAAATGGATTAAGGGCCCTGTCGTGTGCAACCTATTCGGCGGCTGGGACACGGAAGCCATGGGGCTGGGGGTCGAGGAGATCACTGACGATTACGAACAAATGTATCGGGCCGCAATCGACAAACTCATCGGCATGACGGACGAAAACGGCAAGTGGCAGCGGATCAAACCGATAAATGTAAAAAAGGAGAAAGCCCCATGTAAGGAGGTGATATTGACCGGCGACGATGTGGACATCACAAGCTTTCCGTTTCTCCAATGCAATCCGGCGGACGGCGGCCGTTATATTAATAGCGGATCGATGATCTTTCAGGATCGGGAATTGGGGCGTAACGTCGGCACTTATCGATGTCATATCAAAAGCGCCCGAAAGGTCATGATTAATCCCGAAGTCGGTCAACATGGCTGGAATTTTCTTATGCAAGCCAAGAAACGCGGGGAGGCCACGGTGAATGTGGCCGTCGTCTTGGGGCTTGATCCGATTACCTACACCTTGAGCAGCACCAAGCTTGCGACCATGGGCGAAGACGAGTTCGAGCTAGCCGGGGGATTGAAGGGAAAGCCTATCGAACTGGTGCCGTGCGAGACCTCCGACATTATGGTGCCCGCCGATGCCGAAATGGTCATCGAGGGTGAGGTTCCCCTTGATGAGCGGGATGACGAAGGACCACACGGGGAAATGTTTGGCTATTTGGGCGGAAAGCACGATGCCAATTTCTTTATGAACATAAAAGCCATCACCCATCGTAAAGATCGCATATTAGTCAACAATTTTCCCGGCGCCATGCGCGGATTTTATACCTCACTGCCGGAAGCCAATGCTTTTCTGACCTACAAGAAACTCATCTATAATCTTGTGGGTTATCATTCGCCGGCGCACCTTACCGGTGTGACGGTGGTCAGCATAGACAAGAACCTCGCCACGGAAGGCATCTCTGCGGGGCAACATGTGGCAGCGCATAATCGGTTTTCGAAGATCACCATTGTGGTCGATAAGGACATTAATATTTACAATTTTGAAGAAGTCATGCATGCGGTCGCCACGCGCTGGCAGCCATATCCGGCCAGCCTTATTATTCCCCGTGCGCGCGGCCCCCTGCTGGATCCAAGCGCCGCCACGCGCGGCATCATTAGCAAGATCGTCATCGACGCCACACGCCAGTTTCCCGAGGAAGGCGGACCAAAGGAATTTGCCGCGGCGTCTCGGACATTGTTAAGTGAGATGGCGCCCAATGTGTTCGATCTGGTCGAAAGTAATTGGTCCAGCTATTGGAAACATTGGCAGAAATAAGGAAAATGCCGTTCGGATTCCATGGCATGTAAGATGCGTTATGGCAAATGCTATTGGGATTAGGCACTGAATTGAGGAGCCCTCATCCAGTTCGAGAATGTTGCCCTAAGTTGAGTTAAAGAGGGCAGGTCAGCCGGGTACGGACAAGGACGTCGCGCTTTTGACTTCTTCCATGACGAAATAGGTGTGTGTTTGCGACACTTCCGGTAGGCTGGAAAGTGTTTCTCCGAGAAATCTTCGGAAAGCCCCCATGTCTTCCGTCCGGACTTTGAGCAAATAGTCAAAGCCGCCGCCCACCATATGACACTCGGCGATCTCGTCAATTTCACGAACTTTCTTGGCAAACCGATCGAAAACATCTTTTGTTGTCCGGTCGAGGCTGACCGAAATGAAGGCGAGGAACCCGGCCTTTAGTTTGTGCGGATCGAGTTGTGCCGCATAACCGAGAATATAATTGTTTCGCTCAAGCCGCCGGACCCGCTCCAGGCAAGGTGTCGGGCTAAGATTGACGCGGGCGGCAAGCTCCACATTAGAAATACGGCCGTCATCCTGAAGAATCTTCAGGATGTTATGGTCGATCTGATCCAATTCTCGCGCCATGCAGTGTATATATCTAGTTCAAGGTCAATATTCTAGATAAAGTATCGGGAATAATCGGAATTTAGCAACCTATATCGCTAAGAATATCCTAAAATACCAGTAGAATCCGCATCCAGTTTTGCCGGAATGATACCATGACTGCCTTAGAGAAGTCTTCCGACCGTGAAACAGGTCCCACGTCCTTGTCGTTGCGCGATGTAATCCGTGCGCACAAATTAGCACCCGAACCAGAAGTCGTTTCCCAACTCCTTACGCGCTATCAAGCGTTGAACATGAACCGTACAGATATTGAGGAAACGGCGGCGAGGCTTGTCACGCAGGTGAGGGATCGCCGCAGCGAACACAGCATACTTGATGTATTTCTCCAAGAATTTGGTCTGTCGAATGAGGAAGGCGTTGCCCTGATGTGTTTGGCCGAGGCGCTGTTACGCGTGCCGGATTCGGCAACCATGGATGCTCTCATCGCCGACAAGCTGATGTCGGGCAATTGGGGCGCGCATCTTGGTCACTCCCCCTCGATTTTCGTCAATGCCTCGACTTGGGCCCTAATGCTGACGGGCAAAGTGGTTTCACTGGAGCAATCACTCACCGCGAATCCGGTTGATTGGTTTAAAGGCCTCGTGAATAGGCTTGGTGAGCCTGTCATTCGCCAGGCCATGCTTCAAGCTATGCGGATATTGGGCAATGAATTTGTCTTGGGGCAAACTATTCATGAGGCACTCAATCGATGCCAAAAGGATTTCGCAGAAAATGCCGTGTTCTCCTTCGACATGCTGGGCGAGGGCGCCCGAACGGAGGCTAGTGCTGAAAAATACTTTGACGCCTACAGGAAGGCAATTCGGACGATCGGGGCGGCCGACGCAAGAAAAGGCGCCATTGAAGGTCCCGGCATCTCGATCAAGCTTTCGGCTCTCCATCCAAGATACGAGGTTGCGCAGCGCGAACGTGTGTTAACCGAGCTGGGTCTTCGCCTCTCGGTGCTGGCGCGAGAGGCCGCCGATATCAACATGGGCCTTACCATTGATGCCGAAGAGGCTGACCGCCTCGACCTATCGCTCGATCTGTTTGAGCAATTGGCCGGCAATCGGGAATTACGGCAATGGGACGGATTGGGTCTTGCGGTCCAGGCCTACGGAAAGCGCGCGCTCCCCGTGATCAAGTGGTTATATGAGCTCGCGGGAGAAACCGGTGGCCGGTTCACAGTTCGGCTGGTTAAAGGTGCTTATTGGGACGCAGAAATAAAGCGTGCCCAGGAACAGGGACATGAGGAATTTCCAGTCTTTACACGAAAGGCCTCGACAGATCTATCTTACTTGATTTGTGCGAATACGCTTATGACAATGCGTGACCGGATTTTTCCTCAATTCGCCACCCATAACGCGCACACCATTGCCGCGGTGATGCAGATGGCGGCAGGCGACAAGAGATTTGAGTTTCAACGACTGCATGGCATGGGCGAGCTTCTTTATGAAGTTGCCCGAGAGCATTACGCCGACTTTCCGAACGTACGGATCTATGCACCGATAGGCGGGCACGAGGATTTGCTTGGCTATCTGGTTCGACGCCTGCTTGAGAACGGCGCCAACAGTTCTTTCGTCAACCGATTCCTGGACGACAAGATCCTTGCGCAAGATTTGGTCCGTGATCCGGCGGGAATGATTGAACAGGCTGAATCAATTCGTCACCCAAAAATCCGTTTGCCCAAAGACCTTTTTGGAAATCAGCGCCGCAATTCTCTGGGCCTCGACCTCACGTCGCCGACCGTGATTCAACGACTTGAGAGGGATATCGAAAGCTATCGGAATGTAGAATTTAAAGCACATGCCATTGTCGATGGCGAAGTTTTGAGGGGCAGCGTGATTGCCCTATGCAACCCCGCCAATCGAAACCATATCGTGGGCTCTGTTGCCGGTGCAGATCCGTCGGATGTCGCGCGCGCGGCCGAAATTGCTCATCATGCGCAGCCTAAATGGGATGCGCTTGGCGGAGAGCGGCGGGCGGCTCTCCTGGAGCATGCTGCGGAACTGCTTGAAAAAGATCGCGGGCGCTTTTTGTCGCTACTTATATATGAGGCTGGTAAGACAATCCCGGATGCGCTGGCAGAGCTGCGTGAAGCCGTCGACTTTTGTCGATACTACGCCGTTCAGGCGCGCCGTCATTTTGCAATCCCACAGCGGCTTGACGGCCCCACGGGGGAACTCAACGAACTCAGTCTGCATGGCCGCGGTGTTTTTGTTTGCATCAGCCCCTGGAACTTTCCGCTTGCGATCTTCATCGGTCAGGTTACCGCGGCTCTTGTGGCGGGCAACGGGGTTCTAGCAAAGCCTGCCGAACAAGCGCCCCTCATAGCAGCCGAAGCCATAAAGCTGCTTCACAAAGCAGGCATACCGAAAAATATCCTGCACTTATTGCCGGGCGATGGTGAAACGATTGGTCAGGCGCTGGTGCAGAATCCTGTCGTTTCCGGCGTGGCATTTACAGGTTCGACGGAAACGGCGCAAAAGATCAATCGCGTCCTTGCGGCACGCGCGGGGCCCATTGTTCCGTTCATCGCGGAAACGGGTGGCCAAAATGTAATGATTGTGGACTCGACGGCCTTGCTGGAACAGGTCGTGGATGATGTGGTTAGATCTGCGTTCTTGAGTGCGGGTCAGCGATGCTCGGCTTTGCGCGTCATTTACCTGCAGGAGGAAACTGCCGATAAGGCGATCGAAATGATCTGCGGGGCGATGGATGAGTTGACGATCGGTGAACCCTCGAGACTCTCAACGGATATTGGGCCGCTGATCGATCACGCTTCGCGTCAGTCGCTAGAACGGCACATCGATCGAATGCGCCAAGAAGGACGCATTCTCCATGTGGCTCGGCTAAGTAGTGAATGCGATCAAGGCAGTTTCTTTGCACCAAATCTTGTCGAGATCAGCTCCATCAAGCAGCTTAAGCGCGAGCAATTCGGCCCGATCCTGCACGTCATCCGGTATCGGGCATCGGAACTGGAGCGCATCATTGAGGAAGTAAATTCGACTGGCTATGGTCTCACTTTAGGTGTGCAGAGCCGGATCGAAGAAAGGGTGCGACGGATTTTTGAGCACTGCCGGGTCGGCAATATCTACGTGAATCGCAATATGGTGGGTGCGGTCGTCGGTGTGCAGCCGTTTGGCGGACAGGGGCTGTCCGGAACAGGGCCCAAGGCCGGCGGGCCTCATTATCTTTTCCGGTTCGCCACCGAAAAGACCCTATCCATCAACACAATGGCATCGGGTGGTAATGCAGAATTGTTGAGAGAGATCGTCTAGAGCGTTTCCGAACTTAACAGACTTGTGGAAACGCTCTAATAATCTAACATTGAAATCTGTTCCACTCGGGCGTTCAGCCAAACGATGAACTAGATCACCTTAAGAGGAGAAAAATATGGAGACCTTTATTATCACAATCATGGCTCAGTCAGGGCATGAAGCACAAGTGACGCGTTTCTACGAAAACTTGAGGGAATTATCGAAAGACGCGAAGGGACTCATTGACCGTAAAATCTTCCGCGCCAGGACCGGACTCATGGCCGAAGAGGTGAAAAAGATTTATACACCCGAGGAATTAGCTGCTCATCCCGAACCGCCTCATGCAGATGCGGGGACTCAGTTTGTTGTAATGGAGATATGGGAAAGCATTGAGGACCGCATGTTGAATTCAAAAAACTCCGAAACAGCGTCGCGCGTAAAAGATCTGATCCCCCATTTGCTTCCCGAACATAGCCACGAGTTTTACGAAGAGATCTAACTTGTGATCAATGCAACGCAGCAAACCGTCCCTAAAGCAGCGGAGTAAGTGATTGTTCGTGGAAAAGAAATCGTTTGGAACAAACGGTCCGCAAGTTTCGAAGCTAGGATTTGGTTGCATGGCGCTAACCGACGCCTATGGAACGGCGGATAAGAATGAAGCCGAAGCCACCCTAAGACGCGCTTTCGAAGCAGGTATCAATTTCTTCGATACGGCTGACGTTTATGGAGGCGGTCGCAATGAAGAATTCATTGCCAATGTTTTAGGAAATGTGAGGGATCAGTTTGTTCTCGCGAGCAAATTCGGGTTTGAGCTGCAAACCGGAATGCCTCCGGCAAGTCTAAGAGGTGATCCCAACTATGTACGAGCCGCGTGCGAAGCCAGTTTGAGACGTCTTCGAACCGATTACATCGATCTATATTATTTACATAGAGTTGACCCAAAAGTACCGATTGAAGACACGGTCGGCGCAATGGCCAAGCTTGTCGAAGATGGTAAGGTCAAATATCTTGGCCTATCTGAAGTATCGGCGGAAACGCTCCGCCGGGCACATACCGTTCATCCGATCTCCGCCGTGCAATCTGAATATTCGCTTATCAGTCGTGGCGCGGAGCAAACCGTCATCCCAACATGTAATGAACTTGGCGTGGCCTTCGTTCCGTTCAGTCCGCTTGGGCGGGGCATGATTACCGATGACCTAGATAAACTACGACATTTGGAAAATCGTGACACCAGAGCAAGAATGCCGAGATTCGAATCGGATAACTTAGAGCATAATTTGGCGGTGCTGGAGGGGGTAAGAAAACTCGCGGCGGAGAAGGGCTGCGCAACGAGCGAATTGGCGCTCGCTTGGGTCATGGCTCAAAGTGATAATATCGTGCCTATCCCCGGCGCCAAACGAATGCGTCATCTCGAGGAGATTTTGAACAGCTGTGATCTCCAATTATCACCGAATGAGCTTGCCAACATTTCCGACGCGATCAATTTGCAAGACATCGCGGGCGCTCGCTATTCGGAACAAATGATGAAATTCACGGAATCGTACTGAGTATCCAGTTCCACTTTTTGTGAATGCGCTCTAAAGCGGCATATTCATCTTGAAACGAGTGCCGAATTATTCGGCGAAACCTGATTTGGCTTGCTCAATACCCCGGTGTTCGGGTGGACGCATCATTGCGACGGCGACCAAGATCACGAGCAAGATAACGGAATAACTCTGGAAGACGGCGGCGAAACCGCCAAAAGTGTCGCCTATATATCCGCCAAGGACGGGACCTATCATGCCAATCGTCGTGATCATATGCAACGTGCCTAGGATTTCGGGATTTTCGTCCGGGCCAAAATAGTTCAAGAGAAGCACGGTCGTCGCGAACAAGCACATGCCGAAACCGTAGCCTTGCCCTAGGGCAAAAAGTGATATGGCGATTATATTGTCGGCAACGGCTAAGGCGAGCATACCCATAAATCCCGCAAACAGAGCCGACACAATTAACCATTTAGGGTCAATGTGTGTTGCAAGTGCACCGCCGAGCGCGCGTGACACGGCATTCACGGCTGCTTGGGCGCTAAGCGCACCGGCCGCTACTGTCGAGGAAATACCGAGCGTACCCATATGCGTGACAGCCCACGAGTTCATGGTAATGGAGCAAAACAGGGTGATCACCATTGCCGCAACAATCACATAATACTGCGGCGTGCGTAGGACGTCCCTATAGCGCCAACTGATCTCTGTCGTGTGAACCTTACTCGACGACGTTGCGTCATCTCGTTTGGATTTCTTCGCGGAGTCGAGCCCATTAACAGGCTCACTTTTAACAAATAGAACGGCAAGCAGCGCGAGAAATAATATCGATGCGACCATAACCCACCAGTGTATGCGCCAAGACCCGGTTAGTGACATTATGCCGATCACAAATAGAGGGCCTAGAACGCCGCCGAACCCACCGATCGTCATATAAGCCCCAATAGCGAAAGAGCGTCTGTTTGGCATCCAATGGTTAATCATATGGATGGCGGGCACCGTGCCGCACAAGGCGTAACCAACACCTAGCAAAGCAATACCTATAAAATATTGATAGAGACCAGTGGTCAGCGCCAGCAGGCTAAATCCCAAAGCCATTACGACACCGCCAATGCCAAAAGTCGCTTTGACACCGAACTTCCGCAACGTCCATGCGGGCACGGTGCCGGCGAGCCCCACCATCAACGCCATAAGCGAAAAGCCGGTGCCTGCCTCCGTCCAACTCCAGGACAAATCGTCAATCATATAGGGTAGAACGACGCCAATTGAATTGAAAGTCGAACCGGTAATGTGAAAAAAAATCGCCGTGATAATGGCAAAAAGAAACCAACGTTTCGCAGAAGTCATCCGAGCCCAAACGGCACCGCGCCGGCGAGCGGCGACTACAGATGGCCTGTCAGATCGATTTTTGCGCATCTACCCACTTGCCTATCACGCCGTCATCTATTGCAGATCCGCCGAGCATGACCGATCGGCGAATGCCTAAATCCAAACGGAAGGGGTCGTCATGAGAGCCGTGACAAGACGACGCACTTGCATACTTGGCATAGTTTATCGGCCTTTCAAAGGATGTTTTTGATTTCAATCAATGCCGCGAAGAGGTGTTGGGTCGATCATTTCGCTGCCTCCTACTGAAGAAGACATTATTTTAGTTGATCTAAATCAAGGTTGGTCATGGCTGCAGGCCTAGAGTGGCTGGTGTCATTATTTATTTTGTGCGGCGTTAAGAAAAACGAAAAGCGGAGGATCACATGTATATTAATTTCTGGTATCCCATCATTAGAAGCGAGGATCTTGCATCGGGGAACCCTGAAAAGGTTAAAGTTCTTGGATTGGACTTCGTTGCTTTTCGAGACAGCAAGGGCAAGGCCCGCGTGTTGAGCGATACCTGTTGTCACCGCGGCGGCTCGCTTGGCGGCGCATGGTCTTCACTTAAGACGGCGCCCCGAATCGTCGAAGGATGCGTTGTGTGCCCCTATCACGGTTGGGAATTCAATGGTGAAGGACAATGTGTCAACATCCCGTCGATCGGTTACGGGACGAAGACCCCGGCACGTGCCAAGGTTGATGCCTACCCGGTCGAGGAAAAATACGGCATCGTGTTCGCGTTCCTCGGTGATTTGCCGGAGGAAGAACGTCCGCCGCTATTAGACGTCGAGGAATATGGCCAACCGGGCTGGCGCGCCAACTCGATTTTGATTCTCGAAGTGGACTTTTACTACGAACGGTCCATCGAAAATGGTTTGGACCCGGCGCATAATGAGTTTGTCCATCCGACCCACGGTTTCTCCGCTAATTTCCGCGAGACATATAAGGTCCGTGCATATGACACGGAGGATCACCGCCAGGGCTGGGGTTTCTGGTTCATGGCTCGATTCGATTCACCGCCGCTGCCGCAGTCGGACAACCCGACCGCCGAG
>SMVA01186039.1_pt1 | contig 10460 bp, 10 predicted proteins | sample 2456451 | NCBI WGS metagenome assembly SMVA01 (sample SAMN11095933, study PRJNA526329) | marine sediment metagenome | biome: Marine sediment; feature: Surficial sediment; material: Deep marine sediment; isolation source: Hadal surficial sediment | place: Pacific Ocean | collected 2014-05 | depth...
CGTCACCACGGCGTCTTCATCGACGTTGCAGAACAGCGAGATCTTGGACTTGACGCTCTTGGGCAGGAAGCGGTCGGTCCGACAGCAGATGATGTCGGGCGCGATGCCGACCGTGCGCAACTCCTTCACCGAGTGCTGCACGGGCTTCGTCTTGAGCTCGCCGGCCGCCGCCAGGTAGGGCACCAGCGCAATGTGGATGAAGCAGCAGTTCTCGCGGCCCTCTTCCGACCGCATCTGCCGGATCGCTTCCAGGAAAGGCAGCGATTCGATGTCGCCGACGGTGCCACCGATCTCGGTGATGAGAATGTCGACGCCTTCCGCCGCGGCCCGGATTCGCTCCTTGATCTCGTCCGTCACGTGCGGAATCACCTGCACGGTGCCGCCCAGGTAGTCGCCGCGCCGCTCCTTGTTGAGCACGGCGTCGTAGATCTGGCCGGCCGTGACGTTGTTCTTCTTCCCCATCTTGGCGTGGGTGAAGCGCTCGTAGTGGCCGAGGTCGAGGTCGGTCTCGGCACCGTCCCGGGTGACGTAGACCTCGCCGTGCTGGAAGGGATTCATGGTCCCGGGATCGATGTTCAAATAGGGGTCCAGCTTGAGGAACGTGATCCGCAGGCCGCGCGCCTCCAGCAACGCTCCGATCGAGGCCGCTGCCAGCCCCTTGCCCAAGGAGGAGAGCACGCCTCCCGTGACGAAGATGTGCTTCGTACGCCTCTCACCCGCCATGATTTTTCCCCGTCCACGCCCGCATGAGCAGGATTGCTCGTCCCCCGGCATTGCTTCGCAGCACGGCCGAAACCGTGAGACAGACTTCGGCCGGATCGATTGTGAAATATCGGGTCAAAACCGCGCTCGGCGTCCGCCGCCAGCACCCCGCCGCTTCATTTCGAGCGGAACACGGTCAATGTAATCGGCAGATTGTAGTTGGAACAGCATCCACGCCGGGCTTGGTTTAGCTGTTTCTATCGCGGCCCCCGGAGGCTGTCAAACCGCAGGGCCATCAACCGGAGTTTGAATGTATTCCAGCGTTCCCCCACGCACTCAGGGCAGTAGCGCGGTCCCCAGCAGGCCCTGGGACTCGGGAAGACCCTGCATCAGATTTGCGCATTGGATCGCCTGACCACTTGCCCCCTTGACGAGGTTGTCGAGCGCAGACAGGAGAATCAGCGTTCCATTTGGCTCGTCCACGAAGGCCGCTACGTCACAGAAGTTCGTTCCCCGGACGGCCGCGAGGTTCGGCGTCTCGCCTACCGGCAGGACGCGCACGAACGTCTCGTTCGCGTAGGCCCGGGCGAGCACGGCGTTCGCGTCGGCGGCCGACAGACTGGACTTCGGACGGCAATAGACCGAGGTCAGGATGCCTCGCGTCACGGGAATCAGATGCGGCACGAAGCTCAACCTCACCTCATCCCCCGCAGCCCGGGTGGCCTCCTGCTCCATCTCGGGTGAATGCCGATGCTCGCGTCCGGGTTTGTAGGCCCGGCCGTTGCCGTCGAGTTCGGTGAACAAATAGGCGGCGTCAACTTTTCGCCCCGCTCCCGAAATGCCGGACTTGGAATCGACGATGATGCCCCGCATCTCGACCCGCCCCTCTCGCAGGAACGGCACCAATGGCAGCAACGCAGAGGTCGGGTAACAACCCGCACACCCCACGAGTTCCGCGCTTTTCAGGGCATCGCGGTGCAGCTCCGGCAGACCGTAGACGGCCTGCCCCAGCAGCTCGGGCGCCGCGTGCTCGCCGTACCAGCTGGCGTAGAGGGCCGGCTCCGACAGTCGGAAATCCGCTGAGAGGTCGGCCACCTTCACGCCCCGCTGGCGCAAGGCCGCAACGGTCGGGGCCGAGGCCGAATGGGGCAGCGCCGTGAAGGCCAGTTCGACTTCCGGCGCGATCGCAGCCGGGTCGGAGGCCTGGAAGCACAGCTCGAGCCGGCCACGCAGTGCCGGGAAGGCATCGCCCACGGGTTCTCCCGCACGCCGCTCCGAGGTGACCGCCGCGATCTCGAATTCCGGATGTTGCAGCAGCAGTCGCAGGAGCTCGAGTCCCGCGTAGCCACTCGCCCCGAACACCGCCACTCGGGTCGTCATCGTCGCTCCTTGAATTTTCTCGTGGGTACCCAGATCCTGCTGATCGAGACGAGGAACAAATGTCGGCCGAACGAAAAACGGGAGGCCAGCCGACCTCCCGTTTCCGAAGAATCCCTCGGCGTCGACCTACCGCTTGGAGAACTGGAAACGCGCACGCGCGCCCTTCTGACCGTACTTCTTGCGCTCCTTCTTGCGCGCGTCACGGGTCAGCAGGCCGGCACGCTTGAGCGAGGGTCGCAGCGTCTCGTCCGACTTCTCCAGTGCGCGGGCGATACCGTGGCGCAGCGCATCGGCCTGGCCCGAGATGCCGCCGCCATGCAGGCGCACGTTCACGTCCCAGCGACCTTCGGCGCCGACGACCTCGAACGGGTTGTGGATGCGCATGTGAAGCACCTCGCGCGGGAAGTACTCGGTCATCGGGCGACCGTTGCAGATGACCTGACCGGTTCCCGGAATCATTCGCACGCGAGCGACCGCGTTCTTGCGCTTTCCAGTCGCGAGGATGACGGGAACGGCATCAGCCAAGAGTCAACTCCTTCGGCTGCTGTGCAGCATGGGGATGGTCCGGCCCGGCGTAGACCTTGAGCTTGCGAAACATCTGCCGCCCGAGGGAATTGTGCGGGAGCATTCCCTTGACGGCGCGTCGAACCACCCGGTCAGCGTGGGGACCGGACAGGAGCTTTCCAGCCGTGACCTCGCGGAGATGTCCCGTGTAGCCGGTATGGCGGTAGTAGGTCTTCTGTTCGAGCTTTCGCCCGGTGAGCTTCACCTTTTCGGCGTTCACGACGATCACGAAGTCGCCCGTATCGACGTGGGGCGTGTAGATGGGCTTGTGCTTGCCACGCAGCACCGATGCCACGCGCGTGGAGAGCCGCCCGAGCACGACGTCCGCAGCGTCGATCACGTACCAGGCGTGATCCACCTCGGCCGGCTTCGCGCTCTGGGTCGTCTTGTGTGCCTGGAGACTCACAGAATTCCTCGGTAGTTCAGCTCCGGACGGAGGACGTGCCTCCGGACGAAATCATGGCAGCCGCTACGGGTACCCGAGCGGCGCTGCTTCGTCAAGCCTATTCGGTCTTCAAGCCTCCGGGATTCCAACGGAATCAGTAGTCCACCCGCACCAGGGTGAGCGCCTGGGCGGGCGCCGTGGGCCCCGCCCGCTGCCGATCCCGCGATTCGAGCAGCTCCGCCACGGAGGCGGCCTGCCGCTGCCCCAGACCGACCTCGATCAATGTCCCCGCCAGGTTGCGGACCATGTGCCGCAGGAATCCGCTGCCCTCGACCCAGAGGCCGATCTCCCCTCGGGGCTCGCCGGTTACGTCGAGGCGCGTCAGGGTCCGCACACTGGACCCGAGCTGGGAGCCGGTCGCCTGAAAGGCAGCGAAGTCGTGAGTCCCAAGCAGGCTCAGCGCGCCTTTTCGCATGGCCTCCACGTCCAGGGGCGGCGCGACCCGGTAGCAGCGAGCACGTCGCAGCGGCGAAGCGCAGGCGCCATTCCAGATCCGATAGCAATAGAGCTTGCTGCGGGCGGCGTAGCGGGCATGAAAGTCGTCGGGGGCGGCGACGCAGTCGACGACAGCCAGGTCGTGCGGCAGCACGCCGTTGAGGGCCCGAGCCAGGCGCTCGGGATCGAGACCGGTCTCGACCGTGACGCTGGCCACCTGCCACTCGGCGTGCACGCCAGCATCGGTCCTGCCGGCTCCGGTCACGCGGGCCGTGGCGCCCGTCACCTGCTGGAGGGCCGCTTCCAGGGCGCCCTGCACGGTGCGCGTGCCCTCGGCCTGGACCTGCCAACCGGCGAAGTCGGCGCCGTCGTATTCCAGCGCGAACCGGAAGGTCACCACGCCGGGCTCAGTGGTGCTGCCCGAAGCGCCCGACGGCGAGACGCACGGCATTCGCCGCCGCAAGGCGCAGGACGTCGGCCACGATCCACAGCAGCAGCCCGTTCTCACAGGACGGATCCCGGCGCAGGCGCCCGACCATCACCTCTTCACGGCCCGCCGCCGCCCGCAGCGTGAGGCGGTCGATCGCGTCGTCCCAGCGCTCGACGCCGGCCGCCTTGCCCAGCACGCCCTCGGCCAGGGTCGGATCCAGCAGCCGTTCGGTCTCGAGGGCCACGCTGGCACCGAAACCGATGAACGTCGGGACCTGAACGTGGGTGAGCGCCACGCGGGCGTCGCCCAACAGCAGACGCGTCAAGGCGTCCATCGTGCGGCTCTCGCGATCGGTCGGTCCCTCGCTGTCGGGGTCTCCGGCGATGGGTCCGCAGTCGAAGGCCACGGGACGGGGAAAGACCGTCGGTTCCGGCGGCTCCTCCTGGTTGAAGAGCGCGACCGTCTCCCGGTAGAGGCTCTCGATTCCCTGGCGCCCCCCCGACGATGCCCCCTCGAGCACGGTTGCCATCACGCGGCGCAGGCCGGCGGCCTCTTCGAGCGGCCGCAGCACCAGGGCCAGCGGCAGGGACGCGCCGGGCGGCGTCACCAGCAGCGGGCTCGGCTCGGACCGAGCCGGTGCACCGAAAACGGCGACTCGCAGCTCGACATCGGGCGACTCGCAGAGCGCGCCGCTGACGTCGATACAAGCGACCTCGGCATGCAGGGCCTCGCGCGCGAACTCCCTCGAGACCGCTTCCGGAGCGCAGAGGAAGACCAGGTCGAGTCCGCGGAGCGACATGGAGTCGGTCTCCACCGGTGCCAGCAGGTCACGGAACTCGATCTCCTGACCCAGCGACCGATCGGTCCCGATCGGGACCAGCTGCTTCACGTCGAGCGACGACTCCGCCAGCAGCGCCAGCACTTCGCTGCCCAACGCACCGGTCGCGCCGACCAGGCCGATGCGCAGGTTGCTCGTCACCGGCTGCCCAGCTTCGAGAGCACCAGCTCACCCATCGCATGGCAACCGATCGAGGGCTGGCCCGGCGCGACCAGGTCGCCGGTGCGGGCACCGGAAGCAAGCGCGTCGGCTACCGCATCGCGCACGGCGTCGGCCGCGTCGGGTGCGTCGAGCGAGTGCTCGAGCAACATCGCGGCCGACAGAATGGCGGCCAACGGGTTCGCTGCGTCCTGGCCAGCGATGTCGGGTGCGGAGCCATGAACCGGCTCGTAGAGACCAATGCCACCCTCCCCCAGGCTGGCCGAGGGCAACATCCCGAGCGAGCCCGTGATCATGGCGGCCTCGTCCGACAGGATGTCTCCGAAGAGATTGCTGGTCACGATCACGTCGTAGCGGCTCGGCTCCTTGAGCAGCAGCATGGCCATGGAGTCCACGAGCTGGTGCTCGAGTGTGACGTCGCTGAAGTCCTTGGCGACCTCTTCGACCACGGTCATCCAGAGCTGGGAGACCTCGAGCACGTTGGCCTTGTGCACGTGGGTCACGAGCTTGCGACGGCGCCGGGCCGACTCGAAGGAGACCCGCGCGATCCGGGCGATCTCGATCTCATCGTAGACCATGGTATTGCGAGCCTCGCGGCGCCCGTCGACCCAGGCCTGACCTCGCGGCTCGCCGAAGTAGATGCCGCCGGTGAGCTCGCGCACCACCAACAGGTCGATACCCTCGACCACCTCGCGACGCAACGTCGAGGCATCCACCAGCGCCGGGAAGACAGCAGCCGGTCGCAAGTTGGCAAACAGGTCGAGCTCCTTGCGGATCCGCAGCAAGCCACGCTCGGGCCGGATGTTGACCGGCATGTCGTCCCACTTGGGTCCGCCGACGGCGCCCAGCAGCAGCGCGCGACTGCCGCGTGCCCGTTCCACGGTCTCGTCCGAGAGTGGGGTGCCCTTGGCATCGATCGAGGCGCCCCCGATCAGCTCCTCTTCGAATTCCAGACCGATCCCGGCGGCATCGGCGGCGGCCTCGAGCACACGACGCGCCTCGACCGTGACCTCCGGGCCGATCCCGTCACCCGGAAGCAGCAATATGCGATGCATCTAGATTCCCTTGGGCTCCGTCACAGCGTGACGGCTCTTGTGCCAAGCGAGCCTGTTGAGGGCATGCACGTAAGCCTTGCCGCTGGCGACGATGATGTCCGAGTGGGCACCGTGGCCGATGACCCTGCGGCCGTCCTCGCTCACCGTGACCGACACCTCACCCAGCGCGTCCATACCGCCGGTGATGGCGTTCACTTGGAATCGGAGCAGCTCGCTCTTGGTCTCCGTCATATCGGCGATTGCCTTGAAGACGGCATCGACCGGGCCGATGCCCAGGGCCGTCGCTCGCCTCGACTCGCCGTCGACCATCAGCTCCACCGTGGCTGTGGGCTTGGCGAAGGTGCCCGACAGGATCGAGAGTTCGCCGAGCTCGAAGCGGTCGTCGGTCTGGGTGACCGAGTCGGTCGCGATGGCCTCGATGTCTTCGTTGTAGATGGTCTTCTTCTTGTCGGCCAAGTCCTTGAAGCGGCGGAAGGCCGTCTCGAAGTCTTCCCCTTCGAGCTCGATTCCGAGCTCTCCCAGCCGATCGCGGAAAGCGTGGCGCCCCGAGTGCTTGCCCAGTACCAGCTCGTTCGAGGGACGCCCGATCGACTGCGGCGTCATGATCTCGTAGGTGATGGCGGCCTTCAGTACACCGTCCTGATGGATTCCGGCCTCGTGAGCAAAGGCGTTGTCACCCACGATCGCCTTGTTGGGCGGCACGGGCACAGCGATGGTCGAAGACAGCAGCCGGCTCGCCGGATAGATCTCGGTGGTCACGATGTTTGTGTCGAGACCCTGGAAGACGTCGGGCCGCGTCTTGATGGCCATCACCACCTCCTCCATCGAGGTGTTGCCGGCGCGCTCGCCGATGCCGTTGACCGTGCACTCCACCTGGCGGGCACCCGCGAGCACGGCAGCGAGACTGTTCGAAACCGCCAGTCCCAGGTCGTTGTGGCAGTGAACGGCAAAGACCACGTTCTCGGCGCCCGGCACCCGCTCGCGCAGGATCGAGATCAGCCGCGCGTACTCCTCGGGCTGGGTGTAACCCACGGTGTCGGGAACGTTGCAGGTCGATGCACCCGCTTCGATGGCGGTCGTGAAGACCTGCACCAGGTAGTCGATGTCGGACCGCGTGGCGTCTTCGGCCGAGAACTCCACGTCGTCGCAGTAGCCGCGGGCCTGGCGCACGGAGCGGTCGACTTCGGCCAGCACCTGCTCGCGACTCATCCGCAGCTTGTGCTCCAGGTGGATGTCACTGGTGGCGATGAACGTGTGGATCCGGGGCTTTTTCGCGTGCTCCAGGGCTTCGGCCGCCCGCTCGATGTCTTTGGGATCCGTCCGAGCCAGGCCGCAGACGCTGGTCAGGGTCAGTTCCTCGGCGATCGCGCGCACCGACTCGAAATCTCCCTGGCTCGCAATCGGGAATCCCGCCTCGAGGACGTCGACGCCCAGCCGTTCCAGCTGACGAGCGAGCACGAGCTTCTCGGACAGGTTCATGCTGCAGCCCGGCGCCTGCTCACCGTCGCGCAGGGTCGTGTCGAAGATGCAAATGATGTCGCTGCTCATGGCTTCATCCCTGGGAAGTGGTTTCCGGGGTCGGCGGCACGGGGAGCTTCTCCAGCGGCTTGTGTTTGGCGCGGCGCCAGAGCCACTCCACGGGCCCAGAGAACGTGTAGATGACGCCGATGATGAACAGGGTGACACTCGGCTCCTGGGCGATCAATGCCAGCGCGACCACGACCAGAACCAGCGTCCCGAACGGTTGGCGCAGGTCCATCTGCTTGCCGCTGCGATAGGGGATGGTGCTCACCATCAGCAGACCGAGGGCCGTGACGCCGCCGGCCACCAGCCACTCCGGAGCGCTGAAGGAGAAACCTTGCTCGCGCAGGAAGGACACGAACCACTGGGTCGAAGCCACCGTGCAGGCAGCGGCCGGGCTCGGCATGCCTTCGAAGCGGCCTTTGTATCGCCCCTGGCTCACGTTGAAGCGGGCCAGCCGCAGCGCCGCACAGGCCGTGAACAGGAAGGCCATCACCCAGCCCGGACGGCCCAGGGTCTGGAGATTCCCGGCGGCGAAGGCCAGCATCGCCGGCGCAACGCCGAAGGAGACCGTATCGGCGATTGAATCGTACTCGACACCAAATTGACTGGTCGTCCGGGCCAGACGCGCCACGCGTCCATCCAGTCCGTCGCACACGGCGGCCAGGATGATGCCGAGGGCGGCCTGATCCGGCTTGCCCGCGAAGGCTTGTACGATCGCGAAGAAGCCGAAGAACAGGTTCCCTGTGGTCAGCAGGTGGGGCAGCAGGAAGAGACCGCGGCGACGCTGACCGGCACGGCGGCGGCGGCGGCGAAAGCGGCGGCGACCGCTTTCAGCCGGAACCTGTACGGTCCCTTCTTCTTGTTTTTCTTCGTGGCTCATTCGTCCCTCGGCAGCTGGGCCAGCACAGTGCTGCCCCCGTGCACCTTGTCACCGCGTTTTACCCGGAGCTCTGCGGTCGGGGGGAGAATCACGTCGGTGCGTGAGCCGAAGCGGATCATTCCGTAGCGCGCGCCCCTCTCGATCCAGTCGCCCAGCTGCGCGTGACACACGATACGGCGCGCGATCAGCCCCGTGATCTGGGTGACGACGACCCGTTCCCCCTTCTCGGTCTCGAGTACCATGTCGCAGCGAACGTTCTCCTGCTCGGCCGCTCGATTGAAGGCGGCCAGGTACTTCTCGCCGCTGCGATCGATGCTGAGCACGCGTCCGGCCACCGGTGCCCGGTTCACATGGACATTGAAGACCGACAAGAAGATTGCGACGTGCACACCCTTGCTGCCGTCGGCCAACTCGATCTCGCCGGCCTCGAGGACGCGGCCGTCGGCCGGAGCCACCACGGTGCGCTCGTCACCGGGCAAGAGCCGCTGGGGATTGCGAAAAAAACTTGCGACGAACACCGTCAACGCCATGAAGATGCCGCCCAGGGTCGTCCAGCCGGTCAGGCCGGCAAGGCCGGCCAGGGCCAACGGGATCGCAGCCAGGACGAATGCGTCCTTGACGATGAACTCCGTGGGCCGCTCCTGAAAGAGCGGCTCTCGAGTCAGGCTGGGGCGGGTTTCGGACTCGGCCAATTTCAGTTCTTGCTGCGGTCGACCAGACGCTTTTCCTTGAGCCACGGCATCAGGCCGCGGAGTCTGGCGCCCACCTCCTCCATCGGATGCTGTTTGCCCTGCTTGCGGAGCGCATCGAACGAAACGTTTCCGGACTGCCTCTCGAGGATGAATTCCCTTGCAAAGCGACCGCTCTGGATCTCGTTCAGGATCTGCTTCATGCGCGCCTTGGTGTCGGCGTCGATGACGCGCGGCCCCCGGGTCAGGTCGCCGTACTCGGCAGTGTTGGAGACCGAGTACCTCATGTTGGCAACGCCGCCTTCGTAGATCAGGTCCACGATCAGCTTTACCTCGTGGATCGTCTCGAAGTAGGCCATCTCGGGGGAGTAGCCCGCCTCGGTGAGAGTCTCGTAACCGGCCTGCATCAACGCGGTGAGCCCGCCGCACAAAACCGCCTGCTCACCGAAGAGGTCCGTCTCGGTCTCTTCGCGAAAGTTGGTCTCGATGATTCCGGCGCGGCCGGCCCCCAGGCCCTTGGCATAGGCCAGCGCGATTTGGAGCGTGTCGCCCGATGGATCCTGGTGCACCGCAACGAGCGCCGGAACCCCGCGCCCCTCTTCGTAATGGGCGCGGACGGTGTGACCCGGCCCCTTGGGAGCGACCATGAAAACGTTGATGGCCTCTGGCGGCTTGATGGTGCCGAAGTGGATGTTGAAGCCGTGGGCCACGGCCACGTAATCGCCAGGCTGGAGCTGAGGCTCGATCTCGTCACGGTAGATGCCGGCTGCCAGCTCGTCGGGCAGGGTCAGCATGATGACGTGGGCTTCGGCGGCGGCTTCGACCGGCGTCGCGACGCGCAGACCCGCGGCCTCGGCCTTGGGCCAGCTCGCCGAGTCCTTGCGGAGCCCCACGACGACCTCGACGCCGGAGGCCTTGAGGTTTTGTGCGTGGGCGTGACCCTGGCTGCCGTAGCCGATCACGGCCACCGTCTTGCCATCGAGCCGGCCCAGGTCGGCGTCCTTGTCGTAGTAGATGTTCAGTGCCATGGCTGCTCGTCGCTTCCTTCGTACCCTTCGATTGCGTGTCAGGGCGTTGATCTCGGGGCGTTGAGATGCCCGAGGGCGGATCCGAAAGTTAGCATCCGCCGCAGCAGGCTGCGGCTTCGGCCCCCTCGGCTGCGGCGACACACCGCGAAGATTCGACTCGAGGGGTGCCCGGCCAACCGCTTGGGAATCGAAGCGCTTCTGGGTGGGGAGCGAAGCGCCGCCGATCCGGAATCGAAGCGCCTCTTAGGAGGACTCGAAGCGCTCTCCGGTGCGCTGCACCTCCGCCTCGGCGCGCCTCACGTAGCGGGGAACCAGGCCGTCCGCGGCCACG
>SMVA01195759.1_pt1 | contig 10460 bp, 9 predicted proteins | sample 2456451 | NCBI WGS metagenome assembly SMVA01 (sample SAMN11095933, study PRJNA526329) | marine sediment metagenome | biome: Marine sediment; feature: Surficial sediment; material: Deep marine sediment; isolation source: Hadal surficial sediment | place: Pacific Ocean | collected 2014-05 | depth 0-1...
TATTATTGGTGGGGAACTTGGGTTGAATCCTTATTCTGGAATCACAACAACCCGCTATTTAAAGAAGCAAAGATTAGAAAGGCATTGACCATAGCCATTGACAGGGTTGAACTATGCAAAGTATTAAATTATCCGGACGATATCCCAATCACAGATATCATGTATAGCCATAATCAGAAGAATACTTATTTATATAGCCATCATCATAAGGTTACTTACGAAAATTTTCACACTCCTCTTCCCTACAACCCGGTTAAAGCAATTGAATTACTGAAGGAATGCGGATGGACAGACACAAACTCTGATGGAATATTAGATAAAAATGGAATGGATTTCCAATTTAATTTAACCGTTACTGAAGCCAATAGTTTAATGGCAACTTATATCCAGGATAAATTCAAACAAATTGGAATACGAATGGAAATTGAAACAATGGAAAGAAACATAATTAAACAACGCCTTAGAAAAAGTGATTTTGAAGCACTGATTATGAGATTTCTAAATGACCAAAAGGTCCATAAATTAAAAGATTATTTTGGGAATAACTCTTATTTTGGATACAAAAATGAAAAACTGGACAGTATCCTTAATCTTATTGAGAATACCGGTGACATCAATGAAATTGACAGATTGTATAAAGAATTAAGACCCATATTTGAAAGGGATATTCCTATAACTTTTATCAGCCCCATAGTACAAACTCATATTGTGAATAGTAAGGTAAAGGGACTAGAAAATCTTTTCAGGTCAGATCCTGTTAAATCTTTGGAATTTCTCTGGATCGAATAATTAATTAAAACAAATGATAAAATTTATAATTAAACGTATTTTATTGGCAATCCCATTGCTGATCGGTATAGCAACCATCATTTTTTTTGTCATTCATATCGCTCCGGGTGATCCTATGGAAATGTTAACAAATCAATTGCAAAGACATACACTAGATCCCCAAATCATTGAAGCTTATAGAATCAAATACGGGCTGGATCAACCCATTCATATACAATACATAAAATGGATGCAAAATTGTTTATCTGGAGATCTTGGCGAATCTTTTCGATATCATAGGCCTGTTACAACTCTTATCGCTGAAAGAATTCCCTTTACCCTTCAACTCACCATTCTGGCATTACTTTTCGATGCTGTTTTTGGAATACTTTTAGGGATATTATCCGCCGTAAAACAATATACAATAACCGATAAAATAGTAAGTGTTGGCTCTTTAGTTATCTATTCTATCCCCGGATTTTGGTTAGCTTTAATGCTGGTATTAATATTTTCAGTAAATCTTGGATGGCTACCAACATCTCAAACCCGATCGCTGGATTATGATCTTTTATCAGGATTTGATCAGTTCAAAGATAAATTACTACATCTTATTCTCCCCGTTTTTGTTCTTGGGATTGCTTCAGCAGCAAGTACTGCTCGTTTTCTCAGAAGTCGTTTATTGGAAGTTTTAAGCGAAGAATTTATTCTGGCTGCCAGAGCGAGGGGATTAAAAGAAAGAACCGTGATATTCAGCCATGCATTAAAAAATGCATTGATTCCCATTATAACAATATATGGAATGTCATTACCTTTTTTATTGGGAGGATCTGTACTCATTGAGAGTGTCTTCTCATGGCCGGGTATGGGTAGTTTAGCCATTGAAGCCGTGCGAAACAGGGATTATCCATTGATACTTGCAACTACCATGATGGGAGCAGTATTAGTTGTTTTAGGAAACCTGTTAGCAGATATCACATATGCCATAGTTGATCCAAGAGTGAAGTATGAACCATGAGTCAAACATAAAAATAAGAGTATTATTAGCAATAATCCCGGGAATCAATCATTTGAGAGATGCCCGACTTATGCATGGAATTAGCCTCCTTATTAGTGCCATTTTACTGGCCACTATATTCTATTTAAAGCGACAAATAATCATGGACTGTCTTTATGCGGATTCAATAAGTTTATGGAGTGCAGCTATCCTCTTTTTCCTGCTATGTATATTCGTCTGGGCAACTGCGATTATAGATGCTTTAAAACCAGGACTTCACAAAGTAAAAACCCCTTCGAATAGAGGAGCTTTTCAATATGCAATTAAGAGATTTACAGCAAACAGATTGGCAATGGTATCAGCATATTTACTATTTATCTTATTTATTGTTGCTTTTTTAGCCCCTATATTGGCCCCATATGATCCGCATATGATAAAAGATGTTGTGACAACCAGGTATTTACCTCCAGGGTTGGATCATTTTTTTGGGACAGATGCCCTGGGAAGAGATCTGTTTAGCCGGGCACTTTTTGGAGCTAGAATATCCCTGTCTATTGGAGTACTTTCCGTGTTAATATCCATGAGTCTGGGTACAGTTTACGGTGCTATAGCAGGTTTTACGGGAGGTGTTATAGACAATATTCTCATGCGTTTTGTAGATATCATAATGGCCTTTCCCATATTTTTTCTGATGTTGCTGTTAGTAGGGATTTTTGATGCCGGCATTATTATGCTCATTCTAATTCTTGGTTTTACATCATGGCCGGGTACAGCACGATATATAAGAGGAGAAATACTATCGCTGAAGGAAAGAGGATTTATTGAAAGTGCTCGAGCAATTGGTCTCCCTGCACATTTAATTATTTGGAGGCACCTGATACCAAATGCCTTATCTCCGGTACTTGTTAGTGCTGCTTTGATGGTTGGAGGAATGATTACTGCTGAAGCCGGTTTATCGTTTCTTGGTATTGGTATTCGGCCACCTATCCCTTCCTGGGGGAATATGATCAGTGCCGGTCAGGATGCTGTTTTTACCGGTTGGTGGATTGCTTTTTTTCCGGGCTTACTATTAACTATAACTATTCTTTGTCTGAATTTATTAGCAGATGGATTAAGAGATGCCTTGGATACTAAGACTTTGATGCGCAAATATATTTAATGATGTTACTAAACGTTCAAAACTTACAAACTTCTTTTTTCCTAGACAATGGGGAACTAAAGGCAGTAGATGATATTTCCTTTTCTTTAGAGGAAAAGCAAACACTGGCTATTGTAGGTGAATCAGGATGTGGTAAAACAGTCGTAGCATTGTCCATTTTAAATCTGGTTTCTTTACCCGGCCGTATTATCGGAGGCCGTGTTAATTTTGAAGGAAATGATCTTCTAAAAATGTCTCTTGACCAACTTTGTAACATCAGGGGTAAAAAAATTGGCATGATCTTTCAGGAACCGGCGTCTTCTTTGAATCCGGTTTTCACCATTGGAAAACAACTTAGGGAAACACTTAGCCGGCATACGAACATGACCAAACATGAGATTAGTAATAAAGCAATAAAATTACTGGGTGATATGGATTTCAAAGAACCGGAAAAGTGGATATCTGCCTATCCACATCAATTATCAGGAGGAATGAAACAACGTGCAGCCATTGCGATTGCCATGTGTACACATCCGAAATTGTTAATTGCAGATGAGCCAACAACAGCCCTTGATGTAACTGTACAAGCTGAAATCCTGGACTTACTTAAATATTTAAAAGAGGAATATCATATGTCAATGCTCCTCATTTCACATGATATAGGGGTTGTTACCGAACTAGCAGATAAGGTGATGGTTATGTATGCAGGTAAGCAATTTGAAAATGCCCCATTAAATCAATTATTAATGTCACCGAGACATCCTTATACCCAGGATTTATTAAAGTCAGTTATAAACATGAATAATATAAAAGAGGGAGTTCTTGAAGGGATTCCAGGGGCTGTTCCAGATCTTTTGAACCTTCCTAAGGGATGTTCGTATCATCCAAGATGTTCCATGAATGAATCGATTTGCGGAGTTGTTTTTCCAGATACAATAATAAGAAAAAATGGAGCAAGTTGTGCCTGCCATATGGTTTCAAAATAATATTCAATGCAAAGAAAAGATCCAATATTACAAATAAAAAATCTTAAAACTTATTTTCCTTCTGGAAATACATGGTTCGGAAAGCAACAATATATCAAGGCTGTTAATGACGTTAGTTTTGATATCAACAGGAACGAAATAATTGGCCTGGTTGGAGAATCAGGATCGGGCAAAACAACATTAGGCAGGTCTATTTTAAGGCTGGTAAAAACCCATAGTGGAGAAATTATTTTTAATGGAAAAAATATTCTCACCATGAAAAATATGGAACTAAGAAATATGCGCAAAAAAATGCAACTCATTTTTCAGGATCCATATGGTTCATTGAATCCACGAATGCAAATAAAAAAAATTATTGCTGAACCATTGCTATTACACAAAATGGTTTCGGAAAAACAAGTTGAAAAAAGGGTTTCTGAATTGCTGAATGAAGTTGGACTCGAGCCCTATTTTAAAGATCGGTATCCCCATGAAATGAGCGGTGGGCAAAGACAACGGATTGCCATTGCCAGAGTTTTGACTCTTCAACCAAAGTTGATAATTGCTGATGAGCCTGTTTCCGCATTGGATGTTTCAGTGACGGCTCAAATATTGAACTTACTCAAAAACATTCAGAAAAAAAACAACATGTCGATGTTGTTTATTTCACATGATTTAAAGGTAATTAGCTATATGTCAGATCGTATTTTAGTCATGTATGGAGGCTTTATTGTTGAAAAAGCAAGTACAAGTGATTTACTTAGCTCACCTATGCATCCTTATACTAAGTTGCTTATTGCTTCTATTCCCGGATATATGAAGAAACCATCCATAATAAATATAAAGAAGCATGGAAACAAAATGAGTCCTTCTGAAAGGAAAGTTGGATGCCCATTTTTTGAACGTTGTTCTGAATCCCAAGACATATGTAAAGAAGTCAATCCGCCTTTAAAGGAAAGTAAAGCGAACCGATTTGTAGCTTGTCATTTTAATTGATTATTTTTTTTATATCCTTTTCAAGCCTCAAACTCTCACCCCTCATCTTCTCCAACACTCCCAAATACTCACCATCCCCCACCAAATTCACCAACTGATCCGGATCGGTTTCCAAATCATGTAAATATTCATAAGGAGGGCTTTGATCATAATAATTGGCATAAACATATCTTTCACTTCTAATTCCAACATATTTAGGAATTCTGTCATGCTCCATTCTGTGTTCTATGAGAAATTTTTCTCTCCAGCCTTCAATCTCAGAATTATTGATAAGATTTAATAAACTTTTTCCCTGATATAGTTCAGGTATATCGACTCCGGCATAATTTAAAATTGTGGCCGGAATATCAATATTTAAGGCCATTTTATCGGAAACTTTCCCGCTATCCTCTTTAGGTTTTCGGGGGTCATAAATGATCATGGGAACTCTCAATGATTCTTCATAATGTGACCATTTACCGGCAAATCCCCTGTTACCCATATAATATCCGTTATCTGCGGTATAAATTATGATGGTGTTTTTATCCAATCCCTTTTCTTTTAAGGCATCAATGACCCTTTTCATCACATGGTCATAACCGCTGATCATACGAAAATAAGCCCTCATATTGATTTGGTATTTTTCTTCGGTATCCCATCGCCAGAAGAAACGGTCCCTATTCAATGAATTCTTTAAAAACTCCGGATGACTTTCAAATATTTCAGGATCTGATAAGTCCGGTTTGGGCATTTCTATATTTTCGTACAAATGTGCCACCGCTTTGGGATAGGGATAATGCCCCTCGTTTCCAGGGGTTTTATTTCCATCCACCGCATGCACCGCATTAAAACTAATAGAAAGGCAAAATGGGTTTTCTGTAGATTGTTGCTTGATATATTCTATGGCCTGATCACCTTTGATTTCGGCAGAGTGCCGTCGGGTACCATCGGCTAGTTTTTCAAAATAGGGAGCATTTTGGGGAGCCGGTTTAAAAAAGTCAAACATCATTGGAATCAGGCTGTCCTTTTCTTCAATTTTCACACCAAATTTCCCGACAAAACCTGTACTGTATCCCGATTTTTTAAGAAGATAGGGATAGGAATTCCTTATAAATTCTGTTTTAATCGGATCTTTTCCAAAGGTATAATTATGCTTGCTTTCATAGAGTCCTGTAAAGATGGAGGCCCGGCTTGCAGCACAGATGGAAGTGGTGACAAAGGCATTGGTAAATCGGATACCGTTTTCAGCTAATTTATCAACAGTAGGAGTTTGCACTATGGCATGCCCTTCTAACGATAAGACATCATTGCGCTGATCGTCCACCAGAAAAAATACAATATTTGGTCTTTTTACTTTTTTGGTTTTTTCTTCCTTTTTACATCCCATAAAAAGAAGTGAAATGATCAGAAAGCAGCCGACTATTTTTAAGAATTTATTCATCTGATTTTACTGAGGCTTCTTTATTGTATTGAGTGGTATCGTTCCAGGTATCTGTTCTAAAAGAAGAGGCAGGTAGTAAATTGGTATCGAAAAGGGTTCCTTTGATCCAGTTTTTCCAGGCATATCTCGCAGCTACAGGAACGGGTACTTTGTCACTTTTTACCAGCACATTTTTTCCTCCTGAAATTTTTGCTGTTGCAGGATAAAACACTTTATCCTCTCCGGCAATCTCGAAGCCTTTTAATTCACCATAAGAATACAATCCGCCCTCAGCATTTATAAATTTTAACACCATCTCACCATCTTCTACACTTAAAGAATCGAAAACCGGAGATTTGCCGTCAATTTCTTTTATGCCATAAGTCTGATTCAGGGCGTTGAATAACAATCGATCTGCCACTTCTTTCTTTTTTGGCGGATGGATGTAAAATTCCTTTCCAATATCCATGGTAATGGCAATACCCGAATTGGGAATCAAATCGGCACATTGTAACTGTGCCTCACGAATAAAGGCAGAATTCTCAACTGTTGAAAAAGCATCATTATTACTATACCAAAATGGCGCGATCTGAACAAAATAGAATGGAAAATCACCAATATCCCAGCGTGTACGCCAATCTTTGACCATGGCAGGGAAAAGCTCTTTGTATTTTTGAGGTTCCATCCGGTTCGATTCTCCCTGGTACCATAAGGCTCCCTTTATGGTATAGGGAATGAGTGGATGAATCATGGCATTGTACAAGGCTGTCGGAATGTGGTTGGTTCCTTTTTTAATATCTAGAGTGTCAAGATTCACTTTTTCATAGGGATCCATCACTTCTTTAGAAATCCATGCCTGTACCGAACTGCCTCCCCAGGAAGTATGGATCATGCCCACAGGAACATCTAAAATCTCTTGCAATTGTAGTCCGAAATAGTAAGCCACCGCAGAAAAATCTCCCACATTTTCAAAGGAAGCCTGTTGCCAGGAAGTATATTTTTCAACATCCTTTTTGGGCGTTTTTGAACCCACTCTATCAACGGTAAATAACCGTAAATTTGGATTTTGAGCTTTTAAAAGAGCTTCCATGTTTCCAAAGGTGGGTTGCCCATTGTAGCCATTAACAGGTTGCGACATATTAGACTGGCCCGAACAAAGCCATACTTCTCCAAATAGAATATTGTCTAATAAAATATCAGAATTTTTACTTTTAAGACTTATTTTCTGTGGCTTTTTACTATCAGTGGTTTTTACTTCAATACGCCAGTTTCCATCGCCATCGGCTTTTATATGGATCGGCTCATTGAGCCATGAGGCTTCAATGGTAATTTTTTCTTTGGCATCTGCCCAGCCCCATAAAACTATCGTTGTATTTCTTTGCAGCACCATGTTTGAAGAAACAATTGCAGGTAGCTTTATTTCTGCATAAATTGATTGAACAAATAGCAAACAAATTGTTGCCATTAATGAGACTAGTTTGATTTTTTTCATTTGATTTTATAATTTATTTATTTTTGGGGTTTGAACCAGTCCTTCAACATTTTTAAAGTTCTGATTATCGATATGTGTACCGTTTCTGTTTAATTTCAAATTCTATTTCTCTAAATAGTATTTTCGAGGCTTAAAATCATCGTTAATTTTCTTGAGTTCAATATATAATTTTTTATCGAGGGATTTTTGAATTTTGTCATAATCCTTATTTCCCACCAGATTATTCATTTGATAAGGATTATTTTCTTTATCAGAACCAGTATCATTTTAATATGTTTTATAGTTTGTATTTTACTGATGGAGCTCCTACATTATTTCCCATCCATTATAATAGTTTCAAATCATAATTCTTTTTATACCTTTAGGATCAGATAAATAATTGATTCTTTTGGACTCATGATTCTCGGGATAATCCTCACCTTTCAGATGTATGTTCTTCATAGAATTGCGGGTACTTTATATAATTTTTAAATCATTTTCAAATATGAAAGATAAACAGATTCTATGGATGCTCATAAAGGAGGTCAAATATTTGTTGTTTGTTTTACTTATGCTATCATTATCCTGTGTACCCATTTTCGGCCCCGATAAAAAGCAAAAGAAGAAAGTTGAACGTTCGATAACCGAATTGAATCACAATGAAATTCCAAAGGGGAATAAAACCATAGCTATTGTGGATGTATCCTTAATTGATGGTATTGCCGACGCCCCAATAGAACATGCAACGGTTATTGTCAGCAATGGAATAATTTCAGCCATTGGTAAAAAAAGTAACTTAGAAATACCTGCAGATGCAGAAATCATAAAGGGAGAAGGACTGACACTTATGCCCGGTTTAATTGATGCTCATTACCATAATTCTAAGAATTTCCCTTCAATTTATTTAAAACGAGGCATCACTTCTTTGAGAGATCCTGGAATTTGGATCGATGACTATGATCAGGAAAGAGAATCGGGGCAACCGATTCCTAGATTATTTCTTACCGGACCTCATTTAGATATGCCACCACCAGCCTATCCAAATGACAGTTATTTGGTTCGTGATAAAGCAGAAGTCAGGGAGGCCATGAAGTTTTTGATAGGAGCAGGAAGTACTGCGATTAAAGTATATTTCAGACTTTCTCTGGATTTGATAAAGGAGGCCTCCGATATAGCTCATTCGCATGGACTTCCAGTTACCGGGCACCTGGAAATTACGGATGCCCGACAGGCAATATTAGCAGGATTGGATGGAATCGAACATGTAACTTCCTTAGGAACGGCATTGATACCCAGAAAGAAGGCAGAAAAGTATCGCCAACGTATACTTGCCGATAATAGTGAAAGAAGGCCGGGTAGATATGAAATGTGGAAAGATATTGATGTTTACGGTAAGGAGGCTGATTCTTTGATTAATTTCTTGAAAAAACATCAAACATTTTTAACACCTACGCTAGGTGCTTTTGAATATCGATTGGGTGAAAATGAAAATGACAGTGTTGCTTTTTTAGGTTTTCAGAATATGATGAGGTTTATTGGAAGGTGTCAGGAAAACAATGTCAGAATAGTTGTTGGTTCTCATGGACCGTGGAATAAATATATTGAAATGGGTTGGACCTACCAACACGAAATGTGGCTTTTCTCTCAGGCGGGGATGAAGCATATGAATATTATTAAGGCAGCAACTATTGAGAATGCCAGATTTTTCAGAATTGACCATCGTTTGGGGTCTATTGAAAAAGGAAAACAAGCGGATTTGATTTTGATAGAGGGAGATCCGATTGCTGATATTAAGACCATGCGAAATATTAAAAAAGTAATGTTGAATGGAAGATGGATTCAATAAATATTTTGTTTGCATAGCTCAAGGCTCGGCCCCGAAGAAAGTAGGATTCGGGCAATTTGTTCGTTTATAAACTCATTAAATTTTTATAAACATCTTATTTCGGTAGAGTATATATAAAAACAGCCAAATAAGTCCCAGTGCTCCTATAGAGATCAAAGCCTCATGCCATTTTTCGTCTATTGGACTTAACAGACCGCCAAATACTTTATTGGAAGTATAGGTGAAATTGACAAAACTATATGTGAAATAAATGGTCAATGAATTCATACCTATTACCTTAAAAAAGAATGCCCATTTTCGATAACCCTTTAAATCAATCAACCAATAAAATAATGCCAGAATTAAAAAGCACATCCCACCGGTTAACAGAATAAATGAACTTGTCCATAAGTGTTTGTTAATAGGAAAGTGTAAACTCCATATCAGACCGATGATCAAGGTCGAAATACCTATGACGGCAAGGGTTTTTATTTTTTTGTTTTCGTTAAAATTATGATCCTGCAATATTTCTCCGGCCCAGGCACCCAATATTGTCAGACATAGGGCTGGTAGTTGCGTAAGTAAAGCCAATTCATCATAAGTTCCTTGTCGGAGTATACCCGGCATTAAGGCTCGGTCAATCCAGCCAACAAGATTGCCCTCAAACGAAAGGTCGCCTATCCCAAATCCCGGAACGGGGATAAGAAAAAGTGCCCCATAATAAACCATCAATATTCCAATAACCCAATATATCCTTTGTTTATTAGTAAAATTTAGAAATAGAAAGGTGGTTATAAATGTGGCAATTCCTATTCGGCCAAGTACACTTGAGTACCTGATTTGAGACGGTTCAAATAGGGGTATGGGAGCATTTTTATATATGATTCCTAAGATCATTAAAATA
>SMVA01467147.1_pt1 | contig 10459 bp, 12 predicted proteins | sample 2456451 | NCBI WGS metagenome assembly SMVA01 (sample SAMN11095933, study PRJNA526329) | marine sediment metagenome | biome: Marine sediment; feature: Surficial sediment; material: Deep marine sediment; isolation source: Hadal surficial sediment | place: Pacific Ocean | collected 2014-05 | depth...
ACTAAAATGGTGCCGAGGGTAAAACTCCAGAACATGATCGCCGCGGGGTCACTCTCGCTTCTGGTGTTCAACAGCCAGTACACGGCCCAGAGCAGGGTGCTGACTAGTGCCAGCGCTACACCGAGGCCATCCCAGCCGGACGATGAACTCTGCTGTGCTGTGGCGAGCAGTAGCACGACGCCAGCATATGAAATGACGATGCCGATCAATGAGCGCCGACTCAGTGGTTGCTTGAGAATCGGCACAGCAAGCAAAGCCAAGGTGATGGCCCAGGTATAGTTCAACGGCTGCGCAATGTGGGCCGGTAAACGGTCATAGGCAGCAAACAAGATGAGATAGTAGGCGAACGGATTGATAAACCCCAACAATACGACTAGCCGGCGATCTTTCTTTGCCAATCGCCAACCGTTTGTCACCACGGCGTAGAGTAGGAAAACTATCCAGGAGAACATGCTGCCGAGCAACAGCAGCTGCTCGATCGCCATGATGGCCAGGCCCAGTTTGAATCCCGTTGCGACGGTCGACCACAACAGCACGGCAGCTAGTCCGTAAGCGAGGGCCCGGTTCTCTTTTTCAGCAGTGGATTGCACTTTCGCATTGTACCCATACCCGGCAGCTATCATCCGCGTGCCATACCGTCTAGAGTCCCCGCAAGTATTTTCCAGGCTCTTTACCCATGCTGTGTGACACTGCGTTGCGGCAACAGATTGCCAGCAACCTGCGGGCCTTCACCTCGCGTCCTGCGCTTGACGACAAGTTGCGTAGGGCTGCGGTGGCCATCACCGTGACCGACGTGGGGATGGGGGCAGGGCTGCCAGGGCTGGATGATCCTCAGAGTTGGTCTGCCGATGCGGCTTTGTTGCTGACCCGTCGGTCAGGAAAGTTACGCAATCACCCGGGCCAATGGGCTTTTCCAGGCGGTCGTGTAGACCCGGGCGAAACCCTGATACAAACAGCCTTGCGCGAAATGCATGAAGAAGTCGGTATAGACATCGATGAAAGTCATGTGCTGGGTGTATTAGATGACTTTGTCACCCGCTCGGGCTTTGCCATGACGCCGGTGGTTGTATGGGGTGGTCCGAATTTGTCTGCGTCGCCGAATCCGGATGAAGTGGAAAGCATTCACCGTATTCCGCTTAAGGAATTTTTCCGTGATGACGCACCCTTGTTAGATGCAACGCACACCAGCGAGCATCCGATATTGCGCATGCCCGTAGGTGATGATTACATCGCCGCACCCACCGCCGCGCTGATCTATCAATTTCGAGAAGTATGCATTGCTGGACGCGATACCCGGGTGGCGCATTTTGAACAGCCAGAATTTGCCTGGCGCTAGCGTCTGGTTTTTTTAACTATTCGGATTCGGCGGCGGCATGGAGTTCGGTGCCTGCAATGTCCCTACCTTCGACCTGATAGTGCTCTTCCAGACCAGGCTCATCCAGGGTCCCTTGCGTGGCCAGGTGAAAGGTTGCGAAGCCTGGCATGACAAACTGATCCAGGGCCATACCGATGATCCGTCCCGGGTAAGGCGCGGTGATATCCACCTGTTCGTTCGAGATCGGGTCGGTAACGGTGCCGAGTAAATCGCCGGTTCGTACCTTTTTGCCAAGTTTTACGTTCGATAACAAGATGCCGCCTTGGTCTGCGCGCACCCAGCTGGAGCTGTAATAGGTCGGTTCCGGATTCCCCCAGAAGCTGCGCTTGTTATACATCTGCAAGGTGTCTAACAAGGTGAACAACGCTTTGACGGTGTGCTCTACGGCATCGGTGTCCAACCGCAGTGGTTCCCCTGCTTCCAGGGTGACGGCAGGGATGCCGGCGTCTGCTGCAGCTCGTCGCAGGGTGCCCGTCCCACCTGCGCTGTGCAGAATCACCGTGGCGCCGAAACCCTGTGTCAACGCCAGCACTTCAGGGTTGTGCAGGTCTGCACGCAACTGCGGCAGGTTGGTGCGATGGAATGAACCGGTATGCAAATCGACCAGTCCATCACAGCCCATTATCACGTCGTTAAAAAAACTGTGCGCCATGCGGGACGCAGAACTACCGCGGGGATTGCCAGGGAAGAAACGGTTCAGGTCACGACGGTCCGAAAGATAGCGTGAATGGCGCTGGAATCCCTGCAGGTTGACAATCGGCACGCCGACGACTTTGCCGGTTAGTTTGGCCGGATTGATGGCATACATAAACCGTCGTACAGATTCGATGCCGTTGATTTCGTCCCCATGTATAGCGGCCGTGACACACAGAGTGGGGCCATCTGTTGCCCCCTGGGCGACCAATACCGGGGTTGGGATCTGTGCGCCGTGTAACGCTTCGCCAGCGGTCCAGGTTGATTGCACGAGCTTGCCGGGCTCGAAGGTTGCCGTGACATACTCCTCCACCGGGACCGCGCGTACGACATCATCGTTCTCATTTTCGGCTCTGAGTTCCGGGCTGGCAACCCGCGCAACATCTACTGTCGGTTCGTCTGACATATGCGCCAGGGTGGGTGGCGAAACGACGAGTTCGAAACTGACTGATGGTTCTGGTATCGATTGTGGTCCGTCCCAGTCCGCTGTGCGTTCAAGTCTTATCACCATCGGTGGTCGCAAGCGTGTAAAGTTGAGCAGTTCTGCCGGTGGCACGAGCTTGGTTGTTTGCACCGGTGTTGAGGTTTTTGCATAGCAACCCACCACCACGCACAAGATCAATATGGCGATTGTTGTGAACTTAACTTTTTCGTGGTTCGGGCTGTTCATAAGAGGTTTGCGGCGTCGCCGCTTGAGGTGGTCCCAGTTAAAACTGCAGCCTGGGCTTGAATAATAGTAGTTTGAGAAGACTGATACTAGAGATAATAGTCTTTATTTTCAGTGTCATAGCGCATGAACTGCAGGATTTAGATGATTAATGTGAGGCAGTTCAAAGACAGCGGTTGGGTTGGACGTTGACCGCTGTACTTCGAATCTGAAACAATCCGTTACTGGGCCGAGCAAATATAACAATTCAAGGACACATTATGGCGATTCAAGAAGGCGAGAAGTTACCGGCAGCGACCATGCACACAATGCAAGACGGACGTCCTGCGGCGGTCACCACAGATGATCTTTTCGGCGGTAAAAAAGTAGTGTTGTTTGCAGTACCCGGTGCCTTTACACCCACCTGCTCACAAACACATTTGCCCGGCTACGTGGTCAATGCAGATGCGATTAAAGCGAAGGGCATTGACAGCATTATTTGCCTTTCGGTCAACGATGCATTCGTCATGGGTGCATGGGGCGACAATGCTAATGCCGAAGCGTTGCTCATGGTTGGAGATGGTAATGGCGACTTTACTAAATTGTTAGGGCTGGAGATGGATGGCAGTGGTTTTGGCTTGGGTACACGTTCACAGCGATATGCCATGGTCGTAGAAGACGGCACCGTTACCAAGCTTGCCGTAGAAGACCCCGGTCAGCTAGATGTCAGCGCGGCTGAGGCGATACTCCAAACGCTGTAGCGTCGAGGCAAGGCCTCCATGCGCTTGCAGGGAAAAGTTGCTTTGGTTACCGGAGGTTCCGGGGACATTGGTGGTGCTATCGCCAGACGACTGGGCGCAGAGGGAGCGCATGTCATCGTGACCTATGTGGGTGCGGCGGATGCGGCCGCGGATGCGCTTAAATCGATAGAGGATGCCGGGGGGGGTCGGCGGGCAGCCAACAACTCGATCAACGGGATCCCGAGGCCATTGAAGCCTGTATTCACACGGTTGCAGAACTGCACAGCCGTCTGGATATACTGGTCAACAATGCCGCTTGGAATATCGGTATCCCGTTCCCGGATCTGGAATCACTTAGTGCGGATATTTGGGACCGTGTGCTGGAAACCAATTTGCGAGCACCGTTTTTACTGGCCCGGGCAGCAGCGAACTTGCTCAAGGCGGGTCTCAATCATTTAACACGTTGCCTCGCTGTCGCCATGGCACCGGAAGTCGCGGTCAACTGTGTCGCGCCAGGTCTGGTTGAAGCCACTCGTATGGCCAACCGGCTACCAGATGCGATCGCGGAAGGTGCTCGCCGCCAGGCGGTGTTGGGGCGGGTCGGCCAGGTTCAGGATATTGCCGAGCAGGTGATGACCTTTGTCACCGCAACATCGATAACCGGCCAGATCATGGTGGTTGACGGTGGCATGCCAGGTGCGATGCGCTGAATGTGAGCGGCTACTACGACGGTTTAATAGCGTTTCTCGAGCGCGTGGTACAAGAGCAATTTCTTAAAAAGCCACACCGTGATCTGTTGCTGGTCGACACCGATCCAGAACGTCTTCTCGATGCGCTGTTAACCCTCCTGGGCAAGCAGGGCTTCACGCACCGCACCGATAGGTCTGATCAAGCATTCCTGAGCAGCAGTCGCCACCAGATCACCGGCGCGATTGAAAAATTGTCCGCGCACGAAACCGCGCGCGCCGCTGGCATTGGGAGATTCTTTTGCAAACAACAGCCACTCATCTGCGCGAAAAGGACGGTGAAACCACATGCTGTGGTCGAGGCTGGCGCCACGAATAGATTCGCGTATGGCATTGCGACCGTGTGGCAACATGGCAGTCGACATGAAGTCGAGATCCGACATGTAAGCCAGCAGGGCGATGTGAACCTCCGGATTATCTGGTAGCGGATCTCTGGCCTTCAGCCAGGTGTGCCTGAAAGGTGGATGCTCGTCGGTATCTGTGATCAATATGCGCTCTACCTGGCGCGAATCTATGGCCTCGAAGCGAAAAGTGAAACGCGCCATGTCTGGATATTCTTTCGCCATTGCCGCATAAGCTTCCAGGTCTGAGCGTAGAGACTCTGGTGGTGGTACATCCGGCGCCGGTTGTGAGTGCGACAGCCCGCTTTCCTCTTTTTGCCAGGAACATGACAGGCTGAAAATGGCTTTGCCATGCTGGATAGCGGCTACTCGCCGGGTGCTGAACGAGCGGCCATCGCGGATTCGGTCAACCTCGTACAGAATTGGTACTTGCCAATCGCCAGCACGCAGGAAGTAGGCGTGCATCGAATGCAGTTTGTGCTCGGTCCTGACTGTGCGGTAGGCGGCCGCAATTGCCTGGGCTAACACCTGACCGCCAAAAACGTGCTCGGTTTTGTAGTTCTGGCCGCGATAGAGGTCGCGCTCAATGGTTTCCACATCGAGAACGGCGAGTATTTCCTGTAGTACTGGGTTCATAGTTCTTTCACTGGCGCAGCAAAGCGTGTCGGCACGATTTAGAATTTGGCACAATACGCGACTTAGACAAGCTCATACAGGAAGCGATCATGCAAATTGTGCGCGTATTTAGCGGCGATGACGGAGAGAGTCATTTTGAAGAAGTACCTATTGAATTAATCGACCAAGGTGCCAGTGGACGTATTTCAGAACTATGGCAAGCCAAGGGCGTTATCTTCCGCACCGTGGATGGTAGCTACAATTTAGATTTTCATACCGCGCCACGGCGTCAACTGGTGGTCAATTTGACCGGCTCTGTCGACATCGAGATCGGTGATGGCAGCGTGCGACGGTTGGGCCCTGGTGAGATCTTGTTAGCAGAGGATACCAGCGGCCATGGCCACAAGAGCACCAACGTCGACGGCGAACCCCGCAGCTGTCTTTTCATCCCGCTATCCGACTAGGTTGGCGTCATTGCACTAAATTCCCGGCAAGCGGATCAACACAGCGGTAGTGGAGTCGGTTATGCACTACTCGCCTATACCTTCTGGGGCGTAACACCGGTCTATTTCGTGTTGGTGAGCTTTGCCCAACCTGCCGAGGTGCTGGCCTACCGCATTGTCTGGTCAGTGCCGTTATTGGCGATTCTCATCACCGCGACCCGACAGTGGCCCGGCGTGCGCAGCTTGGATCGCGGTCAACTCCTGCGCCTGGCCATCTGTTCGCTGCTGTTAAGTATTAATTGGGCGACCTTCATCTACGCCATTCACCTGCATCGCATCGTCGAGACCTCGCTTGGATATTTCATCAACCCGCTGGTCAGCATCGTCCTGGGTTGGTTGTTTCTCAAGGAAAGAATGCGGCCCGGGCAGTGGTGTGCTGCCGGGGTGGCAGTGGTCGGCGTGGCCCACGAACTGGTCGCTCTTGGCGAGTTACCTTGGATGGGGCTGTGTTTGGCGTTTTCCTTCGGTCTTTACGGCCTCATGCGTAAACAGCTGGCGCTGTCGGCGTCTGTCGGCCTTGGCGTTGAGTCCATGATGTTGGCACCCCTGGCGCTGGTGTATCTACTTTACGTTGCCAATTTCAGCCCAGCGCCTTCTTACAGCCTGGAACAGCTGGCGTTATTGGGTTTGGGTGGCCTTGTTACGATATTGCCTCTCATCTGGTTTGCCGGCGCAGCGATACGCATGCCTCTGACCCAGTTAGGCTTTTTTCAATATCTGGCGCCGTCTATTTCTCTGTTGTTGGCGGTCTATGTCTATGACGAAGCCGTGGCTACGGAGCGCTGGCAGAGTTTCGGGTTGATCTGGCTGGCATTGGTGATCTTTTCCATCGAAGGGTTGTATTATCGAAGGCTTAGTTTATCCGGGGACAAAGCATGATTACACTCTTCACCATGGAGCGGGAATATCCATATGGCACGCTACGCTCGACCAATGGCAGCAAAACTAAGGTGGTTCTCGAAGAAAAAGGTCTGGACTATCAGGTAGAAACGGTCCGCCCTGGAGATGTGTGGAAGAAAGTCCCGGAGGTCCTTGCCAAACACCCCTTGGGCAAAGTGCCGTGGATAGAGGATGGTGATTTCACCCTCTACGATTCAACCGTAATTAACGAATACCTGAATGAAAAGACGCCAGACAACCCATTGTTGCCTGCAGACCCTCTGCAACGAGCCCGCGCTCGTGCCCTGGAGAACTACGGCGACGAAGGTGTGTTGTCTAAATATTTGCCGTTGATCTGGATGCCCTGGTGGTCACCGGAAGAACAACGCGATGCCGAAAGCATGCAGAAAGGTCGGGACGGTCTGCTTAGCGATATCTTTCCTTTTCTTGAGCAGACGTTAGCAGGGCAGGATTATCTATGTGGTGCTTTCAGCCTGGCGGATGTGCCGATGATGGCGGTGGCGATGGTGCTGCAAGTCGATGGCATGGATACGTCGGCGTTTCCCGAGGTCAGCGCCTATCTGCAAAGACTGCGTGGCCGAGCCAGCTACAAAGCGATAGATCCTGCAACGCCGATGGCTGGTGCATAGCTATGGAATATCAGGATATATTATTTGAACTGACAGACGGGATCGCACTGATTACGCTCAACCGGCCAGCAGCCATGAATACCTGGACGAGTTTGATGGCTGCAGAGTTAGGCCACGCGATGCATCGCTGCGACCAAGACGACGATGTGCACGCTGTGGTTATAACCGGTAGTGGTGAGCGCGCTTTCTGTGCCGGTGCCGATCTCAGTCAGGGTGGCGATACTTTTGCCCCAGGGGAAAATGCCGAGGAGGAAGACGCTGGGGAGCCATCTGAAGTGATGTCGGAGGCGCAGCATATGCTGCCGCATGAAATCAGCAAGCCAGTGATCGCTGCCATAAACGGTCATGCAGTCGGTGTAGGCATGACCTACCCGATGCTGGCAGATATACGCATCGTTAGCGAAACGGCAAAAATCGCTTTTCCATTTGTGCGCCGTGGTGTGATGCCGGAGCTGGCCAGCCATGTCACCATCGCTAAAGTGGCGGGTCTGTCCAACGCTGCGGAGTTGTTACTGACAGGCAAAACAATTCTGGGCACAGAAGCCGCTGCCATGGGAGTTGCCAGCCGGGCGTTGCCTCAACGAGAAGTATTGCCTGCGGCAATGGCAATTGCGGCGGATATTGTTACCCATGCAGCGCCGGCCTCTGTCGCCGTCACAAAACGATTTCTGTGGGATGGTGTGGATTGTTCCATCGATGAAATGATGGAAAAACAAAATCCTGTTTTTGCCTGGTTAGGCGGGCAAGACGATGCCTCGGAAGGGGTGATGTCTTTTGTCGAAAAACGCCCGCCCAAATGGCGCATGACCGCTCAGGACATTCCAGCAGAACTCTTCGGCAAGCGTGATTAAGCTTTGAGACTTAGATTTTCGAACTGCCGGATTGTTGGTCCGCCTTGACCATAGCAGCCTGCAACGAGCCGACAGAGCGTATCCACGGGTCATAGGTATCGAATGGAGCGGTCAGCGAGGTAATTGCTTCGCTGGCTCTGTCTCGTGTTTCGTAGATGCCCAGCAGCAGAACGTAGAATAAATCCTGCCCGTTCCAAACTCTTGCGGCGGACATGCCTCGAACGTTGTTTTCCTTGGCGAAAGCTTCAAGTGCCTCCTTGCTGGATAGTGCCACCAGTTGCACCGCCCAAAACGCTTCTGGCAGGTCCAGAATGGCGATAGGTTTTTCCGGCCGGTAGGACAGTTGAATGTGTTTAGGCTCGTTGCGCGATTGAGCCTTTTGATTGTTGGTGGTGTTGATGGGCGGGGTTGACGTTGGCTCTGGTGTTGGTGCTGCCGAACTTGTTGGTTGAGGTGCGGGTATCGATGGTGCCGGTTTAACATCTACAGGTTCCGCGGTTAGTGGTTCAGCCGGCGGAATCAGCGCTGCAGGTTCGTTCAGGTTGTCGTCGAGAGGCACGGTTGCTGCGGCGACGTTCGCAGTAGGTACCCGACTGGCTGGTAGGCGTGTCGGCGTGTGCGCCGCAGCAAGCGCTTCGCTTTGTACGCAATCCCATTCCTCATCTGTGGCGCCGACCTGACAGAACCAGGAATCATCTGTATCGGGCGTGGTGTAGTCTGCTTGATTCGATGGTGCCGTTGCCTTGCTGCCACAGCCGAAACCAATTAACACGGGGATCAATATAAGTAGGCTTTTCATGGGGCTGGTACTTTGCCTATGCCCCCGCAGACTGTAAAGGAGTGTGTACCTTAAAGGGCTCTTGCTTGCAGTGCGGATTTAGCTTAGGTTCTGCACGCGTTAATAAATTCGTCATGGATAAGCGCTTGTCCTGTAGGCGTTTTCGGTAGGGCAGATGATCGCGACAATTACAGAATTTAACCGTGTGCCTAAGATCTTGCGGCTCAACATCGCAGGTCAGCCCGTGGATTGGGTAACCTGGCAAGACGCGGTATGCCTGTACGCTCGCGACATCGTCGTTTGGAGCATCGGCGACCCGCTGTTGCGCATTCGAGGTGGACACTCCCGTTTCGACGGTTCACCCAGTCTGTTCGACATACACAGTATTATCGCTTGTGCTGGCCGCGTCATATCGAAAGATCAATCCGTGCCGCCACTCACTAATCAGGCTCTGTTCGGACGAGATCGCAGCACCTGCCTGTACTGCGGTAAGCAACATCCAGATGGTGAACTCACCCGCGATCATGTGGTCCCTGTTTCGCGTGGCGGCAAAGATCTGTGGGACAATGTCGTTGCAGCCTGCAAGCGCTGCAATCACTTCAAGGGCAGCCGTCTGGTGCAGGAATGCAGCATGGAACTGCTGGCGCTTCCCTATGTTCCCAACTTCGCTGAATACCTGGCGCTGATTAATTCCGGGCGTATCCTTGGCGATCAGATGGATTTTCTCAAGAAGAGCTTCGGTTCCGAAAGCCGCCTACTGCACTAAGAATTCTTCGCTGGCTGCGGCGATTACCTCGACCACGCAGGCGGTGATTTTTTTTGCCGTATCGATATGTAAAAACTCGTTCGGTCCGTGTGCATTAGATTTTGGACCCAACACACCAGTGACCAAAAATTGCGTGTCTGGATAGGCGTCACCTAGCATTTTCATGAATGGGATCGTGCCGCCCATGCCCATGTGCATCACGGGCTTGTGGAAGTGCTGGTTTGACGCGTTATCAAGTGCCCGTGCCAGCCAGGTCGCCTCTGCGGGGGCGCACCAACCGGTTTGTGGCGTCTCTAACTCAAATGTAACCCGCGCGCCGTAAGGCGGGTCGGCTTCCAGCGTGCGTTTGATCTGATCTGCCGCCGCCCTGGCATCTAAAGAAGGCGGTAGTCGGAACACCAGTTTTGCAGTGGTGTTAGGGCGCAAGGTATTGCCTGCATCCTCAATAGCCGGTGCGCCGGCTAAGCCGACGATGGCCAGGCTCGGTTTCCACGCGTTGCTGACCAGGGCGCCAGCAAGATCATCTGTGTCGGCGTGAGCACCGTCGACCCAGGGAAATCGCTCAATAATCTGTGGGCCGATAACCTGGGCGACATGTTCTGCGGCGGTTTCTATATGAGCGGGTATGTCCACTGACAAACAGGGGTGCAGTTCGCCTGTGCCGGCGTCTTCAACACGTTCAAGCAGGTGGCGAAGAATCCGAAACGACGACGGTACGATACCGCCGGCGGCGCCACTGTGTTGGCCTTCGGAGAGAATTTCTACATTAAGAACGCCGGGCAACATGCCGCGTAGCGAGGTCGTCACCCACAGCTGCTCGTAGTTGCCACATTCTGCGTCGAGGCAGACGACGAGTTGCGGATTGCCGATGCGGTC
>SMVA01060017.1_pt1 | contig 10458 bp, 13 predicted proteins | sample 2456451 | NCBI WGS metagenome assembly SMVA01 (sample SAMN11095933, study PRJNA526329) | marine sediment metagenome | biome: Marine sediment; feature: Surficial sediment; material: Deep marine sediment; isolation source: Hadal surficial sediment | place: Pacific Ocean | collected 2014-05 | depth...
AATCCGTTATATGTCTTTAATATGACATTTATGGCATGTTATATCAAAATTACTGAATCAGTCAACCAGCAAAAGATGACGCTGGTCGCCTTTTCATACACCATCATCCTCACTCTAAAGCTCAGGCCGAGCTGCCTGACTTCGGCCGGCATGCCCTCGAGGTGTTACGTGAGCCAGAATTGTATTTTGTTAAATCTGCATCGCGACCAATACCAACCCGATCAACACAGCAAAGTTACCATTCTTGTACTAGACTCAAAGGACAACAGTAATAAGATCAACCCGCGGAAGCACGGGGTTGCTCGGCCACAGGTCTTCTCGCCCTTCCCGACGGATGATCACGTAGGCAATGGCCAGGTAAATTCAATACGCCACCTGACCTGACTATACACGGTCAAGTGGTGGTTTCTCTGTGGCAGAGATTGGTAATGAGGTCGGGCACCATGAGGTGTCCGTGTTCTACCTTATTCGCTGCTGAATCCCGCTGCCTTGTGACTTCCATCGCAAAACGGCTTGTTGTTTGAAGCCCCACATCGACAAAGTGCGACACTTTGTCCATGCCAGGCCACACGGCCTGACGCCGCGCGAATTTCCAGATTGCCTTGCACCAGTAATGGACCATTCGGAGCAGATTTAATCTTCAGTTCGCCGCCTTTTTCTTCATCTCCTTCTCCCTTACGTCCAACTGCACCGGAATCCTTAAACCTACCTTCGACGTGACTGTTATCACAATAAGGCTTATTGGCAGACAAACCGCATCGACACAAAGCTGCGCGCACCCGCTTGCCGAGAATACCATCAACACCGCCCACGATGGAAATGTCACCATTCAAGTAAAGCGGGCCGTCCTGGCTAACGAAAAGTGTATTGACTGATGCCGGCGTTTCATTCCACATTTCGCCCTTGAAAACGACTGTCAATGCGCCGGTAGGGCAACGCGTGATGACATCCCTGATTTCTTCGTCCGCGGCCAGGTCCGGTTGACACCAGGGTTGACGGCCAGCGACAAAAAGCTCGCCTTCAGCCCGGCCGCAATCGCCATAATGAATACAAAGACGGCCGTCCCAATGAACTACGGCTTGTTCACCCGGATAGCTAAAGCTCTTCTTTTCACTCATAACGATTCCTGCAGTACTTAAATTAATTGACGCCTGAGCATAACAATATAATCGGCGCGGCGTAAAATCCAGCATGGGTAACCCGCTGTGGTGAGATTTTATGCTGACCTGACTTAAAAAACATCACCAAAAGCAGGCGTTCCAGGCGACAACTGATGCAAGTAACTGCTGCAGTACATGTCAGTTTCATGATAGAGGGCCATGGTCAAAATCGATACAACGCGGGTATATGAAGGCCAATTGCCTACAGGTATTGCAGGTCTTTGCTGATGCCTCCCGCACTCACCACGAGCAGAATGACTGCATTAGTCAATGAATGCCGGAGACAAGCGGCCTGGGGGAAGTGTGGGTTTATCACAGGTATACAGTCGCGGCTGTGTCGGGGTGGAGTCGCCGCTGATCACGGTGGAGGTCCACCTGTGCGGTGGATTACCGCTCATGCACCTGGTTGGCTTACCCGAAACCGCAGTCCGGGAATCCAAGGACCGTGTCAGGGCAGCCCTGCTTAACGCCGGCTTCAGCTGGCCGCCAAGCCGGATCACGGTTGCACTGGCACCGGCTGAATTACCCAAGGAAGGTGGTGGCTTCGATTTGCCGATTGCACTCGGCATACTTGCCGCAGACAATCAGGTTCCGGCTACACATTTTGCGGATTGCGAGTTCCTCGGCGAGTTGGCACTGAACGGTGACCTGCGCCCGGTGCGCGGTGTGCTGCCGGCGGCCATCCGCGCCCGCGACAGTAACCGGGTGCTGGTAGTCCCCACTGCCAATGCAGCCGAAGCAGCCCTGGTCAAGGGTGGCAAGCAACTGCACGGGCGGTCTCTTCTGGAGATTGCTGAATGGCTGCATGGCCGTGGTGAACTGGACGAGTGCAAACCTGACCTGGCCTGCAAACCACCAGCACAACCTGACCTTCGTGATGTGATTGGACTACCGGGTGCCAAACGCGCGCTGGAAGTGGCAGCCGCCGGTTGCCACAACATCCTGATGCTGGGCCCGCCGGGAACCGGCAAGACACTTTTGGCATTAAGATTACCCGGCATTCTGCCACCGATGACAGAGCGCGAGTCAATTGAAGCGGCCGCACTGGCCTCCGTCAGTCGCGCAGGTCTGGATCACCGCACCTGGGGTGTGCGTCCATTCAGATCGCCGCACCACTCCTGCAGCAATGTCGCGCTGGCCGGTGGTGGATCTTCTCCGAGGCCGGGTGAGGTATCACTGGCACACAATGGTATTTTATTTCTCGACGAACTGCCTGAATTCGGCCGGCATGCCCTCGAGGTGTTGCGCGAGCCACTCGAATCCGGGCAAATTGTGATCTCAAGAGCTGCCCGTCAAGCTGCCTTCCCGGCCCGCTTCCAACTGATCACCGCCATGAATCCCTGCCCCTGCGGCATGACCGGAGATGACAGCGGGCGCTGCAGTTGCAGTGCCGAACAGATACAACGCTACCGCAGCAAGATTTCGGGACCGTTACTCGACAGGATCGACATCCAGGTTGAAGTACCGCGTCCGGACAAATCCATACTCAGTGAAGCGACTGATGCGATTGAGAACTCGGCCACAGTGCGTAAGCGGGTGATCAAGTCCCGCGCCCTGCAACTGGCCCGCGCCGGCAAGCCCAACGCCCTGCTGGACAATGAAGAATTATCCCGTCATTGCCAGATCGGTAAGGCTCAACTGGCATTGCTTGAACTGGCGACCGAACAATTGTTCCTCTCACCACGCGCCTGCCATCGAATACTCAAGGTTTCACGCACCATCGCTGATCTTGATCAGGCAGACAGCATCAGCTGCAAACACATAGCCGAAGCGATCGCGTTCAGGCAATTACAAATTTCCCGGATCGGAATTTAGGCCATAAAACAAAATATTTTTTACCTTCTTCACCGATGCTCATTACAGCCGTCGTCAGGAATGATAAGCTGTGCTTGCGGAAGCCCCCGGCACAAGAATCCAGCAAACGGAAAGATCGAAACTTGACCACAAAAACCCTTAAAACCCTGATTGTGGATGATGAGTCCCTTGCACGCCGGGGTTTGGCGCATCGCCTGAAACCGATCGCAGACATTGAAGTAGTGGGTGAAGCACGCAATGGCCGCGAGGCCCTCAAACTCATTGCCGAGCTAAATCCTGACCTGGTATTTCTGGATATACAAATGCCGGGTTTGAGCGGTTTTGAAGTGGTGCAGCAACTGGATGTCGATAGCATGCCCATCATCCTTTTCCTCACCGCTTACGATGAATATGCGGTCAAGGCCTTCGAGGTCAACGCACTCGACTACATCCTCAAACCCATAGATGAAGATCGTCTGCACCAGGTATTAGACAAGGTGCGCAGTAGCCTAAGTGAGAAACGTGCTTTAAAGCACAAGCAATTGGTGTTGAAACTTGTCAGTGAAATCAGTGGTGAACGCATCAGCAGTTTTGATGAATTGGAAGATAGAAATGTACAGGACCTGGTCAACAAAGAACCTTCCCGCCTGGCGATACGGGACGGTGGCCGCACAACCTGGGTCGACCAGAAGGACATAGAATGGATTGACGCCGCCGGCGACTACATGTGTGTGCAGTCCCAGGGTGTGACTTACATCATGCGCAAAACCATGAAAGCGCTTGAGCGCGAACTGGACGAGAATATCCTGCAACGAATCCACCGTTCAACCATCGTTAACATCAAACAGGTCAGGGAAATGGAATCGCATATCAACGGCGAATATTTCCTCACACTCGAATCCGGCCACCGGGTCAAACTCTCCCGCACCTACAAAAACAAGCTCAAGCTTTTCAGATAGATCCTGGAAATTCTTTAGGATAGGTAGCATCCGATGAGCAGCGACACGGGTATATACCCCTGAGACACGCTGCAAGTACGTCCATGTAAGCTCATCACAAACATCCCTGTTTGTGAAGGTCTCAGTGGTATATACCCGCCTCACTGCTTTGTAGGTGGATTCTGTGAAGCGCCCTCTTGTCACCAGCGTCGCTGGTCGGTTCTTCAAGAATTTACAGAACCAGAGCGAGGAGGGTGGTTGTACCTTCGGAGACCGTAGCCAGCAGGGATGCTGGCTCCGAGCTTACACGGACGTACTTGCAGCGTGTCTCAGAAGGTATGACCACCCTCCCACGCTTCATATGGTGCTCCCCTTAAAAATCAACAAAGCACGAAAATAACACTTCATCGCCCAATTTGATCAACTCACCGCAGACCATGACGATGGGCACAACCATCGTCAGCGATCGTTGTCTACGATGGCAAGCAAGGACGAATTCAGAAATATTAAAACGCACTGTAACGTCTTTGCGGTTAAGTGCGTCAAAGTAGTTAAGACCAGAGCAAGGCAAATTTAACCAGTACACAGATTTCAGATAAGTAAAGCCGGGGCATTTTCTCCCTGATCATCGTCTGACCGACGTTCCCGACTTTACTTCAACCGCCCCCGCTGTTAACCCTCTTTCAGCGAAGGGCGGTTTTTTTATGCGGCCAGGATTTAACCTGCATATTTCACCAAGACGGACGACATAATGAAAGTTATCATTCTAATTCATAAACATACAAGGCATTTAAGCGATTTTCAAAAGTTACAGTTTGTCCTATCCGGTTTTGCACAGCATCTGGCTTCACATTTCGGCAAATCCTTCTCAAACCACAGCTATCGCTATGATTTTTCAAACGATTTATCAAACTGTTTCGCCAGCTACCGCCCAAACTCCGGATCCTTGGTGAATTATGCAGGTTAAGCCATCAGGGTCAGCAGTACCGCCATGCGCGTGTAAACACCATTACTGACTTGTTGACGGATCAGGGACTGCGCCCCGTCGGCTACTTCGGAGGCGATCTCTATACTGCGGTTGACCGGACCGGGGTGTAATACCACGCAACCAGGTGCGGCCAGCCTGAGCCGTTCGGGGCTAAGCCCCCAGGCTTCAAAGTAGGCGGCTCCATCGTCCGCAGACGAGTGATCAAAACGTTCCCGCTGTATACGCAACATCATCACAACATCGGCACCGGTGACCGCTTCATCCAGGCTGGTGAACACCCTGACCCCATCAATATCATCAGCCGGTAACAGATTGGCTGGGCCGGCCAGCCGAATCCCGGCCACGCCGAGTTTCTTAAGCACGGCAATATTGGAACGCGCGACACGGGAATGTTTGATATCACCGGCGATGGTGACCGTCATCCCGGACAGATCACCGCCGCTACGCATCAACGTCACGACGTCGAGCAGGGCCTGGGTAGGATGATGCGAACTGCCTTCACCCGCATTGATGATGTGCACATCCTCATTGGCAATTGCCGCCAGTGAAGTAATCACCCCGTCCTCTGCATGGCGTATCACGATCACATCCGGCTGCATGGCCTGCAGCGTGTGAAAGGTATCGATAAGCGTTTCGCCCTTAACCGCAGAACTGGATTCAGGCTGAAAGTTGATGACATGCATACCAAGGCGTTTGGCCGCAATCTCAAAAGATATGCGTGTGCGTGTGCTGGGTTCGAGGAACAGGTTGATTAAAACCTTTCCGTCCAGCCGATTGGTAAATGCATCCAGATCATCTGCAATCTGCATCGACAAATCCAATAATGTCCGCAACTGTTGTTCGTCCAGTTGTTCAATATCCAGCAAATGCTGTCCGAACAGATTTTCAGATGGTGTCTGGTCCAAGACGCTTTTCCTGTCGTGCGCTGTCCTGAATTAAGGAGCATTGAGGACTACGGATTAATTAGTGTGCAGATTGTAACCAGTTTTCGAGGATGATTTGCGCTGCCATTGCATCTTTTAGTGCCGCATCTTTGCGTCGCATTCCACCACGCGCCCTGGCTTCTGCAAAGCGTTGATCCGCGCCAACGGACGTTAATCGCTCATCCTCGAATAATACGCTGACTTTGAATTGATCTTCGAGGCAAGCCCCGAAATGCCGGGCGTCCCGTGACATATCGGTTTCGTGACCGTCAGCAGCCAGTGGCAAACCCACGATCAGAGCAGCTGGCCGCCATTCTTTCACGATCTTTGCAATGGCCTGCCAGTCCACTTGCCTGGCATTCTGAACCACGGCCAGGGCATTGGCCGTGCCGGTCAGGGTCTGACCGACCGCGACGCCGATGCGACGATGGCCAAAATCAAAAGATAATAATGTACCTGAAGGCCTAGCCCGCACACTGCACCAGTATGCAGGCTACCTTAGGCATGCCCGCCGACGCTGTGCAGGTGATCGCTATTGATGCCGAGTTTACCCAGCGCTTTTTCCCAACGGCTTTGCAACGGCGCTTCGAACAGGATGGCCTGGTCAGCGGGTACCGACAGCCACGCGTTCTCGCGCATTTCTGATTCCAGCTGGCCATTGCCCCAGCCGGCATAACCGAGTGCAACGAGGAACTGTTGTGGGCCATTTCCGGTGGCGATTGCCGCGAGAATATCGCGCGAAGTGGTGACCATGATCTCGTCATTGATGCGGATGCTGGAATCAAAACCGTCTTCCGGCGGGTGCAGGACAAAGCCATGATCGCGGCTTACCGGTCCGCCTTCGAGTACCAGCATTGAAGCTATTTCCTGGTGTTCACATTCAATATCCATCCCGGCCAAAATCTCACCCAGGGTAAAACCTGACAGTCGATTGATAGTGATGCCGATTGCACCCTCTTCATTGTGTTGGCACATCAGTGTCACGCTGCGTGCAAAGTTGGGATCAGCCATAGCGGGCATGGCAATCAGCATTTGCTGCTGCAAATAGCCTGTCACGACATCTTGAGATTTATTGCCCATATATAAAATATTAGTCTGTATTCGTGGTAAATCAAGTACCGCAGCCTGGTTTTATTGCAAACCTCTGAAATCACGTAAGAAACGCCATGTCCGGGTGATATGCAATACATCAACGTTGGCCTTGATCTGCTCAGGCAAGGGTGAGTAGGGTGCTGCCAGTCGCACAATCCGGATCGCAGCCTGGTCCAGTTCCAGCTTGCCTGAACTACGCAGCACATCGATGCTCTCTACACTACCATCCTGATTGATACCGACGGTCATCAGCAACTCGCCTACCAGTTTCTTACGCCGGATTTCTTCCGGGTAGTTAATATTTCCGACACGCTCCACCTTGGCGACCCAGGCCTGGTTATAGGCGGCATATTCGTATTCTTTGGTATTTGCCGATATCCACTTACGCCGGGGTAATTTCGACTTCGATTCTCGATCGCGTTGAATTCCCGGCTGCAGTCTTGCCATGGTCATGCTTTCCTGCATCAGCGTTGCTGCACTGGGAAGCAGCGGTTCAGGTTGCGCTATCGCCGTAATCTGCTGGGTAAATTCGTTGTCGTCGGTTTCGACCAGTATCTGCTGGCGGGCAGCATCTGCGACAGTAGCAGCCTGTTCTACCTGATCCAGTGGATCCTCACCTTCTGCGGGTCCGGGAGATGCGCCGCTGTATTCCTGTGATGGCCGACTCGCCTCGGTCGACTCTCCACCACCCTGCTGTGATGCCTGGGCCAGAAAATCGGCCTCCTCCGGTGTTGTTTCTGAACGCCAGTTGACCAGCACGATATCCAGCGTTTCCAGCGGGTGAGTCAGGGGTTTGAAATCAAGCACAAAACCCACACCCAGCAAGATCACTGCGTGCAAGCCAAGCGCCATCATGAAACTGATGGTTATCGGGTCATAATTTTTAGCCAGGCCTAGTGTCATGTCAACCTCATAACGTTAGACCAGCGAGCACACAAGCGGTTAGCTGCAAGGCAGCGATTCGAAGGAATAGTTGTACTATGCCGAGAAGTGCTAACGTAGCAGCTGACGGCTTGTGTGCTCGCCCTGCGGGTGTTCACCAGAATGCCCATCACTGCGTCGCACCCGCTTGGCATAGAACCACTATTCCTACGCGAATGCGCCTTGCGCTGAACATTCTGGTGAGCACTGATCTAACGTTATGAGGTTGACATGACACTAGCTGCATATTATGACCTGCACAGTTCCTCGGCCGCATCAAAGAGCAGAGCAGCAATATTCAGTCCAAATTCTTCGTCCAACTCGCGAATACAGGTTGGACTGGTAACATTTATTTCAGACAACCAATCACCAATAACATCCAGACCTGCAAACAATATGCCCCGCCGCTTCAGTTCGGGTGCAATTTGCGCACAAATCCACAGGTCCCTTTCACTCAGTGGTACACCTTTACTACTGCCGCCCTTGGCCAGGTTTCCGCGGAAATCTTCTGCGCCGGGGTAGCGCGCCAGGGCATAGGGTACCGGTTCGCCATTGACCATCAGGATGCGCTTGTCTCCGTCTGTAATTTCGTCAATAAACTTTTGCGCCATGATTGGCCGGCTGTCGTGACGTGTGATAGTTTCGAGGATCACATTCAGGTTCAGGTCGGAGACACTGACCTGGAAAATTGACTCACCGCCCATTCCGTCCAGGGGTTTGACCACACAATGGCCATGTTCTGCAACAAACTCCCTGATTAGCCTGGAATCACTGCTAATCAGCATAGGTACGCAACATTGCGGGAAATTGTTAATAAAAAACTTTTCGTTGGCGTCACGCAGGCTTTGCGGCCGGTTAATGATTAATGTACCGGCGTTTTCTGCCAATTCCAGCATATAGGTTGCATAAATATAGTCCATATCGAATGGCGGATCCCGGCGCATCAGCACGATATCCAGTTCATCCAGGGACGCACAATCTGTGGGCGCAAGGCTGTACCAGTCGGTCCTGTTATCACGCACCTCAAGCTGCTGCATACGGGCAAACACACGACCGTCTTTTGCATACAGGTCACCAGGCTCCATATAGTACAGAGAATGGCCACGCCGTTGCGCTTCAAGCAGCATCGCAAAGGTCGAGTCCTTGTAGGATTTGATGCCACTGATCGGGTCCATGACGACACCCGTCTTTAATGCCTGTGGAGTATGTTTGCCGGCTTCAGCCATAGTCGTTTCCATTCCGGATCAATTCGTTATGCATGCCCTATTATCAGGTGCCTGACGATCCGAATCCAGCCGTATGAAACAGCTAAATTATTAAAAACCTTAGTGCTCAATGATATGAGGAACATTCCTAAATAAGTACAATAAGGTGGAAACCGTCCTTTTCTACGCGTAGACTAGGCGGACTTGCCATTATCGGGGAATGGCAGAATCGGCTTCATTTAAGGGGCGATAGGCAATGAATGGAAGCATTGTTACAGTCGCACAATCATGGAAGATATTATGAGCCAGGAAAAGTCAGACACGATAGAGGAAGATAAGCAATCGTCCGCAAAGGCTAAACGCCTGGTGGTACTGGTGGTTGACGACAGCGCCACAATCCGCCGTTCAGCAGAGACGATGCTCGCCAATGAAGGCTACGAAGTCATATGTGCTGAAAACGGCTTCGAAGCACTTTCAAAGATCACCCGCCACCACCCTGACCTGATTTTCGTCGATATCATGATGCCGCGTCTGGACGGGTATCAGACTTGTGCGATCATCAAAAACAACAACGAATTTCGCAACACACCCGTGATCATGCTGACCAGTAAAGACGGGCTGTTCGACAAGGCCCGAGGCAGAGTCGTAGGTTCGGATCAATACCTGACCAAACCTTTCACACGCGAAGAGTTGCTGGGTGCGGTCAAGCAGCACGCTGCTGCTTGATATCTGCACGTACCGGTGTGGCCGGGACAATGACTAAAATGACCAGTTCATTACAGGGCAGAAGCTCATGAACGCAAGCAACGCTTCGTTTGAAAAACTGCAGGATTACGAACAGCGTAGCCTTGCGTTCGAACCTGGTCAGGCCGAAGGGCAGCTTGGCGGTGGAGAATGGGCCGGGGTAATTTTCCGGCTTGGTGATGTCCGGCTCGCGTGCAGCATCAAGGATGTCAGTGAATTCTTACCGATTCCGGCATTTACACCGGTACCGGGCACCAAACCCTGGATACTGGGGCTGGCCAACGTACGTGGCGACCTGCTGACCATTATTGACTTGTCCTGGTTTTTGAACGGCAAACGCACCACCGTCACGATGAGAACCCGCCTGCTGGCGGCAACCCTGCGTGGACGACCTGTGGGTCTGATGGTGGATGAAGTATTCGGTCAACGCCAGTTTGTCAGTGCCGAAGGTAAAAGCTCACGCTTGCCTAAAAAATCTCCGATAAGAAACTATGTACATAAACAATACCGGTCCGGCAAAGAGGTATGGCAGGAACTGGATCTTGAATCTCTGTTTTCAACAGCAGAATTTCTAAATGGTGCTGCAGCCTGAGTGGGGGCGGGAACAGAATGAGAAAAAAACTATATAAAACAAAAAGTCAGCGTTCCTGGGCCGTATACCTGGCAACCGGTATCCTGATTATTTCTATTTCT
>SMVA01323520.1_pt1 | contig 10455 bp, 12 predicted proteins | sample 2456451 | NCBI WGS metagenome assembly SMVA01 (sample SAMN11095933, study PRJNA526329) | marine sediment metagenome | biome: Marine sediment; feature: Surficial sediment; material: Deep marine sediment; isolation source: Hadal surficial sediment | place: Pacific Ocean | collected 2014-05 | depth...
ATCAAACATTTCAACATCGAGCGCGCCGCCTACGATTTCCTGATCACGATTACCTACGACCGACTCTTCGAGCGCTTTCCGAATCTACGAATCGCGTCGATCGAGAACGGAGCCGAGTTTCTTCCGGATCTATTCCGTAAACTCCGACAATCCAGAGACCGGCTCGCCGTCATGAACTACTACAAAGAGGATCCCGGGCTGCTCTTCAAGGAGCATGTCTGGATCAATCCATTCTGGGAGGATGACGTCTACGAGGTCGAAGCCTGCATGGGTCCCGACCGCGTCATCTTCGGTTCCGATTGGCCTCATATCGAAGGCATGCCGCACCCGCTCGACTACGTCGCCGAACTCTCCAAATTCGATGACGCGAAGAAAAAGCTGATCCTAAGGGACAACGCACGATCGCTGAACGAACTCAGGCCCGCGTGACACGACCGCTCGAAGGTCTTCCCGCTCTCGATCGGCGTGCGCCCGGAACCCAAGCGATGGCGCATCGACTCGAATCCCGGCGAACGGGCACCGGGGAGCGGAAGACCGCCGAAGACCCCCTTTCAGGGCGATGCAGCCTCGCTCAAGAGCTCTCGTTCGAGCGCCACCCTCAGCCCCAGAATCATCGGGGCGATCAACCAGGGCAGGTTGAACATCCGATAGTAGGCCGTGTCTTCGGGCGGATCAGGTCCCTGAAACGTCTGCACGAAATAGAAGAACATATTCGTCGTCGCCGCGCCGGCGTAGGCGAGCCGATCATTCGCCTGTAAAGACCGGCTCGCGCTTCTCCATGAAAGCCCTCGGTCCTTCACGCGCGTCCTTTGAACGCATCACTCTCGCCGAGATCTCAGATTCGATCTCATAGGCTTGCTCGAGCGGCAGACCGTTCGTCCGAATCACGGTCTCCTTGATCGCACGAAGCGCGAGCGGCGCGTTCTTGGCGAGGCGCTCGGCAAATTCCAGGGCACGCGGCAATAGATCCGCGTGGGCGACGACCTCGTTCACGAAGCCGATTCGATGCGCCTCTTCCGCCGAGACTCGATCTCCCGTCAGCAGGATTTCCATCGCTTTGCAATAGGGGATCTGTCGCGGCAATCGCACCATCGAGCCTCCGCCCGGAACCAGTCCCCGCTGCGCCTCGCTGAGTCCAAAACTCGACCGCTCCGAAGCGATCCGAATATCGGTCGACTGCAAGATTTCGGCCCCCCCGGCGACGGCCACTCCGTTGATCGCGGCAATGATCGGTTTGTAGAGTTCGAAAGGCCTGAGCAGGGCGGTCGACATGACGCTTCCAGCATCGGCCATCAGCCGTCGATCCCATTCGTCTTCGGGTTCCCGCGCACCGGTGAAAAGCGGCATCAAGCGCTTGAGATCCCCGCCCGCGCAAAAGGCGGTATCCCCGGCCCCGGTCAAGATCGCGACGCGAAGTGAATCATCCTCGCGGAAATCGAGCCAGGCTTCCGCCAAGCGAACCATCATCTCTGGACTGAATGCGTTGCGATGTTCCGGCCGGTTGAGGGTCAGGATGGCGATGGCACCCCGCTTTTCGTAGAGCAAATCGGGCATGAGCTTGGATCCTGTTGTTAGTAAGCGATCAAGAGATAGACGAGAAGGAGCACGGCCGCCCACATCACGTTCGCCCCCGTCGGCCAAGGCTCACCCAGCCGCGTCCAGGGACTGAGGTGGGCCTCCGTGAAACCGAGTAGAGCCCGACCCGCACGCTTCGCCGTTCCAAAGAACCGGCCCTGGGCGACCATCCAGACCTCGGCCACTCCCGACCCGACCCGGGGCAGCAACCGTCGCCAGGTCCAATCGATATCGAGGATGATGCTACGCAGCTCTGGCGGATAGAGTCCAGTTTTCCACAGCACGACGAACGCGAGGGCGGCAAAGAGCAGGAGTTGCAACATCGTCACGACATGACCCACCGTGTAGGGCTGATAGTCGACAGGGTATGGAAGAATCGCGTAGAGCGGCTCGGGGAAGACACCGATCCCGATACACAAGGCCGCGGCGATGCCCATCGCGATGCGCATGTTGAGGGGTGCCTCTTTCACGCGAATGCCCGAGTCGTGTGCGAAGAAGGAAAAGAAGGGGATCTTGATTCCCGAATGATCGAGAACTCCCGCCGAAGCGAAGAGCAGCACGAGGGAGATGATCAGGTAGTGCTCGTGCCCCACGGCGGAGAGGACCATGGATTTGCTGATAAAGCCGCTCGTCAGAGGAAAGCCGGAGATCGAGAGGGATCCGATGATGCAGAAGAAGGCCGTCCAGGGCATCGACTTGTAGAGCCCACCGAGCTCCGAAGCCTTGATCGTTCCCGTGCGGAAGAGAACGGCGCCCATCGCCATGAAGAGCAACGCTTTGTAGATCACGTGGGCAAAGACATGGGCGACGGTGCCGTTGAGCGCGAGTTCGGTGCCAACCCCGATCCCGACCACCATGAAGCCCAATTGGTTGTTCAGGCTATATGACAGCACCCGACGCAGATCGTTCTCGATGACGGCGAAGAAGATCGGGAAGGCCGTCATGGTGACGCCGATCGGGATCAAGATGTCGGTCCCCGCATAACCTCGTGCGAGCGCGTAGATCGCGAGTTTGGTCGTGAACCCGGACAGGAAAACCGTACCGGTGACGGTCGCCTCGGGATAGGCATCCTTCATCCAGCCGTGCAGAAAGGGGAAGGCCGCCTTGATCCCGAAGGAAATGAAGATCAGCCAACCGCCCGTCGAGTCAATGCCGATATGATCGAAGGCCAAGGACCCCGATTCGGAGTAGAGCAGAATCGTTCCCGCCAAGAGCAAGAGGCCCGACGACACTTGCATGATCAGATAGCGCTGACCCGCCGCGAGGGCTTCCTCCGTGCGCCTGGCCCAGATCAGGAAAACGGAGGAGATGGCGGTCAACTCCCACCAGACGAAGAGGGTCAGCAGGTCGCCCGCGAAAACCGCGGCGATGGCCGCCCCTGCATAGATCAGGGCCGCTGCGGCCTGCAGCCGATCTCTCTGATGAGACGCGTAGAGCACACCGAGAAACGCGGCGATATGAAAGACGATCCCGAACACACGGGAGAGTGCGTCGATGCGCGTGATCTGCAACGTGAAATCAAATATCTGAATGGAATAGTCGAACTCCGCCGGCATCGACAGGAGATGCGCCAGCCCGAGGACCGGCAAAGCCATCATCACGGCCTGGGAGGTGCGGTGGGGCAAGAGTGCGGCCGGAATCGCGGCGAGGATCAACAACGCGCCGGGCGGCAACCCGTTCATGAGGACATCAATCATAGTAGTCCTCGTCTCGCATCAATAGACGACGCACGCCCTTCGCCGCCGTCACGAGTCCGACATACGCCAGAAATCCGAACAAGGCGTCGAATGCGAACCATTCCTGAAATGCGTAGTCCCCGTGTTTGTGGTAGAAAAAATCGGCGAGCACCGTCAGCACGCACGACGCGATCAACACCTTGATGATCAGATCGACGCTCCCTGGACGGTCCAGCCATCGCTCCTCGTTCGATTCCTCGTTGGGTCCAGCATTGGGTCCAGCATTGGGTCCAGCGTTGGGTCCCCTATTGGGACCCTCATTGGGTTCGTCGGACAGCGGAGAGTCTTCTTCGACCACGATCAACCTCCGAGACCCATGACGGGAGCGAGCAATCGGTATACGCCATCGGCGTAGAAGAAAATGCCAATACAAGCCAACGCCGTGGCACAGATCGGCAAGAGCATCAACAGAGGCGCTTCCCTGATTCCGTCGTCTTCCCCTTCGGGCAGCGGCCGGAAGAAGGCGCGAACGACGACCGGCATGAGATAACCGATCGAGAGAAGCGAGCTCACCATGAAAACGACAGCCATCCAGGGCTGGCCCGCATCGAAGGCGCCGGTCACCAGAAACCATTTACTCCATGCGCCACCCAGGGGCGGCAGACCGATGATGCTCAGCGACGCGATGAAATAGGCGCCGAAGGTAAAGGGCATGCGACGCCCGAGCCCATCGAGCTGGCTCACTTCGGTCTTGTGCGCCACTACATACACGGCCCCGGCCACAAAGAAGAGCGTGATCTTGCCGAGCGCGTGCATCAAGATATGCAAGCCGGCGCCCATCGCGGCCGCCGAGGTTGCGAGCGCTGCGCCCAGGACGATGTACGCAAGCTGACTGATCGTCGAGTACGCGAGTCGAGCCTTCAGGTTGTCGAGGAAGAGAGCACGAATCGAAGCGACCAGGATCGTCGTCGCGGCAATCAGCATCAAAATGTCCGAGAGACCGTCCGCAGACAAGAAGTCGATTCCGAAAACGTAGATCGAAATCTTGAGCACCGTAAAGACGCCAGCCTTCACGACCGCCACAGCATGCAACAAAGCAGACACCGGCGTCGGAGCGACCATCGCGGCGGGTAGCCAGCGATGGAAGGGCATCAGCGCGGCTTTTCCGACACCATAGGCGAAGAGCAACAAGAGCAGCCCCGCGCTCGCACCGGAGATCTTCCCGTCGAGAATTCCGCCCGGCGTGAAGCGCAATGTCTCCGAAAGACTCGCCGTCCAGAGAATCGCCAAGAGTAAAAAGAGCACCGACGTCGAAACCAGGATGCCGAGATAGACTCGGCCCGCGCGCATCGCCGCTTCGGTTCCCGCGTGAGTGACGAGTGGAAATGTCGAAAAAGTCAGTATCTCGTAGAAGAGAAAGAGCGTGACGAGATCTCCGGCAAACGCGATCCCGAGCGCCGCCGCGATCGCCACGGCGAAACAGGTAAAGAAGCGCGTCTGGTTGACTTCCTGGTGGCCGCGCATGTAGCCGAACCCGTAGAGCGAAGTTGGAATCCAGAGGCCGGAAGCCACGAGCGCGAATAACAGGCCGAGCGGCTCGACCTCGAAGCCGAGTCCCAGGCCCGGCATCCAGTTGGGCAGCGCGTAGGCGGGACGGGCCCCGTCCATGACCGGTCCGATCAGTCGACACACATTGACGAAGGTCGAGATCCCGATCCCGACCGTCCAGCTGTCTCGCAAATTCGGCCAGCGGCCCAAAACGACGACGCCGACCGCACCCACGATCGGAAGGAGTAAGACCGAGAGCAGGATCGTCGTCTGCGTGTCCATGCTCATCGGCCTAGCTTCCGGCCGCGAAAAGCTGTGTGGCGGCGCGTTTCGCAACGTCGACCGCAAAGCTCGAGAAAATTCCGAAATAGATCGAAGCACCGGCAAGAATCCAGGTTGGAATCAACAAGCGCAGCGGTGCCTCCTTGGCCTCGATCTCGGTGTCGGGCGCCTCGAAGTAGACCACCTCGACCAGTCTCCAGACATAGACCAGAGCCAGCATGGAACTCGCCATGATCAGAAAGGGGATCAGCAGCGAACCCTTTTCGAGTGCGGCCATGACCAGCGCCCACTTGCTCACGAACCCGACCGTGCCCGGCACGCCGACGAGCGCCAGACCCGCGACGACCATGGCGGCCATCGTCCAAGGCATGCGTTGCCCGAGACCCTTCATCGCTTCGATCTTCGTCCCACCCATCCGCCAGGCAACACAGGCCGCGACCATGAAGAGTGCGCCCTTCATCAAAGCGTGGTTGAAGACATGGATCAGACCGGCGGACACGCCCGCCTGTGTCGCGAGGGAAAGACCGAGCGTCATGTACCCGATCTGCGCGATGCTCGAATAGGCGAGCAGTCGCTTGAAGTCCGTTTGATAGATTGCGGCGATCGATCCGATGAACATGGCGGCGATCGATAGCGGGAGGAGCACGACGTCGATCCCGACTTGCTCGAAGACGAACGCGATCCCGAAGATTCCGAAACAAAATCGAATCAGCAGGTAGTAGGCGACCTTGGTGGCAGTCGACGCCAAAAAGGCCGAGACCAGAGGAGGCGCAAAGCTGTACGCGTTGGGCAGCCATTGGTGGAGCGGAAAGACCGCGAGCTTCGTGCTGATGCCCACGACGACGAAGGCCAACGCGACGAGGATGGTCCGCGTGTCGCTGACGTCCTTCAGACGCTCGGCCATGTCGACCATGTTGAGCGTACCGGTCATCTGGTACATCAGACCGATCCCAATCAACAGGAAGGTCGCGCCGATCGTACCCATGATCAGATACGAAAAAGCCGCCATCAACGCTCGGCGACTTTGACCCAACGCGATCAGGATATACGACGAGAGCGAGGAGATCTCCAGAAACACGAAGACATTGAAGACGTCTCCCGTAATCGTCACGCCCAGGAGTCCGGTCAAGCAGAGCAGTGCGGCTGCGTAGAATAGATACTCCCGCCCTTCCGGAATCGATCGACGCGCCTGGCCGATTCCCGCTGAGAAAACGACGGCGGCCATCCCGGAAACCACGACGAGCACGAATGCGTTCAGGATATCGACCCTATACTCGATTCCGATCGGGCGCGCCCAGCCACCAAACTCGTAGACGATGACGGGACCGTCCAGAACCTGGCCGAGCAAATGGGTGGCGATGGCGAAACAAGCAAATGTCACCCCGATGGCGAAGAACCGAACGAGGCTCTCCTTGCGAATCAGGAAGCAAAGTGGCGCCGCCAACAACGGAATCAGGACCTGAAGGACGGGCAGGTGAACTTCGAGACCGCTCAACGAACCACCTCGGGCGATTCGCGTTCGTCCTCGGCCCGATCGAGCGCGACAATCTCGTCTTCTTCGACTGTCTCGTAGGCCTCATTGATTCGAACGACGAGGGCCAGACCAAGTGCCGTACTCGCCACGCCGACGACGATCGCCGTCAGCATCAGAACGTGAGGCAGCGGATTCGAGTAGACGATCGAGGCTTCCCCTTCGATCAGAATGGGAGCGGTTCCGCCCGCCACCTTGCCCATCGACACGTAGAACAAGATCACGGAGGCCTGGAAAACATTGATTCCCATGACCTTCTTGACGAGATTGCCTCTCGAGATCGCGATATAGAGTCCGATCATCATCAAGATGATGACGGCGAGATAGTTCCAATGCGATCCCAGATGGGACACGAGGCTCGTCATTGGCGGAACCTTCCGGCGAGCGAGTAGAAGATCGCAACCAATACGAAAGTCACCGTGATGCCCACCCCCAACTCGATGAGCAGAATGCCCAGATGCTGGCCGTGGACGGCCGAGTGATGATTCAGCACTCCGTAGTCGAGAAATGCGCCTCCTCGCATCATCGAGACGATACCCACGCCTCCATAGAGCAGGGTTCCGAGCGCGATGCCGATTTCGACCACGACCGGAGGAATCGCTCTTTGCAATTCATCCAATCCGAAGATCAGGGCGTGAAAAATCAAGCCGCCCGCGAAAATGACGCCCGCCTGAAATCCGCCACCCGGACCGTAGTCCCCGTGGAACTGGACGTAGAGTGCGAATAACAAGATGAACGGGACGATGGCCTTCCCGACGACACGCAAGACGACGGTTTCGCGAACGCGCATCTTGATCGGAATTTCACTCATTCCGCGTCCTCCGTGTCCTCGCGGCGACGCGTGGCGCGCCCCCCGAGAAGCAAGATCGCACCGACGGCGGCGGTCAAGACGACTGTCACTTCCCCGAACGTGTCATAGCCTCGATAGCTTGCCAGAACCGAGGTCACGACGTTGGGGATTCCGATCTCGTCGGCGGATTTTTCGAGATAGTGCGGCGCGACGTGACGATGGATCGGCGCGTCCGGATCCCCATACGCGGGCATGTCGAGCGTACCGTAGGCAAGCGCCAGACCCGTCGACACGACCACCAGTTTGGCAACCACGCGATGTTTCACCGGGGAGACCTCCTCCGAAGTCGTCAGGCCAAGCGCGCCAAGGAATAGAACCGTCGAAAACCCGGCGCCGACCGCCGCCTCGGTAAACGCGACATCGACCGCGTCCATCATCGTCAGTAGCCCCGCCGAGAGAAGACTGAAAATTCCGAATAGCATGGCGGCCGCAAAAAGACTTCGGAGTCTTACGATGCAAATAGCCAAGACAATCAAGAAAACGAAAAGGACCATCTCGACGGCGGAACCCATGACCTGCTCACCCATCAGTCGCTCCCCTCGGCCTGTCCACGAAGGACTTCGCCGCCCGTCGCATCCTCGACATCGGGCGCCTCGAGGCCCTTCGAATACGCCGCCTTGACGAGGGCGTGGGCCGCCGTCGGGCTCGTCACGTAAAGAAGGAAGAGAACGAACACGAGCTTCACCGAAATCAGACTCAATCCGGCATGCAGACCCAGTCCGAGGAGAATGAGAGTCGCGCCGAGCGTATCCGTAATGCCGGCTGCGTGGCTACGCGTATAGAAATCCGGCATGCGAACGACCCCCAGACCGCCGATCACACAGAAGATGCTCCCGCTGACCAGGCAGAACCAGATTGCGATCTCGCGGGCGGCTTCGATCATTCGGCGGGCTCGTCGCTCGCGAGGTTCGAGAATTTGCTGAAGCGAAGAAGAGCGATCATCCCGGTGAAGTTCAGCAAGCCATAGAGAAGCGCGAGATCCAGCCACTCCGGCCGGCCCGTCAAGAATCCACCAACCGCAATCAACAACACGGTCTTCGTCCCGAACATATTCGCGGCCAGCACCCGGTCGAAGACGGTGGGCCCGAGAAAGGCACGCACGAGCGCGAGCGACATCGTCGCGAGGACTCCGACCATCGCGACCGCAAAGACGTTCATTGAACGCCCTCGCGGCGCACCGCGTGGACCTCGAGATGGGCGACGCGACGATCCATTTCTCCGCTGAGCAGTCCTTCGGCAGAAGCGAGGGTCAGCGCGTGAACCAGAAATTCTCCGTTTCTCACATCGAGAGTCACCGTCCCTGGCGTCAGCGTAATCGAATTGGCATAGATCACCTGACCCACCTGGGTCTTTTGGCTCACAGCGATTCTGAGGAGGCGAGGATGAATCGGGAGTCGTGGGGTCAAGATGACTTTGGCCACGGCAAGGTTCGAGAGGACGATCTCTTTGAAGAGCCAGGGGAGATAGAAGAAGACGCGAAATCCGAGATGGATTGGAAGCGCTTCCTTGTCAAGAATACCCAGGCGTGCCACCAGCAAGACAACGCCGAGACTGCTCAACGCGCCATAGATAATCAGCGTCGCGTTGTAGTGGCCGGAAAGCAGAAGCCAAACGAGCATGAGATGGACGAACAAGATCAGCGAGCGCTTCATATTGCCCAGACTCTCTCCGTCGTTCCGCCGTTGCCTGCGTCACGCTATCCAGGGCGTTCCCGGCTGGCCTCGGTACATTAACACGGGATGATCTTCGCGGAAGACGAATTGCGCGGGCTTTTCACCGCCACCTCGAACAGAGCGGGGGCGAAAACTCGAGGCGAATTCGCGATCAATCGGTCGAGAGCTTCGATTCGACCGTCGCCCGCGCCCATTTGTAATCGGCTTTTCCGTTCGCTGCGCGCTCGACGTGATCGACGATGAAGAGTTGTTTCGGAATCTTGAAACCCGCCAGCTTCGTTTTCGTGAAGGCGCGCAGCGTATCGGGGGAAACCGTTTTCCCTTCGCGCAGAGAAACCACTCCGGTTACGCGTTGTCCAAACTTCTCATCGTCGACACCAACGACGAGGCAGTCGAACACATCCTCGTGCGCCTTCACCGCCTCCTCGACCTCCTCGGGATAGACTTTTTCGCCGGCGGTATTGATGCAATTCGAACCGCGACCCAGCAAGACGAGAGTGCCGTCCGCTTCGATCCGCGCCCAGTCACCGGCGAAGGAATATCGAATCCCATCGATCTCGCGGAACGTCGCACGGGATTTCTCCTCGTCCTTGTAATATCCGATCGGGACGGCACCCCCCGCCGCGACCATGCCCGTCTCCCCGGACCCCGGCTCGACTTCCCGCCCATCTTCCGTGAAGACCTTCGTCTCCGCGCCCATCGTAAATTTTGCCGTCTCCCCGATGTTTCCGCGCGTCGTGATCTGCGTCCCCATCGAGCCCTCGGTACTGCCCATCGCGTCGATGAGGGTGAAATCGTGCCATTCGAGCAGGGCCTGCTTCACCTCGCGTGTCCACATTACGCCCGAAGAGATCATCAGCTTCACGCTCGACAAGTCGACGGTGTCGTCGGCGCGACGCGATTCCTCGAGTGCCGCCAGAATCGGCTTCGCAAACGCATCGCCGACGATCACCAGCTGGGTCGCTCGCTCGATCCCAATCGTCTTCAGAAGTTCCTTCGCGTCGAAGGATCGACTCTCGAGCAGGACGACGCGCGCCCCCGCGCAATGGGGAAGCATCGCGCCCAACCACATTCCGGTTCCATGCATCAGAGGGCAAGTCGGAATCGAAACGGCCAGCTCGCCCTGCTGCGACAAGCGCTTGACGAGAGCGGGAATTTCCTGGATGTCGGGGACTCCAAGACCGAGCATCGGGAAGAGGATTCCGACGAAGGATTGCAGCATGCCACCGGTCTCGTACATCACACCCTTGGGCATCCCGGTCGTGCCGCCGGTATAGAGCATGTAGAGGTCGCTGGCCTGCCGGGTGATCCGAGGCGCCG
>SMVA01099435.1_pt1 | contig 10454 bp, 6 predicted proteins | sample 2456451 | NCBI WGS metagenome assembly SMVA01 (sample SAMN11095933, study PRJNA526329) | marine sediment metagenome | biome: Marine sediment; feature: Surficial sediment; material: Deep marine sediment; isolation source: Hadal surficial sediment | place: Pacific Ocean | collected 2014-05 | depth 0-1...
CCGTTTATAAATCACTTAAAAAATTAACTATCCACAGTCCAAACCATTTCCATTACTCTCAATTGTACAATCGACACATCGCATACATGTTGGCATTGGACAAGGCAGAAGATATGTTGGCTGTGTATTTTAAAAAATATGGAGATTATCTACTAACGGGAAGTGAAACCTCTCAACTGGAACTCACTCTGATGAAAAAGGAAATGTCAAATGTATCTTCTCTTTATCAATCCCATCGTCTTTTTGTATACAATAGTTGTATTCACGTTTTCCACAGATTATTTGTAGATGAAGTAGAAGAATTAGATGATGAAACTCCTACAGAGGATCTTTTGCAAGAAAACGAAAAAATCCTTTCATCCTATAGGATGGATTCGATTTATTTTCATATGAATACTGTATTCGATTTTTTGTGGTTGTCATATTACGATCATTACAAAGTTTACCGAAAAGTAGAAAACTATTACAATGACCTGAACCTTCGTTCGCCCCAATTATTGTCCAATTTTCACTTGTTCACTTTTCCAAGCAATTTTCTTATTCTCAAAATGAAAAGAGCTTTAAGAATGAATATTGAAGGAGAACTGCATCAGCAAAATATTTCTCTTTATGATGAAAAAAATGTTAATAAAGCAGATGTACCACAATATTATATAAGTGTGATTTACAATGCATTATCTGCATATTATGACAATGATTATAAGTCGGCAACCAAAGAGTTGACCATATTAGTGAATGATGTAAGTTGGAAAAAATATCCAAACGCTATGCTGGAAGCCAGAATCCTATTGGTTTTTATTCATTATATCGCACGAGATATGGAGCAGGTGAAACTTGCCAGCACAAGCATTCAGAGACAGATTCGAGTAATCGGGAGAGAGTACTGCCAGATTGCTTTTACATTCAATCAATTGTTAAAAACGGCAATGAATGACCTAAAGAGAAATAAGGCTGATAAAGTGAAAGAGCTCGTGGGATTACTTAATATCATGCAACCAACTCATTTTTCACCATTGAAGCTTGTAAAGATCGATGAGAAATTAGTTCAAAGGTTAATTTCAAGCGTGGCTACATTTGCGTAGCCCGGCACCCGGTAGCCCATCATAAACAGTATTTCTACTGGTTGAGATTATATCTCTAATTTTTCAAGATTTTGATGTGAAAGAGGTTTATTAATGTACTTTTTCACGTAACTGTATTTTTTTGATTTATTTACATCCTGAGGGTTAATCGAAGATGTCAGCATTACAATTCTGCACTTATCCGTAACCTCACTTCCCATTTGCTCAAATTCATCCAGGAATTGAAACCCGTCCATTAACGGCATGTCTATATCGAGAAAAATAACATCGGGAAGTACCTGCCCGGAAAGCTCGCCGAGCCCTTCTACATTTTTCAAAAATTCAATCGCGCTGCGGCCACCGGTATGGGTATAAATATGCTCCGAAATACCAGATGCTTCAATCATCTTTTGATTTATTAAATTATCGATTTCGTTATCATCGATCAGCATTACTGCGAAATATCTACTGTCAGCCATTTATTGATGTTTAAAATCCACTAAAATTATAATTAAATGTGAAGTTTACAAATTGTTATATCAATTACTAAACTATATGTCAAACTTAATACCTTGTGCAAGAGGCAATTCGCTCCCATAATTGATCGTATTTGTTTGCCTTCTCATATACACTTTCCAGGCATCAGAACCTGATTCTCTTCCACCCCCGGTTTCCTTTTCTCCCCCAAAAGCTCCACCAATCTCTGCTCCCGAAGTTCCGATATTTACATTAGCAATACCACAATCTGACCCATCTACTGACAAAAATCTTTCAGCAGTTCCCAAATTACTTGTCATTATGGCAGAGGATAGCCCCTGGACAACATTGTTATGGATCGTAACAGCATCATTAATATCGTTATATTTTATTAAATAAAGAATTGGTGCAAATGTTTCTTCCTGTACAATATCAAAAGAGTTTTCCACTTCTGCAATTGCAGGTTTCACATAGCATCCCGATTCAAATCCGACCCCTTCAACAACTCCGCCTTCGACAACAAATTTTCCTCCTTCTTTTACTATTTTCTCCAAAGCTTCGGAATATATTTTAACTGATCCCTCATCAATCAAAGGGCCAACATGGTTATTCTCATCAAGAGGATCCCCTATTCGTAATTGATCATATGCTTTGACCAATCGTTCTTTTACCTCATCATATACCTTTTTATGAATGATGAGACGCCTCGTACTTGTGCATCTCTGGCCTGCCGTACCAACTGCTCCAAACACAATTCCACGAATGGCTATATCAATATCTGCATCTTCCGCAATAATGATTGCATTATTTCCTCCCAACTCCAATAGTGCCCTGCCCAAACGAGCACCAACAGCTTCTCCAACTTTCTTGCCCATTCTAATGGAACCTGTAGCTGAGACCAAAGGAATCCGATTATCTCGTGAAAGTAATTGCCCTATATCGATCCCCCCATTTACAAGACATGAAACTCCTTCCGGAACTTTATTACTCCTGAACACCCTGTTAACAATGTTCTGGCAAGCGATGCTGCACAAAGGGACTTTTTCAGAGGGTTTCCAAATACAGGAATCACCACATACCCATGCAAGTGTAGAGTTCCATGCCCATACAGCTACCGGGAAATTGAAAGCTGAAATAATTCCTACCAATCCAAGTGGATGATACTGTTCATACATTCTATGGGAAGGCCGTTCTGAATGCATTGTCAGACCATGAAGCTGTCTTGAAAGCCCAACAGCGAAGTCGCAGATATCAATCATTTCCTGAACTTCTCCTAAACCTTCCTGGTAAGATTTTCCCATTTCATAAGACACCAGTTTACCTAATGGCTCCTTATATTTTCTAAGCTCATCGCCAATTTGCCGGACCACTTCTCCTCTTTTCGGAGCTGGCCATTTTCTCCATTGGATAAATCCCTGATGTGCTATTGTAATTACCTGATTGTATTCCTCTTCACTTGCGGCTTTAACTTTTGCAATCTCTTTCCCATCCACCGGTGATATTGACGAATAAAGTTCTCCACTGCCCTCAAGCCAGGAATTACCAGTTGAAACGCCTGACTGCTCACTTTTAATTTCCAGAATAGTTAAAACTTCCTGAATGTCAAAACCATTATTCATCTCCTTTTTCAATTGATTTATTTGAAGCGTAAAACTACACAAAGCATCACTATATAGAGTGTGTACTTTTCAAATTATATTATGTTCAAAATAAAAAAAACCCTGTTTGTAAACACGGGTTTTTCACTAATAATATTTTAACTTTTAACTACCAGTCCATAGAAAAGAAAGAACGCTCACCATCAGGTTCCACACCTCGGACAACAATCCGATCACCCACTTTGTTACTTAAAACTCTTTTCAAATCTCCAACAGATCCAATTCTAATTTTATCAATCTCAGTGATTATAAATCCCTCATCGATCCCGGTATCCTTCCATCTCCCGGATTTAATCTCAGTAACTTTTACGCCGCCATTAATATCAAACCTGTAAGCATCCCTGGTGGTAATATTTTCGAAAGTGGCACCCTCCAAAACGGCGTCTTCGGTCCTAACAATAGTTTCCGTGTCTCCAACGTAGTTTCTCAGGGTAGCAACTACACTGTGTTTTTTGCCATCCCGAAGAAATGTAACTTTGATATCATCACCGGGACGATTTCTTGCAACAAGCTCTTGAAGTTCAGAAACATTAAGAACATCTTTATCATTGATGCTGACAATGATATCCCCGTCTTCTAATCCCGCCTCTTCTGCGGCCGTGTTACTGTTGACAGTTGAAACATAAACGCCATTCACAACATCCAAATTTTCACGCTTTGAAACTTTAGAAACATCCATGATATTTATTCCCAGAAGTCCTCTTTGAACTACTCCAAACTCGAGCAGATCATCCATAACCTTTTTAACCAGTGTAACGGGAACGGCAAAAGAATAACCGGAATATGATCCTGTACGGGTAGCAATAGCTGTATTAATTCCTACTAACTCACCTTTTAAATCAACAAGAGCTCCTCCACTATTTCCCGGGTTGACAGCTGCATCCGTTTGAATGAAAGATTCAATACGTAAACTGTTTTCACGTTCAAGAACGCCAATAGCCCTTGTTTTGGCACTAACAATACCAGCTGTAACGGTGGAATTTAGATTGAAAGGGTTCCCTACGGCAAGTACCCATTCGCCGATCAGTAATGCATCCGAATCACCATATTTAAGGAATGGCAATTCCATTTCTTCAATTTTGAGTAACGCAAGGTCAGTCGATGGATCTGTCCCGATTAGTTTACCGGTATACCTTTGATTATTATGAAGAGTGACCATTATTTCTTCAGCTCCTTCAATCACATGATTGTTGGTAACTATATACCCATCATCAGAAATAATTACACCTGAACCCGAAGATATTGATGCCATAGGACCATAGTTTGATAACAATCCCGTTTTTCTGGATTCAATATGGACAACGGATTTTGTTGCAATTGCTGCAGATTTAATAAAATTTAATCCATCTGGTACTGTAACCTTCGGTGTGACATATGTATCCGTTTTAAAAGCAACTTTTTGGTGCTCAGAAATGGACGAATACAAAGGCTCGGGAGCTGGTGGCTGAACCAACAGGCTGTAGATACCAACAGAAATTAATCCACCTGCTAAAGCGGCAAAAAAAACAACGATTATTAATCCTCTTTTACTCATATTTTCTCGCTCTATAAATAAATAGTATATCTTCTTATACGAAAACAAATTGATAGCGTTTCAAAGTTAAAAAAGAAAAGAGTATAAATGGAAAAGGCGGACTATTGTCCGCCTAACCACTCAACCACATCATATGACCGAATTGGTCACCTGCAATTACTTAATTATTTTATTTTTACTGTTGTAGCCAATGCTTTCTTTTCGTCTTTTGGAACAACTAATTCCAATAATCCATCTTTGTATTCAGCTGAAATATTAGTTGCGTCCACATGATCAGGAAGGTTAAACGAACGAATAAAACTGCCGTATTGTGTTTCGATTGATCGGTAATTTTTTTCATCTGCTTTCTTTTCAAACTTCCTTTCTCCGCTGATGGTTAACAAATTTTCCTTGATATCAATCTTGAAATCATCTTTGCTCATTCCTGGAACTGAAAGATGTATTTCATAAGATTTATCATTTTCAAAAAGATCTACATCTGGTCGAAACCTGGAAGGTCTCGAATTGTATGAATCGTTGAAAACCCTATCGAACATTGAATTAAATGGTGAAATACTGTTGAATCCTGGATATTTTATTAGTGTCATGATATTTTATTTTTGTTTTAATTTTAAATCTTCACTATTACCTCCTGAAAAATCGTACCACTTTCATTTAGCTTAATAAATGTGCCATTATGTCCGAATTATGTTAGTATTCCATAATAACACGCCATTTTGTCACTTTATTGGTCACCAAATTTTCATGATTTTATATATATCTTTCGCATTTTATTCTCAATTATTCCTATGTCAATCAAGTTTCACAGGTTTTTAAAAGCGTTTGGTCCTGGTATTTTGTTTGCCAGCACCTGCATCGGGGTATCACATTTGGTCCAGTCAACAAGAGCAGGGGCAGATTATGGTTTTGCATTATTAGGTGCTGTCGTTATTGCAAATGTTTTCAAATTTCCCTTTTTTGAGTTTGCTTCACGTTATACCAGCGCTACGGGAGAAAGCATAATTGATGGTTACAACAAACAGGGTAGATGGGTTCTTATCCTTTATTTTCTTATTACCATTCCTTCCATGTTCATCGTAACTGCAGCTGTCACATTTGTTACTTCGGGCATTTTGGAAAACCTTTTCAAAATTGATATTTCAACAAACAATTGGGCCGCAATTTTACTTGGAGTTTGTGTTGCGATTCTGGCACTTGGAAGATATAAAACACTTGATTTATTACTCAAAATAGTTGGTGGCGTATTACTCATTTCAGTAATTATTGCGTTTGTTAGTGCACTCATTCACGGCCCGGCTGAAACGGCCCCTTCATTTGTTCCGAAAGATTTATATACTCCTATGGGGATTATCTTTCTCATTGCTCTCATGGGGTGGATGCCAACCGCAGTCGATATTTCTACATGGCCAAGTCTATGGGCAGAAGCCCGAATAAAGCAAACAGGTTACCGACCCACTAAACAGGAAACGCTATTGGATTTCAATATAGGTTACTGGATTTCAGCTCTATTGGCGATTTGCTTCCTCACCCTGGGAGCGCTCATTATCTTTGGTACCGGGACTGAGTTGTCAAACAGCTCCCCGGTTTTTGCCGAACAGGTAATTACAATGTTTACTGCTGCAATCGGAAATTGGAGTTATTTCATAATTGCAATTGCAGCCTTCTCAACAATGTTTAGTACTACAATCACTGTAATAGACGGATATGGTCGCGCCATTACAAGAACGACAAAACTTCTGCTTAAAAAATCGGGAGATGATTCCAGGAACGTATTTATATTTTGGTCCATTATAATTTCAATAGGATCCTACCTGGTAATCACCCAGTTCTTAAACAACCTGACCAAGCTTGTTGATTTTGCTACTATTCTATCTTTTGTGATTGCACCTTTGGCAGGATACTTAAACTACCGCGTAATTTATAGTAAAGAAGTTCCAGAATCCTTCAGACCTCCTCTGTGGTTGAAGTGGCTTGCAATTGCAGGATTAATATTTTTAAGCCTATTCACGATCTTTTATTTCATCGTGTTAGCAAATCCGGAAATAATAGATCAATGGTGATCTTACTCGTATTTGAGAGATTTAACAGGATTTAAACCAGCTGAATGAACCGATAAAAATGAAACCGTACCAAGGGCCAAAATGAGGGTTCCCAGTCCGACCCATACAAATACAAACCAGTTTGGATCAATATGGTATGCAAAGTTTTGAAGCCACACGTTAATCCCAAGCCAGGATAAAGGAAATGCGAGTACTATAGCCACCAAAACCAGGCGGGAGAATCCACCGGAAAGAAGCATAACAATTTGAGCGGTAGTTCCTCCAAGGACTTTCCGAATACCAATTTCCTTTTTACGGCGCTCGGCCATAAATGAAGCCAACCCAAATAATCCAAGACAGGCAACCACTATTGTTAGTGAGGAGAATATACCGGCAACATTTCCCAGCTTTTCTTCTGCTTTGTATAATTTGTCAATTTCATCATCAAGGAAAAAATATTCAAATGGTCTTTCAGGAACCATCTTTTCCCAATTTGATTCTACGAATCCAATTGTCTCACCAAGGTTTCCGGAGCTAACCCGAATTGCCATATATTTTATGAAAAGATTGAATGCCTGCGGTCTTGTATTTAATGGTAAGACCAAGGGTCGAATCCCAATATGTTTTGATTCAAAATTGAAATCTTTAACAATACCAACAATCTCCCCGTTAAATCGGCCAAATGAATATCTTTTCCCCACGCCTTCTTCATTGGTCCATCCCATCTGTCTGATCAGCGCTTCGTTTACTACAAGTGCTAAACTATCATCGGTTGGATGGTCAATAGAATAAGATCTGCCTTCCACAATTTCCATATCAAACGTTTCGATGAAATCATGTCTGATGTTTAACCTGGAAAATAGTTTGGAATCTGCCATCCCTTCAAACTGATAATTTGCTCCCTGATGTTTCGCTCCCAAAATTTCTTCTACCGCAGTCACATTAAGAATATTATTGTGCCTGAGCAGTTCGTTCTTTAGCGCCACAAATTGATTGGCAACGGATGACCTCGAAACCGGAACAAAAATTACTTCTTCTGTATTAAAGCCGATATCATCTTCACGCAGAAAATTTAGTTGTTGAATGGCAATTACAGTTCCGGTGATGAGGAATATTGAAATTGTAAACTGGACGATCACCAATACCTTTCTAAGGGTCAATCCACTTACTTTGATTTCAGCAGATTTTAGCACTTTAGCAGGCTTGAAGGAACTCAATATAAAAGCCGGGTAAATTCCGGATCCTATGCCAATTATCAGTAAAATTGAAACAAGTCCAAAGAGAATATTTGGTTCCAAAAGCGCCACTGCAGCAATGGATTTATCGGCTAAAAGATTGAAAGAAGGCAAGCTAAAAATTACGATAAGCAGAGCTCCCAATACAGAGAAGAATGTAAGAATCAGGGATTCAAGTAGAAATTGTGAAACAAGCTGAGACCTGGTACTTCCAAACGTTTTCCTCATACCTACTTCCTTCGCCCTTTTTACAGATCGTGCCGTAGATAAATTCATAAAATTTATTCCTGCGATCAATAAAACTAACACAGCAATTACTGAAAAAACGTAAATATTGTCCATCGAACTGTTGGCTTCAATTTCAAATTCAAGATCTGATGTCAAATGTATGCTTGTTAAAGGTTGAAGTGCCATCCTGGCATCATCCACAATTGCCGGGTGAAAGAACTTTTTTACAAATTCAGGAAATTTGGCTTCCAAATCATCCGCCACCACGCCTTCGTTCAATACCACGTATGTCCAGCAGGGATTCCAATACCAGGTTTGAGGGTATCCGCCTCCAAAATGGGGATACAAGCTTGGAAAAGATATCAGAAAATCGAATTGGAAATGACTATTTGTGGGCGAATCAGCAATGATTCCGGAAACCATAAGATTCTGGAACCCTTGAAAACGGAGCATCTTCCCTACAACATCCCCTGTATCAAAATATTTTGCAGCCATACTTTCGGTAAGAACAATACTATTGGGTTCATCCAAAATTGTTTCCGGGTTGCCTTCAAGAACCTGAAAATCGAATACATCCAGAAAAGTAGAGTCGACAAAAAATATTCTGGGTTCGTTAAATTCCTTACAATTTTCCAGGTTGGCAAGTGCTAATGTGGGCGCCTGAAAATTGAATAGTCTTACATAATTACTGATCAAGGTACTATATTCATCCTGAAGTGTTGGGCCTACCGGGAATGGCACGCTTGATGATCGTTCTCCGGAACCTTCTGTTTCAATAAATTCGTTTAACCGATAAATTCTATCGGATTTGCCATTGAATTTATCGTACGTTAACTCATCATTTATATAGATAAGTATTAGCAAACAGCAGGCAATACCAATTGACAATCCAAACAGGTTGATAAGTGAATAAAATTTACTGTTAAGCAAATTTCGAACGGCAATCTTGAAGTAGTTTCTGAGCATTTTATTAGCTGAAGTGACTTAGAATATACGAGAAAACTATCGAAATCGTTGATATTAAAGCGTTGTATAACCGTTAATCTAAAATATCACGAATTATGAGGGAATAATTTTGATATTTATTGTCTAAACAATGATATAAAATGAAACTCCAACCTATTTTTCTTGCCGCCTTATTGATGATTTCCCCGGTCTTATATGGCCAGGACAATCCCTCCATTCTCAACATTGATAGAATTTATAATTCAAGGGAGTTTTCTTCCGAGAGATTTGGACCAGCAAGATGGGTGGAGGAAGGTAAAGGATATACAACACTCGAAACTTCTGAAATAGAAGGTTCTTTTGATCTCGTAAGGTATGAAACCAATTCGGGTGATCGAACAATTCTTGTTTCTTCAAAAGATCTCATTCCTGATGGAGAGGAACAACCCCTGAAAATAAGCAATTATATATGGTCAAACAATCGAAATCTGTTGATGATTTTCACAAACACAAAACGGGTATGGAGACGTAATACCAGAGGCGATTATTGGGTCCTGGATCTTAAGACTAAAAACCTCAGACAAATAGGTGCAGACTTTCCTGAGGCATCCTTAATGTTTGCAAAATTTTCTCCTGATGATACACGTATAGGTTTTGTGAGCAAGCACAATATTTATATTGAAGATATACTATCAAAATCAATTACTACGTTAACAACTGACGGAACAGATAAATTGATCAATGGCACCTTTGATTGGGCATATGAAGAAGAATTTGGATGCCGGGATGGATTCCGATGGAGTCCTGACGGGAAAAGTATTTCCTATTGGCAGGTGGATGCGTCAGATATCCGAATCTTTAACATGATTAACAATACTGATTCCATTTATCCATTTAATGTGCCTGTTCAATATCCGAAAGTTGGTGAAGACCCTTCCAGCTGTAAGATTGGCATAGTTAGCGCATCAGGAGGTGAAACAACCTGGTTGCCGGTGCCTGGTGATTCGAAACAAAATTACCTTCCAAGAATGATGTGGTCACCGGATTCAAAATCCATTATGATTCAACAATTGAACCGCAAGCAAAACACAAATAAATTGTGGTCTTACGTTACAAGTTCAAAATCCATTACAAATGTTTTTACAGACAAAGATGAAGCATGGCTGGATGTTGTGAACGACTGGATCTGGTTCGATGATGGTAAAGAATTCAGTTGGTTGAGTGACAAAGATGGTTGGAGACATTTTTACAGAATTGCATCTGATGGTTCATCTGAA
>SMVA01223578.1_pt1 | contig 10453 bp, 5 predicted proteins | sample 2456451 | NCBI WGS metagenome assembly SMVA01 (sample SAMN11095933, study PRJNA526329) | marine sediment metagenome | biome: Marine sediment; feature: Surficial sediment; material: Deep marine sediment; isolation source: Hadal surficial sediment | place: Pacific Ocean | collected 2014-05 | depth 0-1...
ATGCCTGTCGAGAGCATGTCGATGCGAGTTTTGATGGGCATCGTCCAAGCGTTGGCGAGTCCTGGAAACACGATGGCTTTATTCATCTCGGCCATCAACTCCTTGGTCGTCTTGTCGGGATCGGGCCAAGTGTCCTTAGGTTTTAGGCGAATGGTCGTTTCCAGCATCGACAGCGGTGCCGGGTCTGTGGCGGTTTCTACACGTCCCACCTTCCCGAACACGTGATGGACTTCGGGGAAAGTAGCGAGAATACGATCGGTCTGCTGCAACAACTCTTTGGCTTTGGTGATGGAAATGCCGGGAAAAGTGGTTGGCATATAGAGAATGTCACCCTCGTCAAGGGGCGGCATAAACTCACTACCAAGTTTTGCAAGGGGATAATAGGTGACGGCGATCAAAACCGCGGCAAAAATCAGCGTCAGCGACCGCCATCTCATCGCGACACTCAACGCGGGTTCATGGGCTGCATGCAGAAGACGGTTCAGCGGGTTGGCGTGTTCGTCGATGATCTTGCCGCGAATGAAATAACCCATCATCACGGGAACCAGGGTCACCGCCAGGATGGCCGCTGCCGCCATGGCGTAGGTTGCGGTAAATGCAAGCGGACTGAACAAACGACCTTCCTGGGCCTGCATGGAAAAGATCGGCAGGAAAGCTACGGTAATCACCAGCAACGAGAAAAACAGAGCCGGACCGACTTCACGCGAAGCCGTGGCAATGGTCTGCCAATGTTCATCGATGGTCAGCGCCGAACCCTTGTCTTCTCTTGCCCGGGCTAGGTGTTTGTGGGCGTTCTCTACCATGACGATCGCGCCATCGACCATGGTGCCGATCGTGATGGCAATACCCCCCAACGACATGATGTTGGCGTTCAATCCTTGCCATCGCATCACGATAAACGCCATCAATATGCCAAGCGGTAGCGTGAGAATCGCGACCATGGCGGAACGAACATGCAGCAGGAAAGCAATCACGACCAGGCTGACGATGAAGATTTCCTGGATGAGCGACGTGGTGAGGCTCGTCACCGCTCGCTCGATCAGGTCACCGCGGTCGTAAACAGTCACGATCTCTACGCCTTCGGGTAGCCCTGCCGCGAGTTCGTCGAGTTTCGCGCGAACACCCTCAATCGTGGCGAGTGCGTTCTCGCCGAAGCGCATGATGACGACCCCGGCTGCAACCTCACCTTCTCCATTCAGATCGACAACGCCGCGGCGTAGTTCGGGGCCGATCTGCAGCGTAGCAACGTCCTGCAGGCGGATTGGGGTTCCGTTTTTATCGGCACCAACAGGAATAGCTTTGAGATCATCGAGCGAACGAATGTAACCGAGCCCGCGCACCATGTACTCGGTCTCGGACATCTCGATCAAACCACCACCGACATCGTTGTTCGATCTTTGAATGGCTTGTATGATCTTAGACAGTGATATGTCGTAAGCCATCAAGACATTGGGTTTCACCACAACCTGGTACTGCTTGACGAACCCTCCGACCGACGCCACTTCCGCGACACCGGGTACCGTCTGCAAGGGGTAGCGCAGGTACCAGTCCTGTATCGACCGTAGTTCCGCCAGATCGTGACGTCCCGTTCGGTCGACCAATGCATACTCGTAGATCCAGCCGACACCGGTTGCATCGGGTCCGAGCGTCGGGTTAATCCCGTCTGGCAACCGCCCACTGACGTAGTTGAGGGATTCCAACACCCGGGAACGCGCCCAGTACATGTCGGTTCCATCCTCGAAAATGATATAGACGAACGAGATTCCGAAAAACGAGTAACCGCGCACGACCTGTGTCTTGGGCACCGCAAGCATGGCGGTAGTGAGTGGATACGTGACCTGATCCTCGACGACCTGAGGGGCTTGGCCGGGATACTCGGTAAAAACGATAACCTGGACATCGGAAAGATCGGGAATCGCATCGAGGGGGGTGTTTACGTATGCCCACATCCCGACGGCTGCCACGAGCGCCGTTGCCATCAAGACCATGAAGCGATCTCTGATCGAAAAATCGATGATCGACCTGATCACCGCGTTTCATCCGAATTCGATTCGATCTCGTTCGACATGTCCATTTCCATGTCTGGTGGAGAGGTTTCGCCCGACTTCACTCCGCCCGAACCAGCCAGCGTCATCTTGGCGGTGGCTTCGCGGAGCTTCGATTCGGAGTCGATTAGAAACTGCGCCGACGTCACGACTTCCTCGCCAGGCTGAACCCCTTCCAGGACGATCACGCGGCCATCCGACTGAAGCCCCAGTTCAACCGTGCGCGGTTCGAACTGGCCGCGTTCTCGAACAATAAATACCAGATCTTCTGAACCGGATCGAACCACCGCCTCAGAAGGGATAACCGTGGCTTGTTCCTGCCTGGATGCGTATACCGTGATCTCGGCAAACATCTCCGGTTTCAGCGCCAGCTCGGGATTGTCGAACTCGATACGAACTTTGACAGTTCGTGTCTTCGATTCTGCGTAGGGATAGATGTAGGCAATGAGCCCACGGAAGGTCTTTCCGGGAAAGGCGGCAAGGGTCATTTCCGCTTCATCGCCGACTTCGATCCAAGGAAGTTCGTACTCGAAGATATCCGCGTAAGCCCACACCCTGGTCAGATCAGCGATCATGAACAGTTCCTTTGCCGGAGATACGTGCTGCCCCTCTCGTGCGCCGATCCGAATTACGATGCCCGCGGCCGGGGAGTGAATGTGTAACGCTTTTTGTGGTGTGAGGGTCGCTTCGAGTTCACGGATCTGATGTTCGGGCACGTCGAAAAGCTCCAGGCGCGTGCGGGAACTCTGCACGAGTTCTTCCGCATCCCGACGGATGTCTGCTACCGGACTATTCTTGAGAATCTCGTAGCTCTTCAATGCCAGCACGTATTCCTGCTGGCTGGCGACGAGTCTGGGCGAATAAATACTCAGAAGGATGGTGTCTTTCTCAACCTGTTCGCCGGTGGTATCGACGAACAATTCCTCGATCCAGCCTTCGATCTTCGGGTGTAGCTGCGTGATCCGCCTCTCGTCGTAACTGATTCGTCCGACAGCGCGCACCCTGTGGCTGAGCGTCGCGAGTTCGGCCTTGGCCGTGCGTACGCCGATATTCTGTTGCACCACCGAATCGATGCGCACCGTACCGGCGAGTTGATTCGTTTCCGCTTCGTCAGCGAACACGGGTACGAAATCCATCCCCATGGCATCCTTGACCGGCACCGGGGAGGTAACCGTCGGGTTCATGGGGCTTCTGTAAAACAGTGGTTTACGTTCACCTTTTGTCAATTCGGCAATCGCCGTGCCACCTGAACTATCCGCTGGGCTTGACTGCCCAAGCCAGAAACCGGCGCTAACGCCGAGGATCAAAGCCAGAAACGTAGCGATCACCAATTTATTGTTCATGGCCTATTTCCCCACCAACGGCGGCGCGCAACCGGGCTAGTGCCTGGTTGGCGGCACTCAACGAACGCCAATACTGAATTTCGTAGTTAAGTAGAGTGATCTGGCTGCGCACCAGATTCAGAAAGTCGACCTCGCTGACTTGATACGCGGCCAACATTGACTGAACGGTCTGCCGAGCCTGAGGAATGATCCCGGTGGCGAAGAGCGAGAACCGCTCGCTAGCCTGTTGGTAGTCTGCACCCGCCTGGGATATCTCGGCGTAGACCGCATTGTGCTCATCGCGCAGTATATAGCGCTGACTCAACAGCTCACTCGATCGCTGACTCACGGCGCTCGAACGTTTTCGTTTCGGATACAGCGGAAGGTTGACGCTCAACCGAAACGATAAAAAACTGGCCCGTTTACCCCCCACATTTGGTGGGTTGTCTCCTTGTCGGGCACCGTAAACAGCGCCGATCGTAAAATCTGGGTAGTAGTCCTTCTTTGCGAGCGCAACACGCGATTCGGCAGCTTGAATTTTGTGGCGTATCTCCGCGAGCCGGGGACGCAACTCCTGAGCGCGTGTGAACAGTGCGGGTTCCTCCGCGAGCCTGGGCAATGTCAGGTTTGTTGTTTTAGGTAAAACGATTACGGAATCGGTCGGCCGGTCGATCAACTTATTGAGTCTTGCTTCTTCGCCACGTCGTAGGCCCGCAAGCTGAATCTTCTTATCGAGTAGTTTTGAGAGTTCAAGTTGGGCAAGCAGTACATCGGCCTGAAGACCGCTGCCAACCTCGTACTTAGTCCTGGCTATCTCAACAAACCGCCTTAGTAACTCCTGGTTCTTGCCTACGATTCCCAATGTCTGGTCGAGGTAGTGCAAGCTCCACCAGCTAGACTGTACGTCACGGATCAGTCGCAACCGAGTCTCGTCAACGTTGTCCCTCGCCGCCTCGGCATCGTATGAAGAGGCTTCTTCCCGCAGCGCGAGTTTTCCTGGGAACGGAAGCCGTTGGCTGATGCCGTACTGCGTTTGAGTCATTGCTTCCTGGCGAACGTCGAACGTGTCGATGGGGAAGTTCACTGCGTTGAAGCTCAAGATCGGATCGGGCAGCGTGCCAACCTGAGACGGGATCGCCAACTTGGCTTGGAAGCGTGCCTGCATTGCCGCGAGATTCGGATTATCCGCGATTGCTATGGTCACCACATCTGTTACACCCAACACATTCACTGAGTCTGTCGAGATCGTCGCCGCGAACGCGAAGGTCGGGCTAGTAGCAAGTGCACATATGACGGTCCAGATAATCTGGAATCGACTGCCGATCGCCCTTACTCCTTCGTTCGTAAATCTGTTGATGCTCATGTTCACCAGGGTCCAGACCTCATGGACCTCTGGTCGACGGTGTCCAAAATTTACACTTGGGTAAGCACCTGCGCTATTAGGGACTCCACTTAAGCGCGGCTACGTTGCAGTCTACGTAGAAATCCGGATACGGACGCCCTCGTCTGAAGGTACCTGGTCGCGATGAGTTTTTAGATGGCTCTCGAGAATCCCGATTGGTGGGGCGCAAGATAGGTGTCGAAGGTCATACATATGTTGCGAATGACAAAGCGCCCCTTGGCCGTCACCTCGATGAGAGTGTCGCTCAAGCGCAGCAAACCTTCGCGCTGAAAGGGTATGAGCGCTTCCCATTCGCTTTCGAAATACTCTCTAAACTTGAATCCGTGGCGGGCTTCAAAGGCTGCGATATCGAGCTTGAAGTGACACATCAGCGCGGAGATTAGCTCTCGCGTGATCAAATCGTCCACCGTCAGCACGATACCGCGCTCGATCGGCAGGCGATGTTGATCGATGTGCCGGTAGTAGCCATCGAGATCCTTGGCGTTCTGGCTGTACACTCCACTGACGCTGCTGATCGCACTCACGCCAAGTCCGATCAGATCGCAATGGCCATGGGTGGTGTAGCCCTGGAAGTTGCGGTGCAGCGTTCCGTCTTGCTGCGCGCGTACCAGGGTATCCGTAGGCTTCGCAAAATGATCCATGCCGATATACACCATTCCAGCCTGGTCGAACACTTCGATTGCCGTTCTCAACAGTTCGAGCTTGGTTGCTGGGTCCGGTAGATCTGCCGCTTTGATCTGACGTTGTGTCTTGAACCGTTGTGGTAAATGAGCGTAGCTGTACAGCGAAATGCGATCGGGGCCAAGGCGTAACACGCGTGCGAGCGTTTGTTCGAAACCAGCCACGGTCTGCAGCGGCAAACCGTAGATTAAATCTACGCTGACTGATTCGATTCCGTTCGCTCTGGCCGCGTTTATCACCGACGCAGTCTCATCTTCGCTTTGCAAACGGTTCACCGCGTGTTGCACCTGGGGATCGAAATCCTGAATGCCGAAACTCATACGGTTGAAACCCAGCGAAGACAGCAACCGAATACGCTCAGCATCTACGGTACGCGGGTCGATCTCTATCGAAAAGTCGCGTTCACTACTGGTGGCGAGATTGAAATGTTCATGTAGAGCGGCAAAAACCGAGGAAAACTGTTTGTCGCTAAAATAGGTCGGAGTACCACCTCCGAAGTGTAGCTGCTCAAGACGATGATTGTTGGTCAGTAACTCGCTCTGCAGGTTGATCTCGCAGAGCAGGTGTTCAAGATAAGCATCGGCGTGCTTGCGGTTGGCGGTAACGATCTTGTTGCAGGCACAGTAGTAGCAGATATTTGCACAAAACGGCACATGGATGTACATCGATATCGGGGCTGTCTCGGCGCCATCCAACCGATCCAGCGCATCGATGTAATGACCGGCGGAAAACTCGTTAACGAACTCGTTCGCCGTAGGGTAGGAGGTATAGCGAGGCCCATTCACGTCGTACTTGGTAATCAGCTCAACATCGAATTCGATGCGGTTCATTTAGTTCTCCTTGACAGCGTTTCAGCTTGTGTGAAAAGCAAGTGATTCCAAATTTGCGAGCACCAAAATTTGGATTTCCGTTCGTTCGGCGCGAATGAGCCCCGCATTGCGAAAGCGCGCAAGGATACGAGACAAGCATTCCAAAGTAATACCGAGGTAATTGGCGAGATCAGTTCTGCTCATGGGCATGGGAATCAGAGCACTATCGCGCCCGAGCCGCTGCATGCGCTTAGAGGACTCGAGCAGGAATCGGGCCACCCGCGCATCTGCCCTCGACTGGCAGAGATTGATTTGCTGGCGAGTAGCGCAGTCCTGTCGTTCCGCTAGCATCCTCAACAGCGGGGGCCCACCGCCGATCGACCATAGTTTCGGTAGATCACGAATGTGCAAGCGGCAGACCGTGCTGGTTTCCAGGGCGATCGCCGTGTCCAGATAACGGCCGTCGCGCTGGCCATTGAAACCGATCAATTCCCCGGGGAAGTAGAAACCGGTGATGTATTCGTGACCGCTGCTGCTGACGGTACTGGTTTTGTACACACCGGAGCGCACCACGAAGCAAGACTCCGCCGGATCGCCTTCCCGGTACAGATGGTCACCCTTGGCCATCGGCAGGCTGGTTCGCATGCAAGCCGCCAGCAGCGGCAAGACATCTTCTTCGAGGTCGGCTGCCGCGCACAAGTGGCGGGTTGGGCACAGCGAACAGCCGCAAGGCGAGTGGGCTAGTGGAACGATGCTCGGTTTGCCGCGTGCGTGCACAAATGAATTCCAGAACAACTCCTGGAACTGTGCCCGTATCCGCAAGCGTTATTAATAGGGGGATCTACCTAACCCGAACATGCAGCTTACGAGCCGTCTGGCAATCTGACCGACGTTTCTACCCGGCTGCGAGCGTACGCCGCGCAGTAACCAAAGACGTCGACCATGCCCCCCGAGACCGCGTAATACGTTATCTTTGGTCCCTTCGACAACCACAGGTCATACAGGCATTGTGACTGAACAGCCTTGCGTGCCTGTTGACGTATCTCTGCCAGGCTTCCTGGTGGTGGAGGTGTAGTCGTACACGCACTGACGACCAACACGCAGAGCAGTACCAACGATACTGAGAGTTGCTTCATAGGGTGACTCCTACTCTTTGATGTTTCCTATTGAACAAAAACATCAACCGATCAGTGTTGATCGTAATCAAGCTGACCACTGTAAAACACAATCCCACACGTGGTTTTCTCACGCCTCATCGCGGTCAAAATAGCTATAACCATCGTGACGACAACGATGTAACAGAGCATGGTAAGCGTGACTGTCGCCCTGCCACAGGATGACGAGTTTGCGTAAAGGAAAAGGCAGCCGTGGCTGCCTCTTCCTCCTCCTTGGTGGTGACTAGATGCTTTGTTCGAGCCTCAGATAAATCATCCGTCCTCGCGGATCGCTGACGAATGTATCCATGCCACCCAACGTCATCTGGACGTCCGGCATCTCGTCGGTGACGTTACGCGCTCCGATCTCGATACGGGTCCTTCGATCGTCGCCGAGCAGGTTATCCCACTGGTAGGCATACGAGATATCGATCAAGAGTTCGTCGTCGATGACATTCCGATAGCAGCTCGGTTTGTCGCAGAACTGGATAAAACCCAGCGTTCCGTAACTGCCTGCCGCTGCCAATGCATTGAGCCCTGTGGAAAGCCCATCGAGCGTCACCTCGTCGGTCCAACGTCCGCGCAACATCACGTGATGATTGTTGTAGAACCAATTGACGATACCAGTGACGCGCCACTCTGGCGTCGGTGGTACCGCACTGATCGTGTCATTCTGCTTACCAACACCATCACCGCTCAGGCCGTCGCCAAGATCGTACTCGTACTTCTCCATCCAGGTAGCGTTCAAATCGACGCGCACGTTTCCATAGTCCTCGGTGTAGAGGTTGTACGTACCGTAAAAGTCCCATGATGTGACATCCATGGTCTGTGCATTGACGTAGCTCGTCAGAATCTCGGACAACGTGCCGCTCGGCCCGCGAATGAGAGCGGGATCCGTGCAGCAAGCCATCCAATTATCGATGTCGGCTTGATTGGTGACGTCGCGTCCACTGGCCTCGAACGCGGCAAAATCCGCGTCGATCACATTTTGCGCGTTTGTTTCGGTGATGCGGTCGACGAAGTCGAATCGGCTGTAGTCGACTCCCAACGTCAGATCGCCGTCCAGCAGGTTGAACGAAAAGCCGATGTTGTAGACGTCTGCTTCCTCGGAGATTAGATTCGGGTTGCCCGTCAACGTATTTGTTCTGAAGGTGCCTTGGTCCCCCGACAGCGGATCGTCCACTGTCTGCAAGTAGGAGAACTTCGGCGTGAACATCTGCGTCAACGTCGGCGCGATGAATGCTGTCGAGTACGAAGCGCGGATTGCGAGCATATCGACGGGCGTCCATCTGAAAGCAATCTTCGGATCGAAGGTGCTACCGACGTCGCTGTATCTTGTGTAGCGGCCAGCGAGTTGGACCTCCATCTCGCCTATGGCGCCATTCAAAACGGGTATCGCCAACTCGAAAAACGCCGATTGTGTATCACGATCCGCGGTGTAGTCGAACGCACAGCCGTTGATCCAACGATCGCACGCGTTCGCCGCTGGCGTCTCGTTAACAACCTCCTCGTAGTCGGTGAACGAAACACCAACGGCGCCGGCCACCATGCCACCGGGAATCTCGAAGAGATCACCGGTCGCTAACAGATCGTAAACGTAGTAATTCGTGTACCAGTTGAAGTTCGACATGATATCGATGGTGTTGATCACATCGTCGGAGTTAGCATAAGTTAATCCCGTGTCACTGCATACGCGATCTACACAGGTGAATGCTACGGTAGAGAACGGGTTGTAGTACTCGTCTCGGTTGACTCCCAGTTTGCCCTCCATGCCGAGCAGGACCGCGTTAAGGCTCGCGTTCTTGCGCACTTCGTCGGTTTCGTTGCGTTGGTATGACGCAGAGAAGGCGACGTCCCAACTGGTGTCCGGAATTCGATAGTTCCAGGTATTGATGATCCGCCAGTTCAGCCGGTCGAAGGTGTGTTCGGCCGTGTTAGCACCATCGCTTCGGCGGCCGTTTGTCGGCAAATTGCCGAGCTTACCGAAGAGACGGAGATCAGCGGCTACGACATCCTCGTTGAAAGGCACCGTTCCTGCCGATTGCGTGAAAGGATCCGGAGCCAGCAAAACAACATCGCTTGCATCACGATCCGGTACACCGTCGCCATCACCGTCCTGCGCAAATATCGGCTCGAGGCCACTGCCGCGATCTGCCATGGCGCGGTATGGGTTCCCGGGATGATCACCGAGAATCGGCGGCAAGAGATCTACCCGCCCGCCCGGATTCGAAGATGAGCTTCGACCCCGTGTGTTCTGCTTGGAGAACATGAAGTCGAGGGACATCTCGAGGTTGTCGGTGAACGCGTACTGGTAGTCAGTGTAGGTCGATATCTGCCGGTTCTCGTTCACGTAGTTGAAGAACTCACCAAAATAGAAGTAACAGATCTGATTGTTGTACTTGACCTGCCCACTGATGTTGTTGCGGATAGCCGCTTCGTTGGTCCCACCCGGACCGTCGATGAGGCCGCATCCGGGATCGGGCAACCGCGTACTCGATCCGGTGAGTGCGCCGGTGGCGTCCCGGCCAGGCACAAGATAGGAGCCTGGGTTACCGGTCTCGGAGCGCGCAAAGGCTTCCGGAAAGCGATACTCCGGCCGTTCCTGCTGCGTCAACTCATCGCGCCTACGCCACTCGGCAGCGAAAGTGAAATGGCCTTTGTCGGTCTGTGACCCCATGATGAAATCGATGACAGATTCGCCGTGGTCACCCTTGCTGTCCTGGTTGCGGAAGAATGACGTTTCCATTCCGTTAAACCGTTTCTTAGGAATGATGTTCACAACGCCTGCTACCGCGTCGGAGCCGTAAAGTGCCGATGCGCCGTCCTTCAGGATGTCGATCCGTTCGATCGCAATCTGCGGGATCATGTTGTTCAGATTGCCCTGGCTGATCCGTTTGCCGTCAACGAGGTTGAGGGTGGCACCGGCCCCGAGGCCTCGTAGATTTGCTGTGGTCACATTACCTTCCTGATAGCGGCGGGCGTAACCATTGGCGAAGATGTCCGAACCGAAGTTGAACGTCTGATTCGCCATGATCTCCCC
>SMVA01089015.1_pt1 | contig 10452 bp, 9 predicted proteins | sample 2456451 | NCBI WGS metagenome assembly SMVA01 (sample SAMN11095933, study PRJNA526329) | marine sediment metagenome | biome: Marine sediment; feature: Surficial sediment; material: Deep marine sediment; isolation source: Hadal surficial sediment | place: Pacific Ocean | collected 2014-05 | depth 0-1...
AGAGGGCCCAGGACCACGCCGTCACCAAATCGGGCTCGGGCCTCGAGAAGGGCGCGCGCTCCCGGCGCGAGTCCCTCGCGTTTGCGTTCGAGTTCTTCCAATGCCTTTTTTCTCGCCGAGTCCAGCGCCATCGTGTCTTCGAGCTGTCTGAGCTCGGCGCGGAGTTGTAGTTCACGCTCGCGCGTGCGCACGAGTACATCGCGGGTCCCCTCTAGTTCCGACGATGCGGCTTCCTCATCGCGCGTGCGAAGGTGCGCTACGCCTTTGAGGCGCTCGTGCTCGTCATTGGCCTCGGCGGATTCCCGCTCGGTTTCTCCCTTTTGCGTATCCGCCGCCGCATCCTGGGTGCGAAGGTCTTCGAGGTCTCGCTCCAGCATCGTGCGTTCGGTCGCAAGCGCACGAAGCGTCTCGGCTTCGTGTTGCAGGCCCTCTTCCAGCTCACGCACGACGTCGCGTTGTCCCGTGAGCTTGGCTTTGACCTGTTCTTCGTTCGCGGTGCGAAGGTCGAGTTCGCCCTGTACGGATTGATGAGCCTCTTCCGCGGCCCGTTGCTCGTGCGATGCCGCTTCGAGTTCCTGGCCGGCCCGTTCGGCGCGCGCTTCCACTTCGGCCCGCTCTTCGGTTGCCCGCTGTTTGCGCTCGGTCTGATGCTCCAACCGTTCTGCCGACAAACTTAGATCAGACTCCAGGCGTTGGAGCATCAGCCTGGTTTCGCCCAGTTGCCGTTCGAGCGCGCCCCGACTCGCTTCCGCCGTGGCACGCTCTTGAATGAGCTTCTCGCGTTGGCGGCCACGTTCGGTGAGCGCCTGGCGTTGTTGAGGGAGTTCGATCAGCAGTGTATCACTCCGCTGCTTGAGGTCAGCGTCCTGCCGATTCAGCGCGGCGAGGTCTGCTCGCGTCAACGTCATGACGATTGCGAACCGTTCCTTCGTATGCTCGATATGCCGTTCGGCCTTGCCGCGCTGACGAGCCAGTGAACGTACCTGCGTGGAAACTTCCGAGATAACATCGTCGAGACGCTGAAGGTCTTCCGAGGTCTGTTCGAGGCGCCGCCCGGTCGTGGCGCGTCGATCGCGGTAGAGGCCAATTCCGGCAGCCTCCTCGAACAGCGATCGCCGCTCGTCCGGCCGGTCCGACAACAAGCGGTCCATCATCTTCGCTTCGATGACCACTCCTGCATTACTCCCGAGCCCGGTCCCGCGCAATATGTCCTGCAGATCTTTGAGACGGACGCTCGATTGGTTTAGCAGGTAGTCGCTCTGCCCGCTCCGCGACAGCCGCCGCGTCACCACCACCTCTGTGTACGGGAGCGACAACGCCCCATCTTCGTTGTCAAAAACGAGTGCTACTTCCGCCAGGTTGATCGGGCGGCGTTTGACGGATCCTTGAAAGATCACTTCGTCCATCCGAGAACCGCGGAGCAAGCTGGCACGCTGCTCACCGAGAACCCATCTGACGGCGTCGGAGATGTTGGATTTACCGCATCCGTTCGGTCCCACGATGGCCGTGATACCGGGTTCGAACGTCAAGCTTACCGAATCGGCGAACGACTTGAAGCCATTGAGCTCCAGCCGGGTGAGTCTCATATGCGAGTATGGGGTGAAGGCACGGGAGACAATCTACCTCGCCGGACACACCCGGCGAAGGGTCCCTATTGATTCTGGAATTGGCTGGTCGAGTCCGGCGTCCCTGTCGAGTCCGCCGCGTAGATCCAGAAGGGGAGACCGAGCTTTTGTGCGGTGCCTTCCGCCTCTTCGCGCGACGGGTAAGGCCCCAGCACCACCCGGTAGAGCTCTTCGCCCGGACCGGGGGGGAGGACGGAAGCGTCCACCCCGGCACGCCTCAGGTTTTGGGCGAATTCCACCGCCCAATCGGTGTTGTGCGTGCTGCTTACCTGGACGTAGAGACGCTGTCCGGGAGCCGGTTCGTCCGCTTCTCGAGTTTCCGTTGCCAGTTCGAGGGCCGGCCTATGCGGGTCCCAAGCGGCGGCCAGCCAAAGGTCCGTGCCCCCCTCAACCTCGGCCGGCTCAACGATGTTGTTACCGGCGGTCGCCCAAATCCGGCCGTTCCACCGGGTCAGCAAGGTGCCGTCGTAGGCAATGAGGGGGAGATCCACGCTCCACTCTGCCGCGATCGTTCCCGTGATTTCGGATCGCAAGATGTCGACGACCCAGAGCGAATCGGTGGCCAGCGGGCGCAACATCAGGAGCAAACCCAGCCTGTCGAACCGGATTGCTTCGACTGGACCGGGAAGGTCGAACGAGTCGATGATGACGAGGTCGAAACGTTCCAACGTGACCAGCCGGTTTCCGGTCACGACGTACATGCGGTGGGCCGACGGCGAAAAAGCGATATGGCTGGCTCCGGGAATCGGGGCGAACCTCCGGTTTTCGGGGTCGACCGGATCGAGGATTACGACACCCGAATCGGCTGCAATGGCTGCAACGTCACCCCATCGGGCCATGGCGAATTCGCCGGCGGGAATCGGTTGGACGATGGAGGTCTGGCCTTCTGCGTCGACGCGGAGTGACCGAGCACTGCCTTCGCCCGAGAGGGAGATCAGCCGCTGCCGCGCGCCGCCCCAGATTCGGGTCGGGAGCGCGAGCGTGTCGAAGACCGTGTCCCACCGCCTGAGTGCGCGCCGTTCGATCGAGGCTACGGTTCCGTCGAGCCGGACGAAATGCGGTGTCCCAGTGGGCCCGACCGTGGCCATGGCGACTGCGGTGTCGACCACGCGGGTCCGGCCGCTCGCTAAGTCCAGCGTAATGAGGTCGTGGTCGGTGGACAGGGAGTAGGCGAGGTCTTCATCGCCCGCGAAACCAACGACTACTCCGATGTTGCCCCCGCCAGACTCGAACCGCCACGCAACCTCTTCGAGGTCGGGCAGTCGGTACAGTTTGGTCGAGCTGCGGTTATTGACAGGGAACCGAAACGCGACCGAATTCCCACCGCCGGCCGGGATGGGCCGTGCGGCAAGCACGTCTCGCAGGGGGTTGGGATGAGGGTCTCCGTTGCCACATGCCGACGTGACGAGGAGGGCCCAGGCAAGGATCGAGCGGCGATTCACCAACGGAACCTAGGAACCCTTGGGTGCTCGATCAAGCGAGCGAGTCGATCGAAATAGGTGAGGCATCTGCCCACAACCTTTCCAATTGATAGTACTGCCGCAGCTCGGGATGGAAGACGTGCACCACGCAGTCCACCATGTCGAGCAGCGCCCAGCGTCCGCCTTCGATACCCTCGACGTGGTGCGGGCGATCCCCGGCGGCGAGCAATGCGTCGTAGACGCGGTGGGCCAAGGCTCGTACGTGGGTGTCGGACGATCCGGATGCGATCACGAATACGTCGGTCGCGTCGCTCACTCTTCTGAGATCCAACGCCACAATGTCGATGGCTTTATGTTCTTCGAGTGTGCGAACGATGCGAGCTAGCTGTTGTCGAGCTGTGGTGCTCAATGGACGATGTGTGGATGCGGAAATGGGTGGCATCAGGGGGTAGCGGGGTCTTCGATTTGATAAAAGATGCCCCACGCGCCTGGGCCGGTATGGACACCGATCGCAGCCGTAACGGTCCCGACGTGGCATTCGGCAGGTGCGTAGCGAGCCGTGATCTCACCACACAGCTGGTGAGCGATCTCGGGTATGCCCGCATGCACTATAGCCATCCGTAACATTGTTGGGCGAGGGGTCAACCGGCGGTCTAAGTGTTCGAACACGCGCGGCATGAGGTTGTCGCGGCCGCGGACCCGATCCAACGGGACCAGGGATCCGTCCTGGATCACTTCCAGTATTGGTTTGATGTCGAACAGACCGCCCAAGAACGCACGTCCGCGTCCTACGCGCCCCGATCGAACGAGATTGTCGAAGGTATCGACCGTAATGATCGCGCCTGACTGGTCGCGGATCCGATCGAGTTCCTTCAGGATGGCCGCACGCTCCCAACCTTGTTCGGCGAGTTCGGCAGCCTTCAAGGCGAGGAGGCCGAGCCCCCACGAAATCGTACGGGAATCGAGTATGGAAACGTTGTCCATTCGGCGCGCTTGGACGGCTGCATGGGCGGATTTGATGGTGCCGCTCAAGTTGCCACCGAGAAACAGTCCGATCACCTCGTCCGCGTTGGTCGCGGCATCTTCGAATGCCTGCATCAGCGCGCCTGGTGTTGGCTGCGAGGTCGTGAAGATTTCGTTCTTGGCGACCATGCGTTGGTACACCTCGTCCTTCCCGATTTCGACCCGGTCGAGCCAGACATGATCGCCGCTGATGACTTGGACGGGAACGATCACCAGGCCGTGGCGATCGATCAATTCGTCGGGCAGGTCACACGAAGAGTCGACGACGAATCCGATGCGGCGGCGGGCGGCGAGGAGTTCGCGATGTTGCTCCCGCATATCGTCGGCCTTGGTCTTTTCGATCGCGCCCCACTCGTCCGCCAGCGCAAATACATTCTCGGGCGTGTCGGTATGGACGTGTACCTTGAGGAGGTCGTCGTTGGCCAGCACGACGATGGATCCTCCCAACGGGCGCAGTTGCGAACGCACCGCTGTCGACGACGGCACGGGGTTGCATCGGACCAGAACTTCGGTGCAGTACCGGAAATCGCGTTCGTGCGCCACTTCGACCATGGCTGCCGCATCGGGGGTGTCAAGGTCCGGTGACACTTCGGCGGCGACGATCGGATCCCCTTGGATGAGGCGGACCACACCTTCGAGGACCCGGACGAACGCTTTGGCGCCGGCATCGACCACGCCGGCCTCACGCAACACCGCGAGCAACTGGGGTGTGCGAGCGAGTGAATCTCGAGCCCGCTCGAGGATGGTCTGCATGAACTCGCCAAGGTCACTCGTGCCCGCGGCTGCCTCCTCCGCGGCATCCGCTGCGTCACGGCAAACCGTGAGAATCGTACCTTCGACAGGTTCGTCCAATCCGTTGATCACGTGCTCTGAGCCCCCCCGAAACCCTCGCGCTACTCCTTTAATATCGATCTCGTCATCCGCCCCCACGGTCTCCTTGAACCCGATGAGGAAATGCGAGAGTAGCATTCCGGAGTTTCCGCGGGCGTTGAATACGCACGCTTGGGCCATCGCCTTGGTAACCGTGGGGAGGTGTGCGCCTTCGAGAGGCCGCACGCCTTCGGCGACAGCTCGCATCGTCGCGGCGAAATTGGTGCCGGTGTCCCCGTCAGGGACGGGGAATACGTTGATGCGATTGAGTTCTTCGCGAGCGGCATCGACCCAATCCGCGGCTGCCAAGAGTGACCGTCGCAGCCGTGGACCGTCGAGATAGGCGATCCCGACCGGGTCGCTTGTCACTATTCCTTGACGACCCAGACCCTGACTTCCACGTGCACGTTGGGATGCAGTCGAATGGGCACCTTGTACACACCAATGGCCTTGATGGGTTGCTCGAGTTCGATGACCCGCTTGTCGATCTTGAATCCTTGGTCGGCAAGTTGCCCGGCGATGTCCGCGGAACCGATAGAACCAAAGAGCTTGTCTCCCTCGCCCGTCTTGGCCTTGATGTGAATTTCCGCCTGCCCGATCCGATCGGCAAGATCTTGCGCGGAAGCTTCGTCGGCCGCCACTTGTTCGGAATGACGCTTAGCTTCCATCTCGACCCGCCGCTTGTTCTTGTCTGAGGCGAGGTAGGCGTAGCCCTTGGGGATCAGGAAGTTCCTTCCGTACCCGGATTTGACGTTGACGATTTCACCAATCCGGCCGACGTTGGCGACCGTTTTTCGCAGGATTACTTCCATGTTCATTCACCCGTTGGCGGATTGACCTTCCACCGCCGTCTGAAGTCCAAGCCGGTATCCAGCACGCCAAGTACGACCGCGCCACCAATAACCACCGGCAACATCACGAATACGATTACCGCTATGAGAAGTGACAGCAAGAAGCCACCGCCACCGACCACCTCTAGAAAGAACACGAACACTGCTACCCCTCGGAGTGCATAGAGGGCTGCACTCACGACGAGGATGTTGGTCGCCGCCATCTTCACCGCGACCAACTTCGGGATCAGCACGGCGGCGAGGGACAACACGGCTACCCAGCCTAGGTGTTCGGAGAACCGAAAGTCCGCCAGTCGACCTAGCGGCTGGCCCCCGTGTTGTTTGCCAACCCTCTGGAAGATGGCTGCTGCCGCGTACAGGGCCACGCCGACGGTCAGCGCCACGATCGCTCCGTAGAGGTCGCCAGCCATCCTGACCATTGATTCGAGCCAACCCTGGATCTGCTCTGGGTTGGACATTTTGATGGCGATCCCAGCTTCTTCACCGGCCCAAATCGCGCTGATCATCGCTCGGATCGCGAAACCAATTCTGAACTGCACCCACCACGAGAGTTCTTGCCACGACGAGCGAACCACCAGGAGCAGGGCGGACACCGCGATGGCGGCCGTGGTGAGCCCGGCCAGTGCCCGGTGGACGGCAGACAGCCGGGTGACGAGGGTGAGTACCACGAACGTCACGCCGGCGAACAGGGCCGCTGCCCGCAGCATCTGTCCGGGAAGTTCCCCGACGCTCGCCAGCCACCACAGGGCCAACGTGGCGGAACCCGCCAGGAACGCGAACTCGCGCGGCTCGCGTGGGCGACTTGATGCGAGGAGCCCGGCGAGCGGAATGGCGGCGGCCGCTGCCACCGTCACCGTGAGCGGGAACAGGGCGAGCGCGACGAACGTGCCGCCCCCAAGGACTACAACCTGCCTGAAGAAGTGTCCGAGTCCGCCGCGGGGCGTCTGCTCGAACGCGGTGGCCATGCTTACCGCGAGTGCCCTCTGATGTAGGGCAGCAAAGCCAAGACCCGCGCCCGCTTGATCGCCGTGGCGACCTGGCGTTGATGCCGGGCACACATTCCGGTGAGGCGGCTCGGGATGATCTTCCCGCGCTCCGTCACGAGACGGTTGAGCATTCGCTCGTCCTTGTAGTCCACGTTGCGGACGCCCGACTCACAGACCGAACAGGATTTCCGTGGCCGCCTCATTTGTCCTCCTTTGCCCCGGCAGCGGTAGGCTTCGCCTCGGCCTCAGCCGGCTTTGCCTCGGCATCGGCTGGCTTTGCCTCGGCATCGGCTGGCTTTGCCTCGGCAGCGGCTGGCTTTGCCTCGGCAGCGGCCGGCCTGTCCGTATTGGCCTGGGCTGCTGCTGCAGCTGCAGCATCAGCTTCCGCGGGAGTCAGTAGGGGCTTGAACCCCTCGTCCACGACGATCAGATACCGGAGAACCCGTGCTTCGAGCTTGATACGGCGCTCGAACTCGGTCAGCGCGCTGGGCTCAGTGTCCAATCTGGCAACGACGTAATACCCAACGGGTTTACCCTTGACCTCGTACGCGAGGGTGCGCTTGCCCCAATGGCTCGTGGCCGTCACCGGTTGGGGCGAACTGGGGGTTTCGAGGACTTGGTGCAGCGTGTCGAGAATCTGGTCGATCTCGGATTCTTCCAGCGCACTGTCGAAGATGTAGACGATCTCGTACTTCCGGGTCATTAGCACCATCCTTTGGACTCTGAGTGAGACCCTGACCGGTGCAGGTCGGGGCAGGTGATTTTGGGAGCAGGAAGATAATTAGGGGGTGGGGGGATAGAAAGGTCCAAGGGCGAAGGACAAAGGGCGAAGGATCTTCTCCTGCGTCCTTGGACCTTCGCCCTCCGCCCTCTTAGCTAACGAACCACGGCGCCAACACGAGGCTCACCACTGCCATCAACTTGATGAGGATGTTGAGCGAGGGGCCGCTGGTATCTTTGAACGGGTCACCGACGGTGTCACCGACGACCGCCGCCTTGTGGGGGTCGGAGCCCTTACCACCGTACAGGCCGCCCTCGATGTACTTCTTGGCGTTGTCCCAGGCGCCGCCGGCGTTGGCCATGAACAGTGCCAGCATCACCCCGACGACCGTGGCGCCGGCGAGCAGGCCACCGAGGATTTCGACGCCGAGTAACTTGCCGACCAGGACTGGTACGATGATGGCCGTAAGGCCGGGGATGATCATCTCTCGAAGTGCCGCTTTGGTCGCGATATCGACGCAACGTGCGCTATCCGGTTTTGCCGTGCCTTCCATGAGACCTTTGATCTCACGGAATTGGCGCCGTACCTCTTGCACCATTCCCTCGGCGGCGCGGCCTACCGCGGTCATGGTCTGCGCCCCGATGAAGAACGGCATGATGCCGCCGAGGAAGAGGCCGATGACGACCTTGGGATCAACGATGTCGAGTATGATTGGTTCGGCGCCGGCCGGCGTTACGGCGTTAGCGTAGGCACTGAACAGGGCAAGCGCGGTGAGAGCGGCCGATCCGATCGCAAAGCCCTTGCCCATTGCGGCCGTCGTGTTGCCCAGCGCGTCCAGGCTGTCGGTGATCTTCCGAACCTCAGGTCCGAGGCCCGCCATTTCGCTGATTCCGCCGGCGTTGTCGGCAATGGGCCCGTAGGCATCCACCGACATCGTGAGGCCCACGGTCGCCAGCATGCCGACCGCGGCGATCCCGATGCCATACAGGCCTGCCTGGGAGTACGACAGCCAGATGGCGCCGCAGATGAACAACACGGGAGCGATGGTCGATCGCATCCCGACGGCGAGGCCGGAGATAATGTTGGTCGCCGGCCCGGTAAGGGACGCTTCGGCGATCAAGTACACCGGTTTCGCCGCCGTGTAGTACTCGGTGGCGAGACCAATTAAGAGCCCGGCCACTGTTCCGGCCAGCACGGCCCAGAACGGCCCCATCTGGTTGTCGAGTCCGAGGTCGACCATGCCGGTCAGGACGTAGGCGAAGACGAGGAAGAGCCCAGCGGCAATGAACCCGGCGAGGCGGAGTGCGAGGGCCGGACTGGATCTTTCGAGCAGGCGAAAGATCACTATCGTCAGAACGCTGGCACCGAGTCCGCCGAGAATGAACAGCACCGGCAGCGCCGCCGCAGCGCCACGATGATCCGCGAGCGCCGGACTCGTCGCCGCGATCGCGATCGTGGCGATGACCGCGCCCACGTAGCTCTCGAAGATGTCGGCGCCCATGCCAGCTACGTCGCCGACGTTGTCGCCGACGTTGTCGGCAATGGTCGCCGGATTGCGCGGGTCATCTTCGGGAATACCGATTTCGATCTTCCCAACCAGGTCGGCCCCGACGTCTGCCGCCTTCGTGTAGATCCCGCCGCCGACACGGGCAAACAGTGCAATCGACGAGGCCCCCATGGCGAATCCGGTAATGATTCCGGCGAACGTGGGCCAGTCGGTCGTAGCGAAGTCGTCGATAAAAACGAGAAACACCAATCCCACCCCGAGGAGCCCCAAACTCGCGACGGACAAACCCATTACTGCGCCGCCATTGAAGGCAACGCGCAGGGCTTTGGCTTGTCCTTCGGCTCTGGCAGCCTCGCTCGTCCGCGTGTTGGCCGAGGTTGCCGATTGCATGCCAAGGAAACCGGCAGCAAGCGAGCACGAGCCGCCAAAGAGATAGGCGATGGAGGTGCTCCACCCGAGCGCAAACCCGAGCAGCACGGCGACAACGGCAAGGAAGGGCACTAGGTAGGCGTACTCGCGCCGCAAAAACGCCATCGCCCCTTCGTGAATGGCGTCGGCCAAATCCCTCATGGTGTCGTTGCCGGCGGGCTGCGCTTTGACGTACAAGAACGTCAGCGCGGCCATAGCCAGACCGGCTATGCCGGCCCCAATGGCGGCCATTGGAACGAATGCGAAATTACTCACTCTGCGGCCCTCTCCGGTTGTATCGGTTCATAGCTTCTTCGATCCCCTCTTCCGCCCAGCACTCCACAGCGTCGTGCAAGTCGGGCAGTAGTTCCACCAATTCAGCAAGCTCGGTCTTCTTGAAGGGTTCCAGCACGAAGTCTGCCGGGTCCTGCCGTTCGGGCACCGGGCCGATCCCGATCCGTAGCCGAGCGTATTCGTCGGTCTGCAAGGCCGCTTCCACGCTCTCGAGACCGTTGTGTCCTCCCGCCGACCCGCGGGCCCGCAAGCGTAGGCCACCGAGGGGGAGGGCGAAATCGTCGACGACGATCAATAGATCGTGTTGGAGGTCGATACCCTCGGCGACGAGCGACCGCAACACGCGGCCACTCCTATTCATAAAGGTCTGGGGCTTGACGACGGCGACGTCGTGGCTCAGGTGTGGCCCCTCAGCAACCAAGGCCGATCCCGACCGCCCAAACGACGACAGCCCCCACTGCTCGGCCAACACGTCGGCCAGCATGAACCCCGCGTTGTGGCGGGTGACCGCGTATTCCGGTCCCGGGTTGCCAAGGGCGACGATGATGCGCAGGGGTCGTTCCTACGACTCGTCGCCGTCCTCCGCTGCATCTTCGTCTTCCTTCGGTTTCCGGATGAGTTCGGGCTCCTCGGTCTCTTCGGCTTCCTCGAGGGCTTCGACCTCGGTTACTTCCTCGACTCGCGGCGGCATCACACCACAGATCGTCGTGGACGCGTCGTCCAGGATCTTGGCGTTCGGAGCCTCG
>SMVA01283928.1_pt1 | contig 10452 bp, 6 predicted proteins | sample 2456451 | NCBI WGS metagenome assembly SMVA01 (sample SAMN11095933, study PRJNA526329) | marine sediment metagenome | biome: Marine sediment; feature: Surficial sediment; material: Deep marine sediment; isolation source: Hadal surficial sediment | place: Pacific Ocean | collected 2014-05 | depth 0-1...
ACGCCATAATCGAACTGGCCGACGATGGGAATCTTCGGAGTGCTCTCGCTGGAGCGAAAAGCCGTGCCGTCGAGAAATTCGTTGCGCCAGACCCATTCACCCTGAAATCCCATAAATAGGGTGAAAGCGCCTCGTCCTGCAACTACACCCGCCCCTGCTCGCATACCGCTCCAGATGGTTCCAAGGCCGAGGCCAACGCCTGGTCGGATCTCGATGTCGGCGTCGTCGCCTTCCACCAGATGGAACCGCCGAGCCACGTCATACTGCGCCACAAACCCCGGCTCGGTCGGCAGTTGGTTTTCCCAGCCGGGCAACCGCTCCGAGCCAAGCAGGATGTGGAGGCTGTTTTGCGTTTCCTCGGCCAGAGCGGGCGGCCCGGTGACGCCCACCTCAATGCGTAGCACCCGCACAGTCTTGTCGGATTCCGAACGCACTTCCGCCGCACCGAAAAGCCAGCCGGCATAAGGCCGCCGGCCGGGTATGTCACGCACCCCTCGGCTGCGTGGGGTGTAGATGCGTTGGCCCAAGGATAGATGCAACGTCGATGCTTTCTGCTCCTCTGCCACCAGACGGGATGCCCATGCAGGAGCCCCATCGAGCTCAATTCCAATTTCCAGGCCCGACGTGTAGTCGAAGTCCATGGGCGGGCGACCCAGGCGCATAGCGAAGAAATCGTTGTCCACGCGGAGGTGGACGGCGGCCACGTGCTGGGCGCTCGTGGGCGCACCAAACGCGGCCATGCACAGGAGGGCGACGAAGGACCGACGCAACGGGGATTCCGAAAAGGGGGGTTCTCTAACCTACGGCGAGACGCTCACCACTAACCGAACGCGGACTTTCGTGTAGGCCCATCCACGTAGCCTAGATAGGCGATTACCCCAAATCCTACAGGCTCCTAGGAGTGACTAATATGTACTAAGTCCCATGATTTATCTCTCTTCCGAGCCATCGGGGTGATATTTTTGGCGCCTCCGTTTTGCGGCTGAGCCGCCACCCTCCCCATGCTTCGATTTTTTCTGGCTGTTGCCCTGACGGGCTTTCTCGCACCACCGGTGTTGGCCCAGTATGGCGACTCGGCCAACACATCAGGTGGGCCACTGAAGCCCGAGCAAGCCGCGTTCGACGTGACGTTTTATGATCTGCGTCTTGCGATTGACCCTGAGGCTAAATCCATCGACGGAACATTGACGATGGAAGCAAGGATTGTTCAGCCGACGGACGCGATTCTTCTTGATCTTGATGATACTCTGGACGTTTGGGAAGTGCTCGTTTTGATAACATTTGAAGACCATATTCTTATGGGTGATTCAATTTGGGTGGAGACTGTAACACAGTACGTACCCAGACGATTTGATCGCTCTGAAAGCGGCACTCTCCGCATTCAGCTATTTCGGGAAACGATGCCAGGCGAGACCGTCGACGTGCGAGTACGCTACACTGGCCATCCCGTCGAAGCCGCCCGTCCGCCGTGGGATGGTGGATTTACGTGGTCAGAAACAGCCGATGGAGAACCCTGGATTGCCGTCTCCTGCCAAGGAGAAGGCGCTGACCTTTGGTGGCCCGTCAAAGACCATCCGTCCGACGAGCCCGACTCAATGCGCATCTCGCTGACGGTGCCAAGTGATTTGAGGGCTATTTCGAATGGTCATCACCGAGGCCGTACCGACAACGGAGACGGGACGGCTACAGAGGAGTGGTTCGTCTCCACGCCCATCAACAACTACGGCGTCTCGTTCGGCGTTGGGCCCTACGAAGAAGTGACGGCGACGTACGAGAGCCCGTACGACTACACGATGCCCGTCACGTTTTACGTCCTGCCGGAGAAGCGTGCCGACGCCGAACGACAGCTCCCCGGCTTCCTCGACGCCATCGATTTTCTGGAGCGCACGTTTGGCCCGTATGGCTTCCGCGCCGATGGCTACAAGATCCTCCACACACCGTATCTGGGCATGGAGCACCAGTCGCTCATCGCCTACGGTTCGACGTTCGAGGACAACGAGTACGGCTTCGACTGGCTGCACTTCCACGAATTGACGCACGAATGGTGGGGTAACCTGGGCACCGTACCCGACTGGAATGACTTCTGGATCCACGAGAGCTTTGCCAACTACGCGGAGGCCCTCTACGCCGAAGACATCGCGCGCCGAAACGGTGAAGACTCGGACGCCGCCTACCTCGCTTACATCGGTACGGTGCGCGAGCGCATCGAAAACGTGATTCCAGTTGCCCCGCGTGAGTCCCGCTCGACAAAGGACATGTACACCCTGCCGGACGGCGGCTTCAACGGCGACATCTACTTCAAGGGAAGCTGGTTCCTCCACACGCTGCGTTATCTGATGGATGACGACGAAGCGTTTTTCCGGGCGCTACGCCGCATCATGTACCCCGATCCAGCGCTGGAAGCCGCCACGGATGGCTCTGCCAATCACTTCATCACCACGGTGGACGTGCAGGCTGCGTTTGAGGCAGAGAGCAGGATGGATCTCTCCGTATACTTTGAGCTTTATCTGCGCCAGCCCGTACTTCCGCGCTTAGTCGTGGGGCCTGCTCTGGACGATCGAGCCACACTGCGCTGGGAGCTTCCCGACGGCATCCTCGCCGAAGATCAGACCTTTGATCTGCCGGTAGAAGTGGACTGGGGAACTGGTCCGCAGCGCATTGAGATGACGGGTGGGCAGGCCTCTATCCAGCTCACTGCCCGGATTGACCCCAACGGCCGTATTCTTTTTGCCCGTGATTCTGCTGCTTCCGAGTAACCTGTCTCCAATCCCTATTCTCCTCTAACTGCAACAACCAGATTCCGCCAGACGTGACCTCATTTGCCTTTCTTCGACGCGCTGCGGCCATCCTGATGGTGGCTGCCGCGCTGTCGGCTCCCGCTGCCGCCCAGTCGCTACTCGAAACCTTCGAGCCGGCCGTCACCGAAATCGACCTCGACAACGGCCTCACGATCATCGTCGTGGAGCGCCACGATGCCCCGGTTGTTTCCTTCTTCACCTATGCCGACGTGGGTAGCGTGAACGAGCCCGCCGGGCAGACCGGCATCGCGCATATGTTCGAGCACATGGCGTTCAAGGGCACGACGAGTCTCGGCAGTGCGGATATCAATGCCGAACTGGCCGCGATGGAAGCTGAGGAGGAAGCCTACCTTCGTTTCCGATCCGCGAGGATGGGTGGAGCCGACGAGGCCGAACTGGAGCAGCTTGAAACTGAGTTCCGTGCACGCGTAGACTCGGCAAAGACGTTTCTGGAGGAAGCCGCGTTCGACAAGCTGGTGAGCCGCAACGGTGCAGTAGGCCTCAATGCATTCACCTCCGCCGACCAGACCGCCTACATGTACAGCTTGCCGTCGAACAAGCTGGAACTGTGGTTTGCGTTGGAAAGCGAGCGTTTCCTGAATCCCGTACTGCGCGAGTACTACACCGAGCGCGACGTGGTGATGGAGGAGCGTCGGTTGCGCACGGAATCGAACTCGCAGGGGAGGCTGATCGAGGAGTTCCTCGCGCTGGCTTACAAAGCGCACCCGTATGGCCAGCCGACAGTCGGGCACATGTCGGATTTGGAGAGTATCTCGCGTACGGAGGCTGAGGCATTCTTTGACCGCTATTACGCAGCCAACAATCTCACCATTGCTATTGTGGGCGATGTAGATCCGGCCGAGGCACAACGCATGGCCGAGCAGTATTTCGGGCGTCTGCCGCGCAAGCCGGACGCACCTGCTGTGGTTACTGAGGAACCCGAGCAGCTAGGCGAGCGCCGAGTAACGTTGGTCGAGCAGGCCCAACCCTTGATGATTATTGGCTTTCATCGTCCGAGCTCCTACGACCCTTCCAATGCCGCATTTACCGTTCTGGATGACGTGCTCTCTACCGGGCGCACGAGCAGGATGCACCGTGCGCTCGTCGAAAGCGAACTGGCGCTTTTCGCTACGTCGATCCCCGCATACCCCGGAGACAAGTACCCGACGCTCTTCCTCTTGTATGCCGCCCCGAATCAGGGCGTATCGCCTGGTAGTCTGGAAGCAGCCTTGTACGATGTGGTGGATGAGATCGTCAAGAACGGCATCACGCGAGAGGAGCTTGACCGCGCAAAGACGCGCGCTCGGGCCAATTTTATCGGCGGTCTGGCCTCCAACAGTGGTCTCGCCGGGCAGATTGCACAGGAGCACGCCCTCACCGGCGACTGGCGGAACCTCTTCCGCAAACTGGACGCCATCGACCACGTGACGGCCGACGACGTACAGCGTGTTGCCGCCGAGACCTTTCGCATCGAGAATCGGACGGTGGCGCAGATTCGCAACGCCGTGGCCGATGAGGACACCTGAGGCTTTGTGCATATTCCGTAATGCGTAGTACGTATTCGATGCTCCTTATGAAACTCAAAGGAACAATGACCCGCCTGTCATCTGCTTTTCTGATCTTTGCCGTTGCCGGCTGCGCGGTCACGGCGCCCGACCAGATAACACGTCCCTCCGACACGCCGGACGCTGCCCAGTACGACGTCGCGGCGATACAATATCCACCACTCCGTGACGTGCCTCTGCCCACCGTGGAGGAGGTTGAACTACCCAACGGTCTCAAACTCTTCATGACTGAAGATCATTCGCTGCCGATGGTGAATATCTCGGCGCGTATTGGCGTGGGCGCTGTGTGGGAACCAGCCGACAAAGCGGGCCTCGCCGGCATTGAAGGGACGGTATTGCGCACGGGCGGCACGTCCTCCATGAGTCCCGACGAACTCAACCTTGCCCTCGAAAACGTGGGCGCCACTATCGAATCCAGGATCGGCGACGACTCGGGTTTTGCGTTTATGAGAACGCTGACTGAACATGTGGACACGGTGTTGCCGCTGTTCGCCGAGGTGTTGATGAGCCCCGCGTTTGACACCGATCAGGTGGAGTTGGCCAGGACGCGGGCGAAGAGTGGCATCTCTCGGCGCAACGACAACCCGCAGGGCATTGCTACGCGCGAGTTGTTCAAGCTCGTTTACGGGGCGGAAAGCCCGTACGCGCGCACTACGGAATACTGGACGATCGACGCCATTTCGCGCGACGACCTCGTGGCCTTCCACGAGCAGTACTTCCACCCGAACAACACCTCGATGGCTATCTGGGGTGATTTCGATACCGTAGAGATGGCCGAGAAGATCCGGCTGGCATTCGGCGGATGGGAGCGTCCAGAAGGCTTCCAGCGCCCGGAGCCGCCACCGGTGGATACCGGCCGAGAGAGCACGCTGCACTTTATCCGCAAGGACGATGTTACGCAGAGCACGGTGCTCATTGGCCACCCAGGCGAAATCCGGCTGGATGATCCGGATTACTTCGCGGTGGTGGTGATGAACGAGATCCTCGGCGGAGGTTTCTCCAGCCGCCTGTTCCAGACCGTCCGCACCGACCTCGGTCTCGCATACGCCGTCTGGGGCAACTACTCGGCGGATTACGAGACGCCAGGTGTTTTCTACGCGGGCACGTTTACGAAGAGCGAGACCACCACGGATGCCGTCCGCGCCATGCAGGATGTAATCGGGTCGATGCAGACCACGGCGCCCTCCGAGGATGAACTGTACCAGGCCAGGGAGGCTTACCTGAACTCGTTCGTGTTCAACTTCGACACCAAGCAGGAAGTACTCAATCGCCGGATGACGTATGCTTACTACGGCTACCCGGCTGACTTCGTGCAGCAGATCAAGGCCGGCGTCGAGGCCGTCACCGCCGAAGACGTGCAGCGCGTGGCGCAGCTATACCTCCACCCGGACGAAGCCCACGTCCTCGTGCTCGGCAATCCCGAGGACTTCTCCGAACCCGTATCGGCGCTGGGCGAGGTGGAGGAGATCGACATCACCATCCCGCTCACGCAGCCGGGAGCGGAAGCCACCGTTCCGGAAGGAAACTGATTGCGTCTGCGTACAAAATCGTCAATACCTTCCGCTTCGTTATTCCCGGCAGGTACTTGTTTTCTGTGTGTCGTGAGCCTTTCGTTTGTGTTGCCCTGGCGTGGCTCCTCGCCGCTCCTGTTCTCGCGCAGGAGGTAGAAGTCCACGCGCCCCACGTGACGCTGGAGGGGTGGGTTCACGATCTGCGGGTGGCCGCGTGGGATCGTTCAGGTGCGGTTGGCGGGATGTACTTCGACCGCGGGGTATTCCGCTACCGCACGCCGCGCATGGACCACGAGTACGGCCTCGACAAGTTCACGGTAGGCTTTACTCTCGCCGAAGATGCGGATTTTTACGCATATCGAAATGGCTTCCGGTCGCGTGCCGTGAGCGTCACAACATCTGATTTTGCCGCGCTCACGCAGCTTCACGTCACGACTCCGCTGGGCGAGTTTATTGATCTGCGCATCGACGCTGAGCTCCAGGACGACTTTGAGGCCAGGCGCCTTGCCCTTCGGCTGGGGTACGAGGTGGAGGTTGTCGAGGGCCACCGTGTTGGGTTTGCGCACTCGCTGGCCCGCGCGAAGCCGGATATGGATTTCGGCCTCTACTACCGCTACCAGGGCGCGCACGGCCTGGTGGCAGAAGCCGAGGTTGCAGCGCTGGATGGCCTGAACAACATGATCGACGGCCTGACGGCCTCGCCGTTCAACCGAGACACGCTGAGGAATTACAGCACCGCGCCCTACATGTTTACGGCGCGTATAGCCTCCCGTATCGTGCCGCGATTCCGTGGGGAGGTTGCGCTTGGCGTTCAATCGCGCTCGGTGGCGAACGTGCGCTCCCTCAGCCACGACAGCCTGCGTTTCACCTACGAGGATGCATTTCGGTACGCCGGATTCCTCGTGGAAGGCGATGCCTGGCCGGGACATCTTACCACAGGCGCCGTTGCTCAATTCACATCGTCCACCACAACGCGTCGGGCCGATCCGGACGCCCTCAACCCCGCCGACTACACCACCCGCCAGCCCTACAGCCGCCTGGGCGCGTTTGCCCTTGGCCGGTGGGGGCGGATGCACGCGGAGGCCTGGCTGTACTACGATCATTACACGGACGAGCAGGAGGGGACGCTGTTCGGCGGCGCGAGCATCGACGGGCCGTACCTGTTCGAGGAAACCCGAACGTGGCTGCGGGCGGAGGTCGGCGCGGTGACGGGAGTCGGGCTGGGCGCTACCATCAGCTACCTGGCCGATCTTCGAAGCTTTCCGAAAGGAGAGGGATTGGACGACCGATATCTCGCGTTCATCCCACACCGTCCGAACCATCGCCTGACACTCAAGCTCAGCTACCACTTCTCGGATCGCGCCGTTTTCGACGGAGGTGCGAGCCTTGATCTCGACAACGACCACTTTTTCCCCGACCCCACCTCACGAAGCCGCTACGACGGTATCTACCTCCGTCTCCGCGCAAACTGGTAATCGGCACGTTCTCCCCCGATATTGCGGGATTCCACCATTCTGGTAGCTCCTCATGCGCGTCTTACCCCTTCTCACCGTTGTTTTCATTGCCGTACCGCTTGCGGCCCAGGCCCCGGCCGTCGTATCGGTATCGCCGACATCCGGCTATGTTGGTTCGGATGTCGACACCGACATCGTCGTTCAGTTCGACGAGGCGCTGGACCCTGGCACTGTTACGTCAGAATCGTTCCGCGTTTTCGGCAGGTGGTCTGGCCCTGCGGCGGGTTCTTTTTCGTTTGAAAATGGAAACCAGACTATCCGTTTCTCTCTGACAGAACCCTGTGCGTTTGGGGAAACTGTTACGGTCATGATGTCAAAAGCCATTACGGACGCAGGGGGGACGCCGATGGATCATGCCTACTCGTGGTCGTTCTGGACTACCTCCACCCACCTCAACCAGATCGACTTTCAGGAAACGTCATTCATGAGTTTGCGAGAAGGGGGCGAGGGCCACATTCAGAGCTACGGCGCCTATGCCGGCGACCTCGACAACGACGGCTGGAGCGACCTCTTCGTGCCCAACGAGATCCCGGCCGACGTGCGCGTGCTGCTCAACGACGGCAACGGCACGTACTCGAGTTTTACCATCTTCCCTCTGCCGAACGGCGGCTTACCCAGCACTAACGAGGGCGGCGACTTCAACGAGGACGGCAACATCGACATTGCTGTGGGGAACGGTAGCAACGACCGCCTGAGCGTTATGTTGGGCGATGGGACCGGCGGCTTTTCGAGCATCATTTCGTACCAGACTACAGGATCTCAGGTTCGCGGCGTAGCTGTTCTGGATGCAAACGGCGACGGCCACGAAGACCTGGTGACGGCCAACCGCTCGAACGGGACGCTGTCCTATTTCGAAGGGAACGGCGACGGCACATTCCAAGCGGCCGTGAACATTGAGCCGGGAGGATCCGGCGCAACTTCTCTGGCTGCCGCGGATGCCAATGGCGACGGGATCATGGATCTCTTTGTAGGGGCGCTGAACAGCAACGAGATCATTCTGATGCTCGGCGACGGCGAAGGGGGCTTTTCGGTCTCTGATGCTATCGACACCGAAGGCGCTCCGTGGATGCTTGCTGCCGGCGACCTGAATGGCGATGGAAATATCGATGTCGTTGCAGCCGGCTCTAGCGGTAATGTGGCGGACGTGGTCTTCGGGGATGGAGCAGGGGGGCTGGAATCGACCGAATCCTATGCGTCGGGCTCCTTTACCCTTGCCATCGACCTGAGTGATCTCGATGGCGATGGCGACCTGGATATGATCTCCAGCAACTACAGCTCCGGTGACTTTTACATCTTTGAGAACGACGGCTCTGGATCGTTCTCACATATTCAGACACTGCCGGTTGCCGGTGCGGGCTCGTGCATAGTCGCGCACGACCGGGACAACGACGGCACGCTAGAGCTTACTGGAATAGACGAGGTGTCGGATCGGCTATACTTTTATGAGTCGATCGGTGTGGTTGCGAATGAGTCCCCGGAGATGACGCAGACAAGCTTGACCGTGGTCACAAACCCGTTCCGAAGTGAAACGACTCTGCGTGTCCACTTTGATGGGCCGCAACATGCGCGACTCCGTGTGTTCGATATGCTCGGCCGCGAGGTAGCCGTCTTGCTCGACGGTGTTGTTTCTGGCGGAGATCAAGCCGTTCGCTGGTCCGCAGGCCAGATGCCCTCTGGTGTATATGTGGCCTTGTTGGAAACCCCCTCCGGTACGAAGGTCGCCCGACTGACGCTTCTTCGCTGAACGACTGCTCTTTTTACCTTACAGGGTGTAAGGAAGCAAGCTCATAACCTGCGTCACCATGGCTTCCCGCGTCGTCTTCTTTCTTGTTCTCATCGGAAGCCTCGCCGCGTGCAGCGGCCCGCCGAATGAAGTCGATACGCCGCCGGCTTTGCTGGATGTATGGGTGGGATTGGATGATGCGGCCGAGATGTTGGGAGGAATTGAGGGGAATCCCTGCACGAATGATTTTGGAACGTGGTTCCATGACTTCGGTGCACGCGGTTTGGCCTGTGTGGCGGCTGAGGCCGTGGATCCATCCAGGCTGATTGCGCAGTCAGGTGGGAGCGCCTTCGAGAGTGGACCGCATACCACCACAGCGGAGTATTTCCATCTAAACTTGAACAGCGAGCGAGATTTCGGGCACTACAACGAAGACTTTGTCGTCTGGGTAATCAACAACGGCATCGTTGGTGAAGGGCGTCCTGTGTTACGCGCCCTCACGCAGCCCATCTACAACAACCACATCCGCAGACTGGCGCGGATCTACTGGATCACGTACTGGGACATGGAGGCGGATGGCTTCCCACGCTCAACGCCCGCCGGTATCCTCTTCGACTACGCCAACTTCCTTGAAGGCGGCCCTATCCCCGATGGTGCGGAAGCTTATGAGGGAGGCTTCTCCGTCTTCGCTTTCACCGATCTGAGCGAAGGCCTGTTGCCGCGAATAGGCCTGCGTCTAACAAACGAGTGGGAAGCCAAGTACGAGGCCAACACCGCCTTTGGCTTCTGGCTCCGCCGCCGCGCGGATGGAACACACGAGCGTTGGCGCGATGGGTTGGAACGGTTGCTTGAGACCTATGACGGGGAGTGGGTGGCAAGAACAGGCATATAATGGCCATGCGTGAACTGAGCGGTGTCGATGCACCTTCTGAGCAATGAACCGAATCATGGAAAGCTTCGCGAGCTCGAACGAGGCACCACCGAAGTGTCGGCTCGATGCAAATGTTCAGCCATTTGTCACTATTTCAGCAACACCATCTTTCTTGTCAAAGTAAACCCATGAGCTTCAATCCTATATAAATAAATCCCACTGGGCATCCCTAGCCCTCGACGGTTCCGGCCATCCCACACCACTTCATAGAATCCTACAGGTTTACTTTCATCCACAAGCGTCCGTATTTCCTGGCCGATTACATTCAAAACCTTTAATACCACACGAGCTGGTTCGGAAACTTCATACCGAATGCTGGTGGTTGGATTGAATGGATTCGGATAGTTTTGATGCAAAGTGAAGGTACCTGGCGTTTCCGGTAAAGACGGATCTTCAACGCCGGTCGTAGA
>SMVA01110841.1_pt1 | contig 10450 bp, 13 predicted proteins | sample 2456451 | NCBI WGS metagenome assembly SMVA01 (sample SAMN11095933, study PRJNA526329) | marine sediment metagenome | biome: Marine sediment; feature: Surficial sediment; material: Deep marine sediment; isolation source: Hadal surficial sediment | place: Pacific Ocean | collected 2014-05 | depth...
CGATTTGTTTTCAGTACGGAGTTTTTCCAATGTCTCAATCATATCGAGGTACAGAGGTATACTGGTCCACTCAATTTCAAAATCCCGATGCACTCTGGATGCGCGTTTGGCAATACTGAGCATGTAGCTATCGAAGCTCCATTCCTTTGGTGATGCACCTTTTGGTTCAAGTATGCCTTCTTCGACAATCGTGATCAGTACATTTGTTGGCACATGTGCTATTTCACAAACCTCTTCGAGTGTTAATTTGATGGTTAGGCTAGTTTCTATCATGCCGTCCTCCATTCGCTGCGTGGATTAAATTTTGTCTTTTCCGATAATGTTTTCCAAAGCTGTCTGCTATCTCCATCGGTTTTGTCGGGGATAACAATTTTTAGTACGGCATATAAATCACCCATACCGGTCTTGCTTGTCAGACCTTTGCCTTTTACCCGCAGTCGTTTTCCTGACTGGCTGTTGGGTGGAATAGTCAGGTTGATATTGCCCGATAGTGTGGGAACTTCAACCCTGGTACCGAGTATGGCCTCCCAGGGCGCGATGGGTACTGTGATGATCAGGTTACGTCCTTCGACATCGAATAGTGGATGAGGGACCAGGCGTATGTGCAAATACAGATCGCCATTTTCTCCATCACCTATCCCGGGGCCACCCTGTCCCTTTAAACGAATGCGTTCGCCTTCTGATACGCCTTTGGGAATTTTGATATTCAGGGTCTTTTTCACATCGGTCAGTCGTTGCCCATCTGTATCGTAATGTGGAAGTTGATAGGAAATAGTTTTTTTCTTATCCGAGAGTGTTTCTTCAAGGAATATCGGTAGCTCGGTTTCGATATCCTGTCCTCGAAAGCTGAAGCGGGTTTCGCGATGTGCTTGTTGGCCTCTGGATCTGGCCGAACCAAAAATAGATTCAAAGAAATCTGAAAATTCACCATCTTGGCTGGAAGCAGAATGCCAACCTGGTGGCGGTGTAAAGCTCTGACCTTGCTGGCCGTATTTTCTTAGCTCATCATATTCTGCTCTTTTTTGAGAGTCTTTCAGGGCAGCATAGGCCTCAGCGACATCCTTGAATTTATTTTCTGCGTCTTTCTCTTCACTGACATCAGGATGATATTTTCGAGCCAGTTTTCGATAGGCTGTTTTAATTGCCTTAAGGTCGGCATCCTGTTTAACACCGAGAATTTTATAATAATCTTTGAATTCCATGCTTAACCTCTAATGACATCAATATTGTTATTAGTGGACGGTAAAAAATCTCATCAATCAACTCAAGCTTTATTAGAAGGCTTTATTGTTGCATGTATGTGACCTTCGTTCCTGACACGGCAAATGTATACCACCTCGCCTCTATCTCCTGCATCCTTGCAATCGTATGTCACTTGTAGGCGAGGTAGACTGTATTGGTCGACTCACTGCCAGTATACGGGTTTGGGAAGGTGACAATATGAGATTCTGTTGATTCAAACACTGAATCCAGAAGATTGGTAAATTCATCTTCTGGAGGATCGTTAGACCAGAGTCCAAATACACCTCCGGGATGAATTTTCTCTGCCATTTTTGTAAGTGCTGGCTCTGTATAAAAAATACTGTTTCCAGAATTTAACCAGTGGCTAGGGGAATGATCAATATCCAGTAATACGGCGTGCACTAAGCGGTCGGGATCTGAGGGATCGAAACCGCCGGATGATGTTGCCACTTCAAAAAAATCTGCATGTACAAGCGTACAACGAGGATCGGAAGTTAGTTTCTCACCAAGTGGTACCAGTCCCCGTTGGTGCCAGTCGATTACTGGTTCCATGATATCAATGACCCGAAGTGATTTCACTGATGGGTCTTCCAGCGCAGCAACGGCTGTATAACCCAGGCCTAATCCACCAACGATTATGTCCAGATAGGGGTCAGAGTTAAAGTTCCGACCCCTGTTGGATCGCAGTGCAGCGAGCCCGAGTCTTGCAAGCTGGATCTCGGCTTCGGTAAACAGGCTGGACATCAGGAAGTCATCGTTTAGTTTTACTTCGTAGAGAATTTTTCCATTGAGTCTGGGTTCTGAGCGGCGCCTTAGGCTGATATCTCCTAGCGGGGTTTTCTGGTAGTCCAGTTCTTCAAATACTAATGCCATTTGCCTGAGTTTACCCTATTAAATGGAGTAGATTGAACTTCACCAGTTTACCGGATACTTTTAAACGGCGACAATGTCGCCAGGAAGGATTATCCAGGATGAAATTAAATGGGACAAACGAATAGACCAGCCGAAATCGATTGTGATACTCCAGTTACGATCATTGTAAAACGTCGACCCAAGCCGGATCACATAGAAGACTTTGAAAAGGTGATGTCTGGCACAATAAAAGATGCCATGTCATTCAAGGGGCATCTTGGTGCAAACATTATCCGTCCTGCCAAAACAGGAGATTACTATCGCATCATTTTTAAATTTGATTCCATGCGAAACTACCTGGCCTGGGAAGGTTCAGAGATTCGCGAGCAATGGTTAGAACGCTATTCTGAAGTAGGGGAGGGGGAACAGGAACTGGAAATCCTCAGTGGACTAGAAACCTGGTTTACCTTGCCAGGTGAAGAAGTGCTGGTCCCGCCACCAAAATACAAGATGATGATTATTGCTTGGATGTCCATCTTTTCCTTATCGCTATTAATTTATTATTGCCTTACGCCGTTTATAAGAGAGCTACATTTCATCGTGCGGATAGCGGTCACATCACTGACATTGGTATTCCTCATGACCTATATCGTTATGCCGATAATGGCAAAATTGTTTCATAGGTGGTTACATTGTAATAAATAGCATGAACATCGCTGATTAGATCAGACTTCATTTAATTACTATAAATGCAAGAGAACAGGCAGACAATAGGAATCATATTGGTGAATTATGCACTAAACTCTGTTTGATAATTACTTATCCATTAAATAGGGGAAATCTTATGGCATATCGAGTTCGCAAGGTTAACTACTGTAAAATGACGATCCCAAGTCGAGTAGGTCAGGCTGAAGCAGTACTAAGTGCGGTTAAGGAGGCAGGTATTAATATGCATGCCTTTAGTGGATTTCCCACCAAAGCAGGAAAGTCACAGATTGATTTCATCTCGGACGATTCTGCTGCAATAAGGCGTCTTGCCAAGAAATCGAATTGGCGCCTGAGTAATACCAAAAAAGCGTTTTTGGTTCAGGGTAATGATGAGATAGGGGCAATTCACAAGATATTTAAAAAACTGGCTGATGAAAAAATCAATGTGACAGCGGCAGATGCCGTAGCAGCAGGCGTGGGTCGCTATGGCATGATCCTGTGGGTCAAACCAAAGGTCTACAATCGTGCAGCACGAGTACTAAAGGCCAAGTGAGGATCGGAAAACGAAGGTAGTTAGGGGCGGAACAGATCGCAGTTAACCCGACGGCACTTCTGCCAAGGTTGGTGAGGTCGCCATCATCGGTTTGTTTGGCGAGGCCTTTTTCGTTTAAGCACTGTATGGCTGCAACATATTCTTCGCCTGCGTTGGAGTGCACGCTGATGCGTTGCTGGGGGTATAATCACACATAGAAAAAAATAAAAAGGAGAACAGCGATGGTTGTAACAAAGAAAAAAGCTAGTAAAAAAACGACAGCAAGAAAGAAAAAAACAGTAAGAAAGAAGGTTGCTATAAAGAAAAAGGCTACTACCAGAAAAAAAGCAACTACGACAAATCGTAAAATTGCTGCTACAAGCAGACATGCCCTGACGGCCAGGCTGAAACAGGACTTGATAGCCACAAAAAAAGCATTAATCGTCATCAGGGATGCCACCAGGGAAGAATTAAAACTCGTCAGAATTGCAGCTAAAGATGAGATTGCAGTTTTAAAGGATCAACTAACAGCGGCCATGAAACGGGAAAAGGAACTTGTCAAAATAAGTGAACAAAAGGCCAGGAAAATGTTTGCAGCGGGAGAACGCTGGGAGAAAAAGCAACTCGAGAAGATTAAAAAAGCCGCATCCAAAGTCCGTAAAAAGTAGTGATACACATGGACATACTGTTTTGCGGATGCAGGATGCATAGTAGTAGTGGACGTATATGAATCTACCGGACCACGCGTTTTCACAAGCCTTACAAAAGAGGCAATTGCTATAATCTAATTATTGAGATTGATTTGTCCTGACATATGGAGTCATAAGCAATGAGAGTTGGTGTTGTCAAGGAAATCAAAGATAAGGAAAACAGGATTGCACTCACTCCCATAGGAGCTGGTCAGCTTGTTGCTGAGGAACACCAGGTATCGGTTGAGGAAGATGCCGGGATCGGTTCCGGCTTTTCTAATGACGAATATTTATCTGCAGGCGCAGAGATTGTATCAACTGCAGAAGCCTGGGATAACGATTTGGTGATCAAGATCAAGGAACCGCTGGAACAGGAATATCAATCTCTGAAAGACAATCTGCTGTTCACCTATTTTCATCTGGCCGGTGTCCCTGTCGCGTTAACCGATGCCCTTATCAAGGCGAGGACCAGCGCGATCGCCTACGAAACTGTAGAGGATGATCAGGGACGTTTACTTTTACTCGCACCGATGAGTGCGGTTGCCGGGAATGTTGCGGCGAATGTTGGTGTTTATTACCTGGCTAAATTCAATGGTGGTAAAGGTGTGCAATTGGGTAGTGTGATGGGTGAACGGCATGGCAAGGTCATGGTCATTGGCAGTGGCATTGTTGGACAACATGCTGCGCATACTTTGGAGAGTATGGGGGCGGAGATTTTAGTCTTTGGTCGAAAGCGATCCAGTTTTGAGGCGATGCAATATGCGAACCCGGATAATATGGAGTTTGTTGAATCGACGCCGGAAAATATAGAAAACCATATCAAGGATACCGATCTGCTTGTTGGCGCTGTGTTACAGACTGGTGCCAGGGCACCACATGTGGTCAGCGACGCTATGGTCAAATCCATGCAGCCGGGTTCGGTGATTGTTGATGTGAGTATTGATCAAGGTGGATGTATCGAGACCGCAAGGCCGACATCCCACACTGATCCTGTTTACGTCACGCATGACGTCATTCATTATTGTGTGACCAATATGCCCGGTGCATACCCGCGAACTTCAACTATAGCTTTAACCAATGTAACGTTGCCGTATATTAGTAAATTGGCTGCCTCAGGCTTACCGGCTTTAAAACAAGATAGCGGTTTTGGCAAAGGACTCAACACCCATCAAGGCATGATCACTTGTCATCCCGTGGCTGCAGCACTGGCTTACGAAGATTTGTATAAACCACTGGAGGCGATCTTATAAACGGAACATGGGAGGCAGTATAATGTGTTAAAGCACGAGGGGGGAGATCATGACGCGCGCTTATAATTTCTGCGCTGGTCCAGCAGCAATTCCTGAGCCTGTACTTCAGAAGGCGAAACAGGAACTACTCAACTGGGGGGAGATCGGTACCTCGATTATGGAAATGAGTCATCGTAGCGATGCTTTCCTGCAAATCGCTGGGGATGCCGAGCAGGGTCTGCGTGATCTGATGCATATTCCTGACAACTACAAGGTTCTGTTTCTACAGGGCGGTGCAAGCACCCAGTTCGCCGTTATCCCCATGAATCTATTGCGCGGTAAGACCAGAGCAGACTATGTCCGCACCGGGATCTGGTCGCACAAGGCCGTGGATCAGGCAATGCCTTTTTGTCAGGTTAATGTGGCCGCAGATACTATGGACAAGGGTTACAATTACATTCCCGATTTTGATTCATGGGAACTTGACCCGGAGGCAGCTTATTTTCACTACACACCGAATGAAACCGTCGGTGGTGTGGAATTCAATTTCATTCCGGATACCGGCGATGTGCCTGTCGTCGCAGACATGTCTTCCAATATCCTGTCACGACCCATTGATGTTTCAAAGTTCGGATTGATCTATGCCGGTGCCCAGAAAAACATTGGACCTTCTGGTCTCACAATCGTTATCGTGCACGAGGATTTGATCGGGAATGCTATATCTTATACTCCAACGCCGTTCGATTATGCAGTACAGGCGAAAGACGGTTCACTCTATAATACGCCACCCACTTTTGCCTGGTACCTGACCGGGCTGGTATTCAAGTGGTTAAAAGAGCAGGGTGGGCCAGAGGCCATTGCTGAGATCAATGAACGTAAGGCAAAAAAACTCTATGCTGCCATTGATGCCACTGATTTTTACTATAATGATGTTAAACACGATTGCCGTTCCTGGATGAATATCCCATTTCAACTAGAAGAAAAAACTATGGATCAGACATTTATATCAGAGGCGGCAGAAAATGGATTGTTAAATTTGAACGGATTTCGCTCCGTAGGCGGCATACGTGCCAGCATCTATAACGCTGTCCCAGAGGAAGCTGTCGATGCACTGGTCGCATTTATGGCAGAGTTTGAAAAGAAGTATGGTTAATTAATAATGCACTTGTATTTATATCTCGTTATTTAAATTCAATGGACAAGATAGACAAGGTCATTGCTGAATCCAGGCAAAATGCCGAGGCAAGGGGACACTCTTATCGTGATAAAGCACTGAAGATGTATCCCTGGATATGTGGGAAATGTAAACGGGAATTCACCCGGGAAAACGTTATCGAACTTACGGTTCATCACAAAGATCATAACCACGACTATAATCCGCCCGATGGCAGTAATTGGGAATTATTATGTGTCTATTGTCATGATCATGAACACGCGAAATATCTTGATGCTGATAGTTCGACGATTAGTGCAAGCAATGAACTTGAACGAGAGCGTACAACCGGGAAGCCATTTGCGAATTTGAGGGATTTATTAAATAAAAAATAGATTTCGTATAGAACACTTCAATTAGCCTGGTAATATTCAGCCTCTTTTCAAAGTGTTTGAGCATAAAATTAACTTGCTGTTCTTTGATGATGTGGTGCTAGCATGAGTATAAGTGCTTGTGCATGTTCGGCGGCACTTCTACCAAGGTCGGTAAGATAGCCACCGTCGATTTGTGTGACCAGGCCTTTTTCGAATAGGCGTCTGACTGCTTCGACATGTTCTTCGCCTGCGCTTGAATGTACCTTGATGCCTTGCTGTGTGGTTTCCAGATTGTAGTGAACCAGTATATCAATTTCACCGATCTGTTCTCTTGAAAAAATCATAGTTTCACCTTCATACACTGTTTGCTTTGTATCACCGTTAACTTCAAATAGTACATGATATTGAGTGCGGATGTTATATGGTGAATTTTCAAAACGGATTATCGTTTGAAAGCCTAATCAGAAATTATCTCAGTTTCCGTACTCTGAATCGACGACCTTTGATTTTTCCTTGTGTAAGAATTTTCAGCGCCTGTTTGGCAATTGCTTGTTCTACTGCTACATAGGCAATGATGTCGAAAATATCAATTTTACCGATATGTTTACCCGATAGATCAGTATTTGCAGTTAGGGCACCCAGGATATCACCCGCGCGTATCTTTTCTCTGCGACCACCATTAATACATAGGGTGACCATCGGTGGGCTCAGTTTGAAATTCTCTTTTTTGGTCAGTGTAGATGTTTTATCAATTCTGACAGGTTTATTTAGATATGCTTCTATGCTGTTGACCTTGGGCGCTTCAGAGGCCATGAATAAACTCAGGGCCAGGCCTTCATTGCCCGCGCGACCGGTGCGCCCGATGCGGTGTATATGGACTTCAGGATCTGGTGATAATTCAAAATTGATTACGGCCTCCAGGTCTTTAATATCCAGTCCACGTGCAGCGACATCTGTTGCAATCAAAATAGAAATGCTTTTATTGGCAAATTGCGTCAAAACCTGATCGCGCTCTCTTTGTTCAAGATCGCCGTGTAAGGCCATGGCATGGAAACCCTGTTGCTGTAATTCTTCTGCCAGTTCCTGGCACTGTTGTTTGCGATTACAAAATACCAGGCTGGATGTAGGTTGATAATGCTGTAACAGGGAAACCAGTATTTTGCTTCTTTCACTTCTTTCTATTTCATAGAAAATCTGTTTTATTACCTTATTGTCATGCACAGACTCGACACGCACATCAACGGGATTTTTCTGGATTGCATGGCTAATCTTTTTTATCTGATCCGGATAGGTCGCGGAAAATAACAGGGTTTGTCTCTGACGAGGTATCATTTTAATCACACGCATGATGTCATCATGAAAACCCATATCCAACATACGATCGGCTTCATCCAGTACCAGCATGTTCAAGCCATCCAGTTTTAAAGTCTCTTTTTCCAGATGCTTCAATATTCGCCCCGGGGTGCCGACCACGATATGTGGGGCACGTTCCAGTGAAGTTAGTTGTGGTGCCATCGGTTTGCCGCCACACAAGGTAAGAAGTTTGGTGTTTTGAATCGAACGCGCCAGGCGACGAATTTCATTACTTACCTGTTCAGCCAATTCACGTGTTGGGCACAGAACCAGTGACTGTGTTTGGTAGGTTTGTACATCGAGTTTGTGCAGTAAACCAATGGCGAATGCAGCTGTTTTACCACTGCCTGTTTTTGCCTGTGCCAGTAAATCTTTGCCCCTGAGAATATCGGGCAGACTTTGTGCCTGAATCGGGGTCATTTCCTGGTAGTCCAGTGACTGAATATTGTTTAAAAATTCAGGGCTTAAGGGCAGTGTGGAAAATGCTGTAGTGGTCACGTGTATTAGTTATTATTTTGGGATCTTTAATTAGGCTTTTTGGCAGATGGCGCATGATAGCAGATTAAAAACTCGCTCACGACTACGAGGAAACGCGGTTATGATAGACAAGCAACAGGTACTAATCTTACGAATCTGTCGTTACATTCCTTAATGCCTGATCCGGTAATGCAATGTTTGCGTAAAAGTCCCATCGTTATTATTGGTAGATTCCACTACACCGGAAATTCCTGAATATATTCCGGTGCCACCGACAATACTGATGGTTGAGGTTCCCTGGTCGAGCTCACGTCCTGAGACCTGAATATTTCCATTTTCGAGCGCCAGTGTCCATTGGCACTGGGAGCTGTGTCCAATACGGGTGCGTACGCACGTACCGCTATTATTGCCAATTTCTTTCATGTCTTTATCCAATAACGGCTGATCAAATACCAGAATGTCACCAACAGAGTCACCGGGTTCCCCAATGTCTATATACTGCGTGGTGTTGACGCGGGCATCCGCGATGGTCACCAATGTCTGAGGTGCTTCCTGTGAACAGGCGACGAGGCCAAGCGTAGTTGCTGTTATCAGGACAATTTTCACTGAAAATGAAGTTTTGTTCATCACATCTTATGCTTCAAATATCTGATACCTTGATTTCTATTGTTTTTCTTGTCAAAAAACGGCTACACTGTGCGCGGCTACATTCTATACTGGTTTTTGTCAGAAATACTTTTCAAGTTTTCACCTGTTAAATACCTCGTAAGATTTGTAACACTTTTAATTTTAATACTTAATGAGGTAATTATTATGGCAACAGGAACCGTTAAATGGTTTAACGAAGCTAAGGGCTTCGGCTTTATCACACCTGACGATGGCAGCAAGGACGTATTTGTTCATTTCTCTGCTATCTCAAGCGAAGGTTTCCGTACATTGGCTGAAGGCCAGCAGGTCAATTTCGACGTTGAAGAAGGACCAAAAGGCCCACAGGCACAAAACGTAACGGCCTAAAGGTCTGTTAGTTTGATGTTTTGAGTGAGCCCTGCGTAGTTCGCAGGGTTTGCTTTTTGTAACGTAAGAACGGGAGCTTCAAAGTGAAGAAACTATTTGTTGGCAGTTTGCCGCCCAGTACCACAGAAGATTCTCTGCAGGCTCTGTTTTCAGAGTTTGGTACGGTACGCTCTATGAATCTTATAAAAGATCTGTTTTCAGGTGATTGTAAGGGATTCGCCTTTCTGGAAATGGAAGGTCACGAGGCACGTGCTGCCATTGCCGGTCTGGATGGCAAGTCGTTTGAAGGTAATTTCCTGAAGGTCAAATTCGAAGAACCACGTAAAGGCCAGAAGGGCAGACGCCGCTAAGTTCGTATCTGTATAACTGACCCCTGAAGTGTAAACAGAGCGGGGTCAGTTATATTTCAGTTTATAAAGCTCGTCTCTTAACACATCATTCTTATGCTCGTGTAATCTAATAGCTTGTTTATTTCAAACGGTCGCAGTTGACCTTGAGCGCTGAGTTCGGCCACCAGATTTATTGTTTCTTTTGCCCGAGCTATTTTTATTAGCTGTATTTGGCTTGCGATTCCTGCCATGCACTTTTTGTTCATTAGAACCTGTCCGCTGACCATATTTATTTTTTTGTTTTTTTGGTCTACGTCTTTTAGGCGGTGCCGGTTTAATGAAGTCGATTTCGGGTACAGCGTGTCCCGGCTCAAAATTTTCAATTTCTTCGCGCTCAATCTTTCTTTTGATAAGTCTCTCGATATCTTGCAGTTGTTTGGCCTCATCGGCACTGACCAGAGAGATGGCATGTCCGCTAGCACCTGCACGACCGGTACG
>SMVA01122647.1_pt1 | contig 10450 bp, 11 predicted proteins | sample 2456451 | NCBI WGS metagenome assembly SMVA01 (sample SAMN11095933, study PRJNA526329) | marine sediment metagenome | biome: Marine sediment; feature: Surficial sediment; material: Deep marine sediment; isolation source: Hadal surficial sediment | place: Pacific Ocean | collected 2014-05 | depth...
CGGTGTGGACGATGCGGGGACTTGGCGCTCTCGGCGCTGTTGGAGGACATATCGGGCCAACGGCTCAAAACGCGGATGGAAAGCCCGCTCTGCCTCCCACTCTACACCTCTCTGTGGCGAATTACGGCTCGAGCGGCGGCGGTGTGTGCGACGAGCGAGCTCCAGTCGTTCCCGATTTTCGAAAATGATCCCAGTATCACCGGAGTTCCTAACAGAAGCTTTACGCCAGCAATCACGCCTTCGTGCGCGCCGCGGTCGGTATACAGCGTGCTCGTTCCGTTCCGCTACATCAACCTCAATTGCTGGGGCGATCTCCGCTGCATTTGTCAGCGCTATCTGCGCTGGATTCGGTAGACTGAGATTTTCAAGCCGGCTGTTCGTGGCAATTATCGTTGCGGGAGCCCGCAACACAATGAGTCCGAATAGGCCAACACCAAGCAGGCCAAGGGTGAAACGCCCAATAGGAATGGCCTAGAGCGGGATCACCTTAAACTCATTTCACCAGTTCCTACTGTTCCTACTGTTCCTGCATGTTCGCCAGTGCTGGGTCAGTCAAATAGTCGTAATCAGAGTTAGCTAACAACTCATCGACATGTTGCCGATAGCGAGCGTTGTATATGAACTTGTTCTCTTCCCAGTGCTGCCTCGGGCCGGGGCGAGACAACAGCCTTACGCAAGTGATTTTCGATGCCTCCCACATTTCATCGGGCAACACGCCTTGCGTTCTCAGCTGATGCTGCTCTTCGAAGAGGCGTAGGAGCATCTGAGCCACGAAGTAGAATCCCTGTTTGGTATGCGCATCCAGCTTGTCATAGTCTTCAGCGCCCTTGATCCACAATTCTCGCAAGTCTGGGTTGGTCGCCAGCATCCCTAAGAATTGAAGGTTCTGCTGACTCACGATCTGCACCGCTGTTGCCCGAGAGAATTTGTTGGTCTGCCGTATCTGAACCGCAAGATATGCGAGTGTTGCTACCACGGCGGCGGCGCCCACCAACTCGCCGATTGCGCCGAGTGCGTCCCAGTTCACGAGAACCTCCTAGTTCGATTCGTTACCAATTCGTCGACAGTCCTTCCACTCCATCAAGATGGTTGGAAGCAAGCCTTTGGAGCTTACTCGCTGGGACATGGAAATCGAAGGTCCGGTCTTGGCCGAGGCTAATGGGATGGTCGCCCCTACTCTAACCGGCATCCCGGTGCCAAAGTGGTGAATGCAACTTCCCACTTAATGAGAGAGGCGACCGAGATGAAGATTACGACAATTGGTATCGATTTGGCTAAGTCTGTGTTCCAAGTGCATGGTGTTGATCAACGAGGCAAACCGGTTGTTCTAAAACGACTGAGACGTAAGCAGATGCTGCCGTATTTTGCACAGCTGTCGCCTTGTCTCGTCGGCATGGAAGCTTGCGGAGGAGCCCGCTACTGGGCAAGGAAGCTGCGGGCACAAGGACATTCGGTGAAACTCATGGCACCGCAATTCGTCAAACCGTATGTAAAGGCAAATAAGACGGACGCGGCGGATGCCGAGGCGATCTGCGAGGCTGTCACTCGGCCAAGTATGCGGTTTGTACCGATCAAGAATGGAGATCAGCAAGCCGTACTCTCACTCCATCGAGTTCGACAGGGTTTCGTCAAGGCGAGGACTGCACAAGCAAATCAGATTCGAGGACTGTTGGCCGAATACGGCATCACGCTACCGCAAGGCATCAGCCATGTTGCTAACCGATTACCGGAGATCGTTGAAGATGCAGAAAACGATCTTCCCGGTATTGGACCACTGACAGCCAGTGCGTTGAGTGCATCGATCGGTGATGCAAAATGCTTCAACAATGGCCGTGAGTTAGCTGCCTGGTTGGGTCTGGTGCCCAGACAGCATTCCAGCGGTGGGAAATCGATACTGTTGGGGATCAGTAAACGTGGAGATGCCTACCTTAGAACGTTGATGATCCACGGTGCTCGCTCGGTGATACGAGTGGCAGAACGCAAAACAGCACCGACCGATAGTTGGTCGACTGCAATGATGAAGCGGCGGCACAGCAATGTGGCTGCGGTAGCGAGAGCAAATAAGAACGCTCGAGTGGTGTGGGTTCTGTTGGTCCACGGGCGAGAGTACAGCCCGGATTACAAACAGCTGGCGTAACACCGAACCACTATAACTAACCACTAAACACGAGGAGCATTCCACGATTGCTCAGGCAAACAAGAAGTGATGGCAAGACAGGTCAGACCGTGGCGGGTCAAACCTATTTCACACAAGGAGCGAAGAGCTCGAGAGGCTGTAAAGGCACCTGCCAGCGAATTCCATCAGGGACAGAGGCAGTTAGCCTCGATCTAAAGTCCGGATCTATGGCGGCAATCTTTACCTGCTCACCATCGCCAATTGAATGCTTGACAACCCGAGGGGCGACCATCTATGTGTGAAAACTATTTTGCATCGCCAATAGCTTCAAAAAAAACGCACGAGAGTTTGCTCATTGGGAGCAACTGCTCTGAAAAATGACAACCAGAGCACTCTCAATCACGTTTTGTTTTTGCGCGTTGAGTTTTCAAACAGCCTCGGCCGAAAGGCGACGAATCTCCACCTGCCCGGATGTCCGCTAAACCACTGTGGATTCAATTGGTAGATGCAACACATTGGCTAAATCGTTCGGCCGGTGATTCAAAGTTAAACGTTTTTCGCGGTCGTTCATTGAGTTGTCGTGCAACGGCATTGAGCTTGGCTTGCGAATGAGCCCACAAGTCGGCGCCCTTCGGGAAGTACTGCCTGAGCAAGCCGTTGGTGTTTTCGTTTGAGCCTCGCTGCCAGGGCTTTTGCGGATAACAGAAGTACACGTTGATGTTGCTGGCCAGCGTAAATCGCTTGTGGTCGGCCATCTCCTTACCGCGATCCCAGGTGAGTGACTGATAGAGTTCCTGTGGTAGCTTGTGGGCGTGCTTGATCAGCGCATTGATCACCGTTTCGGTGTCCTTGCCGTTGACCTTGGCCAGCATCACGTAGCGCGTGTGGCGCTCGACGGGCGTTGCGATCTGGCTGTTGTTGCTGCCAAAGATCAGGTCACCTTCCCAGTGTCCGGGTACCGCTCGGTCTTCAACCGAAGCCGGTCGCTCACGAATCGATACCGCATCGGTGATCCTGCCATGATCGGCCGTCTTCTGTGTATGGTCGCGCGAGCGCCCCATCGAACGTGTGCGTCTTAAGTGTCCCAACGGCTCTTTCTTCAAGGCGCCACGAGCCTGGATGAACAAGCTGCGGTAGATGGTCTCGTGTGACACCTGAAAGTTCTCATCATCCGGATACGTGTGCTTCAACCAGTCAGCGATCGGTGATGGTACTTTGGGTGGTTACTTTGGGACTACTTCTAGGGGGTCACGGATCTTTCAGATTAATTTTCGGGGGATATATCTATACCCCCGCCTCAAGTTAGTGATACTGTATATATATACAGTAGTCCCTTCGAGATCGAAGCCCTACCGCAGAGTCCGAGTTGCAAAAACCAGATTTCAAACTACACCAGCGTCTTCACCGGCAGCGCCGCGGGCGACGAAAATCGGTGACGATTCTCGATCACGCGGAGATCGCCGCTCTCTTCGCGATTCCGGAATCGAAAGTCAAAGAAACTTTGGACGCTGCCGGTTGGCGCTACCACCAGGATGTCAACGGCGCAATCTGGGCAAGCACAGAGGGCAACCCGCAACCAGATGAGTGATAATCACACGAGAAAATTCCGGGAGGAACCCGCATGAATATTCGCAGTGCTATCGGCACCCGGCTATGGGCTGTTGCACTCATGCTCACCGGCGGCAGCAGCTGGGCAGCATCTCCCGAATCCATCACGATTTGGAGCGATGGCGTGCGAATGGCGGGCGATCTGTGGAAACCCACGGATCTGTCGGCGAACGAGAAGCGTCCAGCGGTGTTGCTGGTCCACGGCTGGGGCGGGCTGAAATCTCATCTCAACCAGGCGTATGCCCCGCAGTTCGCAGAGCTCGGCTATGTCGTACTGACGTTCGACTATCGCGGCTGGGGTGAAAGCGATGGCAAGCTGATCAGAACTGGTGCCAAGCCACAGGGCGATATGGATGAATACGTGCTGCGGGTCAAAGAGGTACGAACCATCGTCGACCCCCTCGACCAGCTCGAAGACATCCGCGCCGCTTTCTACTACCTGACGAGTGATGCAAATGTCGATCCGAACCGCCTGGCCATCTGGGGCAGCAGTCTCGGTGGCGGGCTGGCGTTGGCGAGCGCAGCCACGCTGCCCGGCTTTCAGGTGTTGATGATCCAGGTTGGTAGCGTGAATCCCCAGGCGGGATTTGAATCCGATGATCCGAACAACCCGCTGTCTGCAAGCGCGATCGATCAATGGCGCGCCGCCCGCAGCCGCGGCGATGCCGCACCTTTTCCCGGTGCTGAATCCGCCGCCGATGGTTTAACCGGATATCCCGACTGGCCGGAATTCGTCCGCTACGACCCCTTTGCCGTGCGTGGCAAGCTGACCTCGGCAACGTTGATCATTGATGCGGCCGATGAGGAACTGTTCGACATCAAACAAAACGGCGCGGCTTTATACGAATCGATAAACGATCGCGTGACCGCCCGTTACGAAACGATTCCGGGCAAACACTATGACGTTTACCGCGGCGAAGGTTACACAACGGCGTTAGCCTGGGAGATCGCCTGGTTGCAGGAACACCTGCCTTTGTGAAACCGGCGGTTTTAGGCGTTCGCAATCACGGCTCAGTCGATCGCAAAACAGTAAAACAAGCCGTCACCACCGGTACCCTGCAGATTGCTCTGGCTGCAGCCGCGTGAGCCGTGAGCCGAGTTCCAGGACGTCGGATTGGCACCACCGCCGGTGCGGTCGTGATGGCCAACCAGCGCACTGCCCTCACCGTTACTGGTCCAGTTGTCGCAGGTCTGACCCGCGGAGGTGCCGTCGAGCGCGGAGCCGGTAAGAATGTCGTGACGATTCGGTGAATCGCCGCGGCCGTTGACTATGTCGGCCTTTTCGGTGAGCACCGTCTGCTTGGTGAGGTTGTTCTCGCCGTGCAACTGCGCCAGGTTTTCCGCGACTGTCACACCTTCGGCATTCACCCAGGGCCCGGAACCGATTCGATCTCTCGCATCGATGGCGCCTTCACCGCCGGTCGAAAGATAGGCGTGCCATGTTCGGGACCCGGCGCCTGCAGCGCTCGCAAGCCGCTGACAATGCGCATCGGCACCGGCCAATCCAGCAAGATTTGCGCCATCACCCGGACCCGAACTCGTGATAAAAAAACTGAGTCCACTCGCGCCGTGAACGAAAAAACTGCAAAGCAGCAGCGTCGCGCCGAATGCACAATGAAAAAAACGTCGCATCACCTCCCTCCCACGATCAATGCACCCCAGGCTGCGACTATACGCCCAAAATCGCACATCATCACAATCTTCACTTTGCCTCGCGGCGCTCGCGAGCGATACTCCATGCGTCAGCCCACACGAGGAATACCCGTGACTGTAGAACTCTGGATTGCCCTGTTCGCCACCCTGGCGATCGGCGCCACCGTCGGCTTCGTCTTTGCAAAACGCAACGCACCGAAGAAAAGCGAACTCGATGCTCTGCGTGATCAACTCCATGCCGCGCGCACGGAGACCGCTGAAATCCGCGAGGGAGTCAGTGGTCATTTTGAACAAAGTGCGGTGCTGTTTGGACGCCTCGCGCAGGACTACCGCGCGTTCATCGAACATTTCTCCGAAAGCGCTCAGACGCTGGGTATTTCGGAAATCCACGCCAGGGAGATGCTCGAACAGGCCAGTGCGCCCCTGGTCAGCCATGACGCCGCTGACGCCGACGCGATCGAGGGAGCCGCCGTATCGTCGAGCAGCGGCGCGGGTGAGGCAACCACCGACGCTGAATCCACAGCGGCCGCAGATTCTGTGGAGGCTGAGCCGGAATCAGCATTCGCCGCTAGCGTGGCGAGTGAGGTCCTACCGATCGGTAACGCGGCCACAGCCGATGCAGACGAACCGCTCGAATTATCGGCGGATACAGCGGCAGCCTCGACTCGTGTTTCTGTCGAAGGCACCGAATCGATGACCGAAGAAGTCGTGGACATCAAGGACTCGACCGAGTCTTCAGTTGCCGAGGTGGACCTCGCGCCACCCGCACCCGACGAGATTGCCGAGCGGAAGGCCGGCTGATTCAGTGCGGACCCTGACTGCTACCTTCCTGCGCGGCCTGGGCGTTGTACTGCCCGTCGCGCTGACTGCCTGGATCGTCGTCTGGCTCGCCACGGGGACCGAGTCGCTGTTAAAGCCCGTCTTCGAGTTCCTGCTGCCGCAGAAGTACTATCTGCCCGGTCTCGGACTACTCTCCGGGGTACTCCTGATATTCGCTGTCGGTGTACTTGTCCAACTCTTCTTCGTGCAGCGACTGTGGCAAGCGCTCGAACGATTAGTCGAGCGTATCCCTCTCGTTAAAACGCTTTACGCGGCCATCAGCGATTTCCTGGACTTTTTCTCCCGCCCACCATCCGAAGGTTCCACGGTGGTCAGCGTAGATGTGGGTCAGGATGCCCTGCTGATCGGCTTCATCACCGATGAAGCACCCGCGAAAAAGCTGAAATTCCACAACGATCGGGACAGGGTCGCGGTTTATCTGCCAATGAGCTATCAGGTCGGCGGCTATACGCTGATGGTGCCCCGCGATCGCGTCACCAAACTCGACCTCGACGTCGCGGCCGCCATGCGCCTGGTTCTCACCGCGGGAATTCAAGGAAGCGACTGATCCCATTGGACGCTGCATTCGCAGATCCGTGCTCCGCGTCACATCACAACAATCCACCGCTGATATTCTGGGGTTCAGCAAAAACTGACGATCATCCAGTGGCTAGAAAAAGCGAAAAGAAAAGCGTTAGCACCAAGCGAGATACCGATGCGGACAAAGAAGTCACACACTTTCGCGCATCGAGCAGAATCTTCCGGTTGAACAACAACGAATGGTACTTCTCTTCACGCGAAGGCGACTATGGACCGTTCGATTCCGAACAAGCGGCCCAACGCGAACTGGAAACCTACATCATGCTCCTGGCAACCCCAGACAAGGCTGAGAAACCTGCTCCCAGGCAACCCACAGAGTCAACCTCCGACGTCGATAAGAAAGTCTGGGACCAGTTCGACCTTTTAAACTAGCAGCTAATCGAAAGACACCCCGCCAGTCTTGCAACAGGATGTCGCGAGCATTTATCGAACATGTCAGTGCCAGGCAAGTGGGGGGGGGATCCGAGTCCAAGGCTGGCCTGAGGTGGGAAAAAATCCGTGCGGCGCGCTTTTTTCAACAGACTGCTACACTCAACCTGCGCGCCCGCAACGGGCGTCAACTAATGCACAACTGATGCGAATGCATCGCCCAGACCGGCGCCGTACCTCAGTGCGCGCAGCCCGGCGGGTGTCGTTGGCTCGAGGCCGTCCGGGAAGCGCGCTGTATGAACGACGTAGCAGACCCCTATACCCAACGACCGGGTGAAACTGCGGACGCGCCGACCGGATTCGCCAATCGTCTGAAACATCTCGGACCGGGCGTGATCGTGTCGGGATCCATCGTCGGCTCCGGCGAAATCCTGTTGACCTCCAGCCTCGGCGCGCAGGCAGGATTTGTTCTGCTCTGGTGGGTATTACTCGCATGCTGGAGCAAGTCAATCGTGCAGGCAGAACTCGCCCGCTACATCATCACATCCGGTGATACCTACCTGCGCGCGTTGAACCGCCTGCCAGGACGGATCACTACGCCCAGGGGTGCAATTTCCTGGCCGATTGCTCTGGGCCTGCTGGCATTCATCCCGGGCATCACCGGCCTGGCCGGGATAATCGGTGGCGCCGGGCAGGCACTCGCGCTGCTGCTCGGCTCTGAAAATTCCGTCCTGATGACGGCCATGATTGCCCTGAGCGTGACAGCAATTCTCTGGACAGGCGCCTACCTGCGCATCGAACGGGCGATGCTCTTTCTGGTCATCAGTTTCACGCTCACAACTTTAGTGTGTGCGTTCATGATGCAGACGACCGATTACCGCATGACATTCGACAATCTCTCCGCAGGCTTTACGTTTGATTTTCCGGTCGAGTACGCAGTGCTGGCGCTGGCGATGTACGGCTACACGGGCGTCAACTCCGGTGAAATAGCCGCGTACATGTACTGGTGTGTCGAAAAAGGCTACCCGAACTACATCGGTGCGGACCGCAGCGACCCACATTGGCTGGAGCGGGCCAATGGCTGGCTCAAAGTATTGCGCACCGATGTCTGGGTCACGCTCATCATTCTCACCTGCGCTACGTTGCCGTTTTATCTGCTCGGCGCGGGGGTGCTGCATCGTGACGGACTCACTCCCGAGGGACTCGAAACCATCAAGGTGTTGTCGGATATGTTTACCCGCACGCTCGGCACCTGGTCACTGTGGGTGTTCGGCCTCGGCGCATTTTTCATTCTTTTTTCCACGGCCCTTTCCGCCATCGGCGCGGGCGGCAGATTCATCCCGGAATACCTCATTGAGATGGGTTACCTCGACCGCCAGAACGTCAAGCGCGAGCTGTGGATCCGTGGCTACGTGCTGGTAATTCCGCCACTCAGTTTTCTCGTTTATCTGTTCTATCAGAGTCCGCTGGCGCTCGTCACCATCGCTGCGGTCGTCGGCGCAATGATGCTGCCCATCCAGAGTGGTGTCACGTTGTGGCTGCAGCGCAGACACCTGGATCCGCGTGTGCAGCCCGGGTCATTCGCCCGCCTGCTGCTGGTTGCAGTGTTCATCTTCCAATGCGCGATGGCTGCCGCGGTTATCCGCTATGTGGTTTTCTGATCTCAATCCTGCGCATCTGCAGGCGTGATCTCATAGGTGCAACGACTGCCACCGGCGAGAAGGTATTCACTGCGGTGTATCTGCACGTCGGGGCCCAGTACCTGGCGAAATACCTCGAGCTCAGTGCGACAGAAGCCCTGACAATAGGTGGCGGCGGCACAGATGGGGCAGTGATTTTCGATCAGCCGCCAGCCGTGGTCCGTTTTCTCCACCTGCGCCATGTAGCCCTCATCGCTGCGAATCTGCGCCAGCCGCTGCAGCTTGCCCTGCAGGGTCGAGACCCCGGATAAACGCGCGGCGTAGTGCTCGGCGTTTTCCCGCGAACGATCCTCAATCACGCTGTCGAGAGCCGCAGCACCCAACCGCTTTTCGACCGATTCGAGTATTTTCACCGTCAACTCGCCATGGGTGTCCGGAAAGCGGTGCTGCGCGGTTTCAGTCAGCCGCCAGATCTTTGCGGGACGGCCGACGCCGTTGCCTTCGGATTGCGCCGTCACTTCACCGCCGAGCGAACGCAGATGCTGGCGCACTGCGGGAACGCTGATGTCGAGGGCTTCTGCCAGCGCTTTCGTGCTGAGCCCGTCACGCATTTTCAGCAGCAAGAGCAGGCGATCGCGCGTACGATCCTGGGACAATTCGGCACCTCCGGGTTTTCAACCGGACGAATTTTATAACAAAAAGGTTTAAAAATAAGCTGACCTCTACCTATATAAAGAAATATAAATATTTCTTTATTCGGAGGCTGCAACGTGATCAGACTCGAACACGCCAACCTTTCCGCGCACAACACCGAGGCAATGCAGAAATTCATGCTCACCGCATTTCCCGAATTTCGCGTGCGTGGCGGGGGCACCGACCACTATGGTCGACCCTGGTGTCACATCGGCAACGATGAGTTCTACGTCGCACTATCGAGCGTGCCGGAGACGACCGACCGCACACTTTATGGCAACACCACCGGCCTCAACCATCTCGGTTGGGAGATCGACGATCTCGCCGCACTCGAGCAGCGCATGATTGCCGGCGGCTTCCCGCCCAACCTGTCCGCCGATGATCACCCGGCGCGCAACAGGCGCTACTTCCGGGATCCCGATGGTAACGACTGGGAATTTATCCAGTAGTTCGTCACAGATGTCGCCCAGCGCAATGATTACTCCAGTTAGCAGCGTGTTGAAAAACACGCTGCCAGGGGGAGCACGTGGTGCTTGATAAATAGGAGAGCCCCGAGGCCAGGAATGGCCGAAAGACAGGCTGTTGATCGTTACTGCGCTGGACGCACGCCAGCGGCTGCGTAGTATTTCTCCGCCGTCTCGAGGTTGCCTTCGGCCTGAGCGATTTTCCCAAGCTCGAAATACGCAATCGTTGTCGGCAGCAGTTGCAGCGACCGATTGAAGTCCGCTTTCGCGCCTTCCGGCTGCTCTTGTGCCACCCGGGCCATGCCGCGACCGAGGTAGTAATCGTAGTACTCAGGATCCCGTGCCACGGCGCGATCGTAATTCGTGATCGCGTCAGCAAACCGCTTCTGCTTGAGGCGGATTTCACCGCGTAATCCATGAAACGCCGCTTCTCGTTCCTGCAACGACAGAGCTTTCCCGATCAGCGTCGTCGCTTCGCTGTAGTCGCC
>SMVA01085005.1_pt1 | contig 10449 bp, 9 predicted proteins | sample 2456451 | NCBI WGS metagenome assembly SMVA01 (sample SAMN11095933, study PRJNA526329) | marine sediment metagenome | biome: Marine sediment; feature: Surficial sediment; material: Deep marine sediment; isolation source: Hadal surficial sediment | place: Pacific Ocean | collected 2014-05 | depth 0-1...
CCGGGTTCTGGGTGAATTCGTGTTCAAACCACTGAATGATTTTAGTGCTGTCGGTCATCCAGCGCCCATCACCCAATTGAATGGCGGGCATCTGCCCCACGCCGAGGTTCTTCTCCACCAGCTTGAAGTCGCGGGGGGGCTGCATACTGTGAAACGTATAGGGCACGCTTTTAACCCGGAAGTAGGTCTCCAACTTGCCAGTGAAGTAGGAAGCATTCGAACCGTAAAGCTTTACCGGTTGCAAGGTGTCGATAGCCATTTTCGCGGCCTAGTTCGCGGCGTACCGCCCCGCCAGTCCACGCGGCTTCTGGGTGACGCGGTTGCCTACGCATTTTTTACTCATGCCGATTTCCTGTGGTTAGAACTAGAGGCCCATGGCCTTATAAAACTACCGCTTCACAGCCGGTACCCGCCAACAAGGTGTCTACCCGGGCGCGGTCGCCCTGCCCCAGTGCCCGATACTGTTGGTTAATCCACATCAGGCACTTGGCCTGATAGGAGAAGGTCTGCTGGGTCCACGGCGCGCCGTCGATTTCCGCTTCCCAGGTCTTTTCTCCCGCGTCCACTGCCCTGGCATTGGCCAACAGCGCGGGCACATACACCCGACCGATCTCCGCGAGAATACCACGCAAGCTGGCGGGGATTTCATCCGGCCCATTCCAATCACCGGCCACCGGAACCAGGCCACTGTGGTCTTCCATCAGACCGACCCAGGCTACGACGCGCGGGGACGCCTGGTGGGCGATGGCACGGGAGGTCGGGTCAAAGCCCACCAGCTGGGTCAACTGGCCGTAGAGGGCGAAATCACCCGCACCGGGGCGTTTACCCAGCATAAAGGGCTGCTGCGCCAGATGATTTTCCATAGCCGCCAGAAAGCGGCGATAACTGGCATCGATTACCGGTGCCGTGGTGTCGTTGCTGCCCACCACGTACAAGCGTCCAATCTGCCGCTCCGAGAATATTTTCTTGACGCCCTGCAGCCTGTCTTCGGAGAGGCTTACGCCCATACTCAGCGGCAACAAGGTGCCGGCATTATCAGCGTCCGCTTGGAGATACCAGCGGTAGTGGAACATATACTTGGTGCACCACTCGTCGCCGAAATCCTCTATCAGGTAGTCAATAAACGCCAGTGCGGGGTCGACTGGCAACACGGAGCGCCCGGGGTAATCGGCCTCCAACCGGCGAATTATTGGGGTGGAGTCGCACACCGCCTGCACGCCCCCCTGCTCGTCATCGAACAGGAAAGTGGGTAGAAATGTCGGCTTCGGTTTTACTATGCCCATGGCGCCCAGCGCAGTTGCCGGATCGGCCCAGGTGATGGCGTAGGGAATATGCCGATAACGCAACAGGGCAAGCATCTTGCGGGTATAGGGAGAGCCCGTGCCACCGATCAGGCGAAGTCTTTCCGTCGAAATCATTGCCAGTACCCCTTCAATCTATTGCGCCATATATTGACATAAAGAATGTCGATATGTAAGTATGGCAAGCAACTACAGTGGATATAAATATGGGCATCGGAAAATTAACTTTTCCAGGGTGCAGAAACCCCTGAGCCAGCCCTGTCGATGGTAAATTTTGGAGCCACTAATGCGGAAAGTTATCACCTTTTATTTTGATTTTGGCAGCCCCACCAGTTACCTGGCCTACAAGCGGCTGCAACAAGTTCGGGACAAATACGACGTTGAGATCTCCCCCAAGCCCGTCTTGCTGGGTGGGATTTTCCAGGGCGCAGCAAATAGCTCCCCGGCGTTCGTGCCCCTGAAGGGGGCGTGGATGAATATAGACATGAGGCGCTATGCCGAACGCTACGGTGTCGAATTCCAGCCCAACCCTTTCTTCCCCATTAACACCCTGGTGTTAATGCGAGCGGCCCTGGTCGCCATGGAAAGCGATTGTTTCGATCTCTACGTGAAGACGGTGTTCAACGCAATGTGGCGCGACCCCAAAAACCTCGCCGACCCGGACGTATTGAGTGAGGTGCTTGGCGCGGCGGGCCTGGATGCGGAGCAGTTACTGACAGGTACCCAGCAGGGCCATATCAAGGAAGACCTGAAGCAGCGCACCGCCGATGCCCTGGAGCGCGGTCTGTTTGGCTGCCCGACGATGTTCTATAACGATGAGTTCTTCTTCGGCCAGGACAGAATATTTTTCATTGAAGAAATGATTGCACAGGAGACCGCTTAACACACATGAGACCTATTGCAAAAATCGGCGCAGTCCTGTGCCTGCTGCTCGTGGGCGCTTGCAACGGTAGCTCCGGCAGCTCCGACAACACCACTAACATCAACACCACCAGCGAGGCTCAGCGACTGCTTGAACAGTTCGGCGAGCTACAGCCCTATTTTACCGAGCAGGGCATGCAGGGCCTGCTGGACTACGAGGACACCGGCAGGCCAGTGACGCTGATGCAACTGATGTCGGTCACCGACAACGAGGCCTTCGCGCGCTACGAGGAAGAAGCCGCCGCGCTGTGGGAAAGCATCGGCGCCAGCGAGCGCTTCCGCAGCGAGGTGTTCGACCAGATAATCGGCGATCGCCCTCTGAACCAGACCCGCGCGATCGAGTTTCCCAGTATGATGGTATTACTCAGCGCCATGGATACGCCGGCGTTTACCGACCTGATGAATACCCTGGCCGAGGCCAGCGACGACCAGGCCTGGGTGCTCGGAGAAGAGGAACCACTACCCTACGAACCCAGCGGCAGCTACTTCGATCCGGCACTGCAGAATCTTGATACCGACGAAGCTCGCGCCCTGCTGGCCGGTACCAGCGGCGCGGCGAGCGGTGAGGAGTCCGACTTCGAGTCCATTTCTACGGCGATTGTTGATATGGTAGTCAGCGATGCGCCCAGCCCGTTCTGGATGGTGAACCTGATCAACTTCTACGAGAAGGCCAAATTCCCCGACGGGCGCGACACCGACCTCAGCGGCGAGGAGGCCAACGAGATCTACGGCAAGGCCATCCTGCCCACCCTGCTGCGTTACAACTCCCTGCCGGATATCCTGATGCCAGTAGCGGTCACACTGACCGACGAGGGGGTCGAGTGGGAGCAGGCGGTGATTGTGCGCTACGCCAGCCGCGACGCCTTTCTCAACGCCTTCCCGCTCAACCCCCAGGCCGACGAGGCCCTCGTGTACAAGCAGGCGGGTGTGGAGAACACCCTGGTGTATGCCAGTGAGGTCCCAGGTACGGTACTGCCCGCACCAAAGAACGGTCCGCTGTTCGATTTACGGTACTGTGAAGTGCTGCTGTTCTATCCCACCAGCACTGGTCAGCGCGCTGACGTGTATAACTCGATGCCCCTGAGCACCTGCCCCCAGGATCTTTGGGATGCACTGGACGCGGAGCAGATCGCCAGCGATTACGACGCCCTGGTGGCCGGGCTCAACGGTATTCGCTTCTGGGTGCTGGACCTCATCGAGAGCAGGATACCGCCGGAACAGCCGAAGATCGAAAACTTTGGCGGTATCTTCATGCGCCTGGCGGCCAGCGTAGAGGTGGCCCCGGGGGCAGAGGTCGGTGAAGCGGCCCCCTACGGGGTCAACAGGGTGAGCCGCGACACGGTATTTCACTACGTGGCCGGTCGCCAGGTGTACGAACTGGAAGATCCGGACGGTATTCGGTACCGGATGCAGTCCTTCACCCGGGGCAACGACCCGGACCAGCAACTGGTGGACCTGCAGCGGCTGGAGCGGCGACTGGACCTGCCAGAGGGCTGGTCATTCCACGTTATTCTGCTGGAGGAGGACTTCGAACTCCTCACCGTGGAAGGCATCGCCGAGGTCGTCACCGACGATCTCGGCAACACCTACCAGCGCATTCCCTGAGGCGGGGTCGCCCGGCAACGTCGACCGGGTGTGAAAAGTTAACTCATTATTTGAATTCCTTGCGAATAGCATCGCTGTGCTCGCCGATTGCCGGCACCTGAGCAAATTGGTTCGATTCACCTGCTGCCTCTCCCACAAAAAGTGCCGGTGGACATATCAATTGCACCGGCCCTGTCGGTGTGGCCACTTCCATGCGGCGCAACTGCTGATGCTCACTCAGGTCCGCCACCGAGTTGAGTGAACCAAAGGCAATCCGACCTTTTTTCAAAAGGCTGATAACCTCTGCACGATCCAGACGGGCAAACACCTCGTCGATCTGTTCATCCATTGCGGGACGATTTTCACAACGGTCGACGTTGTCTTTGAACCGGTCATGCGCCACCATTTCCGGCTTCTGCAACACTACCTCACAAAAGGAGCGCCACTCGCGACTATTTTGAATGGAGATCACCACCTTCTGGTCGTCCCGGCAGGTATAGGCGCCGTAGGGTGCGATCGAGGGATGATTTAGGCCGACCCGCTTCGGGGCCTCTCCACCGTACTCCTGGTGTAACAGCGGCACCGTCATCCAGTCGGCAACCGCGTCGAAGAGGGACACCTGGACGCCTTTGCCCTTGCCGGTGATGCCCCGCTCTATCAGCGCCTGCAGAATCGCCGTATGCGCATACATGCCGCAGGCGATATCACACACGGACACTCCCACCCGGCCCGGTTCCGCCGCCGCACCGGTGATGGCCGCTAGCCCCGACTCGCACTGCACCAGCAGATCGTAGGCTTTCATATCGCGGTAGGGGCCGGATTCACCGTAACCGGAAATATCCACGGTAATCAGTTTTGGGTTGCGGTCACGCAACAGCTGCGAATCAAAGCCTGCTCGCGCACAGGCGCCGGGTGCCAGGTTTTGAATAAACACATCGGCGCTCTCCAGCATTTTCAGCAACAACTGACTATCGCCTTCCTCTTTGATGTTAAGACATACCGACTCCTTGCCGCGATTCAGCCAGACAAAATAGGCACTCTCGCCGTGTACCACATGATCGTAATTACGGGCAAAATCACCTTCTTCGCGCTCAACCTTAATGACCCGGGCACCGGCATCCGCCAGGCGCGAGGAGCAATAGGGGGCGGCTACCGCCTGCTCTATTGAAACAACCAACAATCCATCCAACGGTTTCATCTAGTGACCTCTTTAGTAAGACTTGGGCAGACCCAGGTCGTGGGTTGCGACATGGGAGAGAATCAGGTTGGTGGAGATAGGTGCCACCTGATAGAGACGCGTCTCACGGAACTTGCGCTCTATATCGTATTCTTCGGCAAAGCCGTAACCACCGTGCGTCTGAATACAGGTGTCTCCCGCCTGCCAGGAGACTTCGGAGGCCAGCATCTTGGCCATATTGGCCTCGGAGCCGCAGGGCTGGCCGGCCTCAAACAAAGCCGTCGCCTGGCGCACCATCGCGGCAGCTGCTTCAGTTTGTATATGGGCACGGGCAATCGGGAATTGCACCCCTTGGTTTTGGCCGATAGGACGACCAAATACCTCCCTATCAATGGCGTAGCTGGACGCCTTCTCGACAAAATAACGAGCGTCGCCAATACACTCCGCAGCAATCAGAATACGTTCGGCGTTCATGCCGTCGAGAATGTAGCGAAAGCCTTTGCCCTCTTCGCCAATCAGATTTTCAACCGGCACCCGTAAATTGTCGAAAAACAACTCCGTGGTGGCGTGATTCATCATGGTTCGGATCGGGTTGATCGTCATTCCGTTGTCCAGCGCCTCGCGCATGTCCACCAGCAGAACCGACATACCGTCGGTGCGCTTTTGACCGTCTTCCCGTGGGGTTGTGCGCACCAACAGAACCATTAAATCGGAATGCTCGGTACGAGAAATAAATACCTTCTGGCCATTGACCACATAGTGATCACCATCGCGAACGGCGCGAGTGCGGATACGGGTAGTATCAGTGCCGCTGCCTGGTTCGGTCACGGCAAACGCCTGTAAGCGCAGTTTACCGGCAGCAATTGCAGGAAGATACTTCTGCTTCTGCGCATCACTGCCGTGGCGCAATACCGTGCCCATGGTGTACATCTGGGCGTGACAGGCGCCGCCATTACAGCCCGCGCGCTGGATCTCTTCCAACACCGCACAAGCGGCGCCCAGGGGCAGCCCCACACCACCGTATTCCTCGGGAATCATCACCGACAGGTAACCCGACTCGCTCAACGCCTGCACAAATTCCGTGGGATAAACATGCTCTCGATCCAGGTTCCGCCAATACTCCCCGGGAAACCTGGCACACAACTTTGCAATGGCTTCTCGAATCTCCGGGTAATTTTCCTGCTGGCTCATAGCGCACTCCCGTACTTGGTGAATAGCGGGAGCAGCATGCAGTCCGAACCGATATATCACAAGTGATATATATTCATACAAGCTATGCTATTTGGTCAATATTTATAGCCCGGTTCGTGACTTGATTGCCATTACGGCATGGGATCTATGCATATATATCACTTGTGGTATACCACACTGAGTCGCATCCTATTTATCAAAGGTAAAACACTACATATGCGTAGGTATTTGAATGAGGAGTGGTTTGCAATGGCAACTGACACCCTGGTGAAAGAGCTGGATATAAACGAGTCGTGGCCGGATGACCTATACGACGTACTAAAGAACAACGATATTCGACACTGCGCCTACGTGCCGGATGCCGGTCACACACAACTCATCAACAAGATGGTTGAAGACGCCGAGATTCATGACACGGTTTTGACGACCGAGGAAGAAGGTATTGGCTACCTCGCCGGCGCCTGGTTAGGCGGAGAACGTGGCGTGTTGCTAATGCAATGTAGCGGAGTAGGTAATTGCATCAATACACTGAGTCTTACCCAAAGTTACCGCTTTCCTTTGCTGATGATCATTACCATGCGTGGGGAATGGGCAGAATTTAACCCAATGCAAGTGGCAATGGGTAGTGTGACAGCCAAGTCTCTGGCACTAATGGGTGTTAACACCTATCTCGTTGAACGTGCTGAAGATATTGCTGAAGCTGTGGCAGCAGGAGCAGAGCATGCCTTTAACGGTGATCAATCCGTAGCCATTCTTATTTCACAACGTGTTATCGGGCGAAAAAAATGGACCAAGTAACTAGCTTCTCCAGTGATTCAAAAGTGTTAGCCCGGCGCGACGTTGTTGCGGCGCTGCTTAAAGATCGTTCAGATATCATGGTTGTTACCGGTCTTGGGGCTGCTACCTACGATGTCGCCGCGGTCAGTCCCAGCCATCGCAACTTTTATCTGTGGGGTGCAATGGGCAGCGCCGCCATGGTGGGTCTTGGGCTTGCGCTTTCAAATCCTGAGTGTCCCGTATTGGTTATTACCGGAGATGGCGAGCAGTTAATGGGTTTTGGCGCGCTGGCAACCATTGGCGTGAAACGCCCCGGCAATCTGTCTATTGCCGTTCTTGATAATGGGCATTATGGCGAGACCGGCATGCAGAAAAGCCACAGCAGCTTTGGCATCGGCCTTCACAAAGTGGCAGCTGCCTGCAATTTTGCCTGGGCGGAAGAAATTGTCGATATGTGCGCTGTAGCGGACTTTCGGGGGCTTGTGCACAATACGAAATTGGGCCCTGTACTCGCGCGAATTCTTGTCGAAGCGAAAAATGATCCAAGGGTATTGCCAACACGTGATTGCGTAGAGATCAAGAATAGATTCCGTGCTGCGCACGGACATACCGTTTAATAGAGAGCTTAGCCATGACAAATCTAACACGCTATCAAAACCTGGTTGGCGGCCGCAGAGTCAAATCCAGCAGTGACGAATGGCTGAATTCCTTCAATCCCTACACGGGAGAGGCCTGGAGTCAGGTACCTCGTTGTACCGCAGAGGATGTTTTGTTGGCAGTCGACGCTGCACACGAGGCCTTTATCGGTGAGTGGTCAACAATAACGGCTTCCGCAAGAGGGAAGCTTCTGTGCCGCTTAGCCGACTTACTGGAACAAAAAGGTGATTTTCTTGCCCGGATTGAAACCACAGACAATGGCAAACTCCTGGCCGAAATGAAGGCACAGCTGAAATATATTCCCCAGTGGTTTCGCTATTATGGCGGACTTGCGGATAAGGTGGAAGGAACGGTTCCGCCAATTGATAAGCCGGACATGTTTACCTATACCCGCTACGAACCTCTTGGCGTTATTGCGGCAATCACCCCCTGGAATTCTCCGCTTATGCTACTGGCCTGGAAAATGGCCCCGGCCCTGGCAGCCGGTAATACCATGGTTATCAAGCCTTCTGAGTTTACCTCTGCATCAACATTGGAGTTTGTGTCTCTTTTTGAAGAGGCCGGATTTCCTGCCGGTGTCGTCAATACGGTAACAGGTTACGGTGCAGACGTGGGTCAAACGCTGGTAGAGCACCCCAAGGTCACCAAGGTTGCCTTTACCGGAGGTGATATAGCGGGTAGGAAAGTCTATGAAGCGGCAGCCAGGGGGCTGAAAAAAGTGAGCCTTGAGCTCGGTGGGAAGTCACCCAACATCATTTTTGCGGATGCTAATCTTGATGCTGCCGTTAATGGTGCTATCTCAGGAATCTTTGCCGCTTCTGGACAGACCTGTATTGCTGGATCGCGGCTTTTGGTTCAGGAGTCAATTTATGAAGAAGTTGTTCAAAGCGTAACAGCTCTTGCGAAAACGGCTCGACTGGGTGATCCCTTTAATGAGGAAACACAGGTGGGCCCAATGACTACGGAACAGCAGCGTGATCGCGTCCTTGCCTATATCAATATTGCCAAAGAGGAAGGTGCTCGCTGTGTTTTGGGTGGTGAAGTACCCCAAGAGCGAGATGTTGGGCCCGGCTGGTTTGTAAAGCCAACCATTTTCGCCGATGTTAATAACCAGATGCGCATTGCTCAAGAGGAAGTGTTTGGGCCCGTCATGGCGATTATTCCCTTTAAAGATGAAGATGACGCTGTATCGATCGCAAATGATACCATCTATGGATTGGCGGCAGGTGTATGGACCTCGGATATTGGCCGTGCAATGCGGATGTCGAAACAATTGCAAGCTGGGACTATTTGGGTAAACACCTATCGCGCTGTCAGCTTTTTGGCTCCTTTCGGTGGTTACAAAAGTAGTGGTCTTGGCAGAGAAAATGGCAAGGACGCGATCATGGAATACCTACAAACAAAATCTGTGTGGATAAATACATCGAACGATAGTCCTAACCCGTTTGTTATCCGATGATTATGAAGAGTCTCAAAGGTAATGTCAGCGGGGATGGCAGCTTGCTGAGATATATCATAAATGATATATTTTCATTCGATCCATGCCATTTTAGCAACAGATTATGCCTTTAATTCCATGAGGACGATGGCATGAAACTTCAGCAACTTAGGTCCTTTGTGCAGGTAGCTGAATTAGGCAGCCTCAGCAAAGCAGCCGTAAGCCTTTTCACCGTACAGTCAGCAATTAGCAGGCAAATAAAAGCGCTGGAAGAGGACCTCGAAACAAAGCTGTTTGTTCGGCATGGTCGAGGGCTGCACCTGACAGAAACCGGCAGGCAACTGCTTCCCAGGGCCACTCACATCTTAAAAGAGATTGAAGACGCCAAGTCAGAAATTGTTGCGAGTAGTGAAAACGTTTGCGGGGAAGTCACAATAGGAATGCCACCAACGGTTGCGACCGTATTAGCAGGATCTCTCGCTGAACGCCTGGCCAATGAATACCCGGGTATTAGATTGCGATTTGTTGACGCGTTTTCTGAGACTTTATTAGGATGGATACAACAACGGAAGATCGACTTTGCTGTGCTCTACGACCACAAAGCGCAACACAACCTTAGAATTTACCCTTTGTTGCTGGAAAATTTGTATCTTGTCATGCATCCGAGCAACAAACTGGCAAAGAAGAAATCCATCGTGCTACATGAACTTTCATCACAGAAGCTGGTGCTACCAAGTAGCGGACATAGTTTACGAAAGCTCATTGAAGGGGTCGCTCGCAACGAAAATATTGAGCTCAATGTATCCATTGAGGCAGATGGTCTAATTATCCTAAAAGAACTTGTTATGAGAGGGATGGGATCGACAATACTACCTATGGCGCCCATCCACCACGAAATAAATAATGGCACTATTTTTGCCATACCTATTACCGACCCACCAATAACCAGGAAGCTTTTACTTGCGCTGCCCACAGATCGACCCTCTACAAACGCCAGTTTGAAAGCTTCTGAAATATTGCGTCTTCAAGTGAAGCAGATCGTTGAAAGCGGGATCTGGACAGGCAAGTTACTTATGCCCCAGGAAACCCAAGATTAGTGGTATGTTTGCGGGCTATCTCCTGTGATCGAGTCGCTGAATCAGAAACCGTAGGTCAAATAAATACTGGGGCGCCGTCATTCAAAGGTGCAATACCTATACAGAGGTTTACACATGAAACTTGGCTTGTCCTTGTTGGGAATTGTAGCGGCTTTGCTTGTCGGTACTTATTACAGCCTGTTCTACAACCCCCAAAACGCTCAACAGCAGCAAATGAACCAGGTGTGGTCGCAATTCGCCCAGGAGATAGAGGCGCTGGGTGAGTTGGTCGAAGATGCACCCTTTAATAGAGATGAGCGTACGGCG
>SMVA01400738.1_pt1 | contig 10446 bp, 7 predicted proteins | sample 2456451 | NCBI WGS metagenome assembly SMVA01 (sample SAMN11095933, study PRJNA526329) | marine sediment metagenome | biome: Marine sediment; feature: Surficial sediment; material: Deep marine sediment; isolation source: Hadal surficial sediment | place: Pacific Ocean | collected 2014-05 | depth 0-1...
ATCTCTTCCTCGGTCATCGTCGTCTGCTCGCGCAGCCCATACGCGACGTTCTCGTACACGTTGAGGGAGTCGAAGAGGGCGGACTCCTGGAACAGCATGCCGATTCGGCGTCGCGTCTGGGTCCACTGTTGCTCCGTCTGTCCCGTCACGTCCTCTCCGTCGAAGCGAATGCTGCCCTCGTCAACCTCGAGGAGGCCCATCATCGCTTTGAGCAGGACGCTCTTGCCGGAGCCCGACTCGCCGATGATTGTGACGACCTCACCGTCGAAGATATCGATATCGAGCCCGTTCAGGACTACGTGTCGCCCAAAGGCCTTCCGCAGGCCACGCACCTCCAATAACGCCATGACGTCAGAGACTCAGCCCTTCGCCGCCCAAGAGGCGCAGTACCCCAGAGGATGAATCGGACCTCTGACGAGGGTGCATTGTCCGCATTGACTCTCGGCGCCCGTTGCGTAGAAAGCGCAGTTCGCGCAGTTCTTCTGCGCGCCGTGAGGGGACCGGTCCTGGTACTCGAGCGCGTTCCGAACCTCCAGATCGGCCTTGCCGACGTTGCTCACGTCTTGGCAGTGGAACTCCGGTTTCGTGCAGGCGTGGAGAAGGACCGGCATCGAGCCGATCACGGCCAAATGCACCGTTCGCCCAAGCATCTCACGTCTCGAAAGGGTGCTCCTCTTCATCCCGTGGCTCCTCCGCGGAGGCTAGCACGGCGGCGCGTAAATCAGCGAACGGCACCCATCATTTCGAGGAACTCGTCGGTTTCCACCAGACCGGTAACTCGCCCTGCCTCAGAGCCATCGCTGTGATGGAGCACCACCAGCGGCAGGCCGGGTTGCTTGTAGCCCTTGAGCAGTGCCCATCCGTCGTCGGTGGCCTTGTCCGTGCTGAGGTCGACCCGAACCGTCACGAACCGCCGCGCCTCGGCGACGACCCGCGGATCGCTGAGCACCCCGCGCTCGAGCTCCTGGCACGCGCCGCACCAATCCGCGCCGAAGTCGACGAGCATGGGACGCTCTTCAGCAAGCGCTTGGGTCTTGCCAGCCTCGAAGCTCTCGACCCAGCCGATGTGTGCGCCCGGCGGGAGAGCTTCGGCCCAGCCCACGATTCCGAGGACACCTGCGACGCACGCGGTGACCCCGATCGCCTTGCGAATCCGCGCTCCCCAGGCGTCACTCTTGAAGGACAAATGAATGGCGCCCACGATGATGCCGCCTGTCAGCAATCCGAATGCCGCGGCGAGCCACACCTCGTCGCGCACGGCCGGGCGGGGGTAAGGGAACAGACCACGTACGTAGTAGAAGGCGAGTGCGAGCATCGCGATGCCGAAAGCGCTCTTGCTCCACTCGACCCATCGTCCGGACTTCGGAAGTGTCACGGCGAACGTCCCCACGAACCAGAACAGCACGCCGATGCCGATCGCGTAGATGAACAAGGCAATCGCACCGAATGCGACGTTACCGGTCGTTGCCACCCAAGTCAGCAGGACTGCGAGGACGGGTCCGGTGCACGGAGCCGCGATGAGCCCGTTGACGAATCCGAGGACGAATGCGCCCCTCAAACCGAACCCGCCCGCTTGCGCGAGCCGATTCTGCAACGCCGAAGGTAAGGCGAGGTCGAACAGGCCGAACATGCTGAATGCCATCACAGCGAATAACGCCGACAGCGTTCCGACAACCCAGGGGCTCGCCAAGGCGCTGCCAAACGCACTTCCGGTCAACGCGGAAACCACGCCTAGTGGAGTGAACAGCGCCGCAATCCCCAACACGAATGCAGTCGAGAGGAGCGACGCCCTGGCGCGGCTCTCGGTCTTTCTCGCGCCGAACACACTGACGGTGATCGCGATCATCGGATACACGCACGGAGTCAATGAGGTGGCCAGACCTGCTACGAAGATCAGTCCGAGCGCACCCAGGTAGCTTCCGCCCTCGAGCGCGTTCGAGAACGGGGCAGTGAGATCGGTCAGTGTGTCGGCGGACGCGTGCACCTCCGGCAAGAAAGCCGCGACAAACGCCGCCAAGCCGAACCACGCACTCTTGCGCATACTCCAACTATGGTGCTCGTTTGGTTGACCGTCCACGAACCGGGGACGTAGCCTCTCTTTGGGGAACACTTTGCCGCTACTTTTCCTGCTGTTCATCGCCATCGCCACAGGCGCTCTCTCGGCCTACGCCGGCCTCGACGAGGTTCGCCATAGCGCAGCCCCCGTGTGGCGCATGGAGGCCTTCCTTGCCTTCGCGCTCTTCGTTGGCTTCGTCCTCTTGCCAACAGCTATCTACTTCTACGTATTTCACGGCGACTGGTTTCTCTTCTATTGGGTCGACACGGGTCACGCTTCCTGGGTTTGGGGCCTGCTCGTGGTCTTGCTCCTCCTCGGTTCCGCGTCCCTGGGCTTCGGAGTTGGCGCGACCCTTTGCCGAGCTTCGCGCAATGTGGTTACCCGCCACATCGCCACCGGCGCCCTCCTCATTGCGCTCGCGGTGTGGCCGCTTGCATGGGAACGACTTTCCGTCGTCGGGTCCTACCGACAGTTTACGCGCGATTACGGGCTCGTCCCGTTCTTCTCGAGCCCCGCCTTCTATTCGGGGCTGGCCATGCTCATCATCATCGGGGTCGCCTTTGGGTCGGCCGTATATCGGATCGACCGGCACACGCACGACGGTGGTTAACGAGGAGAGAGCAGCCCCATGTGTTCACGCAGGTGCATCGCCGCGGGGGACGCCCAGAACTTTAGCGCATCGGTGTAGGCTGGATGAGTGTCGAACGTTTCCCCTTCGGCTTTCCGCTCGGGCGCGATTCGCTGTCGCACGTCCTGCACGAGCGGGTCGAGGTCGTCGCAGACGAGAAGTGCCGCCCGGAGGGCGGTTCGTTGTGCAGCATTGACCCATCGGTCGAACTTCACTCGTTTCGCTTGCGAGTAGGCGAGGGCGGCGTCACGGACGAGCTTGCGGTCACGCCGTGGGATCGCGCGTTGCAGGCGTCGCGTTTGCTCGTTCAGGAACTCTTCGCTGGTTAGGCCGGAGCCAAAATCTGGTTTTACGGTTCGCGCAGCGGATGCCAGTAAGACATCGAGCTCCCGCGGAGTGAGCTTTTCGACTGCGTGATAGCCGCGCGCAATCTGCGTCATGGGTTGGGTCAGCAAGAAGGCCTGCGTGGACGGGTCCCGCTCCATGATGCTCGCCGGCACGAGCACCGCTGGGTGAGCGCCAAACTCGATCGTGATGCCTCGGTTTCGGACACGGTGCAGGAACAGATCGAAATTGCGCACGTCGAGCGCGGCCGCGATTCGGTTCGCAATCTCGCGGAGCGGGTGATTGGCTTCGGTCGGGAGGCGATCCCGCGTCGAGAGCCCGTAGCTGTCGAGCGCCGGCGGGTAGAGCTTGCCGAGAGCCGGGCTCAGTGCGGCCAGTAGCGCCCCGGCTGCCGCGTCTTCCGCGCGCGGCGTCCCCAGTTGGTCGAGCACCGATCCTCGAAGTGACCTTGGTCGGACGCGAGCAGGCCAAGGCTCGACTGACGCAACCCGCGCCCGATCCTCTTCGTCGTCCGCACCGATCGCGAGCAGGGGCAGAGTCGCCAGTCGCGCCTCTCGCAAGCGGTCGCCGGTTTGATAGGTGACCCCCAGCTCGCGCCAGATTTCCTCCCGAAGCGGCTCTTGTGAGAGCGCCGCTTGGAGCTGCTCGACCGCCGCCGCCTGCTCGCCGCGTACACGTAAGCGGACCGCCAGCTCTCGCCGAAGGTCGGCGTTGGCCGCCCCTTCTTCGAGACCGCTTCGAAGCGCCGCGATCGCCGCGTGCTCGTCGCGACAGTGGTCGGACAAGATCCGGGCGACTTCGAGCGCGGTGGTTACACGCCCCGCCCCGTCGTTGGCGCGATGGTTGCCCAGGGCTTCAGCATAGCCGCGCCAGTCGTCCGGAGTTTCGCACAGGTCTTCGAGAGTGCGCGCCGCGGTGCTGCCCGGCCCCTCGAGCACGACTGCGCGGCGAAGAGCGTTCTTGGCGTTATCCCCGTCGCCGGCGGCGTGTTCGAGTTGCCCGAGGCGAACGAGTGCGTCCCCACGTTCCTGACCGTCGCTCACATCGAGCAGATGGCGCGCGACCTGCAAGGCCTCCGGCAATTGCCCAAGCGCTTCGTGCACTAGCGAGAGCTCTTGCAGCGCCACCGGATGAGCTGGCTCCGATATGAGGGCGGCCTCGACGTGCCGTAGGGCGCGGTCCGGCATGTTCAGTTGCTCGCGGTACAGGCGGGCAAGGTCGAGCAAGACCCGCCGCACGCGGGTGTTCTCGGGCGCAGCGGCAAGCAGCTGCTCCATCGTCGCGGCCGCCTCGTGCCACGATTGATTGGCCTCGAAGTGATGCGCCAACCGCTCCAATGCATCGAGATGACGAGGCTCTACTTTCAGGACGCGTTGCAGCGTTCGTATCGCCGCTGGTAGCTCACCGAGCTCCTCACTCTGCACCCGCGCCACCGCAAGCCACAGCGCGCTCGCCCTGTCGACGGAGCGAGCTCCTGACGCGGCCTGAGAGAGCCTATCGACGAGGGGCGACCAGCCTTCGTCGATCGTGAGCACATCGGTGAGGCCGTCCGCCGCTCGAGCCGAGTCCGGCCACAGCTCGAGCGCCTGTTCGAAATCCCGTCGCGCCCCGTCGTGGTCCCCGATGCGTTCCAGACGAACCACCGCGCTTTGCACGAAGAGATCGGACGCCGCTTTCGCGTCACGCTCGGCTTCCGCCTCGCGCCGAAGTGCGTCGACGAGCGCGGCGGGGTCGTCGGTCTCCTGGGCGACTCGCGTGAGCCCGCGCGCCGCACCGATGTGGTAGGGGTCGGCGATCGCCGCCGCGCGGAACTGCTCGATCGCTTGGGTGTCTTCTTCACCCTCCACGAGTTCGGCCAGACGTGCGCGATGTGCCGCCTCGACGGCCGGGTCGCGGGCAGACTTCGCAACCAAGGTGTCGATCTCCTGCAAGAGGCCGGTATCCCGTTGACCCGTCGCCAATCGCTCGAGCTCGAGCATGGCCCCCAAGTCCGTGGGGACCACCTCCAGGATGCGCCGATACGCCTCAACGATGTCGTCGTATTCGCCGAGTCCCTGGTGCTCCAACAGGCGCGCGAGCTCGTAGAGCGCCGCAACACGGCCGGCGGGGTCTTCCAGCACTTCGGATTGCGTCGAGTACACGGCGCACAACGATTCCCATGCGCCGACTTGTCGATGCAGTTGTTCGAGCGCCAGCAGAGCGCCGAGGTGCTTCGAGTCGACTGCAAGCACCTCTTCCCACGCCTGAATCGCTTGTCGGTGCTTGTCCTGGCGCTCCAGCACCTGTGCCTTTCGCGCGAACAAGGCGATGCGCTGCGCAGGCTCCTCGGTAAGTTTCAGTTCGCGTTCGAGATCGGCGAGGAGATGGGTCCAGTCATGCTCTTCGGCCCGCACCCGGGCCAGCGCATCGATGGCCGGTCGATAGCTTGCATCCGCCGAAACCGCAGCCTCGTACGACGCCACCGATTTGGTGCGGTCATCGAGGTGCTCCTCGTATACCTGGCCAAGTAGGAACGCGGCGCGCGCGCGGAGTTGAGCAGTTCCCGAGTTGCGAAGCTGGAGCTCCAAGACGTCGACCAACTCTTCCCAATCGCCTCGCTCCCGCAACTGCCGCGCGAGCTCCTGAAGTGAGGGCGCATGGGCCGCGTCGACTTTGATCGCCTCGCGGTGATACCGAAGCGCATCCTCGTCGCTCCCAAGGCGGTCCCGCGAGATCTCGGCCATCTTCTGCAATAGGGCGACTCGTCGACTCTTAGCGGAGGTGAGCTTTAACTCTTGGGCGTAGATGTCGAGCAAGTCATTCCAACGCCCCGCTGCGTAGTACAGGCGCCCTAGGCTCGAGAGCGTCGGCACATGAAGGGGGTCCTTGTCGAGGGCGCGACGATACCGGGCGATCGCTTCATCGCGGTCCTCCAACTGCTCATCGAGCACTTCTCCGGCCCGGTGCAGGAGCGCGACGAGCCGGTCCCGCTCGACGGTCAGCTCGATCTCGTAGTCGAGCGCCTCGAGGAGCTCTCGAGGCCGGTGCGCGCGCGCTGCAGAGCGCTGCCACGCGTGGACTGCGGCAAGGTGTCCGGTGTCCTGCTGCAATACGCGCTTGTACGTTTGGGCCGCGAGCCCATGCTCCCCGAGCACATCCTCGTAGAGCTGTGCGATCTTGAGCAGATACGACACCGCCCGCGTTCCCGTCGCCCGGTCCAGGGCGTTCTCGTAGAGTTGAATGAGCTCCTTGGGCTTGTTCACGTCCGAAAGCAGGCGCGTGAGCGCCTTGAAAGCCGTGGGGTGGTCGGGCATCGCGTTGAGCGAGCGATGGTAGTGATCGACCGCATCATCGATGGCGTCCAGCCTGGTTTCGTAGATCTCGGCCGCGCGGGCATGGGAGTCGGCGCGCCGTTGTGCATCGGTCGTGTAGCGCGCTTCTTGAAGGCACATGCCGATCAGCTTCGGCCAAGCGCCACGAACCCGGTAGAGCAGGCTCAGGGCTTGCAAACTTGAAAGCGAGGTGGGATCGAGCTCGATGGCCCTCTCGTGCCAGTCGATCGCCTGGTCCACATCGCGCAGCTCCTCTTCATACAGACGAGCGATGCGTTGTGTATGAGTGAGCTTCTCCGCTTCGTCCTCGCTGGCTTCGGTCAGCGCTTCGAGGGTCTCGACCAAGGCTTGCAGCCGCTGTCCTGCCTCATAGTGCCGCGCTAGCTCGCCGAGAATCAACGGGTCCTTGGGACGCAGGCTCCGCGCTTGTTCGAGGACGCGGATGGCCTCGTCTCGATTCCCGAGGTGCTCCGCATGAATGCGCGCGGCGCGATATAGCGAGGAAGCCTTCGAAGACGGCTCGGTTGCCAGCTGGGCCTCCGCTTCAAGCGTGCGGATCAAATCACGCCAACGACGTTGCCCGTAGTACAGGCGTTTCAACGCCTGGACAGCGATGACTGCAGTCGGGTCGAGTTGCAGTGCCGTCTCGTAGAGCTCGGCGGCCTGTTCGGGACGTTGCTGTCGGCTTTCGAGCAACTGAGCTCGACGGATGATCAACGCCGCGCGGTGCCCGTCGTCCGCCGCCGCCGAATTCGCAAGCTCGGCGAGGTTCCGGTCCACATCGGGCCACGCCTGCTGCGCAAATGAGTGCTGTTCGGTGGCGCGCAGGATCGCGGCGTGCGAACGATCCAGCGCCCTCGCAGTGTGATAGGCTTCTCCGGCCGCCTCGCGATTGCCGAGCACGTCCTCGAGCAGACGTCCCTTCAACAGGAACAGCGTGGCCTTGTCGCGAGGTTGGCGTGTCACGCGCGCCTCGGAGTCGAACAGAGCAAGCGCTTCGGTATACATTCGCGCACCAAGAAGAAGTCGGCGCGCGGCGCGTATCGCCGGCACATAGTCCGGCGACCGCTCCAGCGTCGCTTGGTAGTACTGAAGCGCTCGACGCGTGTCCTTCAGCGGGCCTTCGCAGGTGCGCGCCATTTCGAAGTACAACCTCGCCGCGCGGCGAACGTCCGGCTGGTCCCGCAACTCGCGCTCGCACTCCTCGACCCAATCACGCGCTCGACGTGCCCGGTCGATTTTGGCGGACGTGGGTTTGGGCGGGGCACTCGACGCACGGCCAGGCACAGCCGGCGGCTTTGCGGCATCGGGCTCTTCGACGAGATCGTCTTGCCCCAGCTCCTGCGTCGCATCACGGCGCAGCAGCGTGATGTCCCCTTCCTCGAACGCCATCTGGCCTACATGCTACCCCGGCTCCGCGAAGATCGCACCGCCCCTTGGAGAGTAGTGAAAAGTAGCTAGCGGGTAAGCGGACACCCTACATCTGAACAGGTAGGTTACGCCGCAGGGGCGAGGTCTTTCAGCTCTTCCGCAAGCTTCTTTTTCGCCCTCGCTTCGAGCTGGCGGGCGCGCTCGCGGCTGACGCCGAGCTCCCGGCCGAGCGAGGCCAGTGATGCCGAGTCGTCGCTCAAGATGCGCTTCTCGACGATCAGCCGTTCGCGATCGTCGAGGACCGACAACGCGCCTTCGAGCCGCAACTCGATGCCCCTCTGCCGCTGTCGCCGTTCGACTACCACGTCCTGTGGCTCCGAGGTTCCAGGGAGCATCTCGACGAGCGTCGCGTCCGAGTCGTGGTAGGCCGGTCCGTCGAGCGATATTTCACGCTGGTCGAGCCGGCGCAGTAGCTCGGCCATCTTTTCAGGGCTTGTGTCGAAGTCGGATGCGAGCTTCGCAATCAGCTCCTCTGGATCGGCGATTAGATTCGACAGCCGCGCCCGCTCTCGGCGTAAACGGAAGAACAGCTTCGATCGGAACGGCCCGGAGCCAGCGCCGATCATCGTGCTCGAGCGAACGACTGCTTCGAGTACGAACGCGCGAATCCAATACCCCGCGTAGGTAACGAATCGCGTGCCACGATGTGGATCAAACTTGCGAACCGCCGTCACCAAGCCCACGCTGCCTTCGGCAATCAGATCGCCGATGGTCACGCCGTAGCGCCGGTACTGAAGCCCAATGGCAATCACGTATCGCAGGTTGGCTTCGACGAGCCGGTCCGCGGCGTCTTGGTCCCCCTTGCGCGCGCGGATGGCGAGCTTGTGCTCTTCCTCGCGGGACAGCTTGGGGATGGCGCGGACTTGCTGAATGTATCGGTCGAGGGAGGCGGATGACTGCATGGTGATATCCCCTATGCGCACCCTAGGGTTACGTTACGTTACGTGAGTCTGTCAAGCAGGGTCGCCGCCGCACAGCAGAACGTAGAAAGGCGCCGGTAGCTTGCTTGCCAGCTGAAATGATTGATGAATTAGGTGGAGAAGCTAGAGCCACATCCGCAGGTTTGTTTCGCCTGCGGATTTCCGAACTTGAACCCAGCGCCCTGCAGGCCCTCGACGTAGTCGATCTCGGTGCCTTCCACATATTGGACGCTCATCATGTCCACGTAGATGAGAATGCCATGCGAGGTGAAGGTCTGGTCCATGTCCGAGGTCTCGTCCTCGAAGAACAAATCATACGAAAACCCCGCACAACCACCGCCAATTACGCGCACGCGGAGGCCTTGGTCGACTAGGCTTTCGTCGGCGTCTTGGATCTCTTTGACTTTCTCGGCGGCTCGTGTGGTGAGGGTCAGCATGATGCTCCTTTGGGAACTACTATAAGGCCGAGGCTCGGTTTACGCCAGCAGACTTCATTCCGTATCGTCAGGTGGGTGTATGGCACACCCCTGGGCCGTCTTCCACCGCGCCGATCGCATGGGCAGGGGCACCGCCAATCGTAAAGCCCTCGGGCCCCTCCGCGTCGTGGCCGCGCTTGAGAAAGCCCAGCGCCGACACGCTGCCACTCCCCTGCACTGCCGAGGTGATTTCGCCAACGACAGTGTCCGCCAACATGATCGGGGCCTTCGCCACTGGGGGCTCGGTGCTTTCGACTGTCCAGCGCCAGAGGAGCTTGGGGGCTTTTCCCCGGTTTTCGAGCATGACCACCGTCTCCTGGCCGATGTAGCATCCCTTGTTGAACGAGACGGCCAATGGATTTAGCCCGCTCTCCTGAGGGTAGGTCTGCTCGCCGAAGTCGACGCCGAACCGCGGCCGCCCTCGAAGGACGTGGGCATGGTTCCACGCCTGGTCACTCACCCAGCCGCCCCCGAGCTCGCGACTGCGTGCGGTCAATCGTTCGAGCTCCGACTCGAGCTCGTCGCTCGGGACCACCCATTGCCGGCCGCCAACTCCGAGCCGGTCGGCAGGCCAGCCACTTTCCGCCACCTTGCTTGCGCTGGGGCCCTGCGCCGTGATCACGCGTAGGTCCTCGCGGACTTCGAGGTCGACGTCCTCCATGATGATGTACCGGTCGAAGCGTTCGAGCAGAGCGCTCACCTGGGATGCTGGCACATCGAGCCACACGTCGTCCTCACGAACGAGGGCATAAACATCGGCCAGGATCCGTCCCTTGAGGGAGAGCACGAACGCGTACGAGGAGCCGCCGGGCTCTACGCCTTCCAGTTGATTGGTGAGCTGCCCTTGCAACCACTCGCGAGCGTCATCGCCACTGACCGCGATGATCGCGCGGTCGCTGAGCGAAAGCACGCCCACAGATTGCTGTAGCCACTCGAGCTCGCGTGCGTGCGCCATGGGGCAGTTCTGGTACGCAACCCGCGTGCAGGCAAGTGCCGCGCTCAGCACTCGATCGGCTCGATGTGCGCTGCACGAAGGGAGACCACTCCGGCTTCGGTTCGTACGCGCGCCGCCCCGTCCGGGCCTATGCCGTCGAACACCCCTTCACCGTCCTCCCAGCGAACCCGCTCCTCAACCAGTGCCAAGGCCGGCCTCAGGGCATCCACCACAACCACTGCGCCGTCCTGGACGAAGCGCGTCACCCATCGCTCGATGTGAGAGAGGAGGGTGGCCAGCACGTCGGCCCGGTCGAAGGGTTCTTCGCCGCCGCGCTCTGCTCGC
>SMVA01390823.1_pt1 | contig 10445 bp, 10 predicted proteins | sample 2456451 | NCBI WGS metagenome assembly SMVA01 (sample SAMN11095933, study PRJNA526329) | marine sediment metagenome | biome: Marine sediment; feature: Surficial sediment; material: Deep marine sediment; isolation source: Hadal surficial sediment | place: Pacific Ocean | collected 2014-05 | depth...
CAAATTATTCGCGCTCTCGCGCGACCAATTCACTCGGCACGAACGGAGGTTGGCGCATCACTTAAAGTGGAATAATGCCCCTGGGGGCGTGTCGCTACAACAGCACTTCGGCGATCACCACGAAGGGGCCTTTTTTGCCGTTCGAACCCATGAACATACTGGCGCCTGGTTGTAGATTCTGTGATTGCAGGAAGCTGTCGAGGGCAAGCTGATGAGCGGTGGCAAAATCCAGGCCAAACCCTAGGCTCTCGCCCGTTGCATCCAGGGTTTTGGCCATTGCGCCCTTTTTGGCCAGTTTCAAAAAACTCTCTGCATAAATATCGACGAGCAGAGCACTGCCGGGTGCCGCCACCGATTTAACCGCCGCCAGCGTGTTGATGACGTCCTCTTGATCCAGATATAATGTGACGCCCTCCCACAGAAAGACGGTTTTCAGGGAAGGATTAAAACCCGCATCGACTAGACCATCGATCCAACGCGCATCCGAAAAATCCACTTCAATAAACCGTACATGATCTGACGGAATATGGGCCTGCTCAAGCCGCTGACGCTTCATTCGCTGCGTTGCCGACTGGTCCAGCTCGAACATCGAGAGCCCTGGGCCAGCCAACGGGCCATAGGCCCTGGTATCCAGCCCCGCGCCAAGGATGACAAATTGTTCCGCAGTTTCAATGTGCTCTTCGATCAGGGTATCGAACAGAATTGTTCGCGCGATCATAAGATCGGCAATGGTTTCATCCCCTCGTCCCGGGATTCGGGGATAAAGCAGGTTCCGCCCGCTCAAAAGGTGAAGCACGTAGAGGGGAAACAAGGCGAGCCACAATCCAGTGGTCGAATTATTGGGCAAGACGCTGGCCAACCGGCGGGCGGCGTCGTCCTTTCGAATGTTGAAGACATCCATGGTCCAGCGGCCATTGATAACCTCAACCGCCGTTTGCGAGAGGCCCAGTTTTCTGCTGATCCAAACCTGCCTGTAGCCAACCCAAATGACCCCGATCAGACCAATTGGCAATAGCGAGATCTGAAGTATGACATAGATGAAATATGCAATGATCGTCATGGGCCGCCAATTCAGAATTACGATTTCTGTACCTTACATCATTAAGGACCGGCAACTGGTTATTGGATAAGGGGCTCCACAACGGCTTGCCAATGACATTACAAGCCCCGCTCAACCCGAGTGATTTGGTTGGTGTCATCCTCAACACCCGGTTCGTGCTGAGTGATCGCTTCAGCGATTGTATCGAAGTATGACCGGGATAAACTGGGGGTATCCTTCGATACGATTTGCCGCTAGCGCGCCAAATCACTCAGGACGAACCGATTTAGTTTGGCGTCACACTCAAACCCCACCCGGCCCCGCCCAAATGAAATGGACCAATACGCCCAGACGCGCTATTTAGGCAGCAACGGGATTTGATTGATGGGAAGAATTACAATGCTCGATCTGGCACTTCGCGGCGGCACAATCGTCGATGGCACACGCAAAGCGTCCTATCTGGGCGATGTTGGCATCAAGGACGGCAAAATTGTCGAGGTCGGTTTGGACATTGGCGAGGCGACGCGCACGATTGATGCGACCGGTGCCATCGTCACCCCCGGTTTTGTCGACATCCATACCCATTATGATGGCCAGGTGTCGTGGGACAGCCTGATGGCCCCGTCGTCCATCAACGGCGTGACCTCTGTGGTGATGGGTAATTGCGGCGTCGGCTTTGCGCCCGCCAAGCCGGACAAGCATGACTGGTTGATCGCTCTGCTGGAGGGCGTCGAAGACATCCCCGGCACCGCCCTGGCCGAGGGCCTGCAGTGGAACTGGCAGACCTTCCCGGAATATCTCGATGCCATTGATGAACGCGACTTTGCCGTCGATATCGGCGTCCACATGCCGCATGCGGCCCTGCGCGCCTATGTGATGGGCGACCGTGGCGGCGACCATGAAGAAGAACCCACGCCCGCCGAAATCGACGAGATGGAGGCGCTGATTACCGAGGCGCTGGACGCTGGCGCGGTCGGGTTTTCAACCTCACGGACTTATTTGCACAAATCGCGCGATGGCGGTTCTATTGGCACCCTAAAAGCCCCGGCGGAAGAGCTGATGGCCGCCGCACGCGCCATCCGCAAGCACGGCAAAGGCGTTATCCAGCTTATCTCGGACGCGTATCTGACGGCGGACGACGCCTTTGCGAACCGCGAGCTGGACCTGATTGAAATGCTGGCGGCCCAGTCGCAGGGGCGGGTGTCCTTCACCATCCAGCAGACCGACGATGCACCGGATCGGTGGCGCATGATCTTTGACCGCATCGACAAAATGGTCGACAAAGGCCTCGACGTGCGTGGCCAGGTTGGCCCGCGGCCCATCGGCCTGATCATGAGTTTTGCCACCACGGTCAACCCGTTTTACCTGACGCGCACGTTCCGCCGGGTCGCTGGCCTGTCGCTGGAAGATCGACTGGCAGCGCTGGCCACGGACGAAATCCGTTTGCTGATCCTTAGCGAGCATCGCGCCGACCGCCGCACTGGCCTGATTGATACCATCACCAAAGGCTATAACCGGATGTTCCGCATGACCGACCCTGTCGACTACGAACCCTCGCCGGATGCCTCGCTAGAGGCCGAAGGCACGCGCCTGGGCAAGCGGCTGGACGAGCACGCCTATGACGTGTTGCTGGAAGAAGGCGGCAGGCGGTTGCTGTACGCACCGGCCATTAATTTCAGCTATGGCGACCTGAACGACGTGCACGCTATGATCAGCCATGAACACGCGCTTTATGCGCTGTCAGATGCGGGCGCCCATTGCGCCACTATCAGCGATGGCAGTTTTCCCACCACGTCCCTGGGCCTGTGGTCCAAGGGCAACAAGGCGGGGCTTTCTGTACCTGTGGAAAAACTCGTGCACGGCTATACCCAGCGCAACGCCCAACATGTTGGCTGGCTCGACCGCGGCGTGATCGCCGAGGGCTATCTGGCTGACCTTAACATCATCGACCTCGACAGCCTCGACCTAAGCCCGCCTGAGATTGTCGCCGACCTGCCCGCAGGCGGCACACGCTTGTTGCAGACATCACGCGGCTATCGCGTGACGATCAAAAGCGGCGAAGTGACGTTCGAGAATGGTGTCTCGACCGGCGCATTGCCGGGCGGGTTGTTGCGCGGTGAACAGAGGCTTTAGTCTGCAAGAAAAGAGACTTTGATCCGCAGATTTCTGAAAGAACCATCATCTAAACGAATAGTGAAAAAGGAGAGCCAACATGGCTATTGATTTTGAAATACCGGCAGAAGCCAAAGCAATGCGCGCAAAGGTGCGCACGTGGGTTCAAGAAGAGTGCCGCCCGGCGGAACAAGCCATGCTCGACGGCGCAGATTTCAAGGAAACACTGGACGCCTTGCGGGTAAAGGCCCGCGCTCAGGGTCTTTGGTGCCCCTTCATTCCCACCGAATATGGCGGCATGGGCCTGGGGCCACTCGCCAATGCGCTGGTGCAGATGGAACTGGGTGAAAGCTATCTCGGTGCCCTGTCCATGAACACCCAGGGGCCCGACGACGCCACCATGCTGACGCTGTTGGAACATGGCACCGACTATCAGAAGGAAAAATTCCTCAAGCCGCTGCTCAATGGCGAAAAGCGCATCTGTTATTCCATGACCGAAAAGGTCGCCGGGGCTGACGCCACGGGCATGCGCACCTCGGCCATCAAAAACGGCCAGGGCAATTATGTCCTCAATGGCGAAAAGTGGTTCTCCAGTGCCGCCGATGTTGCCGACATTGCGGTGGTGATGGCCCGGACCAATGATGAAGGGCCGCGTCATGAACAGTTCTCCACCTTCATTGTCGAGCTGCCCAACCCCGGCTATCGCATCGTCCGCAATATTGGCACGATGGCGCTGCATAGCCCTCTGACTGAAAAACTTGGCGGCACCCATTCCGAGATTGAAATCAAGGATTTGATTGTGCCAGAGGAAAACCTGCTGGGCGGCGAAGGCCAGGGCTTTGCCATGGGGCAACATCGTCTGGCCTATGGCCGGCTTCGTCATGGCATGCATAATGTGTCGATGGCACAGCGCGCCCTCGATCTGGCGGTAGCTCACATCACGCAGCGGGAAACTTTTGGCCAGCCCCTCGATGGCCGCCAGGCGGTACAGTTCATGCTGGCCGATTGTGCGCAAGACCTATACATCGCGCGCCTGATGCTGCTGCACATCGCCTACAAGGCCGAAAAAGGCATGGATTTGCGTCATGAAAATGGCATTGCCAAGGTCTATCTCGCAAATATGGTCCACCGCGTGGTCGACACGGCCATCCAGCTGCATGGCGCCCTGGGCTATTCAACCGATACGCCGCTGGCGGGCTGGTATACCCACATCCGCAGTCAGCGCCTCGTCGACGGCCCCGACGAAGTCCATCGCTGGAAAACCGGCAAGAACGTTATTGCCGCGTTTAAGGAATTTGGCACGACGGCGTCGGCAGCTGGGGGCGATTTGCTTTAGCTGTTTGGAGGGTTGTTGAGGGGGTCAGAAGATTAAAGGGGCCTGACCCCTTTATTTTTATTCAATGGTATTGAAGGGGAACTCAATTGACTACCGAACAGAATATTGTGGCCGCCACCCGTCTAATTGAGCTTTACAATCAAGGTACCGCCGACTGGGTAAAGGCCACGCACCACCTGGACAGTCAGTGGCGCGAAATGCCAACATCGAGTTACCCCAACGGGCGTGGTGGCAACCGTACCGTTTTGCAACAAGCCGCCGAAGAGGCCGTGCAGGTTTTTCCGGATAGGCAAATTGAAATCCTCAACAGTGTGCCCCAAGACGATCAGGTCACGATGCAGGCACTGTGGACAGGAACCGTTGCTGCAGAGATACCGGGTTGGCCCAAGGGCACCAGAGTGACGATAAATATAGCCTTCTTCTTCAGGTTTCAGGACGGTCTGGTCATCTCTCAGACCGACTATGCCTGTTTAGAGCCGATTGACCCCTGACTTCAGTAAATTGATTTTCTAGCAAGCCACCCCTTTTCTTTTGGCTACAACCTGTTCTATATCCACCTTCAGCCACTACCCTATCTCATCCGTTGAAAGTCCCTCCCCATGGCTGATCTGCCACCGTGTCCGCAATGCCAGTCGCCTTATTCGTATGAGGATCGGGACATGCTTGTCTGTCCTGAGTGCGCTCATGAGTGGCCCCCTGGCACCGCAGCTACTGGCGAGGAAGCGACCAAAATCACGCGCGATGCTGTTGGCAATATCCTCAGCGATGGCGACACGGTTACCGTGATCAAGGATTTGAGGGTCAAGGGGTCGTCATCGGTCGTCAAAATTGGCACCAAGGTGAAGAACATCCGCCTTGTTGATGGCGATCACGACATCGACTGCACCATCAAGGGCATTGGTGCCATGGGCCTGAAGTCCGAGTTCGTCAAAAAGGCCTAAAGGATCACCCGGGGCTATCGCTCAATACTTGTTGCAACCCGGTGCCGAATAATTTGTAGATCAGTGTTGCCAATTGTTCCGGTGGGTCGGTGAAGCCCCGTTTAACCCAGACCATCATTAATGCATGGGTCATACTCCCGCCCATGGCAATGATGTATTCCTGCTCGATGGTCGGCATGGGGGGCAGGCGGTTTACCTCGACGACCCTGTCCAGCAAATTGGCAAAGATCTGACTCGCAGGTTTCAAAAACAGGCTGGCGGCGCAATGATTAAGAAGCGGTTCCAGCTCGTGGCGTTGCTGTTGATAGGTCGCGAGCACCAGCTTGGCGAGAGAGTTGTCCTGCAAAGGGAACACCAACATCGAGTCATCAATCTGATTGGTGACAGAGTCGAGCACATCGGATATCAGCTCTTCCACCACCCCATCCAGAGAACCAAACCGTGCGTAGAAGGTCTTGCGGGTAATCCCCGCTGTTCGTGCCACTTCGGACACGGTCAAGGTGTCAAAGTCCCGCCCGGCCCTCAACAAAGACATCACGGCGCCTCGGACGGCGGCCCGGCTGCGCGCAATCCTGGGGTCCTTGTTGAGATTATCTTTGGCTTTAGCCTGCCGGGCGATGGCTTCAGCCTGCGTGGCTGCGGCGTCTGCGAGTGTGTTCAGAGGGGTAACCATGTGCCCACGCTATTCTCGCCGAACAAGAAAGTAAACACTTGACTACTAACTTGGCGCAAGACAATCTACAGACTTACACTTCCGGAGGTCCCAATGAACGTTTCCCAACACTTTGATGCCGCGCTCGATGCGCTTGAAGATTTTGATGTCAGCCGTCCTGAGCTGTTTCACGAGGACAAGTGGCAAGATTGGTTTGCCCGGTTGCGCCGCGAGGACCCGGTCCATTATTGCAAGGACAGTGTGAACGGCCCTTATTGGTCGGTGACCCGTCATGCAGATATCAAGGCGGTGGAGGGGAATTTTGCAGACTATTCATCGGCGCAGGGCATTGTTATTGCGGAAGATGAAGTAAATGCAGATATGCCAGTGCAGGGGCCGACCAGTTTCATTTCCATGGACCCGCCAGACCACAGCGCGCAGCGAAAAACCGTCAGCCCGGCTGTGGCGCCCGGCAACGTCGCCAATATGGAGCCGCTTATTCGCCAGCGGGTGATCTATATTCTCGATAATCTGCCTGTCGGCGAGGTTTTCGACTGGGTTGATAATGTTTCTGTTGAATTGACTGCGCAGATGCTGGCGACGCTGTTTGGCTTTCCCTTCGAGGACCGGCGCAAGCTGGTTTACTGGTCAGACATCACCACCAATGTGCCTCAGGTAACGGGTGTCGAGGTTGACCTTTCGGAAAGAATGACCGGTCTGCAGGATTGCGCCGCGACGTTTCTGGCGCTGTGGCAGGAGAAGGCCACACAGGAACCCACCGCCGATCTGATCTCCATGATGGCCCATAGCCCTGACACCAAAGACATGATTAACGATCCGATGATGTTTCTTGGCAATATTCTGCTGCTGATCGTCGGCGGTAACGACACCACGCGCAACAGTATCAGTGGTGGGGTGATGGCCCTCAACCAATATCCGGACGAGTATCAAAAGCTGCGCGATAACCCCGATTTAATTCCCAACATGGTGTCTGAGATGATCCGTTGGCAGACCCCGGTCATTCACATGCGCCGGACCGCCACCCGAGACGTTGAGCTGCAGGGCAAATTGATCCGCGAGGGCGACAAGGTCATTCTGTGGTATCTGTCGGGCAATCGGGACGAAGCCGTTTTCGACGATGCCGATCGACTGATTATCGATCGGCCCAACGCCAACCAGCATGTTTCATTCGGGTTTGGCGTCCATCGATGCATGGGCAAGCGCCTGGCCGAGATGCAATTGCGCGTGCTGTGGGAAGAAATTCACAAACGGTTCCACAAGATCGAGTTGGCAGGTGACGTCACCCGCGTCTCCAACAACTTCATCCGGGGCATCAGGGAAGTCCCAGTGGTGCTGCACCCGCGTTAATCTCGTGAAATCCTGAGGCAATTAGGATGTGGGTGCACGCGCCATCACATCGCTTTGCACAACGAAAAAGGGCGGCAGGATAATCCGCCGCCCTTCATCATATCTTGTTGAGAACTGACCTAGAAGTCTGCTTCCAGCTCGATGCCCCATACGCGGCCAGGTGCGGTTACACCAAAGAAGAACACACCGGCGTCAACACCAGCACCAAAACGGTTACCATCCTTAAAGGCATCCTTCACATAAACGCTGGCGCGCACGTTCGTGTCGCCAAGGCCAACCGGACCATCATAAGTCATGGAAAAGTCAACAATTGTCGATGGCGCACCCGACAGGATTCTGCAACCTTATGAATCCAAAGGTCTTTTCCACCCGTTATCAGCCTCTTAAGTCACTTGGTCAGTCTCTCCCATAGCTTCCTTCTGCAGTTTGCTACACAAATTGCTACACGGAGGATGGGGTCCAGCGCATTCAGACTGATGTCTAATGAATGGTACCTCGAGTGTTCTCCATTAGTATCTCCTTGGATGCTTCGAGAATGCGCAGCCAAGCCACCTTCCCTGCCAAATCACCATTTTCAAGCATTTCGTCGGCCACGAGGATCGCGCCGTTGAGATCTAGAAACATGTAGGCGAAGATAAAACCTGTACATATGTTGCCGTCCACAAAGGGGTGGTTCTGAATGACGCTGGCGGCGTAGGATAGCTTGATCTCAAGTGTTTATGCGTTGAACCATTTTCCTCTTACGATGCCGGCGTGGATGCCCTGCAGGCAATGACCGACCTTGCATTGCCGACCAATGAGGCCATCAACGAAGGCATCTCCAAAAAAGGATTTGGAAACGGCAACTAAAGTGTTGCGCCTGATGAAGGTCAATGTGCGCGATCTTCTTAACGACCAAGAAGACTAAGCGCCCAGGAGAGTGACTATGCCAACGGATTTGTCCCTTTACGATGTCAGCACGACCTTTGCCAATGTCGATACCTATATGGTCCATCTGCTGGCATTCGGCGCGCTATCACTGATCTGTAACTTCATCTTTTTCGGCACGGCGCTGCGGCTTGGCTTCAAGCACAGGATCTACACTGTGCCGGTGGCGGCCACGATGATCTTCATCCCGCATGACTTTCACTATCTTCTTATGTGGGAGAAGTGGTTCGTTGTTTACGACCACTGGTTTATGCAATTGTTTTTTGTGGGGCTAATCATTACCAATCTGATGGAGTTCGTGTTTTTCTATCAATTGCTTAAGTTTGGTCGCAAGGAACTGCTGCCGACTGTCTCTCAGTCGACCTTTGTCGCCATCATGGCCGCAACGCTCGCTGTTAGCTCGGTGATATGGTACGGCGTCAAGACGGTTTTGGCTGATGAATTGTGGTTTTTCAGTTTCGGCTGGACAATCTGGTTTTGCCTGCCCTTCGTCATACCGCTCATGCTCAAACGAAGGTCGTCTATCGGCCAGAATTCACTCATGTGGTGGGCTTATATTGGTATGGCGCTCGCTTGGTGGGCCGCTGTCTATCCGCTCGATCCGTTCTTCCAGTCATTTGCCTGGTTGGGTCTGGGCGCAGTCATCGTGCTGTGGGCGTTCGCCACTATCTACATAATCAGAAAAATGCCTGCTGTAGCGCCCGTTGCTTCAGCCTGAATGAACTTTCAGCCTGATTGCAATGGTCAGGACATGCGCAGGATTGGCTTGATCACCTCGCCGGTTACGGCAGAGTCGTGCACAGCCTGGTTGATGTCGGCGAAGTCATAATATTTCACGAACTTTTCATAGGGCAGGCGTCCACTGCGCCACAATTCGGCCAGGTAAGGCACGAAGGTCTGGGTTGCCGCGTCCCCCAGCACAACACCCTTGATGCCGCGGCCAAAGCCCATGCGGTCCATGCTGAACGGGATTTCAATGCCGCCGGGGGTTGCGCCAACTTGGGCGGCCCAGCCTGGGCGCGCCAGGCAATCGACAGCATTGCGCACGGCCACCGGCACACCAGAGCATTCGACCGAAAAGTCAGCACCGCGGTCTGTGGAGGCGTATATTTGTTCCACCACATTATCGGTCGCGGCGTTGACGACATGGGTTGCGCCTAGCTCCAGCGCCATCTCCAGTCTGGCAGGTTTGGTGTCGATGGCTATAATCCTCGCGCAGCCGCACAACCGCGCGCCCATCACCGCAGCCAGGCCGACCGTTCCAACGCCGAAAATGGCAATGGATGATCCTGCGGGTGGCTTCAGGGCGTTCATCACGGTGCCGACACCGGTTGTCAGCCCGCAGCCCAGGGGGCCCATTAACTCAAGTGGCAGATCGTCCTCTATTTTGATGACGCTGCGACCAGCAGCAAGGGAATGGGTTGCAAAAGAAGACTGGCCGTTAAACAGCGCCAGAAGGGGATTACCATTATGTCGTGCCGGTGTGGTGCCGTCGATCCGGGCACCCGACAGGTTACGTTCGACAAATTCATCACAGTAAGACGGCTGGCCATCATGGCAGTGGCGGCAATGGCCACAGGAATCGCCGCTCATCACCACATGGTCGCCCGGTTTTACGTGGCTGATGGCACTGCCGACCGTCTCGACAATGCCAGACCCTTCATGCCCCAGAATAATCGGCAGCGGCAATTTAATATCCTGGTTCCGCACTGCCACATCGGTATGACAAATCCCGCTGGCAACGTTGCGCACCAGCACTTCGTCTGGACGAGGGGCCTCTAGTTCAATGTCTTCCATGATGAAATCACCGCCGGGTTCCCAGACGACCGCTGCTGTTGCTTGAACCATGAATCCCCCTCTTGATCGCGTGAACGTAGCAACATTCGCCTCCGCAGGGAAGGTGAGGAGACGACAGAGTGACGGAATGATCGGGTGTCGCTTGGCGCTCAAGCTGCAAGGTCTGCTTATGATGCGGTGGACGGCTCCCACCCGCCGGCATCTGCGTGCCAAAGTGGTGGTTTATGAACCACAGGGAACTGGGAGCCATCCATGAATGAGATTATCACGATA
>SMVA01327511.1_pt1 | contig 10443 bp, 10 predicted proteins | sample 2456451 | NCBI WGS metagenome assembly SMVA01 (sample SAMN11095933, study PRJNA526329) | marine sediment metagenome | biome: Marine sediment; feature: Surficial sediment; material: Deep marine sediment; isolation source: Hadal surficial sediment | place: Pacific Ocean | collected 2014-05 | depth...
CCGCTTTCCCACTTCCGCAGCCGATTCATCCTAAGTCCGACAGACTGCTAGGTAAGGACTATTCATGAAGAAGCGTAGCGAGGTTGGGTCGCGCAGTTCTGCGAAGCAAACTGCCAGAGTAGTAAATCGCCGGGCCTCGCAGGCAGGGTGCGCGGACTGTAGAGCGCGGGTCCCGCCCCATCGGGACGGGCGCGTGCATTGTCAGCACGTGGCAACTCGCTTGCGAGTTGCTTTGCACCCGGAGGGAGCACGCCCGCCTGCGAGGCCCGGCGTTTTGCTGCTATCGGCGACCGCAGTAGGTTATTCATGAATAATCCAGGCTAATATGCGGGCGCAGGCCCTATGCGCCGTGAGAACTTTCCAGTAACACGAATAACACCGCCATCTTGCTCGATCGGCAGCAGCGCGAGTGGTTTCGTTGCGGGACCGAGCACGACGGCCGCGGCATCCAGTACGGCAAACCGCGAACCATGACAAGGACAGATCAATTCGTGCGTTTCGAGTCGCCAGCCGCTTACCTCACATCCGGTGTGCGTACATGCTGCCGATACCGCGAGAATTGATCCCGCAGCATAACGTCGAGTCTTTTTCGACATAGCTATTTCGTCGACGCGAAGCAGCGAAAGTTGGTTGTGTAGTGAGCCATCGCGTACCAGGCCGTCCGACGCCATGGCAAAAGCAAAGATCCGATCGTCATGAATGTCGGCAGGTTTGATGACAGACCCGATCCTATCTCCAAACGCATATACGAGCACGTCGCCGATCTGTGGTTTCATCCGCTCGGGACGTGCGCCATGCGCCGAAGTCATGCCTAACGCGACGCCACCCACCGCGACGATGATCTTTCGTCGATTCACAAAACCACCCTTCTCTGACTCATGCCAGTGGCGACGAATCTGGGTGTAACAGGTTGCTCAGAGTGCTTGATGTGGACCACGACGAACCAACTGACCTCTTCCGGGCTTGGCAACAACGTCATTCCTTTCGGCAACTACCTCACCACGGCTAACGGTATATTTTGGCCAGCCTGTCACCTCGAATCCATCGTAGGGAGAATAGTCCGATCGACTGTGCATCGAAGCACCATCGATCGTTCTGGTAACCTGTTCGTCCCATACGACCATGTCTGCATCACTACCTACGCTGATGGAACCCTTCTTAGGATAAAGACCAAATAACTTTGCCGGATTTGTTGACGTAACTGCAACAAATTGTTCCAGACTAATTCGCCCACCGAGCACGCCGGTTGAATAGAGCATCGGCAGACTGGTTTCCAGCTCGGCCACCCCTTGCTTCAGGTTTGTGGCGTCAAGGGTTGGATCCAGCATCTCGGCCAATTGCCAGGGCGCGTGATCTGTAGCCAGACAATCGATGTTCCCAAACGCCAACGCGGCCCACATCGCATCCACATCCGACTGTTCACGCAACGGGGGTGCGCCGGCGTACTTCGCTCCATCATCCTGGGCAAATCGGCTGCGGGTGAGATGAAGGTACAAAGGTCTCGTTTCTACATAGACGGGTACCCCGCGACTTCTACCGTCGTGGCACGCTGCCAGTGCTCTGGCACTCGCCAGGTGAACGACATAGCTTGGACACCCGGTGGTCTCACAGAATCCGACCGCACGATAAGTCGATACCGACTCGGCTTGCACCGGCCTCGACTCGGGATAATAACGCGGCTCTGTCTTACCGGCCTCACGCAGCAGGTTACAGCAACAATCGATAATCGCTGCATCTTCACAGTGAATCAGGGCTATTCCTCCAGCCTCTTTTACGATGCGCATGGCTTCGAGAAATTCCGATACATGCCGATCGAAACTGCGAAACGACAGAAAAAACTTGATGGACGTATGCCCCTCGACATGAAGCGGTGCGATGGCTGCAAGATTGTCTTTGCTTGGATACATGAGAACCGGATGGAAAAAATAGTCAGTTAACGCCAGTCGTTCAGCCTCGGCGTCATCGCGAGCGATCGCGTTCGCCATCGTTTCATCTCGTTCCGGAAAACTCATGTTTCCGACGGTCGTGATGCCTCCTGCCAGGGCCGCACGGGTTCCCGACTCAAAGTCGTCCGACCATTTCCATCCATCGGCCCGCCGAGTTGGGGGGGTTAGATGAACATGAGGATCCACACCTCCCGGCAACACGAAGTGCCCGGTTGCATCGATTTCTCTCTCAGCAGACATGTCGCCACCCAGCTGGACGACCTCACCGCCATGGATACCAACATCCACCCGCGCTCTGCTACCGACCGTGACGACGGTTCCACCCCGAATCAACAGATCCATAGTAGCCATCCCATCCGTTGCGTCTTCATCCCTACCTTACCAGGGTAATGTCAACGCCCGCGAACCGGGACTCTCAGTTTTAACTGGCTCCGAAGGAAAGACGGCTCCCGCAGGAGCCGTCTTTCAAGGACATTTACCAATACTCATCCGTCATCGGTCACCGCGGTTGAGAACTGAACACTCGCAACCGGTCGCTGCACAACCCAACTCGGCTGAATGACCACATCGATACGACGATTGCGTTTACGACCTTCTTCCGTCTCGTTATTGGCTACGGGGCGTGACTCGCCATATCCGACGGACTGCAGGTTCAGGGGCGAAACAGCCATCGAGGCGAGCAGATGCTGCACGACAGATTCTGCCCGAGACCGGGACAAGCTGAGGTTCTGAGCGTCTGAGCCAAAAGCATCGGTATGGCCTTCCACAATCACCCGGCTTTCGGGGAACACGCCGATTGCCTGCTTCAGAATGTCCAGCATCGAGGCATGTTCGGCTTTGAGTTGTGCCGCACCGCTGTCGAAGTTGAGGCCAATCATCCGAATGATGACCGTATCGCCCTGACGAAATACTGCCGCCTGCTGCGGTTGAAAAAGAGATTCTACCCGGGCAAATCGTTCCCGGTGCCGCGCCTGCTGTTCAAGCAATGTCTCGAGTTCCTCGATCGTCTGATCACCCCCACCGAGCAGCTCCTGCATTCTGGCGAGGCGCGCATTCAGCAGAGTCACCTGAACCTCACTATCATCGAGGTCCTGATCCATCAGATCTTTCTCTTCCTGTAACGCCGCAACCTCATCCATCATCGTCTTCATCTTGAAAATCTGGGTATTGAGCGCCACAACCTGGGCTTCACGATCATTGAGATCCTGATCGAGCCTGTTCTTGTCGCTCTGCAATTCACCGATTCCCGCCAACAGATTTTCGATTGCCACTTCCTCGCCATCATCGAAAAACGTCGATCGGTTCAAGGCGGCACCCAATTTACTGATGGATGCTTCCCACTCCAACAGCACCGCTTCCAGATTGGTCGTCTTGTCACGAATACTCCGTTGCAGTTTCGACACGTAAATTGCGTGCAACGCATTGTGTTTTGCTTCCATCGCCAGGAGTCTCGGCCGGTCGGTGTCGTAGCGGTTGGCGGTAAGTTCCGTTTCCGCTGTTGCAAGCAGAATGCGGGCGTTGTTGAGTGACATCGGCGCGTACTTTACTGCGCGTAACTTTTCGGCCTGGCCGATCAAGTTCTTGGTCTCACTTAAATAGTTGGCTTTGATTGCACCAAGTTCAGCTTCGCGGTAAGCGTTTTCTGCCTTGGTTGCATACCGTTGTGCATACTTGATGCTGCCCCGTTCGAGGCGACGGGTCGCTTCCGCAAAATTCTTCTCGCCCAGATACCAACTGTCGGTTGAGTATTGTGGCGCTTCACTGTCAAAAGCGTCTTGACGGGCCTGGATGGTCGAATCCAACGCAGTCGCCGCAATTTCCGCCGCTTGCGCAGATTTGTTGAATCGCTCCTCGGCTCTGGTGAGGTAGCGCCTGATGGAATCGATACTTCCGGCTCGATTGAAGGTACTTTCAGCCCGCTGGTAAGAACCTATCGCTTCGCGATAACTGACCGATGCCAGCAGCGGTGCATTAAGCTCATCGGCTGCGGCACGAGCCTTGTCGGTAGATTCGAAAAGCGGGCCGCGCATGCTGGTCAATCCGGCTTCGGCAATGGCGGGTGCCAGCAGCAAAATGGCAACAAAAAGTGCGATGATTCGTTGGGGCATATGCGTCTCGTCCGTGAAAACGGTTTTTTCCTTGAGTTATCAATAGATTACGAACCTATAATAAAAAAAGTGTGAACCGTACCTCGTTCGAGCAGGATCCCCGCAGCGATTCACCAAAATCGGAGAACTATGTCTTGAAAGTTCGAGCATGTTTAACTGATTGTTTACTCTCAAGGGAGTCAACTTCGTGACACACACGTTGGTGAGACGAGATACGACCACCTTCAAAAGACGACTATCAATAACGAGACGGCTGCTTGGGGTCGCCTCGTTTGTAGCCGTGATGGCATCAGGTACGTTGACGTATGCCGCCGAGGTCGGACCTGACAACGGCACTCTCGTCATCGTGGGCGGGGGTGCGGGGCCTGACATACTCAAACAATTTGTTGAACTCGCTGGTGGTCCCGAAGCCCCGCTGGTGGTGATCCCCACTGCCGAGGGCGCACGTTCCTATGACCGCTTCCATCGCGTAGCGGTATTGCTCCGCGAGGCAGCGGGCGCGAAAGATGTGGTTGTGATCCACACGGACGATCGCGCGGAGGCCGATTCGGAGCCGTTCGTTGCACCCATCAGACGTGCCCGGGGGGTTTGGTTTTCAGGTGGGCGACAATGGCGTCTCGCCGATTCCTATCTCGGCACCCGCACCCATTACGAACTCGATGCGCTGCTCGCCCGGGGCGGGGTCATAGGCGGCAGTTCCGCAGGAGCCACCATTCAAGGTTCCTACCTGGCGCGAGGTGACACCTCAACCAACACCATCATGATGGGCGATCATGAACAGGGCTTCGGCTTTCTGCGCAACACCGCTATCGATCAGCACCTGTTGCGACGAAATCGCCATTTCGATCTGATCGAGATCGTCAAAGCTCGACCCGAACTGCTCGGCATCGGTCTCGACGAGAACACCGGCATCCTGGTACGGGGCGACAGCTTCCGGGTGATCGGTGAAAGTTACGTTGCCATCTACGACCACGGTCGACTGCTGGCCAACGGAGGCCGCTTCTACTTCCTCGAGCCCGGTGACACCTTCGACCTCAAGGAGCGCATTCCCCACAGTGGCACCCCGCGCTCCGAACCATTCTCAAACATCCGTGAACAAAACTGGCCATAAAACGTTTCGACGCGCCCATAACCAGATAGGCTTGTCCGCATGCCGCTGAACAAGCCGCATCGTTCCCTGCGATCTGGCCTGGCTGGAACGATTCGAAGCGGACCTCGTTGCGATCCGCAGTACCACCATCCCGGGACCATGGGCAAAACCCGAGATGCCGATCAGAGACATCGACTCGATAGCGAATTGTACTCAAGTGCTGGAGTTGCTCGGTAAAAAAACGCACACACAAAGTGCCCGGGGACCCACCCAGCCACGCTGACGTCGACGCACGGCCGCGGTTTCGAGACTATTTACCCAAGCGCGACGACGTGGAGGGATTCCTGTCAAGATCGAACTCGAACGGCATAACGAAGACCGGCATCGGGGAGTATTTACGCGGAAAGGAAGCCGTATCGGTCAGGACAAATTTTCTTGAGCGAAGCAAAGAATTAACTATATCAATTTATTTTTCGTAAAAGATTGATATTTTTAATTATCAACCCAATAATCCTCTATAACATCAATATCATCAACATTATCTGGAGGCCGACATGGACGCCAGCGTAGAGCCCGTCAAACGAGTCGAAGCCTTACAGGCTGAGGGCAAAATCTCAGCCGAAGAGGCTGGCCGGCTGATCGATGCCATTACCAAACTGGCTTTGGGTTCGAAACCCCAGGATGAGAAATCCGATCGTTCAACGGCGTCCGGGACACAGGCACCAAGATCCGCCGCTGCAAAAACAACTTCGAACGACCGGGACGACGATGACGAACGCGATCGCCCACATCGACGCGACGAGAGACATCGACGCCATCGCAGTCGGCACGAGGAAAAGGGTCGGCATCGACCCGGAGGATTTCAGTGGAAATGGGATCTGGGAGACCTGAATCTCAATGAACATCTGGGCAGTTTCGTCTCGGATGCCGTGTCGAGCGCTTTTAGCGAATTGTTACGGGGTGATGGCCTCAGCAAATTTCGCGGCATCGATGGCAGGTGGGTGAACGACACCAACCACGCACAGGTTTCACACCTCGAAACGCCAACAGGTGAGGGTTTCACGGTCGAAAACAACAGGATAAGCGCGGCACATATCGCGAAGTTGGTGCTCGAAGACTCCAAATTCATAGACAACTCGCTGCAGGGCGGCCGTATTTACGATCTTACCCTCCGCAATAGTGAGATCAGCCACAACCAACTCCATGGGGCGTCCATCACCGAAAGCGAACTCATCGATTCCACACTCAAGAACGCCAAATTGAATGGCGCTTCTTTTGACAAGCTCGAACTCCGTCAAGCCGAGATCGACGGTGGTGAATGGAACGGCGCCAACATGAAAAATGTCGTTCTCGACAACAGCCGTTTGATTGAGATCGTGATCAAAGGCGGACGATTCAAAGACGTCACGTTGGAGGCTGACACGGTTGTTGAACGGTTGCGTTTGGTCGGCTCGTCGTGGCGACGGTGTAAGCTTTCCAACACGACATTTCAGGACGTGAAAATGTCCAGACAAGACATCAGCGATCTGGTGTGTGAGTCAACCGTATTGATCGATGTTAGATTCAAATCCGATTGGCAGAAACCAGTCAAAGACCTGACGATGCGAAACTTCCAGGCGAAAAACGTGCGCTTTCGCGATTGCGAATTCGACAAAACCGAGTTTCTCGACTGCGCAATCGATGGGCTGACCTTCGAAGGCGTGGATTTCTCAGGGCTGACGCTCACCAAGTCGAGCGAGTTCAAGGAACTTGCAAAACGCACACGCCGGAGCACAAGTCATGGGTAACACACTCGCGCTCGCAAGCCCCTGCCCGGCCTGTGCACAGCCCATGCATCCGATAATCCTGGAATGCGTATGCGGAGTTCGTGTCGAGGCCCCCATCTCCGTTAACGAGTTCGCAGCACTCTCCCCTGAGCAACTGCATCTGCTACGGATTTTTGTGAAATGCGAAGGGCGAATTCGAGATATGGAAGCCGCGCTTGGGATCAGTTACCCCACGGTCAAGACCCGCATCAAAGACCTCAAAGACGCACTGCAGATCGTTGACGAGGGATCGATAGATGAGCCACCGCCGCTCGATCTAGACGAGGTATTGTCCGGGCTGGAAACTGGCGACCTGACCGCGGACGAAGCGATCGATCGCTTGAAGGATTAACCACCCGTTATTTCTTGGTAGGTGCTCCCAAGCCTTGGCCCTATCCGAGGACCATGGCGAGTGCCTGCGTACGGCTTCTCTGGGCACACTCTCACTCGCACTGCATTTTTCGTGTTCGTTATACTCACCCCAAGTGCTCAATTCGTTCTCAATCCAAACGGATTCGAACAGCGACCGCCGACCACGACAGGGATGACCCAGGTGCAAATTCTGCTGGAAACCAGACGACTGACTCTACGCCCGTTCACGCCTGATGACGCCGAACACCTTTTTGCCCTCGACAACGACCCTGTGGTCATGCGCTACATCAACGGCGGCACACCGATTTCGATCGAAATCATCAAAAGAGAAATCCTCCCCGTTTTCCTGCGACACGACGAGCGGTTTCCAATGTACGGTTTCTGGGCAGCCATAGACAAAACCAGTCACAGGTTCTTAGGCTGGTTCGTTTTCAGAACACTGGGTGACGACCCTCATAAAGTGGAAATCGGCTACCGGTTTTACCAACACGCCTGGGGGTTCGGATATGCAACCGAAGGCGCCCGCGCACTGATGGACAAAGGTTTTCGTGAAAACGGTGTCACCCGTGTTACCGCAACTGCATACGAAGAGAATCGGGCTTCCCGACGGGTAATGGAAAAACTTGGCATGACGTTACAACGTTCCTTCCGAATCACCTCCAAGGACATCGCAAACACCGACACTGCCCATACAACATCCGCAGAAGTTTGGGATGGCTATGACGTGGAGTATTCCCTGGGGATCCTCGAGTGGAGGGAATTTAAGCAACTCCCTGAAAGCGATTGATGCGGCACTTCCTCCATGCATCTTGAAAACGTCGACTTAGGCCAACTATGCGATGGGTAACTTCCTCCCGGACATTGCTCGAGGACGCAGAGTTTTGGGTGAGAGATAGTGGTCGTCATGACGGCTCGTGACCGTAAGCGTAACCGTAGCCTGCATCGATTGCATTGATGCTTTTAAGCGTAGTCCAGATATCAAATTGCGCGGATTCTCAGCGGCGCCTCCGAGCGAGCGAACTCAAACTATCAGGCCAAACCTTCTAAGGCGCGGTATTAGTTCCTGTAAAACACTATCGGTTTCACCTTGTTCGCCTGCTGCGAGGTACTCGAGTATTGCCAACGCATCGCGTGGGCTCACTGCGACCCCACTCCCCACGACTTCGCTTGCAATCTGTCCAGTTTCGTTCTCGTGCGCGATGTACGACAACATTGTTTTTGTCCGTTCACCTGAAAACTCGAACCCGCCGTCCTTCTCGTGTGGTTGGTAGGATTGCGAGAACGGCACCAACTCACCGGACGCGAGCAGATACAGCAGATTACGGGTGATCTCTGCACTATCCCTGGATTTACCTCCCAGGGCTGCAACCAAACGCATCAGCGTCGTCGACCCGCCCGACAGCAACTGCCGAAGCTCTCGAATAAAGTCCGCTTGAAAACTGATCTGACCTCTCGGCACCTGTACGGTCGTTCTAATCGCTTCAGGATCATTCAGACAGCCGACCACCACTGCTCCCAGATGACCGCCAACATCGGCTTTCTCGATATGCGAATCGGCTCGCACAAAAACGTCTCTCCGGAACCGTCGATCGACGGCAAAATCGGTGGTCAGTTGCTGCAGCCGCGATGTCTGCAAATCTGCTATTACCGCGCTCGCCGATGAATCGATGACCAGCGCTTCGTGATTGTCTACGAGTGTGGCGCTACCCAGGTAGGTCAACTCGGCTTTCGTCATCTCGTCGGCCACATCGATTGAGTACAGCGGCTCCCAGGTCTCATTGAGAAATTCATGAGCTAGATAGTTGCTCGGGCTGCGTAGGTACGAGTCGATCGCAGTCATTGCGGCCGGGTTCGTTTGAAAATATTTCAGTTCTGCCCCACCTAACCGTTTCAATACGCGAACCGCATCAGCGGCTTTTTGTGGCGAGTCGCCACTCATCGATGACGTTAACTCGATCAGCAGCCTGCGTAGCGGCACTTCAAGCGTCCAGCCAGGCATGCAGTTATAGCCGAGGTAAACCAATCCACCCGGTTTGAGTCGTTTTTTTATCAACTGACGTATTGTTTGACGTGCATCGGGTCCCACCCAGCTGTACACGCCATGTAATACGATGAAATCAAATTCAGGGAGGTCTCGTTCGAGCAGTTCAGCAAATGAAATCCCATGAAAAAACACATTTTGAATTGACAGATCATCGGCATACCGTTCGCCGGTGGCAACGCTTTCGGTGTTGAAGTCGCAGGCATGGAATTCACCCCCCGGATAGCAAGCAGCGTGGATAACGGTTGAAAACCCGGGTCCAGAACCCAACTCGAGATACGAAAATTTCTCATCGAGCCCGCGAGGTGCAACGCCCCCAAGGGCTGCAACGTAATTCAACCAGACGGGGGATAGCTCATGAAAATAGGTTATCGGGTAGCTGGCGTCTTTGACATAACCGCGCGAAGAATGATCGTCGGACTTCATGTTTCCTGCCAGGCTAACGGGGTGTCCAGAAAAATACTTCCCATGTAGACAGAGGCTCGGCTACTCCCTGGATAACGCCTCCCGATGCGGGCACGGACATGCTCATATTATTTTTAGCACCGTACGCCTCAAGTAAAGGAATGCGCTCGTCTCCAAGAATTTCCGACGCCCGCATGGCATAAGTAGCAGCACCTATTCGAATCCACCCGTCGGGATTAGCTCTCGCTTGTTTCGCCCAGAACCCGCCGTCAGGTCTGGTCGCGGTAATGACGCCATGTTCGGTTACCGAATACACGACATTCACGACGAAGGGTGGGAATCCGCCGGTTTTGAGCTGGATGATTCCGAGGTGGTTTAGGGTGGTCCAATCGGTGGGCGCGGGAGTCTCAACACCCCCGATCCTGACACCGGCAATTCGGTTGTACGGCGTCATGAAAACATAGAGCACGATCGCAACCGATAACACAACGGCCACCGCAGTCCCCACTATTTTCGCTTTAGTTGTTCCAGACCCGTTCACGAAATCACGACTGCCCGGCAACGACCGCTGTCAAGGATTTGACGCTTCGGATGGCAGGCTGAATGCAAAATATTCAGCACCCGAAGGCGGCCCCAATCGCCCCCCGCCGGCAGCAATCACGACAAATTGTTTTCC
>SMVA01086688.1_pt1 | contig 10441 bp, 7 predicted proteins | sample 2456451 | NCBI WGS metagenome assembly SMVA01 (sample SAMN11095933, study PRJNA526329) | marine sediment metagenome | biome: Marine sediment; feature: Surficial sediment; material: Deep marine sediment; isolation source: Hadal surficial sediment | place: Pacific Ocean | collected 2014-05 | depth 0-1...
GGTTCTGGCACGCACGGCCGTGCAATCATTTGACCCCAGGTCTCTGGAAGCGATGAAACGGATCGACCCGGGTGTTGAACTGGTATTGCTGGTTGATAACACTGACGGATTCAGCGAAAACCTGGGCCATCTCAGTTTCAAGCCGGAAATTTACAGCCCCAATTTCGAGCTTGTTGACCGGGCACTGGTTGACCAGGCACATGAGCTGGGTATTCGCGTGATTCCCTGGACCGTTAATGATGAAGACAGGATGCGTGAGCTGATTTCCATGGGCATCGACGGCCTGATCACAGATTACCCGGGCCGTGCCCAGGCCGTATTATCCGGCGATTCGGATCAGTCATTACCTGAATGATAGGCTTCCTAAAACCCCCGTCGCACTGCGATCCCATACCGGACGAGAAGGTTGATAAAACCTATTCACGCCTGAGATTACAGGTCTTCCTGGGAATTTTTGTTGGCTATGCAGGCTATTACCTGGTCCGCAAAAACTTTACCCTGGCAATGCCCTTCCTGATCGAGGAAGGCTTTTCAAAAACCGAGTTGGGCTTTGTGCTTTCCGGCATTGCAATCGCCTACGGGCTCTCTAAATTCCTGATGGGTAGTGTGTCTGACCGCAGCAACGCCCGTACTTTTATGGCGCTTGGGCTCATCTGCAGCGCGCTGGTATTGATAGTAATGGGCCTCATTCCCTATGCCACAAGTTCGGTGGGGATTATGTTTGCACTGCTGATGGTCAATGGCTGGTTCCAGGGAATGGGCTGGCCACCCAGCGGTCGCACCATGGTGCACTGGTTTTCTGCCAGCGAGCGTGGAACCAAGATGGCCATTTGGAATGTTGCGCACAATGTGGGCGGTGGCCTGGTTGGGCCTATCGCGATACTGGCGATGGCAATATTCGCAGACTGGCATTCGGTGCTCTACGTGCACGGTTTTATAGCAGCTGCGGTGGCGGTTTTTGTCCTGGTTGCACTGCGTGACACCCCCCAGTCACTTGGGCTACCGACGATTGAAGCGTACAAGAACGACTACCCCAAAACCTTTGCATATTCGAAGACCCATGAAAAAGAATTTACTGCCAGGGAAATATTTTTGCAGTCGGTTTTGAATAACAAGATGCTGTGGACGATAGCGGTAGCGAATGTTTTTGTTTACTTGGTTCGCTATGGCGTTCTGGATTGGGCCCCGACTTATCTGAGCGAGGTCAAAGGGTTTTCTTTTGAGGATTCCAGCTGGGCTTACGCTTTTTACGAGTGGGCGGGTATCCCGGGCACCTTGTTGGCCGGTTGGATGTCGGACCGGTTGTTTGGTGGAAGGCGCGCCCCGGTCAGCATCCTGTTTTTGTCCCTGACACTGGTTTGCGTGGTCGTTTACTGGCTCAACCCGGCCGGCAACCCGCAACTGGATATTGCGATGCTGATTGCCATCGGCTTCCTGATTTATGGGCCGGTGATGCTGATCGGTGTCCATGCATTGGATTTGGTTCCCAAGAAAGCAGCCGGTACTGCAGCGGGGTTTACCGGTATGTTTGGTTACGTTGGCGGCGCGGTTGCTGCAAATATCGTGATTGGTGCGCTGGTGGATACCGCCGGCTGGGATGCCGGCTTTTTGATGATTACTACCTCCTGCGTTATCGCGATTGTGCTGTTGGGCATGACCTGGAATGCGGAAAAATTACCAGGTTCTTCATCCGGCTCGCCGGGCAGACCTGTTTAAATCCGGATAGTGCCCCCGCCGGCGTTGCGGAAGAATGACTGTCGCTGGTCAACATGATTCAGCAATAGCGGGCTGGAAAGCAGATTGAGCAGCAAGCGATGCGTGCTGGTTGTTGCTGTTCAAGAAAAAACTTCTGATAATTTCGATATCAGGACCAGTGGATGTGAACAATTTTCCAGTGACTGCCTGATTTTTTCATAACCAGGGTTTCCATGCTGGCTTTATCAATGAACCGGCCTTTGTAATTCCCGCGCATCTGGTACCGGGTGCTCACCACTGCCATTTCGCCCTGCTCAAAAACCTTTCTGCTGAGCACGGTTTTTTCCATGCCGGACATAAAGGCAATATCAGCTTCCATGTGATGTGAAGCATATTCCTCAAGTGATGCTTCAACACTTCCGCCTTCATAAATCAAAACGTCATCGTGCAGGATGTTACGAATGGCCTCGGTATCACCGCTCTTGATGGCCTGGTCAAACTGGTCAGCAATCTGGCCGGCCGAAGATTCATCACCTGCCAGGCTTTGTGACATGGGAAACAAAAGAGCCAGGGAAAATGCCAGCGTGTGGCAGATGTGCATTGCAGTTTTGAATGTGTTTTGCATGGTTTTTTCAACGATTGGTTGCCAATCTTGAATGATAATCAAATTAGCCAATAAAAACCTGTTTAGACCATTATTACCTGGTCTGAACCGTGTCAGTAATCGGTATCTGAGCACAGCTATTTTTGGAAATTTACACTTATTTACCCTCTCTTTACACAATACATGGACTTTTCCGTCATATACTGTCTTTCGTACTCTATGGAGAAATTACACATGAAAAGATTGTTGATGGTTATTGGCCTGGTACTGGTTTCTATTCCCGCATTTACTTTTGCCGGCGACAGTGAACGCCAACACGGTGGCGGAGACCGTATGGCACAAATGCAGGAAAGACTCGGGCTTAGCGATGAACAGGTAGAGCAACTTCGCCAGATTCGTGAAAATGGCGGCAGCCGCGAAGAGATGAAGGCGGTATTCACCGAGGAACAACACGCAATGATGAAAGAACGCCGTGCCCAAAAAGGCGGCATGGGGCATCAAGGAAAAGGCCGGGGCAAGGGAAAACACAGGTCTCACGAACAGGGCCACGAACAGCAATCGGCGCCTGCTGATGAAACAGGTGATGAAGATACCAGTGGAAACTAATCTTTAGAATTCAGGATTGGAAACCACGTGAAACTGTTATTCATTGCTATAGTTTCGTTTTTTATGATTACAGCGTGTACGACTACCAACGAGATCATCATTGATCAAAAAGGTGTCGATATGAGCAAGTATGAAGAAAACCTTGCTGACTGCGAATCCTATGCCGAGCAAGTTCCGGTAGGGAAAAAAGCCGCAAAAGGCGGGGCATCCGGTGCCGTGGTTGGTGGTGCGATTGGGTCAGTGAGTGACCATCGCGGTACCGGCGAGGGCGCTGCCATTGGCGCCATCTCGGGTATTGCCAAAGGGGCAAACGAGGGCGAACGTAGCAAAATGCGGGTGGTGAAGAACTGCTTACGTGGCCGGGGTTACCGGGTTTTAAACTAAAGTTCTGGAGCTTTTGAATCTCTGTAGTATTTACTGCCACCGTTTCTAACTCTATGAAAATCTGTGGAAAAAATCCGCACTTTCATTAATACTCCCCCAATGTCTTTGCTTTCTGAACTTCAACGCCGCAATGTCTTGCGGACCGGGTTCGCCTACCTGGCGGGCTCATGGCTGCTGATCCAGATTGCCGAAACCATATTCCCGCTGTTTGGCCTGATCGACTCTGCAGCGCGGATGGTTGTGGTTGTGCTGGGTATCGGCTTTTTCCCGGTGATGATTCTTAGCTGGGTATTGGAATGGACGCCTGAGGGTTTCAAAAAAGATCAGGGCGTGGCATCAGGATCTTCAATCGTCACCGAGCATGCGAAAACCTGGGACCGCGTCATTCTAATCGTCATGGCCTTAGCGCTCGGCTTATTTGCCTTTGACCGCTTCGTTCTTGCACCTCAACGGGAAGCTGAAATTGTTGAAACCGCAACCCGAGCCGGCATCGAGATGGAGCAGGCCAGGGCATCTGCTATTCCCAATGAATCCGTGGCGGTGCTGCCCTTCGTGAATATGAGTGGTGACCCCGAAAATGAGTATTTTTCTGATGGCCTGACGGAAACGCTTTTGCACATGCTGGCGCAGTTACAGGATCTGAAGGTATCGGCGCGTACTTCTTCTTTTGCGTTCAAAGGCCAGAACACCGATATCCGCGATATCGCTGAACAGCTGGGTGTGGCCCATGTGCTTGAGGGGAGTGTGCAAAAATCCGGCAACATGGTGCGGATTACAGCGCAGTTAATCCGCGCTGATGATGGTTTTCATGTCTGGTCACAGAGCTATGACCGGCAACTGGACAATATTTTTGCCATTCAGGATGAGATTGCCACTGAAGTAGCAGATGCCCTGGGCAGTTCTCTCCTGAACTCGATTGCAGGCGTTAACACCAGCATCCTCAGCGCCTATGACATTTACCTGCAAGGCCTCGAGCAGTATCGCCTGCAGCATGATGAATCATTAAATGCCGCCGATCTGTTGTTCCGACAGGCATTGGAAATCGACCCTGAATTTTACGATGCAAGGCTGGCTTTGGCGCTGAACAACGAGTGGAAAGAGCGAAAAGCCATGGTCCCGAACGGCTCTACAGTGGCAGAATCATTTGAGCTACTGACCGAGGCCGTCGCAGGTCGGCCTGATGACCTGGCTACCCGATCATTATTTCTTTATGTGGATAACTTGAACGCTCGATTTGAAAACCAGGAAGATAAGAGCGGTACGATTGATGCTCAAGATATTGCTGAGAGTGATGCTCGTTATGAAGAACTGGTGAACCTGTTTTCCCAGGGATTTGGTGACCCCTATGTACGGCGCATGACAGCGGACTGGTTACGAGGTAAAGACCGCAAGGAAGAAGCATACAAACTACTCAGGGACGGCCTGGTTTACGATCCATTGAATGTCGACTTGCTACAGGCTCTGGCATTCAGTTACGAAAATGACGAAAAGTGGGATGAAGCGATACAAATCCATTTAACCACCAACAGCCTGGTTCCCGGCAACCCGCTAATCCTACGCAACCTGAGCAACCTCGAATGGGACCGCGGAAACTTTCCTGAAATGCTGGATTGGTTACGCCAGGGGATCGAAGCTGACCCCAGTGGTTCGCGACTGGTTCTAAATATGGCTGTCCGGCTGTATATCGTTGGCATGGCTGAAGAAGCTGCATACTGGGCGCGTCGAGTCAGGATCATGGAACCGGACAATTTAGGCTACCTGGAAGGGCTTGATCTTCAAGTGGCTAAAGCCAATAACGATGATGACCGGATCATTGCAATCTCAGAAGCAGCCCTGACCAGGGTGTTCAACAATGACACCATAGACGAAGTCGGTTTTGTCGCAAGCGAATATGTGCGAGCCATGCACCGCCTGGGACAATCTAGTGAAGCAGCTGCATTCCTGGTTTCGCTGGTGCCGGGTGTGTTTAACACCACGTCACTTCCGGCCAATTGGGAACAGGGCAACTTAAAATTCTCCTGTTTTCCTTTGTTGTGGGACCTGGTCAGTCACGAGGAGTTTGTTGAGAAACAAAAGGTTTATATTGCAACCGTTGATGCAGCAGGAATTCCCTGGAGAGATGATAAATTTTTGCTTATGCAGGTGGAATTTATGCAGGGAAATTTCGAGATAGCCAAATCTTTATTCGTGGAAATTGCCGGGGATAGTAAACCTGACCGTGGCCGGTGGAGTGATTTTATTGAAAACCCCTGGATGACCGATTTGCATAATGACCCTGATGTCGCAGCAGTTCTCGCCAAACATGAGCGGGAATTGGTCGAACTACGTGAAGAATTAGACACCATGTTTCAGAAGCCGGAGTGGCAGCACTAACGCCCAGCGTATGTCCTTGCTCAGGGCTGAAGCAGAAACTGCTTAAGGAACATGAAAGTCACGGTCTGGAAGTAATCCCGGTTTTCCTTTTTTTCGAATACGTGGCCTTCATTCAGGACATTCATATACCAGACCGTCTGGCCATTTTCGCGTAATGCATTCACCATTTGCATGGATTCGGAGACCGGGACCACCGGGTCATTCTGACCGGTTGCGATTAACAGGGGGGTGCGGATTTTATCCACGTTATTCAGTGGTGAAATTGACTCAAGAAAAGCCCGCATTTCCGGGATTCGCTCATCGCCATACTCAATACGTCGAAGGTCCCGCCGGTAGCCCTGGGTGTTTTCCAGGTAAGTGACAAAATTGCTGATCCCGGCACGGTCTATCGCGCCCCTGATCCGGTCGCTGTAATACACGGCACTGGCCAGTGACATATAGCCTCCGTAACTGGCGCCGTAAACGGCAACCCGTGACTCATCAAACTTTTTCTGAATTGCTATCCAGTCCAGTAGAAACCCAATGTCCTTGACAGCATTTTCTCTCAGAAAACCGTCATCCATAGACAGGTAGGACTCGCCATAGCCCAAAGACCCGCGCACATTGGGTGCAATAACGGCTACCCCCAGTTTTTCTACCCACATCTGGATCTGGCCATTAAAAGATGGACGAAACTGGCCTTCGGGCCCGCCGTGAATATAAATCACCACCGGGAATGGGCCTTTGCCCCTGGGTTGGTAGACGAACGCCGGCATCAGGATAATTCGTTCATTGGTGAGCATTCGTGCAGGAAAATGAACCAGGCGCGGTTGAATGAATTTGTCTGCATCCAGACCGCCCACTTCACCGTGAGTCCACCGCACCAACTTGTCAAAAGACAGCGGCTTGCGCTTCAAGTTGAGCACAAAGGCATCACTGGGGGTGCGGGCGGTGTTTAATGTCATGCCCAGTTTTCGGCCATCTGGGCTGAACCGGAGCGAACTAATCACCCCGACCGGTGTTTTTCGGACCCGTTCATAAGCCATTTTTTTGGGGTCAAAAAGGTATAGTTTGCTTATGCCTTCTTCATTGGTGACAAAGGCGCCCCGTTTTCCATCTGAACTCAGTTCAAACTCGGAAACGTCCCAGGTGATGGATTCTTTAACATATTGAAATGGACCCTCGCCCGATACCGGCACCGAGCCAATTTCAGCGGCATTGCCGCGCTGGTTGCTGACAAACAAAACGGCGGTGTCATCATGATTAAAGCCGGATGCCACGCTGCTGGTGGGTTCTTCAAGACTACCCACCAGTAGATTGAGATCACCCGACGCAACATTTAAAACATAAATTCTCGAATCGGTAATGCCCGCGTAATACTGAACCAGCAGCATTTTGCCGTCAGCACTAAAATCCACCGGTTTCCATAATGCGCCGTTGTTGGCTTCCAGCAGGATACGGGCCTGATCAGGTGCCTCGACGTCCATTATCCAGATATCGTTATTCTGGCCATTCCGGCGCGTTGAGCGATAAGCGAGCCTGGTACCCGATTGATCCCATACCATGCGGTTGTTGAGTGATTTACCATCGGTCAACAGCCGGGTCTCGCCATTTTTCGGATTAAACAGGATGATCTGGTCAAAGCCGCTGCCGCCCTTGTCCATCGCCAATGCAATCAGGTTTCCACCCGACTGGCGGACCGCTTCACCGACCGGCTCTTCGCCGAAGCTTAGTTGAAGCCTGCGACCGCCCGGGCGATCCACGCGATGGATCTGGTTGACGCCGTTGAAGCGGGTTTTGACATAGATGTTTTTACTGTTGGGCGTGAAACCCATAAACAAGGTGGAACGTATATTGTGATAGCGGGCCAGGGATTCCGAGGTTTCCCGGGTGATCTCGGGGATATCCTGTACGACTATTTGGCCGTTTAAAACGGTTCTTTCCTGCACCTCGCCCGCAACATTCGATGCCCATGTGATGCACAGCAAAAACGGCAGGATTTGCAAAATATAGTGGTGAATTGGGTGCTTATGCATATGTTTTTTCTGTTTTATCCATTATTAAAGACCCGAAAAAAGCCATAATTCGTGCGTCGCTTTGCATAGAGCAATCATGGTGATAAAGCTATACTGTCTGACCTTGTCATTTGCTGAATTTTCATGAGCATACAGCTACACATCATAATACTGGCTGCCGGTGATGGAACCCGCATGAAGTCACGGTTGCCCAAAGTTCTCCACCAGGTCGGTGGACGGGCGATGCTGGCGCACGTACATGAAACAGCCATGGGACTATCACCACAAAAACTTCACGTGGTGTTTAATCCAGCCTCGCCGGAAGTTAAAGCCTGCTTGTCCGGCTTTGGGGTGGAATGGGTGCCACAGAAGCAACGCCTGGGTACCGGCCACGCGGTGCAGCAGGCGATGCCGGGCATACCCGATGAAAGCGAGGTGATGGTCTTGTATGGTGATTTGCCTTTGCTAACGACAGGGTTACTGAATTCCCTGAAGAATTCTCCCAACGCTGATTTGAAAGTCCTGACCATGAGGATGAGTAATCCAACAGGCTATGGCCGCATTCAGCGCGATGAGCAGGGAAACATTACCGGTATTATCGAAGAGAAAGACGCTTCTGATACTCAAAAGAAAATCGATGAGGTCAACACCGGCATTATTCTGGCCAGAGCGGGCAAACTGGGAAACTGGTTGTCCATCCTGCAAAATGAGAATAGCCAGGGTGAGTTTTACCTGACCGATATTTTTTCAGCCGCCAGCGAAGAGGGTGCGACCATAAGCAGCGTTGGAGCAGATGATCCGCGGGAGTTACAGGGCGTGAACGACCAGCTGCAGCTTGCGGAACTGGAAAGTCATTTCCGCCAGCGCGGGGCTGAAAAACTGATGCTTGCCGGGGTTCGTATTGCAGACCCGGCCCGCATTGAAGTTCGGGGAACCGTTGAAGCAGGGGCTGATGTCAGCATCGACATCAACGTGGTGCTCGAAGGTAAAATTATTTTGGGCGAAGGTGTACAGATCGGCCCGGGCTGTGTATTGCGTGATTGCAGTCTTGCCGCCGGCACCAGGGTGCACGCGTACAGCGTTATGGAGGGCGTAACCACGCTGGGGCCGTGTGATATCGGGCCATTTGCCAGGGTCAGGCCAGGCACTGAATTGGGTGCAGGGTCTCGGGTGGGTAATTTTGTCGAGGTCAAAAACAGCTCACTGGGCGAAAACACCAAGGCCAGCCACCTCAGTTACCTGGGCGATAGCACCATAGGCAAAGGTGTCAACATCGGCGCTGGAACCATTACCTGTAACTACGATGGTGTGAACAAGCACAGAACAGTGATCGAAGACGGTGTATTTATCGGCTCAGACACCCAACTGGTGGCACCGGTCACGATTGGCAAAAATGCCGACATCGGCGCAGGCTCTACCATTACCCAGGATGCACCTGGAGGCAAACTCACACTTAGCCGATCGAATCAGGTCACAGTGGCGGACTGGAAACGCCCGAAAAAGGCCAGCAATGAGGACAAAGACTAGTGCTCCTTCAATGTGATTACTACGGATTCAGAGGACCCCAGGTGTTTCAAGGCAAGATGCAGCCCGCAGAGAATGGCGTGTCCTTTTCAAGGGCTGCAACGCAGTATTGGGACACCTGGGGTCCTCCCTTCGGGCGAGTTGGGAAGCGGCCGTCCGTGGCGTTGCGCCTCTTAGCAAGGACCAGGCCATTACCTGCGAGACGCGCCTTATGGTCAACCACTTTCCAGCTCGCTGAACTCGCAGTTATCACATTGGAGGAGCACTAGCTATGTGCGGAATTGTCGCAGCAAGCTCGCACCGTGACGTCAGGGACATCCTGATGTCGGGCCTGCACGCACTGGAATACCGGGGATACGACTCGGCAGGTATTGCCATGCAGGTCAACGGCTCGGTTCAGCGCCAACGCACGATGGGCAAAGTTCAGGAACTTGAAAAAGTGCTTGAACAGCACCCGGTGAACGGCGTTTGCGGCATTGCTCATACGCGTTGGGCGACTCACGGTGTCCCCAGTAACCGTAATGCCCACCCGATGGTCGCTGGCGATCGGCTTGCACTGGTGCACAACGGCATCATCGAAAACCATAATGAATTGAGGCAGGAACTAATCGCTTTGGGTCATGAGTTCACCTCCGAGACCGATACCGAAGTCATGGTGCACCTGGTGGCGCAGATCATGGATGAGGGACATGACCTGTTCGAGTCCGTGCAACGGGCAGTGCGACGCCTGCGGGGTGCTTATGGAATCGCTGTCGTGTGCGCCTCTGAACCCGGTGTAGTAGTAGGGGCGCGCAAGGGCAGCCCCATGGTGCTGGGCGTGGGTGATGAAGAGAACTTCCTGGCTTCGGATATCTACCCCCTGTTACCGGTAACCAACAGGTTTGTATATCTTGAAGAAGGTGATGTGGTCAGACTGGACACCAGCGGTTATGAAGTAAGAAACGAGCAAGGTGAGCTGGTGCAACACCCCGTCAAGGTCACTGAAGTCACGACCGATGCAGTACAAAAAGGTGATTATGAGCACTACATGCTCAAGGAAATTTTTGAGCAGCCACAGGCAGTGGCCGAAACGCTGGAAGGCCGTATCAGTGCCAATAGTGTTTTGCCCAACATATTCGGTGTCGGCTCCGAGCAACAGCTCAAGCAGGTTAAGAATGTTCACATTGTTGCCTGTGGCACCAGTTTCCATGCCGGCGCAGTTGCCCGTTACCAACTGGAGCAGTTGGCGCGCATTTCCTGTACGGCCGAAGTGGCCAGTGAA
>SMVA01245725.1_pt1 | contig 10440 bp, 6 predicted proteins | sample 2456451 | NCBI WGS metagenome assembly SMVA01 (sample SAMN11095933, study PRJNA526329) | marine sediment metagenome | biome: Marine sediment; feature: Surficial sediment; material: Deep marine sediment; isolation source: Hadal surficial sediment | place: Pacific Ocean | collected 2014-05 | depth 0-1...
ATCGGCGATCGCCCCTCCGTCCGCGAAGCGTGCGTCGGGCTCCTTGCGAAGACAGCGATCGATGACGAGCGCCAGGGGTGCCGAGACCTGAGGCGCTAGTGAGGCAACCGGTGGCGCGGGCTCGGTCACGTGCTTGGCCATCACGACGGACGCCGACGAGCCTTCGAACGGGAAGCGACCGGACACCGCGTAGAAGCCGACCGCGCCCAAGGAGTACAAGTCGCTGCGGGCATCCACCTGGGCCCCCTTCGCTTGCTCGGGACTCATCAACTCGGCCGTACCCAGGACCTGGTTCACCCCTTCGGCCTCCGCGACTGCCTCCGAAGCAGCTCCGGAGACGGCCCCCACCTGGGCGATCCCGAAGTCGGTGATGAGCGCACGCCCGGTCCCCCGTTCTAGGAGGATGTTGTCTGGCTTCACGTCCCGGTGGACGACACCCTGGAGATGGGCGTAGGCGAGCGCCCAGCCGATCTCACGCAGGAGCCGGGTCGCGTCGGCGTCGGAAAGCGGCCCCCGCGTGCGCACTCGCTCTCCGAGCGTCTCGCCGTCGATCAGGGCCATCACGTAGAAAACGAACCCGTCGACTTCGTCCACCGCGAAGATCGGGACGATGTGCGGATGGGAGAGCTTGGCCGCGGTCCGCGCCTCCTGGAGAAAGCGGCTTCGGACATCCTCTCGGCTGGCGAGCTCGGCGGGAAGCAGCTTGAGGGCGACCGGCCGGTCCAGCGCTACCTCGTGGGCCAGGAACACAATGCCCATGCCGCCCCGACCCAGCTCCCGTTGTAGAGAGTAGCGCCCGGCCAGCGCTGTCTGGAGCGCGACGAAATCGGAGGAGATGGCATCAGAAGAGACGGGATCGGAGTCGCTCATGCGTTCACCCCTCGACGATCGTAAACATTCCGGTCGCCCGGCGCTCGGCGAGCAGCCGCTCCACCTCGCAGTGACCCTCTAGCAGATTCGCCATGTCGTCCGACAGGTCCTTGGCCGCCTTCAGCTCCATGGTCACGTTCTGAAGCACTCGCTCACCGGCGTGCATACGAATGAGGCCCAGGCGGATCTGCTCCAGCGCGGTGACCGCCTCGCGGAGGCGGGCTGTGGCGGCATCCCTGGTAGCCTCAACGTCCCCGCGGATTTTCTCTCGTGCCTCGCTGCCGGGAGCGGCCGGATCGTCCCCGATCTCGGCCAACACACTGTTCAGTTCCTTGACTTGGACGCGTAGGGCCCGGACGTCCTTCTCCAGCTTCTGGACGGTGTCGGGGAGCCCCGCCAATTCGTGTCGCGTCTCCTTCGGTAGGTCGTCGAAGAGTTTGTTGGCGGCCAGACCGATGGCCATCTCGGTCGGACGGTAGGCGCCGATACCCACGGGCGCGGCGTCGCGCAGACGGAACCTGCCGAGCTTGAAGACCCAGTCACCGAACCGGCCACCCCAGATCTTGAGCAGGCCCTTGCCCGCCAGCTCGGCAGGTTTCACCCCGCGACGGACCCTCCATATGGTCGCTATCAAGCCGTACATGATGCCGAGCCCGCCCACGCCTAGCAGGGACCGGGGCGCCCCGAAAATTCCGACAGCCCCGAACGCGCCGATCCCCGCGACCAGCCCAGTGACCGCGACAGCCGTGACGACGCGGTCGACCGTCTTCGTTCTGCCCCTGACTTCGAACCGGAACTCCTCGTTCAGGCGGGTCACGTCCAGCTGGAGCGCGAGTCGGGTGTCCTCCAACGTATGGCCAGTCTTGAGGAGCTTGCGGGCATGATACGCCAGGCTCCCCAGGTGCCCGCCTACGATCAGTGCGAAGGCCGCGGCCAGGACGGCGGCCAGTCCGGCGGCATCGATCCCGGACGACAGCAGAAGCTGCGGGGCGGCGAACATGGGCACGATGATGGAAAACATGAAAGCCGACTGAATCAGCGCACGCACACGCTTGACGAACACGCGGAGTGGTACCGGGATGGGGCGATCGACGGCGGTATCGTGGGCCAAAGCATCGGCGATCGCCCCACCGTCCGCAAAGCGCGCGTCGGGCTCCTTGCGAAGACAGCGATCGATGACGCCGGCCAGGGGTGCCGATACCTGAGGCGCTACAGAGGCAACCGGCGGCGCGGGCTCGGTCACGTGTTTGGCCATCACAACGGACGCCGACGCGCCTTCGAACGGGAAACGGCCAGACACCGCGTAGAAGCCGACCGCACCGAGCGAGTACAGGTCGCTGCGCGCATCCACGCGAGCGCCCTTCGCCTGCTCGGGACTCATCAACTCGGCCGTACCCAGGACCGCGTTCGTCCCTTGGGCCTCCGAGACGGCCTCTGAGACGACCTCCGAACCGGCCTCCGAATCGCCCTCCGAGATGGCCGCTACCTGGGCGATCCCGAAGTCCATGATGAGCGCACGGCCCGTCCCCCGTTCGAGGAGGATGTTGTCCGGCTTCACATCCCGGTGCACGATCCCCTGGAGATGAGCGTGGTTCAGCGCCCATCCGATCTCACGCAACAATCGCGTCGCCTCGGTGTCGGAGAGCGGCCCCCGGGTGCGCACCCGCTCCCCGAGTGTCTCACCGTCGATCAAGGCCATCACAAAGAAGACGAACCCATCAACTTCATCGACCGCGTGAATCGGAACGATGTGCGGATGGGAGAGCTTGGCCGCGGTCCGCGCCTCCTGGAGAAAGCGGCTTCGGACATCCTCGCGGTTGGCGAACTCAGCGGGAAGCAGCTTGAGGGCGACCGGTCGATCCAGCGCTACCTCGTGGGCCAGGAACACGATGCCCATACCGCCGCGACCCAACTCCCGTTGTAGAGAATAGCGCCCGGCCAACGCGGTCTGGAGCGCGACGAAATCCGAGGAGATGGTACCGGAGGGGACGGGGTCGGCGTCGCTCATTGTGTTCACTCCTCGACGATCGTGAACATTCCGGTCGCCCGTCGCTCGGCGAGCAGGCGCTCCACCTCGCGGTGCCCCTCCAGTAGATTCGCCATGTCGTCGGACAGGTCCTTGGCCGTCTTCAGTTCCATAGTCACACTCGGAAGCACTTGTTCACCGGCGTGGATACGAATGAGGCCCAAGCGGACCTGCTCCAGCGCTGTGACCGCATCGCGCAGTCGGGCCTCGGCCTGGTCCCTAGTCGCCTCAACCTCCCCACGGATCTTCTCTCGCGCTTCGCCGCCCGGAGCAGCAGGGTCGTCCCCGATCTCGGCCAACACGCTGTTCAGCTCCCTGACCTGGACGCGTAGGGCGCGGACGTCTTCCTCGAGCTTCCGGACGGTGTCGGGCAGCCCCGCCAGCTCGCGTCGCGTCTCCTTCGGCAGCTCCTCGAAGAGCTTGTTGGCGGCCAGGCCGATGGCCATCTCGGTCGGACGGTAGGCGCCGATACCTGCGGGCGCGGCGGCGCGCAGCCTGAGCCCGCCGAGCTTGAAGATCCAGTTGCCGACCCGGCCACCCAAGATCTTCAGCAGGCCCTTGCCCGCCAGCTCGACAACTTTCACCCTGGGAACGCCCCTCCGTATGGTCGCTATGAAGCCGATCATGGTGAGAATCATGCCCACGGGCAGCAGGAACCGGGGCGCCCCAAAAATTCCGACGGCCACGAACGCGCCGATTCCCGCGATCATCCCACTGACCCCGACAGCGAAGACGACGCGCCCGAACGTCGTCACTCTGTCCCCGACTTCGAACCGGACCTCCTCGTTGAGGCGGGTCACATCCAACTGAAGCGCGAGTCGGGTGTCCTCCAACGTATGGCCCGCCTTGAGGACCTTGCGGGCCTGACGCGCCAGGTACGCCACGGTGAGGCTGATCACTGCCAACAACATGGCCAGGATAGCAACCGTTCCGAGGACACCACCGTTTTCGATCAACTCCCGCAAATCCCCGGCGGTCATGAGCACCACGTACGGTAGCATCCAACCAAGGGCCGCGCTCACTCCACGCAGCTGCTTGATGAACACTCGAAGAGGTACCGGGATGGGGCGGTCGACGGCTGCATCGTGCACCAAAGCGTCGGCGATCGCCCCACCGTCCGCGAAGCGCCGGTCGGGCTCCTTGCGAAGACAGCGATCGATGACGCGAGCGAGCGGCGCTGAGACCTGAGGCGCTACGGAGGCAACCGGCAGCGCGGGCTCAGTCACGTGCTTGGCCATCACGACGGACGCCGACGAGCCCTCGAACGGGAAGCGACCCGACACCGCGTAATAGCCGACCGCGCCCAGGGAGTACAGGTCGCTGCGGGCATCCACCTGGGCCCCCTTCGCTTGCTCGGGACTCATCACCTCGGCCGTGCCCAGGACTTGGCTCGTCTCTTCGGCCTCCGAGATGGCCCCCACCTGGGCGATCCCGAAGTCCGTGATGAGCGCACGACCGGTCCCCCGTTCGAGGAGGATGTTGTCTGGCTTTACATCCCGGTGGACGACCCCCTGGAGATGGGCGTAGGCCAGCGCCCAGCCGATCTCACGCAGGAGCCGCGTGGCGTCGGCGTCGGAAAGCGGGCCCCTGGAGCGTACTCGCTCGCCGAGTGTCTCGCCGTCGATCAGGGCCATCACAAAGAAGACGAACCCGTCGACTTCGTCGACCGCGAAGATCGGAACGATGTGCGGATGGGAAAGCCTGGCCGCCGTCCGCGCCTCCTGGAGAAAGCGGCTTCGAACATCCTCCCGGCCGGCGAGCTCAGCGGGAAGCAGCTTGAGGGCGACCGGCCGGTCCAGCGCTACCTCGTGGGCCAGAAAAACGATGCCCATACCGCCCCGCCCCAGCTCCCGCTGAAGAAAATAGCGCCCGGCCAGCGCGGTCTGGAGCGCGACGAAATCGGAGGAGACGGGATCGGAGTCGCTCATGTGTTCACCCCCCGACGATGGTAATCATTCCGGTCGCCCGGCGCTCGGCGAGCAGCCGCTCCACCTCGCGGTGCCCCTCGAGCAGATTCGCCATGTCGTCGGACAGGTCCTTGGCCGTCTTCAGCTCCATGGTCACGCTCTGAAGCACTCGCTCACCGGCGTGTATACGAAGGAGGCCCAGGCGGACCTGCTGCAGCGCGGTGACGGCCCCGCGTAGTCGGGCCTCGGCCTCGTCCCTGGCAGCCTCGACCTCCCCGCGGACTCTCGCCCGCGCCTCACGGCCCGGAGCGGCCGGGTCGTCCCCGATCTCGGCCAACACGCTGTTCAGTTCCCTGACCTGGACGCGCAGGGCGCGGACGTCTTCCTCGAGCTTCCGGACGGTGTCGGGCAGCCCCGCCAGCTCGCGTCGGGTCTCCTTCGGCAGGTCCTCGAAGAGCTTGTTGGCGGCCAGGCCGATGGCCATCTCGGTCGGACGGTAGGCGCCGATACCCGCGGGCGCGGTGTCGCGCAGACGGAACCCGCCGAGCTTGAAGATCCAGTCACCGAAGCGGCTACGCCAGATCTTCAGCAGGCGCTGGCCCGCCAGCTCGGCACGTCTTGCCCGGCGACGGACCAAACCCGGTATGGTCGCTATGATGCCGATCAAGATGAGGGGCATGCCCGCGTCCAACAGGAACCGGGGCGCCCCGAAAATTCTGGCGGCCACGACCGCGCCGATCCCCGCGACCAGCCCAATGACCGCGACAGCGGAGGCGACGCGCGCGAACGTCGTCACTCTGTCCTCGACTTGGAACCGGAACTCCTCGTTAAGGCGGGTCACGTCCAACTCGAGCGCGAGCCGGGTGTCCTCCAGTGTATGGCCCGCCTTGAGGACCTTGCGGGCCTGACGGGCCAGGTTCCCCACGGCGAGGCCCGTCAGTGCCAAGACCGCGGTCAGCGCCACACCCCCGATCGTCAGGCCGGCGGCCAGTCCGAGGGCACCGCTCTCGGAGCGCATGTTGAACAGCAGGAATACCAGCAGCTGGCCTAGCAGCATGAGTGGCATCACGCTGGCCGAGTTCGCCGCCATACGAAGACGCTTGACGAACACTCGAAGCGGTACCGGGAGGATGGGCCGGTCGACGGCTGCATCGTGCGCCAAAGCGTCGGCGATCGCCCCTCCGTCCGCGAAGCGCGCGTCGGGCTCCTTCCTAAGACAGCGATCGATGACGCCCGCCAGCGGTGCCGAAACCTGAGGCGCCACGGAGGCGACCGGCGGCGCGGCCTCAGTCACGTGCTTGGCCATCACGACGGACGCCGACGCGCCCTCGAACGGAAAGCGGCCGGACACCGCGTAGAAGCCGAGCGCGCCGAGGGAGTACAAGTCGCTGCGGGCATCCACCTGAGCGCCCTTGGCCTGCTCGGGACTCATCAACTCGGCCGTACCCAGAACCTGGTTCGTCCCTTCGGTCTCCGAGACCACCACCGAGACGGATTCTGAGACGACCTCCGAGACGGCTTCTGAACCGCCTTCCGAACCGCCCCCCGAGATGGTCCCCACCTGGGCGATCCCGAAGTCCATGATGAGGGCACGGCCGGTCCCCCGTTCGAGAAGGATGTTGTCCGGCTTCACATCCCGGTGGACGATCCCCTGGAGATGGGCAAAAGCCAACGCCCAGCCGACCTCACGCAGGAGTCGCGTCGCCTCGGCGTTGGAGAGCGGCCCCCGGGTGCGCACTCGTTCACCGAGTGTCTCACCGTCGATCAACGCCATCACGAAGAAGACGAACCCGTCGACTTCATCGACGGTGAAGATCGGAACGATGTGCGGATGGGAGAGCTTGGCTGCAGTCCGCGCCTCCTGGAGAAAGCGGCTGCGGATATCCTCTCGATCGGCGAACTCGGCGGGAAGCAGTTTGAGAGCGACCTGCCGGTCCAGCGCTACCTCGTGGGCCAGGAACACGATACCCATGCCGCCGCGGCCCAACTCCCGCTGCAAAGAATAGCGCCCGGCCAGCGCGGTCTGGAGCGCGACGAACTCGGAGGAGATGGTATCGGAGGAGACGGGGTCGGAGTCGCTCATGCGCTCAAGATGCTGCTCAGACTGAAAAACCGCGAGCGGATGCACGGCGTCCTGTCATTCGCTGAGCCTTCGTTGCTCCTCGAATTCAGCCTTGGTGAGGGTGAAGTCCTCTTCGCGCCAACGGGCCTCGAGCTCGACGCCCAGGCCATCAGCCATGCGGTTCACGTAGTTGAAGTAGGAGACCACCTGACAGATGTCGAGAATCGCGGCTTGGTCGAAGCCCACCTCGCGGAGGCATTCCACGTCCCCGTCGCCCACCTCCCCCGGCGTCAGGGTCAACTTCACCGCATAGTCCAGCATGGCCCGGTCTTCTACTGCCAGATCGGCCTCCCGATGGTCGCGAGCGAGTGCCCTTGGCAACTCGGGGTCTTCCGTGAGCGTACGGAGTCCCGCTCCGTGGTGGTTGATTCAATAGAAGCAATCGTTCACGCCGGAGACCGTCACGGCGATCATCTCCTTCTGGATGCGACTCAGCGGGGACGGTCCCCCCATGAGGTGAGCATAGAGCCGCATGTGGTGCTCCATGGACGGCGGATCCAGAGAGTGGATCCGGATGATGTTCTCCACATTCATCTCCGGGCCACCGTACCGCCGGTACAGCTCGGCGAGGGAGCCCTGCGCCTCTTCGTACGGCACGTATGGGATGTGCGCCAATGCTCGGTGCCTCGTTTTGGAGCGTCCGCTCTCGGTCCTTCGATCTGGAGCGTCTGCTCACGATCTGAAGTGCCGCAACATTACCCGGTCGTCGGAGTGGGGCAATGATGCTGAGCTTGAGATCTCGATCCGCTGGAACCGATGCCGGAACTCGACGGTTGGGAGCCTGTACGAACTGAAATGGCTCAACCTGCGGGGAAGCGTGACCCATAGATCCAATCCGAGGAACCGGCTGTCGGTCCTTGCTGGAATCGTAGTCATCTTGGGTGCTTGCTCGGATAGCGTCATACCGCTCAGCGATCTGGACCCCATCGAGCTCGCCGTCCGTATGCACCTCGTGCAGTCCGACCAAGTGGACGAGCTGAACGTTCGTCTGAGCGACGAGGAAGTCACCGATCTCCTGGCCGCCGTGAACGAGACATGGGCGCAAGCCGGTATCGTCTGGAGCCTGGAGAGCATCGTCCGCGAGGACGCCCTGAACGAGTCTTTGTTCGAATCCGCTCTGACCGATCCCGACGTGAGTCCGGTCTCGGTGATCATCTCCGTGCTCCCAGCGGAGAACTTTCGGCCCGACATCTGGAACGTCTTCATGATCCGCGATTTCGGGGGCGAGGTGGGAGGCGTATACCTGGGCAACCAAAAGTTGGTGGTCTCCACTGAGCTCGATCCCAACGGAGAGCGGGACATCAACAGCGGCATGTCGCGCATCCTCGCCCACGAGTTGGGTCACTCCCTGAGCTTGTTTCACGTCGAGTGCGAGGGCGAGGGCAACCTCATGGCGTCTGCTTGTGTACTGGGCACACGCACACTCCTCGACGCGACCCAGATCGAGCGCGCCCGGCTGAGGGCGGAGTGGGGAAGTCCGTTCTAGCAGCGTCGCGAATACTGGCGTCGGCCGGTGCCGCATCCCACGTTGAGACGACCGAGCCCGGCGAAGCGGGCCGAGGTCAAAACGCGGTGGCTTATCACCCAAGGAGGGTGGAATGTTACAGGAAATGCGGCTCAGCACGGTTTACGAGCACTTCATGCGCCCCATAGTCGCCCTCGCCGCCGCCCTGGCACTTGCGATCGCCTCATCGGCCTGCAGCGCGGGCCCCACTATGGACGACGGCGTCATCAGCGGCGTAGTCCAAGGCGAGAACGGTCCCGAGGCCGGCGTCTGGATTATCGCCGAGACCGACGACTTCGGCACCGGATTCGTGAAGATCGTGGTCAGCGACGACGACGGCCGATTCGTTCTCCCTCAGTTATCGGAGGCGAGCTACGATGTATGGGTTCGCGGATACGGACTGGCCGACTCCGAGCCGGTAACGGCCGCCGTGGGTGACGATCTCGTTTTGGCCGCCGCGTATCCGGAGACACCCCAGGAGCAGGCGTCCGTGTATCCGGCCAGCTACTGGTACTCGCTCCTGGAGGTCCCGCCGGCCACCGAGTTCCCGGGCACTGGACCTGACGGGAACGGCATCAGCCCAAGCGTCCGGTCACAGGCGCAGTGGATCGACCGTCTCAAGCAGGGCTGCCAGCTCTGTCACCAGCTCGGGAATCAGATCACGCGGGAGATCACCCATCTCGACCAACGTTTCTCATCCACCGCGGAGGCGTGGGATCGGCGGGTCAACTTCGGCCAGAGGGGTCCCCAAATGAGCGGGGCTCTATCAGGCATGGGACGGGAGCGGGCCGTTCAGCAGTTCGCAGATTGGACGGACCGGATCATCGCCGGCGAGGTCCCACCTCAGCCCCCCCGGCCCCACGGAGAGGAGCGGAACGTGGTGCTCACGCTGTGGGACTGGGGTACCGGTACCTCCTACGTTCACGACGAGGTCGCTTCGGACAAACGTGACCCCACCGTCAACGCCGGAGGCGACGTCTACGCCGTCTCCATGTCGGACGATCGACTGCTGATCGTGGACCCCAACACGCATGAATCCCGCGACCTCCGTGTGCCCGTGTGGGACCCCGAGACCCCGTCCTACTTCCCCACCACCCCCGGCTTCGAGCCGTCGGTGTTCTGGGGCGAGGAGATCGTGCTGGACGGCCCCGCCAACATCCACAATCCCATGATGGACCAGGACGGGCGGGTGTGGCTCACGTCGAGGATCCGCGTCAGCCGGGACAACCCCGATTGGTGCAGGGAGGGCTCGACCAACTCCTATGCGGAATACTTCCCGCTCACCAGCAGCGGGCGGCAGGCTTCGGTATTCCATCCGGACACGGAGGAATTCACGCTCATCGACACCTGCTTCGGGACCCATCACCTCCAGTTCGGAGAGGACGCGGAAAATACACTCTACTTCAGCGGCGACAGTCGGGTCGTCGGCTGGATACGAACCACCCCCTTGCTGGACGGGCCAGCGGGTCCCCTCGTGGATCAGATTAGGGACCAGGCTCCTGCACGCTTGGCGCTCCGGGCCGAGGTGGCCCAGGGCTGGTGCCCCACGGTGGTCGACACCAACGGCGACGGGCGGATCACACGACCCTGGAACACGGGCGGTGCCAGGGATCCGAACCTGGACACGCAGTTCACGGGCTTCGCCTATGGCGTCGTCGTGAACCCGGTGGACAACTCCGTCTGGATCGCCAGGACGGGTGGGATACCGGGCCGGATCTACCGGCTGGACCTCGGAGACAATCCACCGGAGACCTGCTCGGCCGAGGTGTACGAGCCGCCCTTCAATAATCCGGCCGTGCCCGAGGAGGATTGGGGATTCTCGCCCCGGGGGATCGACATTACCCGGGACGGAATCATCTGGACGGCTCTCTCAGGAAGCGGCCACCTGGCCAGCTTCGACCGGAGCAAGTGCACCGTGCTGATCGGGCCGGAAGCCACCGGGCAGCACTGCGTCGAGGGGTGGACTCTTTATCCTGCTCCGGGACCGCGGATGAAGAATGCGGAAACCTCG
>SMVA01282223.1_pt1 | contig 10440 bp, 9 predicted proteins | sample 2456451 | NCBI WGS metagenome assembly SMVA01 (sample SAMN11095933, study PRJNA526329) | marine sediment metagenome | biome: Marine sediment; feature: Surficial sediment; material: Deep marine sediment; isolation source: Hadal surficial sediment | place: Pacific Ocean | collected 2014-05 | depth 0-1...
AAGTGCTGTGTATTTGTTCCACTGGTTGTTGTAAACCGCGCTCCATCCACCATTTGAGCAATCCGATAAAACCTCCGGCAATATACACTGTGTATTCTGCCAACTGATGTGCTTGTAGGTTCGGATGTGCCTGATGCAGATTGTTAACAGCAATGGTTCTCAAGCGTGCCTCGGCTGTCGCCATCATCTGTGCGTATTGCACTGATTTTGTCATTTCAATTGCAAATTCGCTGGCATCAGCAATGTGGGCTAACAAGCGCAATGCCGGTATCAATTCTTTACGTTCTCTATTTTGAATCGATTCCAGCTTATCCATATCAGCAATCAAGCGATCGAACGAGCTACAGAGAAAATCCTGTTTATTGGCGTAATGCTCATAAAAGGTGGAACGCCCGACATTGGCGTCAGCCGTCAGCTGACTGATACTCAACTGATCAATACCTGACTCCACGCCCAGTTTCATTAATGCCTGGGCCAAGAGTGTGCGGGTGTGGCGGGTTCGGCGGTCCATTCCCAGGTTTGTGGCAGTGTTTCTAGACATTTCACCCCATAGTGTCCGGCATCAGGTAAAGAATCGCCGGTTAATTATTGTAGTCTTATTTGTGTGAATATAAACACAAAGGACATTGTAATGACTGAAGAAAAAACAGGCGCATTAGCACTTATTATCGGCGCAAGCATGTACGTGGTTGTGATGGTGTTCCATCCCAGCCATATAGCGTCACCAGTTGTTGGACATTTAACCCTGAACGCCCTGGTGCATGGATTGGCACTGGTAATGGTACCGATAATGGCCTTTGGGGCGTTCTCGCTTAGTCGCGTTCTGGATGCAAGGCGTCCTTTGCCTGCAGTCGGTCTTGCTTTTTACTCATTCGGACTGATGGGCGTACTCATCGCGGCGACCATGAGTGGACTGGTGATGCCGGAAATTATTGGGGCGGCTCATGCGCCCGATGCTGATCCTTCAGTGAGTTTCCAGCAGATTGCTATGTTCAGTGGTTGGATTAACCAGGGATTTGCGCATGTGCATGTCGCTTTTATGTCTCTCGCAATTGTATTTTGGTCTTTGGCCTGGACAGAAACGCTGCGGTTCAGGCGCACCCTGAGAACACTGGGTATGATTTGTGGCCTTGGCATTTTAGGGTGGCAAATATTCGGTAATCTTACGCTGGATGTTCACGGCATGGGCGTTGTGGTGTTCGCACAGTCTGGCTGGACGATTTTGGCTGGACTGTCGTTGTGGGCCGGAAAACACCGGGCTAAATCAATTCCAATTGTGGATTGATCTATTCAATTTGTTCCTGAGCAATAAGGTCACCTTCACAGGTGGCCTTTTTACGCCAGCAAATCGGCTTGGTGCCACAGGAAACCGTGCTATTTGGTGATAGTGCCCGCGAAAACATCCGCTATGGCAAGCCGGATGCAGATAATTTTGCAGTGGAGCAGGCAGCCATCGCCGCCGCAGCTGACGAGTTCATCACCGCCCTGCCCGATGGTTATGACACCTTCCTCGGTGAACGCGGCACCCGCCTGTCAGGCGGCCAGCGCCAGCGTGTAGCCATTGCCCGCGCCATCCTCAAAGATCCACCCATCCTGTTACTGGATGAGGCCACCAGTTCCCTCGATGCTGAGAGTGAACGGCTGGTGCAATTGGCATTGGATGGCCTGATGCAAAACCGCACCACCCTGGTCATCGCCCACCGATTGGCAACCGTAAAAAAAGTAGATCGCATCGTGGTGATGGATCAGGGTCGCATCGTTGCAGTAGGCAACCATAACGAGCTAATGCAAAGCAGCGAACTATACGCCAATTTGGCCAAACTGCAGTTTGGCGACCCGTAAGAGCCAAATTTTTAGTTACCGATTCTTTATAGTTTGTCACCATCCGATTAGCAGCGACACAGGTATATACCCCTGAGACACGCCGCGAGTACGTATATGTAGGCTCGGAAAAAACATCCCTGTTTTTTACGGTCTCAGTGGTATATACCTGCCTCACTGCTCGGTGCGGGGATTCTTTAAAACACTCTCTTATCACCAGCGTAGCTGGTCGGCGGTTCAAGAATATGCAGAAATAGAGCGAGGAGGGTGGTTGTACCTTCGGAGACCGTAGCCAGCAGGGAGGCTGGCTCCGAGCCTACATGGACGTATTCATGGCGGGTCTCAGAAGGTATGACCACCCTCCCACGCTTCGAATAGCACCAGTCACCAAAGATCCCACCTAGCCCCCTGTCCTCATTGACCACCAATGCGCAACAATAAAATGAAATTTAAACTATGCTTGTAATCAAAAGAAAGCATAGGACCTGCATATGAGTGATGTCACATTACGCGAAGCTCCGCTGAAGTTTTCATCGAACCTCGATGAGAATGACTCGGCGCGTGCGGCTGATACTTTAAATCTGATTCCGTATGCCGAAGCGCTGCGGGATTTTATTCATGAATGTGATACTCCGTTGACGATTGGTATCCAGGGTGATTGGGGTGTCGGGCGTACCAGCTTGATGAATATGTTGCGTGGCAGCGGGGAAGGTGAGCAATCGGGTTTGCTGGATGCGTCGCAATGTAAGGCGATTAATTTTGACAGTTGGCCGCATGCTCAATTCGACCCGGACAATCTCATGGCGGTGTCCTGCCTGTATGCGCTGACCAATCAGCTGGGTGATGTGCTGGGCAAGGAGTCGGATGTAGACAGCGCTGAATTGCAGGCTTGCTTTGAAGCGGCCAGGCGCAAACTCATTATCGCCATGCAGCAGATCAGGGATTCGTCACAGGGTCGCAGCAGTGATTCACTGGTAGATGCTGCGCATATTGATATTTCCAGCCAGATGCTGGCCTTCAAAGCAGAGTTTGAAAGGATGGTCTCATTGTGGTCGCAGAGTGGTGAAGGTCGTCGAGTTGTCATATTTGTCGATGACCTGGATCGAATTCGCCCGGTCAGGGCCCTGGAACTGCTGGAAGCCATCAAGAATTTTATCGATGTACGGGCTTGTGTGTTTGTCATAGCACTGGACTATGAAGTGGTGCAGCGGGGCATGCTTGAAAAGCTTGGCCATGAATTGCAGAAAACCTGTGGCAAAGCGTTTTATGACAAGATGATTCAATTGCCTTTTATCGTACCCACCGCTTCTTACAAGCTCGATGATTATATCGTTGATCTGATGCAAAAAGCCGGGTTGCCGTGTGAAAATGAAGATGGTTATGACGCGCAGAGCCGTCAGTTTTTCTTCGATATCACGCGCTTTACGGTGGGTCGCAACCCGCGCAGTATCAAGCGTGTGATCAACTACACGAAGTTGCTGGAACGTATTCATCACCACAACGCCGGGCGTGAAACCACCGATCATGAATGCAAAATTTTGTTTGCCCTGGTCAGTATGCAGATTGCCTGGCCAGAACTGTTTCAGCACCTGATCCGTGATCCTTCGGTGGATGCGATCACCAGCCTGCAAAGCTGGGCGTATCTTGACGCCTTGCCCGAGGCAGCCAGCCTGTTTGAGCGCTCGCCCGACAAGGAACTGGTCAAGAGTGCTATTTCGGCTTATTTTGATACCTTGTTCAGCCTGTTGGATGAGAATGATGACGGACAGGTTGATACTCGGGAGTTACAACCGGTTTTGGAAGTGATGGAACTGGCGAAAATTACCAGCATTGAGAGTTATGAACGGCCACGAGACTGGTTTATCAAGCGTGTACACGAAAACAACGTACACGGCAGCCCGCTGATCGAGTCCTTCCTTGAAAAAGTCTTTATGAAATCCGTCTGGTACTTGGGAACAGAGATCAGGTACCGCCGGGCCGGCAGTCGTTATATCACGCTGGTGCATAATCGCCGGCAGATCGGCACATTGATCAGCTTGAAATCACAGCCACTGGTATTTCGCCTGGCGATGTCTCCGGAACAGGTCATGATGGGCGTCAAGGAATACTGGATAAGTAAACATTCAGTCAAAACCGAGGCGATTACGCTGGTGCGTAATACCTTTGGCAGTGAAGCTTCGCTGACCGGTTACGGTGACACGCTCGTGGATTACAGCAAGATGACGAATATGCCGAGTTCGGAAGCGATCAAGCTGCTTAACGCTTTATTTCGGATCGTGACAACCTGAATAGATCGGGTCAGTGCCAGAGTGCAACTCTGGCACTTGACTCTGACCCCATCTATCTTTTACCGCATTTTCAATCAGATCCGTATTTGGCAGTAAACCAACCGAGTGCGGCACCGCCGATGGGATAGATAATAAACCCTTCGAGGGTCCACCAGCCCCAGATGGCCTCTGGCAGGTTGAATACACCTGAAAATGCTGCGCAGAACATGGCATAGACCAGGGCCATAATCACACCGAACTTTGCTCCGCGAACAACGCCTGAACCATCAAGCGCCGACTTGATATTGTCATAGATACCCGCGTAAACCAGGGCGGTCACTAGGCCGGTTGCTATCCAGCGTGGCATCAGGGCAGCCATATCCGGTGGATCCTGATTCAATTCGGGACGCCAAAACTCCGTAGTTGCAGCATAGAGTGGCTCAAGAACACCTTCGTGTATGAACATGCCGCTAACCATCCCCAATATAAATTGCACGACGTACATCAAGATACCGCCGCCAATGATGACTTTCATGTCCAGTTTCATAAGTTGTACTCCCAATCGTTATCAGATCCAGTATACATCCTGACCCCTATCGGTTTTCAATAGCGCCCATAACCGCAAGCACAACTTCCTCAAGAGCAGGCACCCAGCGCATCACGATCAACAAATCGTTTTCCTGGTCAATGTAGATATAGTTGCCACCAAAACCCGCGGCCCAGAACACACTCGCGGGTGCGAGCGGGATGCGTTGCTGATCGGTATTCAGCCACCACATATAGCCATAATCGGGTCTTGCCGGCGTCGGCTGACGCATGGCTTTGATCCAGTCGCCGGGAATAATTTGATGGTCTTGCCAGCGGCCATTACGCAGGAACAACAAGCCCATGCGGGCGTGATCCAGTGCGCTGATAAACATTCCGCCGCCAAAATGGCCGCCACCGGACACCGATTGCATTTTTTGGCCATCGAGCGTCACCCAGGAATTTTCATAACCGTGCCAGCGCCAGGTTGTGGAGGCACCGATGGGGTCCATGACCTCACGTTTCAGCACGGCAGGTAAGGGCTCGCGCCAGACATGCATTAATGAATACGCCGCCAGGTTGATACGCACATCGTTATATTTGAAGTAGCTGCCGGGTTCATGTAGTTCCCGGTTGGGCCACTCGAAGCGGTCGGAGCCTTCCGGCCGGTCCGCCCAGTCGGGAACACCCCACAGGCTTCCCTGCCAATCGGATGTCTGGTTCATCAGGTGGTGCCAGCTGATGCTGCGATTATGCTCAGATGCGAACTCACCGTCGCGCATCCAGCGGGAAACCGGCGCGTGAATATCGTCAACAAGCCCATCTCGCAGTGCCAGCGCCATGATGGTAGAAAGATAGCTTTTGACCGCGCTGAATGTCATGTCGACACGTTCAATATCACCCCACTCAGCGATAATGTAGCCCTTGCGGATGATCAGGCCGGCGCTGCCTGCGCGCGGCCTGGTTGGGCCGAGGATATGAAAATCAGGTTCGCGCAAAGAGAATGAATCGGTGATCACCTGCTCCAGGTCACTGGGCTCGACAACCGCCCTGCTTTGCGCGAGATCCACTGCAGCGGCGAGTTTTTGCGGGTCCATGCCGACCAGAGCGGGGGCTTTTCTTTCCCAGTTATGGCGAGGCGGGTAGTAATCGGCTGCGGTTGCAGCCAGAGGAAACAGCAGGATGAAATAAAGCAGGCTAATACGAAGTGAATTACTCACGGGTTATTTTTCCAGTCTGGCCGGTACCGGCACCTGGCAGATATCCAGCACTTTCGGTGGCTGGTGGTGGAAGAACTTGTCGCTGCGGTTGCGGCGTTTTTTCAGTGTTTTGATGAAACCCTTGCTGTTGGTGTCAACGACATAGATATGCAGGCGCTGGTCGGCATCCAGAGATGACGCCAGACGCATCCGTTTGATCCAGGTTCGATCCAGGTCTTCATGGATGATGCCGTTTTTCAATGTCGGCCCACGCTTGATGCGCTGCACCACGTCCATCCCCCAGACCACACGGCCGAAAATGGTCAGGTTGCGATCGAGATACCGCGGCGCCTGACCAATGACGATATAGAAGTCCGTGCTGCCGGTGTCGGGGTCGGTATTGCGCGCCATGGCCACGGTGCCGGGGCAGTGGGTCAGCCACACCTTGCCTGCTTTCTTTGCATCACGGCCTGCAGCAAAGCCGTCGATAAAGCCGGTGTACGGTGCGAACATGTCCTCTTTTTGCACCAGCGTCCAGGACATGGGCAGCCAGTCTTTGGCTTCTTCCTTGTCTGTGGGCTTTAACGGCCAGTTGATCTCAAATTCGGCTTTCAATGCAGGTACTGTATTGGAGTCGCTGATGTCGCTTTCATCACCCCCCTGCGCTACAAAGCCATCAATAACGCGGTAGAAACTCAAACCGCGATAAAATTGTTCTTCCAGCAAGCTTTTGAATTGCTTTACGGTTTTTGGTGCGAAAACCGGATTTAACTCAATAATCACCGTGCCTTCTTCCAATTCCAGGTAAACGGTGTTGTCCGGTTCCAATGGATTCCAGATCAGGTCGTCCTGTGCATGCACGCATATCGGGCCGATCAGGGCTGTGGCTGGCAGCAGGACCAGTAGTATCCGGCGAAGGCCGGAGAAATTGAAGGGTTTACTCATACTGTCACCGCTGTTCGAAACTTACCGGTGACAGTGTACTGGAGATCAGGGCATTTGTATTTGACTGCCTTGCCTGCCAGGTATGACGATAGAAGAAGCCTGCTGGCGTTGCATTTCCTTCAGCTCTTCCATGGTCCGTTCAACGGCCTGCTTGGCAGCTTCACCAAATCCTGCCACTGCAGCTTCCAGGCTGTCGACCTCAATCTCGAATGATAACGGCAGCGCGCCACCGGGTGTCATGATCTGTGTTGAACCGACATATTGTATAGGTCGGCTTTCATCCGGTTCACCGCTAACGGTAACCGGGATCATTTTGCGGATCGTACCGACACGGCTGTCTGTATAGACTTCTTCACGAGTCAGGGTGGTCGCATCCATGGTGATTTCGGGACTGTTTTCCATCTGGCTCATTGTGTATTCCTTGGTTCGCTGTATAGCAAAGTGGGGTCGATGGCGGTAAAAACAACCATTTTTGCCGGTGTGCTGACCTGTCTGCTCGCATTATAATGATTGCCAATATAAATCATCGGGAGCAGGACTCAAATGGCTGACCTTCATACGGAAGAAATCACATACACGGGAGATGGTATTGAAATGAAGGGCTACATCGCCTGGGATTCCAGCAAGGATGGTCCACGGCCCGGCGTGTTGGTAACGCATGAATGGTGGGGCTGCAATGAATATGCACAGCGGCGTGCGCGTATGCTGGCCGAGCTTGGTTATATCGGGTTTGCGCTGGATTTGTACGGTGATGGTAGCACCGCCGCTAACCCTGATGAGGCCGGTGGCTTTATGGGTGCCCGCATAGATGATATGCAAGGCACCCGGGCCCGTTTTCTGGCAGCACTGGAAACGCTAAAAGCCCATCCGCTGGTTGATCAGAACCGCACCGGTGCCATCGGTTATTGTTTTGGTGGTGGTGTCGTCACGCACATGGCGCGGATGGGCGCGGCGTTGAATATCACCGGTTCGTTCCATGGTGCGATTGGCCTGGCGGCGGTGGATGGACCGGATCAGATCGACTGCCGCATCATGGTGTACAACGGTGAGGCGGACGGTTTGATCGACGCTGCGCAGATATCCGGGTTCAAAGCAGAAATGGCAAAGACCGGTGCCCATTATGATTTCATCCAGTTGCCGGGTGCGCTGCACGGCTTCAGTAATCCGATGGCGACGACCAATGCCGAAAAGTATGGCTTGCCGCTGGGCTACAACGCCTTGGCAGACGAAAGCTCATGGGCTCACTTGTGTCTGACCATGGAGCACGTTTTCGCCTGAAAAACGGGCCGGTTTCGAAGCCGGCCCTCACAAGTCTATTTTAATTCGTTGATTAGATAGGTATATATCAGGGCCTGTACTTTGGCCTGCTGCCGGTTGTTGGCAGCACCGCCATGCCCGCCCTCGGTGTTTTCATAATATAGGTTTGGTTTCCCCATGGCGTTCATCTTTGCCACCATCTTGCGGGCGTGTGCCGGGTGCACACGATCATCACGTGTCGAGGTCGTGAAAAATACCCGTGGGTACTGTGTGTCTATATCCAGGTTGTGATACGGAGAATAATTCTGCAACCAGGCCCAGTCTTCCGGCTTGTCCGGATCACCATATTCTTCTACCCAACTGGCACCGGCCAATAGTTTGTCAAAACGCTTCATGTCCAGTAGCGGAACCTGGCAGACCACCGCGTTGAACAACTCCGGGCGCTGGGTGAATAACATCCCGACCAGTAATCCGCCGCCGCTGCCACCACGAATACCCAGGTGCCTGGGTGAAGTAATGTTTTTGCTGATCACATCTTCTGCAACCGCATAAAAATCATCATACGAGCGCTGCCGGTTTTCACGTTGGGCTGTCTTGTGCCAGGCCGGGCCGTATTCTCCGCCACCCCTGATGTTGGCAAGGACGTAGACACCACCCTGTTCCAGCCAATCCATACCGATGGTTGCTGAATAATTGGGCCGCATAGACACCTCGAAACCACCGTAGGCATAGATCAGTGTGGGGTTTTTACCGTTCAGCTCAATTTCCTTTGCTGAAACCAGGAAGTACGGCACACGGGTACCGTCCTTTGAATTTACAAAATGTTGTTCAACCTTGTATGGGCCCGCATCAAAAAATGATGGCAAGGATTTCGCTGCCGTCGGCTTCGAAAGACCTTCGGCCTCGTAGAGGGTGGTCGGAGTCAGGAAATCGGTGTAGGTGAAGTAAAAGAAGTTACTGTCTTCGGATGTGCTGGTGACACCAATTCTGCCCATGGTCGGTGCGTCGATGGTGTGTTCGGTCCATTTACCGTCAACCAGTGTATAGGCGTCAAGGCGGTTGCGTACATCGACCATGCGGTTGACCAGCACCAGGTCTTTGGTCCGGCTGACGCCGGAGATGGCAGATTTAGAGTCGGGTGCTACGACAATGCTTACCCGTCCTTCGCCGTTTAACAGTTCATCGATATCGATACTGACCAGCATGCCCTGCTTCCAGGTTTCACCGTTACGCTCCCAGTCTGACTTCAGACTGATCAATAACTGGTTATGGAAAATGGTCTCTATATTCGAGTCTGCAGGTATATCAACTTTCTTCAATCCACCGTCACGCAGCAGGTAATAATCGTTGGTGAAAAATGTCGGTAAAACGATGACAAATGAGTAATCTTTTTCCGTGGTGTGGGCCAGGTAGGAAAAAACACCGATGTCTTCATGTTTGCCTTCATAAAGTACTTTTGCCTCAGACAGCGGCGTACCACGTTGCCACAATTTTGTAATTCGCGGATAGCCGGATTCTGTCATTGAGCCCTCACCGAAATCGGTACTGACAAACAGGGTGTCCTTGTCGACGTAATCTGCGCCGCCCTTTGATTCAGGCAAATAGAAACCGTTTTCAACAAATTTCCTGCTGGGGATGTCATATTCGCGTGTCACATTGGCATCGGCGCCACCCCGGGACAGTGATATCAGGCAGCGGTCATAGTCCGGGTGCAGGCAGTCGGCGCCATGCCACACCCAGTTCTCATCTTCGGCTTTGGCCAGCGCGTCCAGGTCCAGCAGTATTTCCCATTCAGGCTCGTCTTTGCGGTAATTCTCGATGCTTGTTCGACGCCACAGACCACGTTCATTGGTCGCGTCACGCCAGAAGTTATATACGTATTCACCGCGAATTTGCGGATACGCTATGCGTTCATCCGAGTCATAAACCGCAAGGTTCTTAGCGTAAAGTGTTTGATATTCTGGCAGGTTTTCCAGTATTGCCAGTGATTCTGTATTGCGGGCCTCGGCCCACTCAAGTGCTTTTTCGCCTTCTACGTCTTCGAGCCAAAGGTAGGGGTCCATGCTGTCTTCTCCGAAGCTGGTCAGTGGCAAAGTTGCTGATAAAAGTGCAAGTACCAGGAATTTATGAATACGCATTGAATGTCCATTTTAAGTCTTAAGGATGTCAGCGGCACACGTTAAGACCCGCGCTGGTTATAATCAAGCGTCAAAAGTCATGATCGTATGTGACGGATCATTAAATAAGGGTTTTGTACGATGCGGTATGATTCATGGCATAAGAAATAACTGTGGGAGATATTGTAGATGGGCAACGAAGCAAAGGGCAGGGCGCTGGGCGTCGGTGGAGTGTTTTTCCGTTCACAGGATCCTGCGCGTCTTGCCAGTTGGTACAAGGATGCCCTGGGATTGAATATTGAAGCCTGG
>SMVA01159190.1_pt1 | contig 10439 bp, 5 predicted proteins | sample 2456451 | NCBI WGS metagenome assembly SMVA01 (sample SAMN11095933, study PRJNA526329) | marine sediment metagenome | biome: Marine sediment; feature: Surficial sediment; material: Deep marine sediment; isolation source: Hadal surficial sediment | place: Pacific Ocean | collected 2014-05 | depth 0-1...
CAAACTGTCCGGGAGTTATTCCTTCTACTTCTATAACTTCTGAGTATTCGTAAGTTCCGTCAAAATCAATTTGTTTCAACCTGTAATATTGAATACCCGAAGCAAATTCAATAATTTTATACGTATAACTTTTTGATTCAGTTGTTGTACCAAAACCTGGGACAAATCCAATTTTTTCAAAGGTTGCGTTATCGATACTTCTCTCAATTTCAAATCCCTGGTTATTTAACTCAGTTGCTGTTGTCCAGTTAAGGATGATTTCACTTTCTGCAGCTTCAGCAGTAAAAGAAGTTAATTCAACCGGAATGAAGTAATCTGAGTAAAGTTTATAAAAACCATTACCTTGTGCAGCGAATTGTGTAATAGAATCAGCTGAAACTACTTGATAGCCTTGAGAAGGTAGGTTAATCGCTGTCCAAGTTAAACCCGCATCTATTGATCTCCAACTACCTGGCGCCGTGCTATAACTATTAACAATAATTATATTTCCATCAGTTGGCTGAATATGAACACCCCACATATTTATTCCAGTAAAACCAGGCTGCAGAGCCCAGGTTTCTCCATAATCAGTCGATTTTAATAATCCACCACCCCCACTCCATTTAGTTGCCCAGGCAACACCAGGATTTGTAATACTAACTGATATCGTAGGGATTTCACCAGATGTATTATATTTAGCTGCCCAAGTAAACCCTTTGTCAGTACTTTTATAAATGCCCGTAAAGTTATCACCAATTAGAATGACATCCGAATTGGGGAAAACTTCGATATCGCAAGGCGGTCCAATAGGTCCAAAATTACTAGCAATTGTTGTCCAGGTATCTCCAAAGTCAGTTGAAAGTTTAAAGTTGGTGTTTACCATTGTGTAAATAGAATTTGGAAAGCTCGGGTCTGGAGTCATAGGAATTCCGAAAAATGACATCTGACCTTCATTAAGAGTTAAAGTCCAGGTTGCACCATCATCAGTTGTTTTATAAATTTTATCATTACTTCCATGTTCTATAGCAACTAAAAATACTCCTGGATTTGCATCATCTAGTATAATGCATTTTATTTGTGATGCGTTCGGAACATTAGTTCCGGTCTGGGAGAATGTTTCTCCACGGTCAACACTTTTATATATTTTATTGCCTGATCCATAATAAACTATATCTGGATTACTTGTCATGTAATCAATAGGGCCACCTAAACTGCTACCCACTTGATTTCGCACCCACCAATATTCTTGGCTAAAAATTGTAATGGTCAGAAAACAGACCATAAAAATTGTACATATTATATACTTCATTCAGCTAAACTCCTGAAATTTGTTTATAAATAGTTAAACTTGGGATGTATTTCATGCAAGATAAGTAATATGATTTTAAAAAAAAAATATTTTTAATAAAAAGTTGATAAATCGTTTCTTCAAACAATTTTCTCAAAACGGTATTAAATTGTTGGACAACCAGTTAAAAAAGTGTTAGGTTCATATGATTATAATTTTATATTTTTGCCATATGAAACTCGTATATAATCATTCCCTTGTGCGTATATATTTTTACATGCTCGTTTCATCAGGACTTCTTTCACAAAATTATTTCCGGAAAATAAGGTGAATATCAAATGAATCTTGACGTATTGGTTTTTGCTGCACATCCCGACGATGCTGAATTAGCGATGGGCGGAACTATTGCCAGTTTTACAAATGATGGATTTAATGTTGGAATTATTGACTTAACTCGTGGTGAGATGGGAACGAGGGGAAACGCAGACATAAGACAGAAAGAAGCTTTAGAAGCTGCCAAAATACTTAAAACATCAATAAGAGAAAATCTTCTAATCCCGGATGGTGATATAGAAATATCGAATGGTAATGTACAAAAAATTGTTTTGCCTATTAGAAAGTATAGACCTAAAATAGTATTCGCACCATTTTACAACGATAGACACCCCGATCATATCGGTGCCAGCAAATTAATAAAACGTGCAATGTTTGTTTCGGGATTAGAAAAAATAAAAACTTTTGAAGGAGAAAGTACGCAGCGTGCATATCGCCCTGCAAAGCTTTATTATTATATGCAGACGTACACTTTTGAACCATCATTTATAGTAGACATCAGTAACTTTTTTGAAACTAAAATGAATGCGGTTTGGGCTTACTCAACACAGTTTCACAATCCGGAGAGTAATGAGCCGGAAACTTTTATAAGCAGCCCTGAATTTATTGAGTATGTTGATGCAAGAGCTAAATTTTATGGATTTCAGATTGGGAAAAAATTTGGGGAACCTTTTTATTGCGAGGAGAAAATAGAACTGAATTTGAATGGCATGTTGATTCTTTAAATCTACCTTTTTACCAGAGGCAGGGATACAATTACTTCGGTGTACACTCCGTACTTACTATTAATTTTTATCTTCCCGCCATAAACTTCTGCAATCTTCATGGATATTGTAAGTCCAAGACCCACTCCCTGCTGTTCATACTTATCTCTTTCAAATTGGAGATATGCGCTGATGTTTGCTAATTGTTCGTCTGTCATTCCTTTTCCTTTATCGGTAATAGTTATTTGATAAAATTCATTCTTCCTACTACCGGAAAGGGTAACCTTTGTACCTTCATTTGAAAATTTAAAAGCATTATCTAATAGTTCTTCAATTAATATTAAAAAATAAGCTATGGGAAGACTTATGACAGATTTTTCTACATTTATATCTAAATCATCTTTTCTGATAAATCTGTTAGCAACTTTATACGAAGTATCATTGACCAAATCAGGTATTATTCCTGTGACTCCTTTTAAAAGTTCTTTTGAATGTGAATCAGTTCTCATCCGTTCTAATTTTTCATAAGAGATAAAATTCTTTATAAGCCGGTTTAATCTTACACCTGCCTGTAGAATTGCATCGGAAAATTCGAATGCTTCATCATCATCGCTTCCTTTGAATTTTTCGGAAAGCATTTCTGCATAACCCATAATAGTTACTAAAGGTGTCTGCAGTTCGTGAGGAAGAGCAAGTGCTATGGAATCTCTTAAATTTTCCATCCGTTTAGTAACTGTTAAATGTTTTTCAAGCCGGGTCTTAACAGATTTAAGTAAATCTTCCGGTTGGAAAGGTTTTGTTATATAGTCATCCGCACCCAGTATCATACCTTTTCGCAGATCACTTTTATCTGTCATCGCACTTAAAAATATAAATGGAATAGTTGACGTCTGCGGATTGGTTCTTAAGTTTCGAAGCACTTCGTAACCATTAAGACCGTCCATATTAATATCACAAACTACTAAATCAGGCGTTTCATGATTTGCTATCTGAATCCCTTCTTCTCCGTTAGAAGCTTGCAGGCATTCATATCCTTTATCCTGCAGGAACTCAGCAATAGATTCAAGGATAAGTAGTTCGTCTTCAATTATTAATATTTTTTCCAAAGTAATATTTTATTAGTTAGTGTTCGATTTTTTTTACTTACTATTATCTATTACTGTTAATTAAAATACGATAAAATTGTATAAAAATTAACTAGTGAAGATTAAGTTTGTTATAAAAAGCTGATCCAATAAATAAATATGGAATTTAATTAAGATTGTAAATCAATTCAAAATATCTAAAAAATACTTTAATTTAATCTCTCAAATTATTAATTTTCAAGAATACTAAAACATTATCTCTGTCAATCAATCATCAAAAGAAAAAATTGTATTGAACTTTATTATTAATTAACAGGTAAGAAGGTATGCACACAATCGACGTAACAAAATATGGTATTTCAAATTTTAAAAAAATCATTCGTAATCCATCATACGATGAGATTTATGATTTTGAGACTAACGAAAGATTGGAAGGGTTTGAAAAAAGCTATCAAACTGAATCAGGCGCTTTGAATGTTTTGACCGGGGAATTTACGGGGCGTTCACCCAAAGATAAATATATAGTAATAGATGATGTTACCAGGGATACAATATGGTGGACTTCGGAGAAAGCTAAGAATGATAACAAGCCCATAACCAATGAGGTTTGGAACGATCTTAAGGCAATAGTTCAAAAACAATTATCAGGAAAAGAACTTTTTGTTGTTGATACATTTTGCGGTGCAAACGAAGATTCACGATTAAAAGTGAGATTTATTACCGAAGTTGCCTGGCAGGCACACTTTGTTGCCAATATGTTTTTAAGACCTACCAAAGAGGAACTTGAAAATTATGGTGAACCCGATTTCGTTGTTTTAAATGGTTCTAAAACCAGTAATCCAAAATGGAAAGAACATGGGATGAACTCTGAAGTTTTTACCGTGTTTAATCTAACGGAAAAAATGCAGATTATTGGCGGAACGTGGTACGGTGGAGAGATGAAAAAAGGAATCTTTGCAATGATGAATTATTACCTGCCCTTAAAGGGTATTGCATCAATGCATTGCTCCGCTAACCAAGGCAAAGATGGAGATGTAGCAATTTTCTTCGGATTAAGTGGTACAGGTAAAACAACTCTTTCAACAGATCCTAAAAGAGCACTAATTGGAGATGATGAACATGGCTGGGACGATGATGGTATATTTAATTTTGAAGGTGGATGTTACGCTAAAACTATTAACCTCGATAAAGAGTCTGAACCAGATATATATGATGCAATTAAAAGAGATGCTTTACTGGAAAATGTTACTGTTGATGAAAACGGTAAAATAGATTTTAATGACGGCTCGGTTACTCAGAATACACGCGTATCATATCCTATATATCATATTGAAAATATCGTTAAACCAGTTTCCAAAGGTGGTCATGCCAATAAAGTAATCTTTCTAACTGCTGATGCATTTGGTGTTATGCCCCCGGTATCCAAACTATCTTCCGAGCAAACAAAGTATCATTTCTTATCCGGATTTACAGCCAAGTTAGCTGGTACTGAGCGAGGAGTAACTACGCCACAGCCAACGTTTTCTGCTTGCTTTGGAAAAGCATTCCTTTCTCTCCATCCAACAAAATATGGTGAGGAACTGGTTAGAAAAATGACAGCTCATCATACTAAGGCATATTTAGTAAGTACAGGTTGGAACGGTACAGGTAAGAGAATATCGATTAAAGATACACGCTGCATTATAGATGCCATCATGGATGGTTCAATTGACACTGCTGAAACTAAAACCATTCCTATTTTCAACCTGGAAACACCAACTGCACTTCCGGGTGTTGATCCGGCAATTCTGGATCCACGCGATACCTATGAAGATCCTTCTGAATGGTATAATAAAGCTAAAGAACTTGCTGAATTGTTTATAAAGAATTTTGAACAGTATACAGATAACGATGAAGGAAAAGCTTTAGTTGCAGCCGGTCCAAAAGCTATTTAATTTGATATTATTAAATTGAAAATTTAATATCGGGAAATAATTTGTAGAGAAATATTTATCATTTCTCAAACTTGATTATCGGTTTTACAACTCTTAACTTCATACGCAAATCTATTTATCCTTTTTTTAAGAAATACAAAAAATAAATAAGATGAGTTTGTTATTAATAATTGGAGAAATTAAATGTCTGAGAAAAAACTTTCCGGCGATGTTTACCATCCTACCGAAGAAGTAATAAATAATGCTAATGCAAAATGCGATGAACTTTACAATTTTGCTGAAAGAGACTATGAAGGATTTTGGGCGAAAGAAGCTGAAGAATTGCATTGGTTCCAGAAATGGAATAAAGTATTAGATGACTCAAGTAAACCGTTCTTTAAATGGTTTACTGAAGGCAAGACAAATATTTGTTACAACTGTCTCGATGTTCATCTTGATTCGGCAAGACGCAACAAGCTCGCATTAATTTGGGAAGGTGAAGATGGTGAGTTTAAATCATTCTCATATTTTGCATTGCACAGGGATGTAAACAAGTTTGCCAATGTTTTAAAAAGTCTCGGTGTACATAAAGGAGATAGAGTTACAATCTACATGGGAAGAGTGCCGGAACTTGCTATTGCTATGCTTGCCTGTGCACGAATCGGAGCAGTTCACTCCGTGGTTTACGGAGGTTTTTCCGTTGAAGCACTGCATGAAAGAATTGATGACAGTGAATCAAAAGTATTGATAACCTGTGACGGTGCATACCAGCGTGGAAAAATTATTGAACTTAAACAAATTTCAGACGAGGCATTACAGCGTGCTGCAACAGTTTCGAGCGTTGTGGTTGTTAAAAGAACAGGACACGATATAAATATGGAACCGGGAAGAGATATGTGGTATCACGATCTTATGTCTCTGCCGATTGCAAGTAACGATGAAAATGTGGAAATGATGGATGCCGAAGATCCGTTATTTCTTCTTTACACTTCAGGCACAACTGGTAAACCAAAAGCAATAATGCATGTGCACGGCGGTTATATGGTTGGAACTTATACAACTCTTAAATATGTTTTTGATATTCACGAAGAAGATAGATTTTGGTGTGCTGCCGATCCGGGATGGATTACGGGGCACAGTTACATTGTTTATGGTCCCTTGTTAAACGGGGTAACTTCTTTTATGTACGAAGGTGCTCCAACATATCCTTATCCGAGCCGCTGGTGGCAGATGATTGAAAAATATGGTATCAACATTCTTTACACAGCACCAACAGCAATAAGAGGACTAATGCGTTTTGGTGAAGCATGGCCAAATCGTCACGATCTTTCTTCATTACGATTATTAGGCACAGTTGGCGAACCAATAAATCCTGAAGCATGGAAATGGTATTATAAGGTTATAGGAAATGAGAAATGTCCGGTAATGGATACCTGGTGGCAGACTGAAACCGGAATGTTTATGATAACTCCTATGCCTTGTACTCCTTTGAAACCTGGTTCAGGTACACTGCCATTTCCCGGATTAAAAATGGATATTTTAGATGAGGAAGGAAATCCGGTAAAAGCAAATGAAGAAGGTTATCTCGTAATTAAAAATCCCTGGCCGGCTATGCTTAGAACAATTTGGAATGATCCGGATAGATATGTTGAACAGTACTGGAGTAAATATGATGGAATGTATTTAACCGGCGATTCTGCAAAAAGAGATGAGGACGGTTATTACTGGATTATCGGAAGGGTTGATGATGTAATAAAAGTATCCGGTTATCGCTTAGGCAGTGCAGAGATAGAAAGTGCGTTGGTTAGCCATCCCGCTGTGGTAGAAGCTGCGGCAATTGCATTACCTCACGAAATAAAGGGAAATGCAATACATGCTTATGTTATTTTGCGTTCCGGCTACAAACGAACTGATACTCTTGTTGAAGAGTTAAGAAAACATGTTGGACACGAAATGGGTCCCATAGCAAAACCGGAACATATTGAAGTAGTCGATTCGCTTCCTAAAACAAGAAGCGGTAAGATTATGCGAAGAGTGTTAAAAGCAAAAGCACTTGGTGTTGATCCCGGTAATATTTCTACTTTGGCTGATTAAAGCATTCTGCTTAACAATTTAAATTTACTGCAGTTCTTAAAAACCTTGCATTAATAAAATAGCCGGAGTTATTTTCTACGTCATTCCGTGGAAGTGAGGTTTTATTATTTGAGGAGAATTAACTTTTTAGTTTCTGTAAATGTCCCCGCAGTTAGTTTGTAGAAATAAATACCACTTGGCAGCTCATAAGCATTTCCGCCTGAGGCGGATCCGCCTTTAGCGGAAAATTCTACAGAATAATTTCCAGAAGTTTTTCTTTCATTTACAAGCGTAGCCACCTCATTTCCCAAAATGTCGTACACTCTAAGTTTAACTAATCCATCGTTTTGAATTGAGTAATCAATTCTTGTTGTCGGGTTAAACGGGTTTGGATAATTTTGGGATAAATATAAATCTGTTGGACCATTTATATTAAGGTAATCTACAGACAATGGTTCAGGAGTATATATATATACGGCGCCTGATCTAATATCATTCACCTTAGTTCCTTGAGCACCTATATAAATTTTATCTTCTGTAAGTACACCCCTATATCCAAAAGTCGAAGTATTCACCTCATCTGAGGGATAAATTCTATATTTTTTCTCCCATCTCTCGTCCTTATTAACGAATAAATATGCGGCACCTGGCCTATAATTTTTCACAACATCGTTAAATGCCCCAACTAAAAGTGAATCACCTTTCGTAAACAAAAAAACTCCAAATAGGTCGCCAGAGATATTGCCTCCCGATTCAATAAACTGAACAAAATCAAGTAAAGGAGGAGAATAGTTATAAACATATACTTTCCCGGGATTGACATCAGAATTTCCGACAAAAACATAATCCTCATTCGCAGCTAATGCACTCCCATATCCAAGATAGTTAGAGTTTGGTTCCGGAACATATTTCTGGTTGAATCTCCATAATGAATCTTCCTTGAAATAAACATAAACAGATCCTGAAAATATTCCGCTTTTAGTAATGTCATTGGGAGAGCCAATTAATATAGTATTATCTTTTATTATTCCACTGCCTCCAAAAAGTTGATCCTCCTTTTCGTCAAAAGGGGAAAATTCCTGGTAGAGTTCATACTGATTATCAATAAATTTATATAAAAAAGCTTCACCTGAATTTTCAAATTCTGAATCATAGTGATCCGCGCCAATTAATAAATAATCATTCGATTTTGAGATAAAAGTTGAGAAGTACCCTCCAAAGCTATATGGTTGTGGTGGAAGAATGATTTGTTTTTCTACCCAACGATAATTTTCATACTCAAAAAGATAAACTGCTCCAATCGGTATATTATTTATCTTTCTATTTCGCGCTCCAACAAATAATTGTCCATCACTATATAATAACCCAGCTCCAAATAGTGCTCCCGATGTACCGGATTGAGTATCGCTTGGATAAATTTTGTATTCGAAGTCGATAGTATTACCATCTAACCTGTAAACATAAACTGAGTTTAGAGTGTGGTGACTATAACGAAGGCTTGATACAAAAAGAAAACTATCGCTAACTGCAACACTATTACCAAAAAAATCATGGTCCAAAGCGTCAAGTGGTATAATTTGCTCTTCATAAAGCTGTTGCGAGAACAGGGGAGATAATAAGAGGAGAACTGAAATTATTTTTATTAAAGATTTCATAAAAACTTACAATTTCTAAAACCAATATAGCTAAATAAAATTAGAAGTTAACTACCTACTTTACTTTAATTGGAGAGTAAATTAGTGTTTTAATTATTATTTAATTCACATATATTTTACCTCAACATATTTGTTATTATTATTTCTCTTAATACGGTTTAATGCGGACTTCTTTTTCTCTCTTTACCATATCTATAATTTTTATAATCGTTTCATTTTCAAGTAGTTTGTTAATTGCTCAGGAGTATGGTACACTGCGAGGGTTTGTAACCGATTCTACAAGCGGGGAAGCTTTGGCCTTCGGTAATGTTTTAATTGAAGAAATAAACTTAGGTGCATCTACAAATGAACGCGGAATGTTTCTCATCAACAAAATTCCTGCAAACAAAACATACGAAGTAACTATTTCTTATGTTGGTTTTAAGACTAAAATCATTTCAGTATTTATAAAAAGTAAAGAATTGGCTGAAATTGATATTGCACTTATCCCATTAAGTATTGAACTGCAAACAATTGAAAAGATTGGTGAACGAACCGTTGAGAAGAATGCTACAAATATTAGCTTAGAAAGAATTCCCATAAAGCAATTGGATGTTTTACCCCTTGGTGTTGAATCAGATATATTTAAATACATTCAATTCATTCCAGGTGTCAGTTCAACTGGAGATATCTCTGCAAAATATTATGTCCGCGGAGGTGATAGCGACCAAAACTTGGTGCTGCTTAACGGTGTAACAATTTACACTCCATATCATTCATTGGGGTTATTCAGCGCTATTGATCCAGCAATGATCAACTCAGCAGAATTTTTAAAAGGGGCATTCAGTTCTGAATATGGTGGAAGGTTGTCTTCTGTAATGAATATAGTTTCGAAGGACGGCAACAAAAAACGATTCGGATTAACGGCGAGCTTAAGCTCCCTTACTGCAAAAGGGATTCTTGAAGGTCCTATTCCAAACGGCTCTTTCTTATTATCGGCAAGGAAAAGTTACTCAACCGATATTTTAAACAAGTTCCTTCGCAGCGAAACTGTTCCGATAGATTTTTATGATCTCTCTTTCAAATTAAATTATTCGAGTAAAGAAATATTTTCGAATGCGAGATTTAGTTTATTTGGTTTTGCAAGTAACGATGTTGTAGATTACAACAATCCATTAAGAGAAAAATTCAATTGGGAAAATAAACTAATTGGATTTGAATGGTTGCAAATTTACGATGTACCATTAATAACAAAGTTGGGAATTTCCATCAGCAAATTTGACGGTGAAGTAATTCCGAATGCAAGTTCACTTAAACCGCAAAAAAATTCCGTTAATGATGTTAATATTAGTTTTGATATAGATGTTGTTTATAACAACAAAGATGAAATTGGTGGCGGAGTTGATTTTCAGTTTCTTGAAACAAAATTA
>SMVA01228901.1_pt1 | contig 10438 bp, 9 predicted proteins | sample 2456451 | NCBI WGS metagenome assembly SMVA01 (sample SAMN11095933, study PRJNA526329) | marine sediment metagenome | biome: Marine sediment; feature: Surficial sediment; material: Deep marine sediment; isolation source: Hadal surficial sediment | place: Pacific Ocean | collected 2014-05 | depth 0-1...
AGCCTGGTCCGCCACCTCGCCGCGCGGGGCCTGCGCCCGCTGCTGCTCGACTGGGGCGCGCCGGGACCCGAGGAACGCGGCTTCGACCTGGACGCCACCATCGCGCGCCGCCTGACGCCGGCTTTCGACGCGGCGGTCGCGGCGACCGGCGGGCCCATCGGCCTGTGCGGCTATTGCATGGGCGGGCTGCTGGCGCTGGCCCTGGCGCGCGAGCGAACCGAGGCGATCTCGGCCCTGGCGTTCATGGCGGTGCCGTGGGACTTCCACGCGGACTCGGCTCTCGCGGTGCGCGTCGCCGCGTTGCTTGGCGAGGCGTTGGACGACACACCGGGCGTGCCCGGAGAAGCGCCGGTGGACCTGCTGCAGGCCTTCTTCGCCATGGTGCAACCGGAGCAGGTCGCGGCCAAGTTCCGCGCCTTCGCCGCCCTGCCGCAAGACGGCGACCGGGCGCGCGATTTCGTCGCTCTCGAGGACTGGCTGAATGACGGCGTGCCGCTCAGTGGACCCGTCGCGCGCGATTGCCTGACCGGCTGGTACGGCGCCAACCGGCCCGCGCGCGGGGAATGGCAAGTCGCCGGCCGGCCCGTGGACCCGGGCTCGCTCGACCTCCCCGCCCTGGTGATGATCCCGAAACGCGACCGCATCGTGCCGCGCGCCACGGCCGTCGCCCTCGCCACCGCCCTCGCCCGCCCCACGGTACGCGAACTCGACGCCGGCCACATCGGCATGGCCGTCGGCCGCCGCGCCCGCGACGAGGTGTGGGAACCGTTGGTGGAGTGGTTCGGCGGCGGCGGTTAGGGGGATATCGGAATGGGGCATCCCCATGTAATCTTGATCTCCGCTCGCAAGGCGAACCGCCGTGAAAGGACGGCGTATCATGACCATCTCGCGCAAGCGCAAGAAAGAAATCGAGGCCATCGCGGACGAGGATATCGACTACGATGATATCCTCGAGACCGACGCGGCGTTCTGGGCCAGTAATGTCGCGCGCGATCTCGAAATCGTCGCGGGCGTCGAGCGCGGCCGGGACGACATGAAGGCCGGGCGCGTCACCCCCCACAAAGACGTCATGGCCGATATCGACGCCACTATCGAGGAAGCTACGCGCGCGAAGGCAGAAAAGAGAGGGCCGGATTAACTGGCGCCGCCCGGCGAGTCAGGGGCCTGCGACCCCTTTGGCCGTCATCCCGGAATGCGCCGCGAAGCGCATATCCGGGAACCAAGCACCCGTGCCGGCGGCGAGATGGATGCCGGATAGCCGCTGACGCGTCTGACCGCATGACGCGGGTGGGATATCGTGTCCCCCTTGTGTCCCTCACCCCTCCCCGAACATCGCCTTGCCCGGCGTTGGCATATCGGCGGCGAGGATTGTGCCGGATTGGGATTCGGTGATGTAGAGGGTTTTGCGGTCCGGTCCGCCGTAGGCGACGTTGGTGGTCATGACGCCTTCGCAACTGCGTATCCGCGCGATGGGCTCGCCGAGGGGGCTGAACAGCCATACCGCGCCGAGGCCGGCGTGGGCGACCGCCAGATTGCCTTCCGCGTCGAGCGCCATGCCGTCGGGGCCGGCCAGGCCGCCGGACATCTGCACGAACACGCCGACCTTGCTGGGCTGGCCGTCGCGCAGGAAGGGCACCCGCCACACGGCGTTGGCGCGCGTCACCGCGAGATAGAGGATCGATTCGTCCAAGTTCATGACCAGCCCGTTGGGGCTGGGGATCGTATCGAGCAGGCATTCCAGCCCGCCGTCGGCGGTGGCGCGGTAGAGCCGGCCGGTGGGGTCGTGCAGGCCGGTCTGGCCTTGGTCGGTGAAGTAGAGGTCGCCGTTGGCGGCGAAGAACAAATCGTTGGTGCCCTTGAAGCGCTCGAGGCGCGGCCGGTCGATGAACGGCTCCACCGCCCCCGTTACGGGGTCGAGGCGCATGATGCCGTGCTTGTGGTCGGCGATATAGATCGTGCCGTCGCGGTGGATTTTCAGCCCGTTGGGCTCGCCGTCATACTCCGTCACCAGGGTCCAGGCGGCGTCGGGCGAGACGCGGAAAATCCGCCCGTAGGGAATATCGACCACGTAGAGATTGCCGGCGCGGTCGAAGGACGGGCCTTCGAGAAAAGAGTCCAACTCCGCGCCGCGCATCTGCAAATCGGCCCAATGCGAGCGCGTGTTGGCGCGGCGGAATTCGTCCGGCATGCGGGCGAACACGCGGGTCTCGATATCGGGCGGGGCGGCGAACATGGCGGGCTCCTAATTGTTAAAGCCGGAACGGGATGAACAGCGCGATGTCGGGCACGGCGATGACCAACCCGACGCAGGCCAGAATGATCACGACGAAGGGCAGCACGCCGCGCACCACGTCGCCAATCGGCACCGGCGCGTCGTCGCCCGTGCTGTCGCGCGCCACCGCCTGGATGACGAACAGGTTGAGGCCCACCGGCGGGGTGATCAACGCGCATTCGATCATCATGGTGAAGATCACGCCGAACCAGATCGCGTCGATGCCGAGGTCGATCAGCGAGGGGTGGATGATGGGCAGCATCAACAGCATCATCGACAGCGTCTCGAGCACGCAGCCCATCACCAGCAACAAGGCGCAGATCGCGACGATGAAGAGCACCGGGCCGGTCAGGCCGCCGACCACCAGCGCGGTCACGTCCTGTGGGATCCGGTACAGCGTGATGGCCTGGGCGAACACCTTGGCGCCGGCCACGATGAACAGCACCATCACCGAGGTCTTCATGGATTCGCGCGCTATTGCCGGAAGGTCGCGAAGCGCGAGCGAACGGTGCAGGACCAGCGTGATGATCAGCGCGGCGACAAAACCGACGCCGGCCGCCTCGGTCGGCGTGAAGGCGCCGAAATAAATGCCGAACACGACCAGCGCGGCCAGGCCCAACGACGGCGCGGCGCGCAAGGAACACCGCCTGCGTTCCGCCCACGATGCCTTTTCGCTGGGTTTCGCGCCGCCGCGCCGCGCCCGCCACGCCGCGTAGATGATAAACATGGTGGCCAGCAGCAGGCCGGGGCCGATGCCGGCGAGAAACAAATCGGTGATCGATTCCTCGGTGACGAAACCGAAAATGATCATCGGAATCGATGGCGGTATCAGGATTCCCAAGGTGCCGCCGGCGGCCAGCAGGCCATAAACGAAACGCCGCTCGTAGCCGCGCTCGATCATGGCCGGGATCGCCACCGTGCCGATGGTCGCCGAGGTCGCCACCGAGGAACCGGAGATCGAGGCGAAAATGGTGCACGACAGGATGGTGGCCACCGCCAGTCCGCCGGGCCAGTGGCCGACCCAGCTTTGCACGGCGCCGAACAGGTCGTTGCCGGCGCCCCCGCGCAGCAGCACGTTGGCCATCAGGATGAACAGGGGGATGGCGAGCAGGATGAAATTGTCCATGCTCGACATCAGCGCTTGGGGGATCATCAGCGGCGAGAAATCGGCCGCCAGCAGCAACACGATGCCGAGCCCGGCCATGGCGAAGGCGATGTCGATGCCGGCCAGCAGCGCCACCAACAGCCCAATCAGGATCAGCGCCGCGGTCATGTCGACCCGATGGTATTATCTGCCCCCCGCGCCGCCAAGGCGTAAGGCGCTTTTTTTCGCGGGCTGGCGGCCTCAGGTATTCATGGAGTCGAAGAAGTCGGCGTTGGTCTTGGCGCCCTTGAGCTTGTCGAGCAGGAACTCCATGGCGTCGGTGACCCCCATGGGCGTGAGGATGCGGCGCAGCACCCACATTTTCGACAGCTCGCCCTTGTCGCAAATCAACTCTTCCTTGCGCGTGCCCGACTTGCCGATGTCGATGGCCGGATAGGTGCGCTTGTCGGCGAGCTTGCGGTCGAGCACGATCTCGGAATTGCCGGTGCCCTTGAACTCCTCGAAGATCACTTCGTCCATGCGCGAGCCGGTGTCGACCAGCGCGGTGGCGATGATGGTCAGCGAACCGCCCTGTTCGATATTGCGCGCGGCGCCGAAGAAGCGCTTGGGCCGTTGCAGCGCGTTGGCGTCGACGCCGCCGGTCAGCACCTTGCCCGACGACGGCACCACCGTGTTGTAGGCGCGCGCCAGCCGGGTGATCGAATCCAGCAGGATCACCACGTCGCGCCCGTGCTCGGTCAGGCGCTTGGCCTTTTCGATCACCATTTCGGCGACCTGGACGTGTCGCGTCGCCGGCTCGTCGAAGGTCGACGACACCACCTCGCCCTTGACCGAGCGCCGCATGTCGGTGACCTCTTCCGGGCGCTCGTCGATCAGCAACACGATGAGAAAGCATTCCGGGTGATTGGCGGTAACCGCATGGGCGATGTTCTGCAACACCATGGTCTTGCCGGTGCGCGGTTGCGCGACGATCAGCGCGCGCTGGCCCTTGCCGAGCGGCGCCACCAGGTCGATGACGCGCCCGGTCATGTCCTTGGACTCGCCGTTTACCACTTCCAGGCGAAGCCGCTCATCCGGGTAGAGCGGCGTCAGGTTATCGAAATGAACCTTGTGGCGGGCGCGCTCGGGCTCCTGGAAATTGATCGTTTGGATCTTGAGCAGGGCGAAATAGCGCTCGCCTTCCTTGGGCTGACGAATCTCGCCTTCCACCGTGTCGCCGGTGCGCAGGCCGAAGCGGCGAACCTGGCTGGGCGAGACGTAGATGTCGTCCGGACCGGGCAGATAATTGGCGTCCGGCGAGCGCAGGAAGCCGAAGCCGTCCTGCAGGATTTCCAGCACGCCGTCGCCGGAGATCGTCACGTCGTCGTCGGCGAGGCGCTTGAGAATGGCGAACATCAGATCCTGTTTGCGCAGGACGCTGGCGTTTTCGACGCCGCACTCCTCGGCGTATTCGAGAAGCTGGGTCGGGTTCTTTTCTTTCAGTTCCTGGAGATTCATTTTCCGTCCATGCCAGGTTGTGTGGCGGGATTTTCGGAAAGCGTCGCGGTGACGCCCGTCGATGAAGGGAATGCTGGCCCGCTGAAGGGAACGGTGGCCGGAACGGCCGTATCGGGCAAGATAGCTGAGAGAATGGTGCCGGAGTCGCGTCGTACCCTTTTACGGGGCCGTGTTCCTTCTACGTCACGAAAAAAACTTAGTCAAACCATCTGTAAAATCACATGGGCGCGACGCCGCGCGATTCCCAATCTTTTCAGCCGCCAAACCCTTTCGCGGCGCCGGCGCGATCCCATCGGCGCGCGCGCCGCGGGTTTGGGACAAATTGGGATTCACGCGGGACGGGTACGTATGCTAGACTCAAAAAAAATATAGCCAAGCGTACGCGGAAGGGTTTTCGGCTCGACGGAGCAACCTGGGGAAATCGAGCCGGGTCGGAGGGTATCCGTGACCGTACGAAGACCGATAAAGAACAAAAATAACCACGCCGCGTCCGCGTGGTCGCGCCTTCGGGACTTGCGCGACAACGAGGACGGGGCCGTGCTGATTTACGTGACCATGATCTCGGTCGTGCTGCTTGGCATGGGCGTGCTGGCCATCGACGCGGCGCGGCTGTTCGACCTGAACACCCAGTTGCAGAACGCGGCCGACGCGGCCGCGCTGGCCGCCGCCAGCAAGCTGGACGGGACCGCCGGATCGCGTGACGCGGCGCGGGCGGCGGCGATCTCGGCGTTGCAGAACCAACAGAATTTCGCCCAGGGCGGCGGCGGCCTGGTTGGCGTCGCCGCGACCGACTGCGCCACCGTCGGCACCCAGATGGTGTCCTGCATCGGTTTTCTCAAAAGCCTTCCCGCCAGCGACGACACGCCGGTCGATTACGACCCGGACGAGAACGGCGCGGTCAGCGACGCCGAGGCCACTTTCGCCGAGGTCCGCGTCGCGCCCGAAACGATGGATGTTTTTTTCGGCGTCGTGGAGGGCGTGGGAAACTTAACGCAAACCTGGGCCCGCGCCATCGCGTCGCGCACCGACACGATCTGCAACATGCCGCCATTGTTCATCTGCAATCCGGTCGAACAACTGAACATGAATTTCAACGACCTGCACGGACGCCAGGTTCGCCTGGACAAGGCGGGGGGCAGTTTCGGGCCCGGCAATTTCGGCCTGCTATGTCCGCTGGACGATCCCAATTGCGGCTCCAGCACCATCCGCGATTATCTGGGCAGCAAGTTCAACGGCCTGTGCCTGGACACCTCTACCGAGCTGCCGACCAAGCCGGGCGTCAATACCGGCATGGTGATGGCGGCGATCAATTCCAGGCTCGACATCTACCCGCCGCAGACGACCAGCGCGGTTCCCGTGAGCTGGCGGGACCTGCCCGAATTCGCGCCGGCCAAGAACGTGACCCAGGGCGGCACGAACCCGGATACCAACGGGCAGAAATGCCAATACGATTACGATGAGATCGCCAATGGCACCGCGAAGAACTTGTCACCCGACAGAAATCTCGATGAAAACGACCCCGACGGAAATTACGATCCCGACGATTGGTTGGGCGCCACGGATTCGAATACGGGCGCCGTGGTGCCGGCCTGGAAATGGAATCACGCGGAATATTTCAGGATCAACCACGGCGGCGACGGCAGCGACGGCTGGAGACCCCCGGGCTGGATCAACAGCTTCCTGGGCAATACGGACAACACGCCGACCCGATACCAGACCTACCGCTATGAGATCGAAATGATCCCGGACGAGATCGTTGTACCGTTCAATGATATTTGGGCCAGTGGCGCTGACCAGACGACCGAACCTCCGATCGCCGAGACCTCGGAAAACGGCAAGAAGCAGTGCTTCAACGGGCCGGTCACCGACGATGTGTGGATACTCCCGGAAACAGACCCCGAAGCTATTGCCAACATGCTATTCAACGACCGGCGGATGATCACCTTCGCCTCGGTGAACTGCATTGAGCAAGGCGGGCCTTCGGGCCGATCCACCGTCAAGCCCGACGATATCGTGTTCGGCTTCCTGACCGAGCCGGCGGGGCCCAACGGCGACTCCTCGTTCTTTCTTGAAATCATCGTCCCCGCGACCATGCTCGACCTGGAGGCGGAACTGGGCAAGGTAATCGTCCAGATCTACCGGAGATAGCGCCGGCACGCATGGTCCGAGCCCTCAAAAGACTGTTCGGCGCGGAGAATGGCGCGGCGCTCATCGAGTTCACCGTCTTGATGCCGTTGCTGTTTGCGCTGATGGCCGGATTCATCGAATTCGGCATGGCGATGCAGCGCCATCACCTCATACAGAAGTCGCTGCGCGATTCGACCCGCTATCTCGCCCAGGTGCCCGGCTTCGACGCAACCACCCCGATCGACGCGACGCCCTGCAACAACGCCCCGACGGGCCAAGCCCTGATCGCCAAGAACCTCGCCATATACGGCAATATCGACGGCACCGGGACCCCAAAAATCTCGGGCTGGGGCTATGACGGTGTTTGCGTCATCGGCCCGACCAGCCGGTCGGTCACGTTCAACGGCGTTACCACCGAAGTGTTGGTCGTCCAGATGACCGCGCAAGCGCCCTACAACGATTTCGGGTTCCTGAGCGTGCTGGGCTTCACGGGAATAAATTTGAATGGAAGCCATGAGCAGGCCTATCTGGGGAACTAAAAACCGGGTTTCCCGGGCGGCGCGGCGCCTTCGCGACGAAAGTGGCGCCACGCTGATCGAGATGACGCTCGTCATTACCTTGCTCATAACGATGACCTTTGGGATCATCGAGGTCGCCCTGATCGCGTGGCAATGGAACACGGCGGAAAAGGCGACCCATGTCGGGGTGCGATACGCGGTTGAATCCGATCCGGTGGCCGCGGGCTTCCTGAGCTACAGCGCCTCCGTCGACGGCGGTCTGAATCCGGCGGAAGATGTCACGGTCGATAAGATCGCCTCCTTCGCGGTGACCTGCGGCAACACACAATGCGTCCTTTCCGACGGCGCCCTTCCCGGCGGCTTCGACCTGTCCGACTACGATGGCGCCGCCTTCACCGCCATTCTGCAACGCGTGCAGCGCGTGTTCCCCGAAGTCGCGGCCGACAAACTGGCGGTCGAATATCGCCATGTCGGACTGGGTTTCGCCGACCGCCCGGGGCCCGATCTCATTCCGGCCGTCACCGTCAGCCTGGTGAACATGAGCTACGACGTGAAGCTGATGGACAGTTTCGGCATGCCGGACGCATTACCCATGGGCGGCTTTTCGGCGACCATGACCGGCGAGGACCTGAATAGCGGCTGGCCCTAGACCGGCGCTTCCGCTACCGTCGGGCGGAGCGATGCGCGACGACATCATCTATCACCTGGCTCTCGCGGCCGAATGGGACGCCGCGCGCGGCGGCGCGTATGCCGGCACGGCCGACGACCGGCGTGACGGCTTCATCCATTTCTCGACCGCCGCCCAGGTCGCGGCCAGCGCGGCGCGCCACCGCGCCGGGCGCGCCGACGTGGTGCTGGTGGCGGTCGAGGCGGCGGCGCTGGGCGCGGCGTTGCGCTGGGAGGAAAGCCGGGGCGGCGCCTTGTTTCCCCATCTCTACGGGCCGCTACCGCCGGACGCGGTGATCGAGGCCGCGCCGCTGCCGCTGGGCGGCGACGGCCGCCACGTATTTGCGCCCCCTATCCCGCCGGCCACCGACCGTTGAGCGACTGGCAGCGCCTTGCCGCCGGGATGTTGCGGCGCCTGCCGCCGGAGGCCGCGCATCGCGCCGCGCTGGGCGCGTTGCGCCTGGGTCTGGCGCCGGGCGATCCGACCCCCGACCCGGCCGTGCTGGGACTGCGTCTTTGGGGACTCGATTTCGCCAATCCGATCGGGTTGGCGGCCGGTTTCGACAAAAACGCGGAAGCCCTCGCGCCGCTGCTTCGCCTCGGCTTCGGGTTCGTCGAGGTCGGCACGGTGACGCCGCGCCCGCAAGCCGGAAACCCGCGCCCGCGCCTGTTCCGCCTGGCCCGCGACGGCGCCGTGATCAACCGTCTCGGCTTCAACAACCGCGGCATGGCGGCGATGGCCGCGCGGCTGGCCATGCGCGTGGAGGGGCGTCCCCGTGGCGCTATCGGAGGCATTGTCGGCGTCAATATCGGCTGCAACCGCGACACCGCGGATCCATTGGACGATTACCGCGCCGCCCTGGCGCGGCTCGGCGGGCTGGCCGATTACGTGGTGGTCAATATTTCCTCGCCCAACACGCCGGGCCTGCGCGAGATGCAGGACCCGGGCCGCCTCGACGATCTGGTGGGCGCGTTGCGACCGGCCGGCGGCGCCCGCCCCCTGCTGCTGAAAATCGCGCCCGAATTGTCGGACGCGCAACGCCGCGCCATTATCGAAGTGGCCGTGGCGCGACGCGTCGATGGCCTGATCGTCGCCAATACCACGATCGCGCGCCCGGCCGGCCTGCGAAGCCCGGCGCGCGACGAGACCGGCGGCCTGAGCGGGCGGCCCCTGTTCGCGCCCGCCACCCGCCTGCTGGGCGAAATCTACCGCGACACCGCCGGCGCGGTGCCGTTGATCGGCGTCGGCGGGGTCTCCTCGGGCGCCGACGCCTATGCCAAGATTCGCGCCGGCGCCTCCCTGGTGCAGCTTTATACGGCGCTGATTTATGAGGGTTTCGGCCTGGTGCGGCGCATCAAGGCGGATTTGGCGGCGCGGCTCGCGGCGGACGGCTTCGCGACCGTCGGCGAGGCGGTCGGCGCGGACACGGAAAAGCCCGTCCGTTAACCGTCTTTCAAGAGGTTGCGGGCCATGCTGTGGCCGGTTTCTTTCCAGCCAACGGGTCTCGTCGGTTAGCAGTGCTTATCCAAGGTCTGATAGGGTTGTGCTACGCCCTGGCCGGCGTCGCCGTGGCGGTCGGTCTCGGCGGTCTCGCCTCGACCGGTCCGTCGCTGGCCGCGTGGTCGGCCGGCGGCGTGGTCTGGGTCGCCGGCGCGCTGGCCCATCTCTACCTGCTGGCCCGCGCCGGACGCCGCGCGCTGGCGCTGCGCATGGCGGAAATCGAACAGGAGCACGAGCAGGCGACCGCGGAACTGGCCGGCGCGCGCTGTCAGATGACCGAGTTGCTGGCCGACCTGGAAGCGGCGCGCAACCAGGCCGAGGAACGCATTCACGAGTTCCGCCAATTGCGCCGGCTGGTCGCCCAACTGGCCACGAAGCTGGAGACGCCAGGCAAGACCGACCCGGCCCTGCCGCGCCCGCCAGCGCCCAATCCGTTGCCGCGCCGCCGCGCGCCCTTCTCGGCGCGGAGCCGGGGGCCCGCCGTCGCCGTCGCCGCCGTGGCGCAGACCCCGCTGGTGGCGGTGCCGCCGGCCGCGCCCGATCCGGTGGTCAATCTTCCGCCACTCGAAGACGTGCCCGGCGCCACGCCGGACGAAATTCAACAGATCGAGCGCATCCGCGAGGCGCTCGAGCGCCAGCGCGTCGAGATGGTGATCCAGCCCATGGTGCGCCTGCCCCAGCGCCGCGTCGAATTCTATGAGACATTTTCCCGGCTTGCCGCGCGCGATGGCACGCCGATCCTGCCCGAGGAC
>SMVA01244756.1_pt1 | contig 10437 bp, 7 predicted proteins | sample 2456451 | NCBI WGS metagenome assembly SMVA01 (sample SAMN11095933, study PRJNA526329) | marine sediment metagenome | biome: Marine sediment; feature: Surficial sediment; material: Deep marine sediment; isolation source: Hadal surficial sediment | place: Pacific Ocean | collected 2014-05 | depth 0-1...
CGCAGGACAGCATCAGGAAGGCGTCGAAGGCGGTCGGCCAGGCCCAGGCGCGCAGCAGAAATTCCATGCTCGGATGGCCGCCGGTGGCGAAGCGGCCGTCGCCCGCGATCAGGCCAAAAGGCCCGCTCACGAGGATGAAGCAGATGTGCATGTAGAAGGCGAGGGACGAGGCCCGTTCGGTGCCGCCGAGGCGCCGCGTGAGTATCTGCATCATGGCGTAGCACAGCGCCGCGCCGATCGGCAGCAGCGCGGCGACTTCAACCAGGCCATCGCCGGGCCGTAACATGACCACCATCCCGGCCATGCCGGCGGCGACAGCGGCCCAGCGCCAGGGTCCGACCCGCTCGCCCAGGAACGGCACCGAGAGCATGGTGATGAACAAGGGCGCCACGAAGAATATCGCCGCCGCATCGGCCAAGGGCATGGCGGCGAGCGCTAAAAAATAGCCGGCGTTGCCGCCCACCATCAGCATGCCCCGCAGCAGTTGCAGCGGCAGGCGCCGGGTTCGCAGCAGCCGGAGGCCGCCTTCTAAGTGGGCGAAGTAGACGGTCAGGAGAATCGCGATGCAAGAGCGCGTGAACACGATCTGATGCAACGGATAGTCGCCGCTCATTAATTTGATGAATGAATCTTGCAGCGACAACACGACCATGCCGAAGACCAGACAGAGAACGCCCTGGATCTTCGCGCTCGAACGGATGGCGGCGAGCATGTTATTCCCTTGGGAATCGTTCGAAATCACCCCCGCGCCAAGCTGCGGGCCGGGCGAGGGGGTGCCTGACCTCAGCCGTTTTGGCCGGCGAAGCGGATCGCTTCTTCGGCGGCGCGGATGAGGGCCCGGGCCTTGTTGCGGGTCTCCTGGTACTCGGACTCGGGGTCGCTGTCGGCGACCACGCCGCCGCCGGCCTGGACGTACATGGTACCGTCCTTGACCACCGCGGTCCGGAGCGCGATGCAGGTGTCCATGTCGCCGTTGGCGCCGAAGTAGCCGACCGCACCGGCGTAGATGCCGCGCCGCTCCGGCTCCAGCTCGTCGATGATCTCCATGGCCCGCACTTTGGGTGCGCCCGACACTGTGCCGGCGGGAAAACCGGCGATCAGCGCGCCGAGCGCATCATAGGCCGGGTCGAGTTCGCCCTCGACGTTGGAGACGATGTGCATGACGTGGCTGTAGCGCTCGATCAGGAACTCCTCGGTGACCCGGACGGAACCGACCTTGGCGACCCGGCCGACATCGTTGCGTCCGAGATCGAGCAGCATCAAGTGCTCGGCCCGCTCCTTGGGATCGGCCAGGAGTTCCTCGGCCAAGGCCTCGTCTTCGGCCGGAGTCTTGCCGCGTGGCCGGGTCCCGGCGATGGGGCGAATGGTCACGGTGGTCCCGCGCACGCGCACCAGGATCTCCGGGCTCGAGCCGACGATGGAAAAACCGCCGATATCGAGGAAAAACAGGAACGGCGAAGGGTTGAGCCGGCGCAGCGCCCGATAGAGCGAGAACGGTGGCAGGCGGAACGGGATCCGGAATCGCTGACTGGGCACGATCTGGAAGGCGTCGCCGGCGCGGATGTAGTCCTTCGCCTTCTCGACCATGGCGAGGTAATCGCCGTGGGCCACGTTGGATTCGGGCTCCTGTGCGATTGCGACCGCTTCGGGCACGGTGGAATCCCGTTGGAACGGCAGGGGCCGCTCGAAATCCGCGGCCGCTTCGGCGAGCCGCCCGCGCGCGTCATCGTAGGCGCTGCGGGAATCCCGTCCGGCATCGGGCCAGACCGGGGTGACCAGGGTCATCATGTCCTCGAGCCGGTCGAACACCGCGATTACGGTCGGGCGCATGAACATGCCGTCGGGCACCTGGAGCACGTCCGGGTTGGCGTCCGGCAGGCGTTCCATCAGGCGCACCGTGTCGTAGCCCATGTAGCCGATCAACGCCGAGGCCATGGGCGGCAGCTCGGCCGGCAGGTCGATGCGCGATTCCGCGATCAGCGCCCGCAGGCTCGCGAGCGCGCCGTCCCCGTCCGGCACGAAACCGCTCACAGCGCTGCGCCGGTCGATTTCGGCCCGGTCGCCGAAGCAGCGCCAGACCAGGTCCGGCTTGATCCCGAGGAAAGAGTAGCGGCCGATGGTCGAGCCGCCTTCGACCGATTCGAAGACGCAGGATTCGGGCCGGCCGGCGCTCAATTTCAGGAAGGCCGAGACCGGCGTATCCAGATCGGCCACCAGGGTGGTCCAAACCACTTGGGGCCGCTTCGCGTCGTAGGCGGCCGCAAAATCCTGATAAGCGGGGGTCGGCAGCATCATGTTAGAAAGAGGTGAGCAGCTCGTTGAGTGCTTGCTCTTCGATTTCGACACCGTACTCGCCGCGCATGGAGGCCAGGAACTGTTCGAGAAGATCGCTTTGCAGCGAGCTGACCAGGCCTTCCCGCACCACCCCCACGGTGTCCGAATCGGTATAGGGATCGGCCGCCACCACCTCAATCAGCTTGGCGACCAAGTGGCCCTCGGCGGCGGGGGACGTGGTCACTTCGCCGACGACGATCTGGAACAGCTTCGAGGCGAGGGCCGGGGAGGGTGTGTTGGCCGTAGCGGTCTCGAACCGGTTGATCGGCTTGGTCGTTGCGATCGTCAGGCCGGCCTCGGCGGCAACAACCGCGAATTCGTTCCCAACCTTGAGCCGTTCGGCCAGGGCTTCGGCCTGCTCGCGCGCAAGCTTGGCGCGCTGGGCGCTACGCCACAGCTCGGTCACCTCGGCGCGGACCTCGTCGAGCGGCCGTAGCTGCGCCGGCGTCACACTATCGACCCGAAGAATAAAGAAGTCGCCATTCCCGGTTTCGGTGAGCAAAGACTCGCGGCCGATCTCGGTCTCGAAAGCCAACTCCAGGAAGCGGTCGGCGGGCAGCCCCTCGACCGGCTCGCCGGCCAGGTTCTTGCCCTGGCGGTCGATGGTCTCGATCCGGCGCGGCGTCAGGGCGAGCGCCTGGGCGGCCTCTTCCAGGGATGCGCCAGCGCCGAGTTCGTCGTCGAGTTGGTTGGCGATGGAGACCATGCTGTCGATCGCTATCTCCATGGCAATGTCTTCGGCCAGTTTTTCGCGCAGCTCCTCGAAAGTCGGTTCCTGGCGCGGTTCGACTTTGACCATCCGCAGGATATGCCATCCAAGCGCGCTTTCGACGGGCGCGCTGGCGGCGCCTTCGGATAGCGCAAAGGCGGCCTCGGCCAGTTCCGGGGGCAAGACATCCCTCTCCATGGCGCCCAGTTCGATGGGCGGTTCCCCGGTCATCTCCTCGGCCACAGTGGCGAAGTAATCGCCGCCGTCGAGCCGGGTCTTGGCCTCGCGGGCCTGGGTTTCGTCCTGGAAAACGATTTGTTCGAGGTTGCGCCGCTCCGGTGTCACGAAGTCCTCGAACCGGGCCTCGAAGGTCTCGCGCAGTTGCGCCTCGGTGACCGAGGATTCGGCCGCCAGATCGGCGGCCGACAACTGAACCAGGGTGACGGCGCGCCGCGCCGGGGCCATGAAGCGCCCGGAGAACTCCTTGTGGAAGGCCTCCAACGCCGGCTCGTTCGGGGCGGCCATATCGGTGATGCTGTCATTGCGGACCAGCACGTACTGCGCGACCCGCCGCTCGCTGCGGTAGCTGTAGAGGGCCTCGACCAATTGTCGCGGCGCCGTGACCGCCTCGCTGACCGCGCCGGCGAGCTGTTGGCGGATGATGTCGCGCCGAATTGTCGCCACGTACTCGCCTTCGCCCATGCCGAGAGACTGGAGCTGCCGCTCGAAGCGGAAGCGGTCGAAATTGCCGAAATCGTCCTTGAAGGCATCCTGCTGGGCGATCAAGCGGCGGATCTGGTCGTCGGTCACCAGCAGGCCGAGTTCGCCCGCCTTGCGGTCGAACAAGGCACGGCCGATCATCCGGTCGAGCACTTGATCTGGAATTCCGAAGGCGCGTGCCTGATCCATATCGAGACGGCTGCCGAGGCGCTGGGAGATCCGGTTGATCTCGCGTGTCAGCGCCTGGGTATAATCCTGCATGAGAATCGGGTCGCCACCGATTTCCGCGATCGTACGCTCCCGGCTCGTTCCGCGAAAGACATCGCCGATACCCCAGACCGCGAAGCTGGCGATCAGCATGCCGAACAGAAGGAAAACTCCGATCTTGACGATGATGTTTTGGGGTCTGTCGGCCATGGTATTCGGTAGTCCTCGAAATTGCTGCCCGGGTCCGGCGCGCGCGCATCTTAGAAAGCCGGTTGCGCCCCGGCAACCGGCAATTCCACTTCGATTTCACCGATTTTTTTCGACATCTGGCCATGCCCCGCGGCGCCGTGCTACCTAGGTGCCTTGAGGGAAGATCGGGGGTCTTGAGGTCATGACACGCAAGCTGATCGCGGGAAACTGGAAGATGAACGGGTTGCGCCGGAGCGCCGCCATCCTGGCCGGGGCGCTGGCCAAGCGCGCGCAGGCCGCCGGCCCGCTTGGCTGGGACCCGCTGATCTGCCCACCGGCGCCACTGCTGGGGTCGCTGGGCGAGGCTCTCCAGGGCAGCGCGATCGCCCTCGGTGGCCAGGACTGTCACCCGGCCCGGTCCGGGGCTCATACCGGCGACATCAGCGCCGAGATGCTGGTGGACGCGGGCTGCCGCTATGTGATCGTCGGTCATTCCGAGCGCCGCGCCGACTACGGTGAGGACGATACCCTGGTGCGGAGCAAGGCCGAGGCGGCCGCCGCCGCCGGGCTGCTGCCCATCGTCTGTATCGGTGAAACCGCGGCCGAGCGCGAGGCCGGGGAGGCGCTTCGGGTGATCGAGGCCCAGTTGACCGGCTCCCTGCCGCTGGGTGCGGACGGCGCCGGCCTGGTGGTCGCCTATGAGCCGGTCTGGGCCATCGGCACCGGCCAGACCGCGACCCCGGCCGACGTGGCCCAGGTCCACGGCCATATTCGGGGGCTGCTGGCGCAGCTGCTCGGCGGGGCCGGGGCCGCCAAGACCGTGCGCATCCTCTATGGCGGCTCCGTCAAGCCGGGAAACGCGGCGGAGCTGCTGGCCGTGGCCGACGTGGATGGCGCCCTGGTCGGCGGCGCCAGCCTCGATGCCGGGGATTTCTGGGCGATTGGGGCCAGCGCCGGCTAAATCGCTTTCATTTGGGCCGGTGAGCGACTAAATACCCCCTGCAGAACCGTCCGGGGGGCTCCCGGCCGGTGCCACTATCCAAGCGCGAGAGACCATTGAGATGAGCAACGTACTGCTGGTAATCCACTTGATGCTGGCCATCGCCATGATCGGCGTGGTGCTGCTCCAGCGCAGCGAGGGCGGCGGCCTGGGCATCGGCGGCGGCGGTGGCGGCGGCGGTGGCATGGGCGGTTTTTTGAGCGGCCGCGGCACGGCAAATCTGCTGACCCGGGCGACCGCGATTCTGGCCGGTTGCTTCATGCTGACCTCGATCGCGCTCACGATCCTGGCGAGCGCCGCCAACGAGCGGCGCTCGATCGTCGACCAAATCCCGGCCACCGCACCGGCCCAGGAAGAACCGGCGATTCCCTCGGTCCCGGTTCAGTAGCCTGAGACATCTTTCGATTTAGTCACCGATCGAAGGCCGTCCGAATGTTTCCGGACTTGCCTGAAATCCGAATCGACGGCGATACTTGGACTTTCCGGGAGGCTTAGGCGCGACCATGATTATTTCTGCCGTTTTGGCCACGCTAGGGCTTGCCCGCCGGGTTGGTTCCGACAATAGTGCCGATTCATGACGCGGTTCATTTTCGTCACCGGCGGCGTCACCTCCTCCCTCGGAAAAGGTCTCACTTCCGCGGCCCTTGGGGCACTCCTCCAGGCGCGCGGCTTCAAAGTGCGTCTGCGCAAATTGGACCCCTATCTCAACGTCGATCCGGGGACCATGAGTCCCTATCAGCACGGCGAAGTCTACGTCACCGACGATGGCGCCGAGACCGATTTGGACCTGGGTCACTACGAGCGTTTCACCGGCGTGCCGACGCGCAAGACCGACAACGTCACCACCGGCCAGATCTATTCCAAGGTGATTGCGAAGGAGCGCCGCGGCGACTACCTGGGCGCAACGGTCCAGGTGATCCCCCACGTCACCGATGCGATCAAAGAGTTCGTCCGCTCCGACCTCGGCGACGAGGATTTCGTGATCTGCGAGATCGGCGGCACTGTGGGCGACATCGAGGGCCTGCCCTATCTCGAGGCGATCCGGCAGTTGGGCAACGAGCTCGGCCCCGAGCGCAGCATTTTCATCCACCTGACATTGGTGCCCTATCTGGCTTCGGCCGGTGAGCTCAAAACCAAGCCGACCCAGCATTCGGTCAAGGAGCTGCAGTCGGTCGGCATCCAGCCGGACATCATGGTGTGCCGCTGCGAGCGCCCGATTCCGGCCGAGGCGCAGCGCAAGATCTCGCTGTTCTGCAACGTGCGGCCGAGCGCGGTGATCCAAGGGCTCGACGTCGACACCATTTACGCGGTGCCGCGGGCTTACCATGACGAAGGCCTGGACGACGAGGTCTGCCGACACTTCGGCCTGACCGTGTCCGCACCGGACCTTTCGCGTTGGGACACCATAACCGAGCGCATTCGCAAGCCGGACGGCGAAGTCACCATCGGTGTCGTCGGTAAGTACACCTCATTGCTCGACTCCTATAAGTCCTTGGCCGAAGCCATGACTCACGGCGGCATCGCCAACAACGTTCGAGTCAACGTCAACTGGCTGGATTCGGAAATCTTCGAGAGCGACGGTGCGATCCAACACCTCGAGGACGTGCATGGCATCCTGGTTCCGGGCGGCTTCGGAGAGCGCGGTGCGGAGGGCAAGATCGCGGCCGCACGCTTCGCCCGCGAGCGCAAGGTGCCCTACTTCGGCATCTGTTTCGGTATGCAGATGGCGGTGATCGAGGCGGCGCGCAGCCTGGCCGGCATTCCGGGCGCCGGCTCTACCGAGTTCGGGCCTTGCGAGGACGCGGTGGTCGGCCTGCTCACCGAGTGGACCGCCGACAACGGCGTCGAACGCCGCAACGTCGATAGCGAATTCGGCGGCACCATGCGCCTGGGGGCCTATGACTGCAGGGTGGAGTCGGGCAGCCGGGTCCACAAAATCTACGGCGTGACCGAGATCGAAGAGCGCCACCGGCACCGCTACGAAGTCAATATCAACTACCGCGAGGTTCTTGAGAACGCCGGCTTGCGTTTCTCCGGCCTGTCTCCGGACGGCGAGTTGCCCGAGATCGCCGAACTCGAGGACCACCCCTGGTTCATCGGCGTGCAATTCCACCCCGAGCTCAAGTCCAAACCGTTCGCGCCCCACCCTCTGTTCACCTCCTTCATTGAAGCCGCAGTCGCGCAGTCCAGGCTCGTGTAGTTTGGCCAGACTCGTGTCGCTTGGCCCTTGCGGGAGTGCCGTGGGTTGGCGCATATACGCGGGCCATGACCCAAAACCGCATCACGATCCGGCCGGCCATCCGCGCCGACGCCGGTGCCATTGCCGAGTTGGCCAACGAGCTCAACCGGTTCCACAATAATCCGGACAACCTCTACTCGGCGGAGCTGATCGAGTCCGAAGCCTTCGAGGGGACGCCGCTGTTCTCGGTCATGGTAGCGGAGTGTGACGGGGTCCTCGTCGGTTACGCCTTCTTCCAGGTCATATTTGATTCGGAAACCACCAGCCACGGCGTCTGGCTGCACGATCTCTTCGTGCGTGGATCAGCCCGCCGCCAAGGCATAGGCCAGGGCCTGCTCGCGGCCGTGGCCCAGGAAACGGTGGCACGCGGCGGCAGATTGCTGTCGTGGAGCGTATTTAGGGACAACCAGGGCGCGCGGGCCTTCTACGCCGGGCTCGGCGCGCGTGACATCGACGCTGACGTTATCGAGCTCGAACTGGGCGGCGAGGCCCTGACCGATTTGGCACAAGCGGCAAGGGAGTGACGACATTGGCCACGAAGGATCCTGCGACCATCGGGCGCTATGTCATCCGCCTGCTCGAGGCCTACGGCGTCGAGATCGTGTTCGGCATCCCCGGCGTCCACACGCTTGAGCTTTATCGCGGGCTCGAGGGCAGCGGTATCCGTCACGTCCTGGTGCGCCACGAACAGGGCGCCGGTTTCGCCGCCGACGGCTACGCCCGGGTAACCGGCAAGCCCGGTGTCTGCCTGCTGATCAGCGGACCCGGCGTGACCAATGCCGCAACCCCCATGGGCCAGGCCTATTCCGACTCCCAGCCCATGCTGGTCATATCCAGCACCTGTTCCAGCGACAGCCTGGGCCAGGGCTGGGGTATGCTGCACGAAGTTACCGACCAGCGCGCCACCACGGCGCCCGTTACCGCCTTCTCCCGCACCGTCACTTCCGCCGAGGAATTCGGTGAGTCGCTGGCCGAGGCCTTCGCGATTTTCGCCTCGGCGCGGCCCCGGCCGGTCCATATCGAGATCCCCATCGACGTGCTCGCGCGGAGCTGCAACCTGACGCCCGAAGCCGCCCCGCTCCCGAAGCCGCCGGCTGCGCGTGCGGCGGATATATCGGCCGCGGCCGAGTTGTTGGCTGCGGCGCAGGCGCCGGTCCTCGTCGCCGGCGGCGGCGCGCGCGCGGCCGGCGACGCCATCGCGGCCATCGCCGAGGCCTGCGCGGCGCCGATCGTGACCACGATGGCCGCCAAGGGCTGCGTGCCGGACGGCCATCCGCTGCACTTGGGCGCCATGCTGGACCGTGGGGAAGTGCGCGCGCTGCTGCGCGAGGCCGATGTGGTGCTGGCGCTGGGCACCGAGTTGGCCGAGACCGATACCTGGAGCGACGCGCTGGAATTCGGCGGGGAATTGATCCGGGTCGATATCGATCCGGGTAAGTTGACCGACCGGACACCCGCGAATCTGGGAATTCACGCCGATGCGGGCACGACCGCCGCCGCCATTGCCGCCGAGTTTGCCGGGGCGCTGGCGGGCCGTACCTCGGACCGGGCCGGGACCGAACGAAAAGTCGCGGCGTTGCGGGCGCGGTTCCGCGACGATGCCGACGATTTGAGCCGGCGCCACCGGCGTTTTCTCGAACCGCTGCGCGCGGCCCTGCCCGAGGACGGCGCGGTGTTCGCGGATATGACCCAGATCGCCTATACGGGGGGGCGGGATTTTCCGACCTCCACGCCCGGAGGCTGGATCTGCCCCAATGGCTACGGCACCCTGGGCTTCGCGCTGCCGGCGGCGATCGGGGCCAAGCTGGGCATGCCGGACCGGCCCATCGTGGCGCTCGCCGGCGATGCCGGCTTGCTGTTCACGATCCAGGAATTGGCGACCGCGGTCCAACAGGCGTTGAGTCTGCCGATTCTGGTCTGGAACAACGATTCGCTCGGCCAGATTCGCGACGACATGATCGACCAGGGCATTGCCCAGGTCGGGGTCACGCCGTGCAATCCGGATTTCATTGCGCTCGGCCGGGCCTTCGGTTGCGCCACGGCGTTGGTGCGGCAGCCCGATGAGCTGGGTCCGGCGGTGACGGCGGCACTGGCTGCCCGGGGGCCGACCCTGATCGAAATCCGCGATCCAGGTGCGCACGCATGAACGCGCCCGGGAAGCGCGCCGCGGAGACGCCGCGGCTGTCGCCCCTGGTCGCGCGCGTCTCTGGCCAGGGCGCCGCGGCCTGGAAAGTGCACAGCCAAGCCGTCAAGCGCCTGGCGGCCGGCGAGGACGTGATCGCCCTCACCATCGGCGACCCGGATTTCGATACCCCGCGTGCTATCGTCGAGGCCACGGTCGATGAGCTGCGCGCCGGCAATACCCATTACACCGGCATCGCCGGCATACCGCCGCTGCGCGCGGCCATCGCCCGCTATCAGGCCAGATTGAGCGGCCGGGATATTTCCCCGGACCAGGTTACGGTGTTGCTCGGCGCCCAAAACGCCCTGTTCAGCGCCGCGCTCTGCCTGTTCGGCGAGGGCGACGAGGTGATCGTGCCGGAGCCGGCCTATGTCACCTACGAGGCGGTGCTGGGGACCTGCGGGGCGCGCATCGTCTGGGTGCCGCTCCGGCCCGAGCGGGGTTTCCATATCGATCCCGCCGACGTCGCCGCCGCGATCACCGATCGGACCCGCGGGATCCTGCTCAACTTCCCCAACAATCCGACCGGCGCGCTGCTGTCGGACGACGCGGCCGCGGAGATCGCCCGGCTGTGCCGGGTCCACGACCTCTGGCTGGTCTCCGATGAGGTTTACAGCACCCTGATCTTCGAGGGCGGCCATTCCAACCCCTGCGCGCTGCCGGGCATGGCCGAGCGCTCGGTGATCGTCAACTCCGTGTCCAAGTCCCACGCCATGACCGGCTGGCGCTTGGGGTGGGCGGTGGCGCCGGAGCGGTTGATCGAGGCGATCGGAAAGCTCTCGCTCTGCATGCTGTTCGGCGCCCCGAGCTTCAGCCAATCCGCGCTCGCCGCCTGGCTGGAGGAGGACCTGCCGGAG
>SMVA01319067.1_pt1 | contig 10434 bp, 7 predicted proteins | sample 2456451 | NCBI WGS metagenome assembly SMVA01 (sample SAMN11095933, study PRJNA526329) | marine sediment metagenome | biome: Marine sediment; feature: Surficial sediment; material: Deep marine sediment; isolation source: Hadal surficial sediment | place: Pacific Ocean | collected 2014-05 | depth 0-1...
CCGTCCAGACCGATCGCCTCGGCCGGCGGATTGATGGCCGGCGACAGCACCGCTTCGATGCAATGGGTAATCGCGTCCATGCCGGTGGCGGCGGTCAGCCCGGCCGGCAGGGAGAGCGTCAGCTCCGGGTCGCAGATGGCGATATCGGGGGTGAACGCGTCGCAGACGAAAGTCAGTTTGCGGCCATCTTCCACAATGATGAGGAAACCGTTGGAGACCTCGCTTCCCGTTCCGGCCGTTGTCGGCACGGCAAGGAGCGGCAGGCTTCCATGGCCCTTGCCGCGAAGGATGCCGGCATGGTCGATAAGCCGCTTGGTACTTTTCGCCATAAGGGCGGTGGCCTTACCCAGATCGATCGGCGAGCCGCCGCCCAGCGCGACGATACCGTCAGAACCGCTTTCGTTGACAAGATCGACCGCCGCATGGACCGCCGCCTCGGTCGGATTGGCGGGGGTGTCGTCATAGATCGCCGCCGGGGGGATACCGCCATCGGCCAGGATTTTCGCGATCTGCCCGGCCAGGCCGGCTGCCACCAACCCCTTGTCGGTGACCAATATGGGCCGTGTGACATGCAGCGATTTCAGCGCTTTCGGCAGGCGCTTGACGGCGCCGAAATCGAAGAAGCAGGTGTTGGAATACGTCAGTGTTGCCATACGTTTACCAGGTGGGCGAGGGGCTGGAATTATCGCTCGCGCCGGCCCGTTCCAGATGGGCGGCAAGGGCCAGGAAATCATCGACCGCAATCTGCTCTGCCCGCAGGCCCGGATCAATGCCGATTTGAGCAAGCAAAGCCTCCGGTTGCGGCCACAGGCTTTTCAGGCTGGAGCGCAGCATTTTTCGCCGCTGGCCGAAGGCGGCGGCCGTGACGGCGGAAATCGCCGCTGGCGATATCTTTGCGGCATCCCTTTTGGGTTCCAGTCGCACCAGCGACGACATTACCTTGGGCGGCGGCGTGAAGGCTCGGGGAGGTATGTCAAAGGCGATTTTCGCATCCCCCCGCCAGCCCGTAAGCACACTGAGGCGGCCATAGGATTTTTCGCCGGATCTGGCGACGATCCGTTCCGCGACTTCCCGCTGGAACATCACGGTAAGGCTCTTCCACCAGGGCGGCCAGGGTGCGGCCGCCAGCCAACGGGTCAACAGCGGCGTGGCGATATTGTAGGGCAGGTTGGCAACGATGCGAGCGCCGCCCGGTCCAGCCAGCGCTGCGTAATCGGTGACCAGCGCGTCGCCTTCAAGGATCGTCAGCCGCCCCGGCGCGGCAGCGGCGATCTCGGCAAGGGCCGGCAGGGCGCGGGAATCGCGCTCAATCACCGTGACATGGCCGGCTCCCTCGGCAAGCAGCGCCCGTGTCAGCCCGCCGGGGCCAGGTCCGACCTCGATGATATGCTCGCCGGCCAGCGGTCCGCCGGCGCGGGCGATGCGTCCGGTCAAATTGAGATCGAGCAGAAAATTCTGGCCGAGCGACTTTTTCGCCGACAGGCGATGCTTGGCAATGACCTCGCGCAGCGGCGGCAGCGCCATCAGCTGCTCGCGCCCGCTGGAAGTCACGCTGCCGCTCCGCCTTGCAGGGCGCTGGCAAGCTTCAGCGCCGCGATCAGGCTGTTCGCCTTGGCCTTGCCGGTTCCTGCCAGCGCCAGCGCCGTGCCGTGATCGGGCGAGGTGCGAAGGAAGGGCAGGCCGAGCGTCACATTGACGGCCGTCTCGAAGGCCAGGGCCTTGACCGGGATCAGCGCCTGATCGTGGTACATGCACAAGATCACGTCATAGCCGGCGCGGGCCGCCTCATGGAACATGGTGTCGGCCGGCCAGGGTCCCGAGGCATCGATGCCTTCGGCCACAAGATCGGCAATTGCCGGCGCAATGACGGCCTCCTCTTCGCCGCCCATGGTGCCGTTTTCGCCGGCATGCGGGTTGAGGCCGCAAACGGCAAGACGCGGATTGTCGATGCCGAATCGCGTTGCAAGGTCGCGCGCCACGATCCGCCCGGTGGTGACGATCGCGGCGCGGGTCAGCGCCTGCGGCACGGCGGCGAGCGCGATATGGATGGTCACCGGCACGACCTTCAGCATCGGCGCGGCGATCATCATCACCGGTTGCGCCGCCACACCGAACACTTGGCTGCTCAATGCGCCGAGAAATTCCGTGTGGCCGGGATATTCGAAGCCGGTGCGGGTCAGCGCCGCCTTGTGGATCGGATTGGTGACGACCGCGCTTGCCAGGCCGGCATGGACCAGTTCCACCGCCCGCCGGATCGCGCCGATCACCGCTCCCGCATCGGCTGGATCGGGGTCTCCGGGCTGGCCAGTCACCGCGGCCGCGCCGTCAAGGCATGGCAGGGCGTCGTCGAAGACATCTGCGGCTTCGCCTGGCACGGTTTTGCGGACAGGGATGGCGCGGCCCATCGCCCGGGCACGGCGCTCTATCAGCTCCCCATTCCCGATCAGGATAAATGGCGGAACACCCGCTTGCCTTCGCGCCAGCCAGGCATCAATGGCAATGTCCGGCCCGATGCCAGACGGTTCGCCGAGCGTCAGTGCCAGGGGAAGCGGGCTTTCAGACACGCTCACCTGTATTCGATGAATGCTGCGGCCCGCAAATCGCGCAGAAAGCGCCGCGCCATCCGCGAGCCGCGTTCACTGGCCAGTTTGTCACGCACCGCTTCGGCCGCCATGGACTGACCGGCCAGGTCACGCTTGGCGCAGATACCAAGAAGCTGAAAGCCCCGCGCGACCTTCTCCGGCCGGGTCGCCTTGCCGACCTCGGTATTGGCGATGCTTTCGGCGGTCGGGCCGCGCAAATCATTGGACGTGCGGCGGATTTTCGGCTGGACGACAACGCCCTTGAGTTTTTTCGTCTGGGCAAGCGTCTGGTCACATCCTGCGAACCGGCTGCGAAACGCTTCCGCCTCGCGACGGCGTTGCGAGATATAGCCTTTGCTGGCATTGGCCGGGATCACGAAGATGATCGGCTGGAGATCGAACTGCGCGACGTTGGTATCGGCCTCGTCCCCCGTTTCTTTGCCGGCGAGGGCTTCGGCGACATCGCGCTCGGTGATCTGCACGGACGTCTTAAATTGCGCCCTGACGATTTTGCCCCAGGATATCTCTGAACGCAGACGGTTTTTCAGCGTCTGTGGATTAACGCCAGCCTGGCGTAGCGCCTGGGTTAAACGCGCCGGCGTCAGCTTTGCCCGACGGGCGATCTGTCCGAAGGCGCGGTCGATCTCCTGATCGGATATTATGATCCGGCGCCGCACCGCCTCCTGCAGCTTCAATTTTTCGTCGATCAACTCTTCGATCGCCTGGCTGCGGCCTTTGCGGCCGCCGGTCGTCAGCCGCAAAAGTCCGGTCCGGTTGCGGATGTCGTAGGTGGTGATCGGTTGTTCGTTGACGAGAACCTTGATTGCACTTTGTGCCACGGCGGGCGGCATCCCGGCAAAACCGGCGACCGTCAGCAGACCCGCCAGGGCGGGCGTGAGGATGGCCCGGGGAAAACGGCTCGATTTGAGAGGTATGTTCATGACCAATGGGTTCTTTGTCATGGGTTACAGACAAGGCCGTGGTTTGGATCGGCCGTCAAGCAATGGCTTATAGCGTATGCAATTGGGCCAAAATCCGACAAGGCAGCAATAGCGAATTATTCGTCAAGCTTGTAGATCAAATTGCTGTCGCCGATTGTGCGCAAATTCAGACGCACGAAGAACTGTTTGTTTTCAACGATATCGTCATAGGTATCTCGTGTATTGGAATAGGTGACCGACAGGTTGAAGCACTCATTGTCGAATGCCAGGCCGATTGTATGCGTGACCGGCGCCTTGTTTTCTATGTCGTAGACGAACGATCCGGAGGCCGCCCAGTTGTTGTTCAATGCGATCTTAGCGCGACCGGAAATCTCCTGGCGATCATCGACGATGCCGAGGATCGGCTGCTTTCGCAAATGGACGAAGCCAAGGCTGGCACTCGACCGGCCGTAGACGGCATTGGCGGTGATTTCGCTGCGATTGAGGGTGAAATTGTGGCTATCGAAGCGGCCGCGCGCCGCCACGGAAAATCCGTGACCATTGTCGAATTCAATCCCGCCGACAAAATCGGATGTGCTCGATTCCAGTCCGAAACTACCCCTCGGCAAAACATCGCCCTGGGCGAACGAATTGACGCCGGCCAGTTGAAACGATTGGCCGAACAGGGTGTCGATGCTTGCGCCGTTGTTGAAACGGGCCTGATAGGTGAAGCCGACATTGGCGCGCGTTCCCCCTTCCTGCCGGTCATAGCCGGAGTATTTATCGCGCGAGAACAAGATCGTATCGTCAAATACAAGGCTCTGCGCGTCATCGTTCGGCAGGTCGCCGATATGGGTTTCGTTCGGTCTCACGATGATTTGCGCGATCGGCCCGAATGTCTGGGTCGTCGACCCGCCGGTCGCCAGGAACAGCCATTTGTATTCCAGACCAATCGCAGGCATCGCCTGGCCGACGATTTCGTTCTTGATCAAGATGGGCGGATCGCCGGGCAGGGCAGGATCCGGAGCAGACCAGTTCACATCGGCTTTTAAATAGGCAAAGGGCGTCAACATCTGGCCACCCATGCCGACAAGCGTGCGCTGCCAGGAAACATTGGTGCTTGCCCGGGTGAAGGTTCCGGCGACGCCGGCATAATAGTCCATCGGCGGCGTCGTACGCAGATCGTGTTCAGCCCGGGTCAGGCTGGTGAAATTGGACTGGATCTGCAATTCGCCGCCAAAAATCGGCTGATCGAATATATAACTGTGATCGAATATCGGGAGGACGATGGCCTGTTCTTCCTGGTCATCGTGAACGGTCTCGATGCTGGTGATGACATCGGTGTCCACCGTATTCTCACGCTGCACCTTGAAGGCATAGGCCTGCAGGTCGAAATAGTTCCGCTCGCTCATGCCGGTCAGGTAGATCGCGTTCGTCACATCGCGTTCCGTGGCGCCGGGAATGGAATAATCGCGGCCGAAGGTGCGGTCGCTGCTTGCCAGGAAATCCCAGCCCCACATCCAGCGATTGTTGATGCGGAACTGGCCGCTGGTTTGCACGGAGCCGCGTTGCTTGCGGAAACCGGACAGCCGGTCGCCGTTCTCATCGACGAATTCGGTTATGTTCTGCTGCAGGATGCCGGCGAGACGGATGTTGTAGGATCCGTTCATCAGCCGCTGACGCCATTCCACCTGACCTAAAAAGCCCTGCTTGCTGTAAACTGTCGGGACAAATGTGATGTCCTTGTCCGGTGCAATGTTCCAAAAGAACGGCGTCGTTGCCGAGACGCCCAGCGCATCGGAGTAGCCGAAATAGGGTTGCAGAAAGCCGGTTTTGCGCTTGACCGTCGGATCGGGGTGGAAGAGGAACGGCAGCCAGGCGATGGGAACGCCATAGAATTCCAGCGAGGCGTTCTCGTATCTGACCGTTTTTTCCTGCTGGTTGACGATGATCTTGGTTGCCTTGATCTGCCACAATGGCGGGCGATCGGGATTTTCGCGGCACGGTTCGCAGGCGGTGTAGACGCCGTTGGTGAATATCGTAATTTTGCCGTCCCGCCGTTCCGCCGAACGCGCCGCAAAGCGGGCGCGGCCTACGGTCTGAACATTGATGTTCTCTACGAAACCGTCACGCAGATCGTCGGTGAGATCGGCTTGCGAGGCGGTCACGATATTGCCATTCGGCTCAACAATCCGCACCCCGCCGGAAGCGACAAGCCGGCCGGAGCGCTGGTAATAGATGACCTTTGCGGCCTCGATCGAATAGCCGTCGTAAAATATCTGGACATTGCCGATAGCGGAGACGGTCTCATTGTCGAAATCATAGATGAGCTGGTCGGCCTCCAGCAGCATCCGGGCGTTTCGGGAGGTATTGATCGGGCTTTCAAATGACGGAACGATTTGCGAAAAGGCCGGCGTTGCCGCGGAAACAGCGCCAAGGGATATCAAAACCAGGCCGCACGAAACCACGCGCACGACAATGCCCGCCGCGCGGTTGTTTCGGACCGGCAGTTGATAGGCCGCGGGGTTCATCCATCCTCCAGGTACAAAAGCGCGGTCGCGCCGAAGGTGAGTGCGATGATGGATGGCCCCCACGCGGCAAGCGTTGGGTTGATGATTCCGTTACCTCCAAGGTCGCTTGCGATCTTGGTTAAAACATAAAGCAGAAAGCCCGCTGCGACACCAGTCAGAACCAGTTGGCTGGTGCCGCCATGGCGGAACAGCCGCAGGCTGACCGTCGCCGCGATCATTACCATTGCAACCAGCAAGAGCGGTCGGGCGAGCAGGGCGTGAAAAGCCAGCCGGAAGCGGTCCGTATTGAGGCCGGTGCGCGCCGCCGTGTCGATGAAGGTGGGCAGCGACCAGACCGACAATGCATCGGGCTTGGTTAGCGTGCGCCGCAACTCATCGGCCGACAAATTTGTGTCAAGCATGTAGGCCGGGAGCGAGAGCGGGGCGTGGTCGGTCGATGTCACGAGCGTATCGATCAACGTCCACTGCCCTTGCCTGAAGGTCGCCGTCCGCGCCTTGATCTTCTCGCGAAAACCACCACTGGCGTCGAAAACGAAGGCCGTCACGTCGCTCAGGCGCAGTTCGGCAATATCGGCGCCGCGCGCCCGCATGATGGAAGTGCCGACTTGGCCACCTTGCCGGAACCAGTATTCCACATCATCACGCTTGGCCTTACCCTTCAGCGAGACTTCGATCCGGTTTGCCGCAGATTTCAGATCGATCGTCATCGGGTTGATCGCCGTCACCGAAAGCACGCCGAATACAATGGCGATTACCATCGGCGCGGTCAGGAACTCCCAGGCCGAAACACCGGTTGCGCGCGCCACCACGAGTTCCAGCCTCTTCGACAATTGCAACAGGCACAGGATCGAGCCGAACAGGAATGCGAAGGGCAGTACGTCCTCAAAGACCGTCGGCGTTCGCATCAACGCCAATTGCAGGCCGGTCAGGAGGGTAAATTCGGGCGCCGAAGCGTATCTGCGAATCAGTTCGACGAACTCAACAAGAAAAACGATCGTCACCACGCCGATCACCATCAGGCAGATGGCGGTCGTGAAACGGCGGGCAATGTAGAACCACAGAACTCCGGGCAGGTGAAGACGCATATCAGGCATCCCGGGCCGAGTTGCGCGAATGGATGCCGAAGCGGGCAAGGATCCGTTCAACAGCCGTTACAAGCCGGTCGAGCATGCGCTCCATGAAATAGGGCATTCGCAAGCGGACATTGCCGGCAAATACTGCGATGCCGAACGCGATGCCGGCCAGCGGCACGAGGTAGAGGAACGGCAGGGCAGCGCGGTTGGCGCCCGCTACCGCCAATACGCCGAAGCCGGTGCTGCGCAAGATCACGCAGGTTACCGCGATCATCACCATGGCAAAGCCCCGGTCCTGCCGGTTCGTGCGCGGCTGGCTGGCGAAGGCGAGGACGATCGACGCAAATGCCAAAACATAGAGCGGCGCGGACATGCGGTCGTGCAATTCAGCGGCGAATCGCTCCGGACGCCGCTGATAGAGGCGATCGTCGGCATCCGGCCCGAGGAGATAGATCGTGCTGCGGTCGCTCGATTGGTATTTGATCTTGATGTCGCCGGCGGTGAATTGGCTGAGATCGAAGGCATAGGTCTCGAAGCGGACGATACTGCTGTTGCCCGAAGGTTTTGTCTCGCGAATGAGTTCGCCCTTCTGCATGATCAGAAAGGCTGACGAGCCGCGATCGACCAGAACACCGGTCTCGGCCAGATATTGCAGCGATTCCACCTTGTTGCGCTCGTCACTGACAAAGATGCCGCGGAAGCTGCCATCGGGCGCCTTCTCGCGGATATGGATCGTCAGACCCTTTTCCACGCGGCGGAATCCGCCATCCTTGACCACAGTGGCGATAATGTCCGCACGCACCCGGCTAACGATATCCCGCAAGGAGCCGCGGCTTGCCGGTGTGATGACATGGTGCAGAAATGCCGCCGCCACAAAGATGAGAATCGCAAAGACGATGACCGGACGAGCGACGGTGACCCGCGAGGCACCAACTGCCGACATGACCGGAAGCTCGCTGTCGGCATTGAGCGCATTCAGGGTGAAGATGACGGCGATCAGGAAGGCGATTGGCGCGATTACCTGGATGATCGTCGGCATTGCCAGGATCGTTAAAATGAAAAATACCCAGATCGTCTGGCCCCTGGCGGTGACGACATCGAGCTCGCGCAGGATCTGCGTCATCCACAATACCCCGACCAGTGCGCCGAGCGTCATTGCGAACGCTATCGTTACGCGCTTCAGGATGTAGCGTTCCAAGAGCGGCATGCCATCCCCAACTTCACCGGTCCCCACCGGCATACACGATTCACACTGCGACCGCCCACCGGGCAGTTCACGAATTGAGACCGTCATACTGGACGAGTTATGGATAAAAATCAGCGAACAATCGTGGTTAACAAGGATTGATCTTGACGCCGCCCGATATGCTGCGATCTATCTCCCTTATTGCCGCCCCACGCTCAATTTAATTCCCACCGAAGAGGCAGAAATATGGCCGCACGAGCGCCCGTTGAAATCGTCAAACTCGCCGCCCCCAGGACCGGCACCGTCATTGCCCTGACCGACAAGTCGTTGAAGTTGGCGACGGCGGCGTTGAAACTGGATCCCGGCAAGACGGTTTCGCGTGCCGTCAGGGCCGCGAAATTCGAAGGCGGGGTCTTGAAAGGGCTGGAAATCCTGGCGCCGGCCGGTGGCAATCTGGACCGTCTTGTGCTGGTCGGCCTCGGCGATCCGGCCGAGATGAAAGCCCATGACTGGTTGCGTCTGGGCGGCGCCATCGGCGGGCGGCTGCCGGACGGAGGCAATACCACAATCCTGCTGGAGCGTCCCGACGGCGAAGCGATCACCGGCGATCAGGCCGCCGCCGTGGCGCTCGGCATTGAAATGCGTCGCTACAAATTCGACAAATACAAGACCAAGAAGAACGATGACGCAAAGGCCGGGCGCGCAAGCAAGCCCAAGCCTCGGCCAAGTCCCGGCAAGGTGCGCTTAGGGGTTGCCGATACCCGCGCCGCAAAACGCGCCTGGACAGGCCAGTCCGCGGTCCTTGGCGGCGTCACGCTGGCCCGCGATCTGGTCAACGAGCCGGCCAACGCCCTCGGCCCGGCGGAATTCGTGGCGCGGCTGAAGACGCTCACCCGTCTCGGCGTCAATGTCAGGGTGCTCGACGAGAAAGCGCTGGCCCGGCACAAAATGGGCGCCTTGCTTGGCGTTGCGCAAGGGTCCGTCCGCAAGCCGTTTGTCGTGGTCATGACCTGGAAGGGCGGCAAGGCCAAGGAAAAACCGGTTGCCTTTGTCGGCAAGGGCGTTGTCTTCGACACCGGCGGCATCTCCATGAAACCGGCCGGCGGCATGCAGGACATGAAGGGCGATATGGGCGGCGCGGCCGCCGTTTCCGGCCTGATGCACGTGCTCGCCGCCCGCCAGGCCAAGGTCAATGTCGTCGGCATTGTCGGCCTCGTGGAGAACATGCCCGACGCCAATGCCCAGCGCCCCGGCGACATTGTCACCTCAATGTCCGGCAAGACCATCGAGGTGCTCAACACAGACGCCGAGGGCCGGCTCGTTCTGGCCGATATTCTCACCTACATCCAGAAAACCGCCAAACCGCGGGCTATCATCGATCTGGCGACGCTGACCGGCGCCGTCATCGTCGCGCTCGGTCACCACCATGCCGGGCTGTTCGCCAACAATGACGACCTCGCAATGGCGCTCGCCCAGGCGGGGCAGGCAACCGGCGAAAAGGTCTGGCGCCTGCCGCTCGATGCCGAATACGACAAGCTGATCGATTCCAAAAATGCCGATGTCAAGAATATCGGCGGCCGCTGGGCCGGTTCCATCACCGCCGCCCAGTTTCTCAAGCGCTTCATCGAAGACGACACGCCGTGGGCGCATCTCGATATTGCCGGAACAGCGATGGGTTCGCCATCTTCGGAGATCAACAGATCCTGGGGCTCGGGCTTCGGCGTCCGGTTGCTCGACGAACTGGTGCGCCAAACATACGAAAAGTGACAACGCCAGCCGTGCCAGGCGAGGTGAGAAGCCATGACCGAAGTGCTGTTCTACCATCTGGAGCGCGCCAGCCTGGAAAAGACGCTGCCCGGCCTGTTGCGGCGCTGCCTGGAGCGCGGCTGGCGCGCCGTCGTTGAGGTTGGCAGCGAGGAACGGATGCGCGATCTCGACAGCCATCTGTGGTCGCATGACGATGCCTCGTTCCTGCCCCATGGCACCGCCGCCGACGGTCATGAAGCGGAGCAACCGATCTATCTGACCACCGGGGCCGACAATCCCAATGGCGCCGGCGTCCGCTTTCTCGTCGATGGCGCTTCGACGGACAAATTCGAAGGCTATGAGCGGATCGTTTTTCTCTTCGACGGGGCGGACGAG